>MDTG01408775.1_pt1 | contig 81870 bp, 83 predicted proteins | sample 811421 | NCBI WGS metagenome assembly MDTG01 (sample SAMN05326645, study PRJNA326480) | marine metagenome | isolation source: seawater | place: Pacific Ocean: South East | collected 2011
CGGCGAGAACGGCGAGCGTCTCGAGCCGATCGAGGAAGTCATCATCGACGTGGACGAGGAGCACTCGGGCATCGTCGTGCAGAAGCTCTCCGAGCGGAAGGCCGACCTCCTCGAGATGCGTCCGTCCGGCGCCGGCCGCACCCGGCTGGTGTTCCATGCCCCGACGCGCGGCCTGATCGGCTATCAGTCGGAGCTCCTGTCGGACACGCGCGGCACGGCGATCTTCAACCGCCTGTTCCATGCCTACGCCCCGCACAAGGGCGAGATCCCCGGCCGTCACACTGGCGTCCTGATCTCCAACGGCGACGGCGAGTCGGTGGCCTACGCGCTCTTCAACCTGGAAGACCGTGGCCCCATGCTCATCGATCCGGGCGTCAAGGTGTACAAGGGCATGCTGATCGGCGAGCACATGCGCGGCAATGACCTCGAGGTCAACGTTCTCAAGGGCAAGCAGCTCACCAACGTGCGCGCCGCAGGCAAGGACGAGACCGTTCGCCTGACCCCGCCGATCCGTCTGTCGCTGGAGGCCGCGCTCTCCTACATCAACGACGACGAACTGGTGGAAGTCACGCCGAAGAACATCCGCCTGCGCAAGGCGCTGCTGGATCCGCATGACCGCAAGCGCGCCGAGCGCGCGGCGAACAAGCAGTCCTGACCGGCGCCTCGAGCATCGGCATGAGCAACAGGAAAGGGCCGGGAGATCACCTCCCGGCCCTTTTTCATATTCCGGCAAAGCCAGGCCTTCGTGTCAGCCGCGTGCGTCGGAGACCTGCAGCAGCAGGACAAGGCCGACCGCGAAGAAGACGAGGATCACCGCCATTCCGGCGGCCTGGCTGGCCGTTACCGCCGTGACGACGCCGACCAGCGCGGGCGCCATAAAGCTCGTCACCTTGCCCGACAGGGCGAACAGGCCGAAGTAACGGGTAAGCGCGGCCGGCGGCGCCACGTGAACGAGAAGCGTGCGCGAGGCCGCCTGAAGCGGACCGGCCGCCGCGCCCAGAACCCCGCCGAGCACCAGGAACACCTTTTCCGGAAGGCTGGAGAACAGCCCCGCTCCCGGCGTCGCCGGATCGGTCTCGATCACGAAGAACACCGTATCCCGATCGACGGAGACCAGGCCGAGGCCGCAAATGATCAGGACCACCAGCGCGCCCGCGATCACCCGTTTCGGTCCCAGCCGGTCGTCCAGCCGCCCGCCGATGAACGCGCCGAGCGTTCCGGTGATCGTCAGCAGGATGCCGAAGGTGCCGATCTCGAGGCTCGACCAGCCGAGAACGCCTGCGGCATAGATGCCGCCGAAGGCGAAAAGGGCCACCAACCCGTCCTTGTAGATCATGTTGGCGATCAGAAAGACCGCCACGCCCCGGCTGGCGCGCGCCTCGCGCAGCGTGTTCGCCAGATCGCGGAGCCCGTCGCGCGCGGCATGCGCAAACGAAACGGCGCGGCGAGGCACGTCCGGCACGAAGAGAAACAGCGGCAGCACGAAGACCAGATACCAGATGGCGGAGAACGGTCCCGAGGCCCGGTCGCCGGCGCGCGTGGCCGCATCCAGGCCGAACACCGGCTCGAGCCCCAGCAGCGTGCGGCCGGTCTCCGGGTTCGCGGCCATGAGGCCGAGCACGAGCACCAGCGAGAGAAGACCGCCGAGATAGCCGACCGCCCACCCGCTTCCCGACAGCCGCCCGAGTTTCCGGCGCGGCACGAGATCGGGCATCATCGCGTTGGTGAACACCGTCGCGAACTCCACGCCGAGCGTTGCCATCGCAAAGCCGCAAAGCGCGATCCAGAGCGAATATTCGCCCCCCGGAACCGCCGCGTCGAGCATCCAGGCTCCGGCAAGGAAAGGCAGCGAGAACGCCAGGATCCAAGGCTTTCGCGCCCCGGTCCGATCGGCAATCGCCCCGAGCACCGGCGCCAGCACGGCGATCGCCAGCCCGGCCGCCGCGGTCGCATAGCCCCAAAGGGCCTGCCCCTGCGCCGGCGTCGAAGCGACCGCCGAGGCGAAATAGGGCGCGAACACGAAGGTCGTGACCAGCGTGAAGAACGGCTGAGCGGCCCAGTCGAAGAAGAGCCAGCTCCAGATCGCCCGGCGACCGGCCCCTTCGTCCGGCACCTGGCCGGGGTGAAGCGCCGCGCCGCCGCCGGCAAGGGGCTCAAGTCCGACACCGGCGCGGATCGGTCCCTCACCCGCATCCGGGGAGGAGGCATCCCCCTCCCCGCGCTGCGGTTCCCTCATCGCGCGAGCTCGGCAAGAAGCCCCGCCGCCACCGAGAACTTGGACACCGACAGGTCGCCCTCGATGATCTCGCCGGCGGCACGCGCGGTGCGCCCCACCCGGGCCTCGTTGGCATCGAGCCAGGTCTCGAAGCCACCCGAGGAGAGCGCGTCGATGGTGACCTCGCGGTGTGCAAGATCCAGCGTCGCCTTGGCCCGGTCGAGCGCAAGCCCGTCGTAGTAGTCGGTGATGCGCAACTCGCGCGCCTTGGCTTCCATGACGCCGAGGCGGAAGTGCCCGGCGACCTTGAAGAAGACCTCGGCCACTTCATCGAGCTTGCGCCCGCTGCGCTCGGCGATGAGGATGATGTCCGGGATTTCCGTTTCCACCGGCAGCCGGGCGATGCGCGCGGCAAGCGGGTCGGGAACCCCGGCGGCCGCAAGCCGTTGCTGCTCACCCTCGATTTCCGCCCGGGCCGCGTCCGCCACGGCCGAGACGATGCTCGGCGACAGGCCGTCGATGCCTTCCCGGAAGCGGGTCACAACGCTTTCCAGTCCGGCGTCGAAGTCGACGTTGCGCAGGAACCAGACCGTCTGCTCCAGCACGAGATCCTGCACCGCCTTGTAGAGGTCGATCTGCAGGGCGCCATCGATACGCGTGTCCAGCGCGTCGATCTCTCCGTTGAGCGCGGTGAGCCCGTAGGCATCGCGCACGGCCGCGAAAGCCTGGGCCACATGCACCGGATCCGCACCCGTCTGGTCGACGATACGCGTCGGGAAGGTCGGCCCACCCCGGTTGATCATCGAGTTGGCGAGCATGGTGGCGATGATCTCGCGGCGCAGCCTGTGGCCACGGATCTCGTCCGCGTAGGTTTCCTGCATCTGCGGCGGGAAATAGCGGAACAGCTCGCGGGCCAGATACGCGTCGTCGGGAACCGCACTGGCAAGCAGCCGGTCGAACAGCGTGATCTTCGCGTAGGCAAGCAGCACGCCGATCTCCGCGCGCGTCAGCCCGCTTTCCGCCGCCGCCAGCTCGTCGAGCGCGGCCTCGTCGGGAAGCTGCTCAACCACCCGGTCGAGCAGGCCTTCCTGCTCAAGCCGGCGCATCATCCGCCGCTGGTAGCCAAAGTCCTCCATGCCCCGGCTTTCCGACAGGCTGATCGCCAGCGTCTGCAGGTAGTTGTTGCGAAGCACGAGCCCCGCGACCTCGTCCGTCATCTCCGCCAGAAGGACATTGCGGTCGGCAACGCTCAGCCGGTTGCCGCGCACCGCCGCGCCCAGCGCGATCTTGATGTTCACCTCCATGTCCGACGAGTTCACGCCGGCGGAGTTGTCGATCGCATCGGAGTTGCTGCGCCCGCCACAACGGTTGAACTCGATGCGCGCAAGCTGGGTCATGCCGAGGTTCGCGCCCTCGCCCACCACCTTGGCGCCGAGTTCCCTGGCCGTGACGCGGATCGCGTCGTTGGCGCGGTCTCCGGCGTCCGCGTCGCTTTCGCTTGTCGCGCGCACATAGGTGCCGATGCCGCCGAACCAGAGAAGGTCGACCTGCATCTTCAGGATCGCGTTCATCACCTCCTGCGGCGTCGCCTTGGGCTTGGCGATGGACAGCAGGTCCTGCAGGCGCGGCGACAACGGGATCGATTTCGACTGGCGCGAGAAGATGCCGCCGCCCTCCGAAATCAGGCTGGCGTCATAGTCGTTCCAGGACGAGCGGCCCAGATCGAAGACGCGCTTGCGCTCCGCCCATGTCGCCTCCGGATCGGGGTCCGGGTCGAGGAAGATGTCCCGGTGATCGAAGGCCGCGACCAGACGGATCGCCTTCGACAGCAGCATTCCGTTTCCGAACACGTCGCCGGACATGTCGCCGACACCGGCAACGGTGAAGGGCTCGCTCTGGATATCCCGGTTCATCTCGCGGAAATGCCGCTTCACGGCCTCCCACGCGCCCCGGGCCGTGATGCCCATCTTCTTGTGGTCGTACCCCGCCGAACCGCCCGAGGCGAAGGCATCGCCGAGCCAGAAGTTGCGGCTTTCGGAGATGGCGTTCGCCGTGTCGGAGAAGGTCGCCGTACCCTTGTCGGCGGCGACGACCAGATACGGGTCGTCCTCGTCATGGCGCACGACGCGCTCCGGCGGCCACACCTTGTCGCCGGAGAGGTTGTCGGTCACGTCGAGCAGCGAGGAGACGAAGATCTTGTAGGCCTTGGTGCCTTCCGCAAAGATCTCGTCGCGGCTGCCGCCTGCCGGCAGCGCCTTGGGCAGGAAGCCGCCCTTGGCGCCGACGGGCACGATCACGGCGTTCTTCACCTGCTGCGCCTTGACGAGACCCAGCACCTCGGTGCGGAAGTCCTGGGCGCGATCGGACCAGCGCAGACCGCCGCGCGCCACCTTGCCGAAACGCAGGTGCACGCCCTCGACCAGCGGGCTGTAGACGAAGATCTCGCGGAACGGACGCGGACGCGGCAGTTCCTCGATGCGCTGGGAATCGAACTTGAAGGCGAACGTCTGCTTCGGTTTTCCGTGCGCGTCGAGCTGGAAGAAGTTCGTCCGCAGCATCGCCTCGATAACGTCGCCGAAGCCCCGCAGGATCCGGTCGTCGTCAAGGCTCTCGACCTTGTCGAGGCTCGTGGCGAGGTCGCTTTCCACGCGCGCGGCGCCGAGCGAGCGATCGTTCCCCTCCAGATCCGGATTGAAGCGCAGGTGGAACAGTTCCACCAGCCGCGCCGCCACCTCATGGTAGCGGTTCAGCGTGCGCCACATGTAGTCCTCGGAGAAGCGGATGCCCGCCTGGCGGAGATACTTGGACAGCGCCCGCAGCATGGCGATGTCACGCCAGGCAAGACCCGCGTTGATCGCCAGGGCATTGTAGCCGTCGGACTCCGCATCGCCGCGCCAGATGGCCAGTGAAAGTGCCTCGAGGCGTGCCTTGAGATCGTCGGTGAGCTCTATTTCCTCGCCGCCGGTCGGCTCGATGGTGATGTCGTGCAGATAGGCAAGCGGGCGGTCGACCGGCGTGATCCGGTAGGTCCGCTCGTTGATGACGCGGAAGCCCATGTTCTCCAGGATCGGCACGCGCGCGGACAGCGGGATCGGCCGCAGGTGGTGATAGACCTTGAGGCCGAGCCTGTTGGCCGGATCCTGCTCGCGATGCGCGAAGCTGAGCGCCGTGTTGGCCGTCTCGCTCAGGGTCTCGACGATCCGGATGTCGGCAAGAGCCGCATCCGCGTCATAGACCTCCCGGTAACCGGCCTGGAAGGCATCCGCATAGCGCGTCGCCACCTCCAGCGCCTTGTTGCCCCCGTAGGCGACCCGGAGCGCCTCGCGGAAGCCGTCCGCCCAGGTGCGCACGATGCCCGCGACGGCCTGCTCCAGGATCTCCTGCGCGGGATCGGGTGTTTCGCCCTGATCACGGCCGATGATGAAGTGGACGCGCGCGAGAGGGCCTTCCGGATAGGCCACGTACCAGGCGGACAGGCGCCCGTCGAAAACCTCGGCGAGATAGGCGCCGATACGCAGGCGCACCTCGGTGGTGTAACGGTCGCGCGGCACATAGCACAGGATCGACACGAAGCGGTCGAACTTGTCCCGGCGCGCCAGCACGCGCACCCTCGGGCGCTCGTCGAGCTGCAGGATCGCCATGGCGAACTCGTAGAGCAGCGACGGCTCGATCTGGAACAGTTCGTCGCGCGGGTAGCTCTCCATCACGTTGAGCAACGCACGCCCGGAGTGGCTGTCGGGGTCGTAGCCGGCGCGCTCGACGACGGAGGCAACCTTGCGCCGCAGGAACGGAATGTGCTCGCTCGACAGGGTGTAGGCCGTCGCGGTGAACAGGCCCACGACGCGCAGCTCACCCGCCAGTTCCCCTTCCTCGTCAAAGAGCTTGATGCCGACGTAGTCCATGTGGACCCGCCGGTGAACACGGCTCTTCACGTTCGCCTTGGAGACGATCAGCGGCTCCGGCTTCATCAGGAAGTCGCGGATTTCCGGCGTGATGACCACGAACTCGGATCCACGCCGCAACACCCGCACCTCGGGGTCGGCGAGGATACCGAGCCCCGTGCCCTTGCGGTGGGAAAGCTCGCCCGTCGCGACGCCGCCCTCGAAGTAGTACTCCCGCATCCCGAGAAGGATGAAGTTGTCCGCCTCGATCCATTCCAGGAACTGGACCGCCTCCGCGAGTTCGTCGACCGGCACGGGGGGCGGCGTGTCCTTGTAGGTGCCGATCGCCGTTCCCAGGCGCTCGCGCATCGCGCCCCAGTCGCGCACGGCGGACCCGACGTCCGCCATCACCAGCTCAAGGCGCTCGCGGAGCTGGCTGCGCTCGATGTCGGCGTCGATCCGCGCCACGTGAATGTGGATCAGGCTCTCGCGCCTGGCCCCCTCGACGCCGGACTTGCCCGTGCCATGGCAGGCGATGAGCTTCCCCTTGTCATCACGCTCCACCGTGAGGATGGGATGAAGGACGAGACGCGCCTCGCAGCCGCTTGCCTGCAATTCCGCCATGACCGAGTCGACCAGGAACGGCATGTTGTCGTTCAGGATCTCGACAACGGTGACATCGCCCACCCGGCTTCCCTCGCCGGTGGCGGCCGGATTGTAGACGTGGATGCGATGGCTGCCCGGCTCGTGGGAGGACAGCTGCGACCAGGCCTCTCCGGCAATGGCGGCCAGGTCCGCGGCCGTGTAGCCGACCAGGTCTTCGGCCGCGCCGCGCGCAAAGACATCCCGCGCGAATGCGCCGACGTCCGGTTCGAGTCCGTCCGCCACCGCCTGGATCAGCCGGGTTTTCGCTTGCTCTCGTGCTTCGGGCATTGTTCCCTCGCCTGCCAGGACCGGTGAGGGCCGGTCCGGCACTCCTGTGGTTCTTGCGTGCAACCGGCGCGGATCCGGGGTGTCGGAACCGAACGGTCGCCACCATGCTAGGACGATATGATTGAAGAAGAAATGACCAGCCATGCAGGTGTTCGCGAATGAACCGTGAACGCGACGCCATGGCGGATCGTGAAAAATGCAGGAGGAAATCGGCATGAATGACCGCGCAACCGCAGGTTCCGGCGTTCCCGAAGGGGTTGTCGCGCTGAAGCTGGATCAGGAAACACCCCTGTCCGAACGCACCGAGGCGTATTTTGAAAAGTGCCGGGAAAAGCTCGGCATGGTTCCCAACGTGCTGGCCGCCTACGCCTTCAACGAGGAAAAGCTGAACGCTTTCACCGGCATGTACAATGACCTCATGCTGGCCGACAGCGGACTGTCGAAGCTCGAGCGCGAGATGATCGCCGTCGCGGTCTCGTCCGTGAACCGCTGCTTCTACTGCCTGACCGCCCACGGCGCGGCGGTGCGCCAGCTCTCCGGGGACCCTGAACTCGGGGAACTCATGGTCATGAACTACCGCGTCGCCGATCTTTCGCCACGCCAGCGTGCCATGCTCGATTTCGCCGTGAAACTGACGGAACGGCCGCACGAAATCCTGGAAGGAGACCGCCAGGGCCTGCGCGATGCCGGGTTCTCGGACCGCGACATCTGGGACATTGCCTCCGTCGCCGCGTTCTTCAACATGACGAACCGGGTCGCCGCCGCAACAGACATGCGCCCGAACGCGGAGTACCACGGCCAGGCCCGCTGACGGGCGGCCGAAGACGGGAGCCCCCTGTCCCGCAAGGGAGACATGACAAGGACCGCCGCTTCGGTGTAGAACGCGGTCCTTGCCGGGGCGTATTCCCGGCCCTTTAACGAAATTCGGAGATGGAGCCATGGTCGCGAAAGTGTTCATCGACGGCGAAGCCGGCACGACGGGTCTGCAGATCCGCGAGCGCCTCGGCCGCCGTCGCGACATCGAGCTTCTCACGGTTCCCTCCGAGCTGCGCAAGGATCTCGGCGCACGGGCCGAGCGGCTCAATGCCGCCGATGTGGCGATCCTGTGCCTGCCGGACGACGCGGCCCGCGAGAGCGTTTCGCTCATCGAGAACGCGACCACCCGCGTGATCGACGCCTCCAGCGCACACCGGACCGCCCCGGACTGGGATTACGGCTTTCCGGAAATGACGCCGGAGCAGGCGGACCGTATCGCCGCGTCCAGACGCGTGAGCAATCCCGGCTGCTATCCGCAGGGCGTGATCGCCTGCGTGCGTCCGCTGATCGAGGCCGGCCTTCTGCCGGCCGACTTCCCGGTCACGGTGAACGCGATTTCCGGCTATTCCGGCGGCGGACGGCAGCTTATCGAGACCTATGAGGCAGACGGCGCGCAGAACCCGGCCTTCCTGCCCTATGCGCTCGGCTTCCGTCACAAGCACCTGCCGGAGATGACGCGCTATTCCGGCGTGTCGTCGACGCCGATCTTCGTTCCGGCGGTCGGCAACTACGCCCAGGGCATGGTGACGATGGTTCCGCTGCGCCTGGAGGGACTCGAGCGAGCGGCGAGCGGCGAGGAGATCCACGCCTGCCTCACCGAACGCTATGCGTCGATGAAGGGCTCCTTCGTGGACGTGGCCCCCTTCGTTCATGCCGACCGCGTTCCCGAGCTCGACCCGGAGACCTTCAACGGCACGAACCGGATGCGGCTGCACGTCTTCGCCAGCCAGGACCGCGCGCAGGCGGTGCTGGTCGCCGTCTACGACAATCTCGGCAAGGGCGCTTCGGGCGCCGCCGTCCAGAACCTCAATCTGATGCTTGGCGTCGACGCGGCCGAAAGCCTCGCCGCCTGAGCGCCCTCACGTCCGCAGGAGACCGGAAAGACATGGAGAAATTCGACAAGCTGACGGGTGTTGCCGCGCCGCTGCCGTTCATCAACATCGACACGGACATGATCATCCCGAAGCAGTTCCTGAAGACGATCAAGCGCACGGGCCTCGGCACCGCGCTGTTCCACGAGATGCGCACGCTCGACGACGGCTCCGAGAACCCCGACTTCGTTCTCAATCAGCCGGCCTACCGCAACGCGCAGATCCTCGTCGCGGGCGACAACTTCGGTTGCGGCTCCAGCCGCGAGCACGCCCCTTGGGCACTGCTTGATTTCGGCGTGCGCTGCGTGATTTCAACCAGCTTCGCCGACATCTTCTACAACAACTGCTTCAAGAACGGCATCCTGCCGATCGTCGTCTCTGAGGACGATCTAGAGAAGCTGATGGACGATGCGCGCCGTGGCGCCAATGCGACGCTCACCGTCGATCTCGAGGCCCAGGAGATCCACGGACCGGATGGCGGCGTCATCACCTTCGACATCGATCCGTTCCGCAAGCACTGCCTGCTGAACGGCCTCGACGATATCGGCCTGACCATGGAAAAGGCCCCGATGATCGACGGCTACGAGCAGAAGCTCGGCGAAAACCGCCCCTGGGCGTGACGGAACAAGGGCCGGCGATTTCGCCGGCCTTTTTCTTTTGCGTGGCGGCTTGCACACGCAATCTCACCAAGGGTTGATCGGCCGTTTGGAGACAGTCGCGCGGTGCGCGCCTATGTCTTGCCCGTGCGGGGCAACGACGGAGTGAAGATGACGGCCGCGATCATGGGCACACTGGGCGCACTCGCCCCCTGGCGGGAGCGCAACGGGCGTTTCTCCCCCTTGCGCCTTTGCGTGTTCCTCCTGCTGCTGGCGCCCGGCGTCTGGCTCGCGGCAAGTCTTGCCGCCGGAACGCTCGGCGCGAAGCCGGTGACCGAGGCCATTCACCAGAGCGGAAGCTGGGCGATCCGGTTCCTCGTTCTCTCGCTGCTTGTCACGCCCTTGCGCAGGATGACCGGCTGGGGCCGGATCATCGCCCTGCGCCGCATGATCGGTCTGGCGGCGGCAGGGTATGCCGCGATCCATTTCGCCCTCTACGCCCTCGACCAGGGCTTCGATCTTGTCGTGATCGCGCGCGAGATCGTCCTGCGGATCTATCTGGCCATCGGCTTCGTGGCACTCGCGGGCCTTGCCGTGCTTTCCGCGACATCGACCGACGGCGCGATCCGTCGCATGGGGCCGGCCTGGCACCGGCTGCACCGGATCGTCTATCCGCTGACCCTACTCGCCTGCCTGCACTTCTTCATGCAGTCGAAGGCGGATGTGAGCGAGGCCACGCTCATGGCCGGAGCCTTCACGGTCCTCATGCTGTGCCGGGGCGCAACAAGGGCGGGGCTGCCCCTCGCCTCGCCTCTCGTGATCGCGGGCATTGCCGTGGTGTCGGGCCTCGCGACGGCGGGTATCGAGTATCTGTGGTACGCGCTGGCAACCGGCGTGCCGGCAGACCGCGTCCTCGCCGCGAACCTGGATTTCAGCTATTCGATCCGGCCCGCATGGTGGATCTTCGGCGGGACCATGGCATTTGCCCTGCTCGCCGCCGTGTCGAGGCTGGTCGACCGGTTCAGGCCCCCTCCCCGGATGCAGGTGCGACGGGAACCGCAATCAGCGCGGTCCTGAGCGCCTCGAGGTCTCCCTTCAGCCGCGAAAGCGGGACGCCCGCGCCGCCACAGGCCTCCATGATGCGATGCGGCACCTCCAGCGCCCGTTGCCGCAGGCTCCAGCCTTGCGCGGTGGGCGCCACCAGCACGCGACGCTCGTCCGCCTCGTCCCGCCGACGCTCCACCAGACCGGCCAGCTCCAGGCGCTTGAGGAGCGGCGTCAGCGTTCCGCTGTCGAGGATCAGCGCCGCGCCAAGATCCTTCACCGAAACCCTTTCCCGCTCCCAGAGAACCAGCATCGCCAGATACTGGGTGTAGGTCAGTCCCAGTGGCGCGAGCACACGCTGATACACCCGCCCGAGAGCGAGCGTGGTGGAGTGCAGGGCGAAACAAAGCTGGTTCGACAGGAAAAGGGCTTCCTCCCCGTCGATGTCCCGATCTTCGCCTTGCTCCGTCATTTCGCCCATTCTCCGTTGGCCCGCCGTCAGGCAGCCTGCTTCGCTCCCGTACGCCGTGCTGTCAAGCATATCGGGATTTTATATTGCACACAATTTAATTGCACACTATCTATGTGGAAGTCGGCCCGCCGCGGTCTCCACCGGGAGACGTGGCGCGGTCGCATCACCGCAGCAATGGAGTCACTCATGTCCGTTCTCTACACCGCACACGCCACCGCCACCGGCGGGCGCACCGGCAACGCCAGTTCCGACGACGGCCGCCTCGAGATCACGCTCTCCACGCCGAAGGAACTCGGCGGCGACGGCGGCCAGGGCACCAACCCCGAGCAGCTTTTCGCCGCCGGCTACTCGGCCTGCTTTCTCGGTGCGATGAAGTTCGTGGCCGGCAAGGAGAAGATCGACCTTCCCGCCGACGTCTCGATCACGGCGGATGTAGGCATCGGTCCGCGCGAGGACGGCACCGGCTTCGGCATCGAGGTGACGTTGAACGTTTCACTGCCGGGAATGGACGGCGAGACCGCACGCGGCCTCGTCGACAAGGCGCACATCGTGTGCCCCTATTCCCATGCGACACGCGGCAACATTCCTGTCGAGCTGAAGCTGGCCTGACACCTCACGGGGCGTCTCGCGCACCTAGTCCTCCGGCGCCTCGCGCCGGAGGCTTGCGCGCAGTTCCGCGCTTTCCCGGTCGATCTGCTCGAGCACGTTGCCAACACGCGAAAGCGCGCCGACCGTGTTGCGGAACTCCGCCGCACGCACGTCGAACAGCCGGCGGGCTATGTCGGGAAACTCCTGCAACATGCGCTTGAACAGCGCGCGACGGATGCGGATGACCTCGCTCGCCCCGCTGGCCACGGCACGCGCGGGACGCCGGGTCTCTACCAGAAGCGCGGTCTCGCCGACCAGGCTGCCCGGACCGAAGGTCACGGGCTTGGCCGATCCGTCCTCAAGCTCCAGCGTGATCGCGCCGCTTGCCACGACAAGTCCCGCATCCGCGCGCTCTCCGGCGCTGAACAGGATCTCTCCGTCACGGTAGGTGACATTCTCGGCCGAGAAGGCGAGCAGGCGCAGCTGCTCATCCGGGAATTCGGAGAGCAAGGGCACCTGTCGCAGCAGTTCCATATCCCGGGCGAGACTCATGCTTCGAGACTTACGATGAAGCCGCGAGCCTCACAAGAGCGATGTGGCACGGCTCAATCGCGCCCTTCGCCCTTGAGCCAGTCCCGCCACTGGGAGCGCGTTCCATAGAACACGTTGCGGTCCACGTTCCCGTCGACGCCATCGACCCGGCCCGTGGCCGTATACTGCCAGAAAACCCAATTTCCGCGACGTTCGTACTTGCGGTCCGGATGGCTCGCCACCGAGCGGAGCCAGAAGTCGTAGTGGTGCTTGGCGCCCACCAGCCGATCCCGGTGGAAATCCACGGAGGAATAGATCACCGGCTCCTTGCCGTAGTGCGCCTCGACCGCCTCGAGGAACTTGCGCATGTCGCGGATGACCTGGTCGCGCGGCGGGCGCTCGCGGCAAGTCTTGGAGTGGGCGTTCCACTCCATGTCCAGCACCGGCGGCAGCGCGGTCGGGTCGACGGGCACATTCTGGATGAACCAGGAGATCTGCTCCTCCACCGGACGGCAGAAGTAGTAGAAGTGATAGGCGCCGCGCGGAACGCCGGCGGCGCGCGCCTGGTTCCAGTTCTCCATGAACTTCGGATCGACGTAGTCACCGCCCTCGGTCGCCTTGATCCAGGCGAACTCCGTGCCGGCGCGCTTCACGCGCCGCCAGTCGATGTCGCCCTGATAGCGGGAGACGTCGATGCCGTGAATCGCGAAGTCGTCCGGCGTCGGATCCGGAAACTCGAATGCCGCGCAGGCGGACAGCAACAAGGCACAGATCAGGCTCAACACGCGCGTGGACATCACTCTCTCTCGGTCCGGGCCCCTCAACCAGAACCCGGACAATTAAAGGCAAACCCTTAAGGAACCGCTTACCAATGGGAGTGAGTCGCTCCCGGTCACGGACGGTCTATGCGCCTGCCCCGTTCCCGCCAAAACCTAGGGCACAGGTCGAATAACGCAACGGCAGGGACGAATCGCGGACCTCCATTGGACCTCATGCGCCGCCACCTTGCATCGAACGGCGCTTTGCTGGCATGTGATCGGCACCATTTCAGTCACGCTGCGAGAGGCCCATGACCGACAGTCCCAAGGATCGCCTGACGATCGTCACCTGGAACATCAACTCGGTTCGGCTCCGCCTGCCGATCGTCGAGAAGCTGATCCTCGAACACGCGCCCGACGTCATCTGCCTGCAGGAAACCAAGTGCCCGAATGGCAACTTTCCGCTCTCCGCGCTGACCAAGCTGGGCTACTCGCACATCGCGCTGAACGGCCAGAAGGGCTACCACGGCGTCGCGACCATCTCCCGTCGCCCCTTCCTCGACGAGGATCGCGTCGACTATTGCGCCAAGGGCGACAGCCGGCACGTCGCGACGGGCATCGAGTTCGCCGGGTCCCGCTTCGCCCTGCACAACTTCTATGTTCCCGCCGGCGGTGACGAGCCGGATCCGGAGATCAACGACAAGTTTGCCCACAAGCTTGCCTTCCTCGACGAGATGGAATCCCGCCTGGGAGACGAAAACGGCGCTCGGATCGTCGTCGGCGATCTCAATGTCGCGCCGTATGAGCACGACGTGTGGTCGCACAAGAAGTTGCTCAAGGTGGTCAGCCACACGCCCATCGAGTGCGACAAGCTGGAAGCCGTGCGCGGCGGAGCCGGGCTGGAGGACGTCATGCGTCGCTTCGTGCCTTCGGACGAAAAGCTCTACACCTGGTGGAGCTACCGCGCGAAGGACTGGTCGGCCGCGGACAAGGGCCGCCGCCTCGACCACGTCTGGGCAACGCCCGATCTCGCGGGCGCGGTCACGCGCATGGACGTGCTTCGCGACGCGCGTGGCTGGGAGAAGCCCTCGGACCACGCACCGGTGATCGTTCGCCTGGAGGCGTGAGGCGAACGAGCGCTCAAGGCCGGACCATCCGCCCCGCGCGATCAGGGGCGGATGATCACCTTGCCGCGGGCCTTGCGCTCGGCAAGGCGCCTGAGCGCCAAGGGCGTCTCCTCCAGAGGATAGATCCCGTCCACATGCGGCACGATTGTGCCGGACGCGACCCAGTCGAGGAGCTGGGCCATGCTGTCGCGATGCTCGTCCGGCTCGCGCACGATGGCATCGCCCCAGAACACACCCAGCACGTCGCACCCCTTCAGCATGACGAGATTGAGCGGCAGTTTCGGGATGTCGCCGGCGGCGAAACCGACAACGAGATAGCGCCCGCGCCAGCCGGTCGCCCGGAGCGCCTGCTCCGTGTAGCGACCGCCGACCGGATCATAGACCACATCGACGCCGGCGCCATGGGTCAGCTCCTTGAGCCTGAGCTTCAGGTCTTCCTCGTCGTAGTTCACCAGCTCGTCGGCGCCATGCTCACGCGCGAGCGCCAGCTTTTCCGCGCTGGAGGCGCAGGCGATCACCCGCGCGCCCATGGCCTTGGCGACCTCCACCGCCGCGAGGCCGACACCGCCGGACGCGCCAAGCACCGCCACGGTCTCGCCTTCCGCAAGCCCCGCACGGTCGCGATAGGCGTGAAGCGTGGTGCCATAGGTGACAGAAAGACCGGCGGCGGCTTCAAGCGGCACCGCGTCCGGCACCGGAACGAGGTCGTCTTCCGAGGCGATCACCGCCTCGCGCACCGCGCCCCAGCGCACGTAGCCCATCACCCGGTCTCCGGGTTCGAACAGCTCCACGCCCTCGCCAACGGCAATGACGGTGCCCGCGAACTCGGCGCCCGGCGAGAACGGCAGCTCCGGACGGAACTGGTACCTGCCTTCGATGATGAGCGTGTCGAAGAAATTGAGGGCGGCGGCGGCAACGCTCACCAGCACCTCTCCGGGACCGGGCTCCGGCCGAGCAATTTCGGCGATAACGAGCGTTTCCGGTCCGCCAAGACGTTCACAAAGAACCGCCTTCACGTCGTCCCCCCAAGCTGCCGACCGGACCGGCCGGCGTCCCAACCCTTGCACGAATTCGGTAGCACACCCGAGATATGGTTAAAAGTAACTATACGTCGCGTGACTTGCCAGAGGCGCCACGGACCGCTATCCCCGCCGCAGGCGCCCGTGCGCGCCCTTTCACGATCCGTCACGAAACAAGGCAGGACACATGCGCGGTTATTTCGCCGTGGGCGCGGAAGGCATATCCAAGCCGATGAACCTCGGCAACCTGATGCGCTCGGCGCACGCCTTCGGCGCGAACTTCTTCTTCACGATCGATGCGCACAGCCGCATCCGCAAGGCGCCGCCGTCCGATACCTCCAAGAGCTCCGGCCATCTGCCGCTCTTCCACTGGCCCGATATCGACTCCATGGATCTCCCCCACGGCTGCCAACTCGTCGGCGTGGAACTGACGGATGACGCCGTGGACCTGCCGAGCTTCATGCACCCGCTGCAGGCCGCCTATGTGCTCGGGCCCGAGCGCGGCTCCCTGTCTCCAGAGATGCAGGCGCGCTGCGCGCACATCATCAAGATCCCGACGAAGTTCTGCCTGAACATCGCGATCGCCGGAGCCATCGTCCTCTACGACCGGCACCGGGTGCACGGCCAGTATGCGGAACGTGCCATCTCCAGCGTCGGGCCCCGCACCACGCGTCCCAAGCACCTGCATGGCGGCCCGATCCTGCGCCATGGAAAGAAGACCGTGAGCGATCCCGACAAGGCCAAGGCCGCCGGGCCAAAGGCCTGAACGTCAGCGCCGCGCGGAACGCCCCCGCGCGCGGGCCACGCGCGCCAGGGTCAGGAAAACGTCGCTGACCAGTGCCGTGGACAGGGCCGGCGACTGGCGCGCATCTGCCACGACCCTTGCAAGCCGCTCACCGGCCCGCGCCAGATCGGGGCTCGACCACAGGCCGAGCTGCCGCGTGACCAGGTCCTTGCGCTTGTAGAAGATCGGCGGCCTCGCGCCGTCCACCACCTGCGAGGGCGAGACACCCCGGTCGACAACCGCGCGCGCCCGCGCGAGAAACTGGAAGTGGCGCAACGCGGCGCCCGCGATCACGTCCGGCCGCTGCCCCGTCGCCTCGAGCCGCTCCAGCCCGTGATCGAGCGTGTCGATGCGTCCGAGCGCCGTCGCGTCGATCAGTTCGTCCACCGCGAAGGCGGACGCCTCGCCGATGATGGCCTCCACGTCCGCCGTCTCGATACGCTCCCGGCCATGGGCATAAAGGCAAAGCTTGCGTACCTCGCCCCGACTCGCGAGCCGGTCCGCGCCCAACAGCCCGAGCAGCGCCTGGCGGGCCTCGCGCGAGATCGACAGGCCCGCGCCGGTGACCTCCTGGTCGATCATCCGGTCGAGATCGCGTTCCGCATCCGCATAGCAGGCGATGGCGACCGCCTGGCGGTCTCCCTCGATCTTCTTGCGAAGGCCGGTCCCCTTCTTCAGATCGCCGGCCTCGATCACGACAAAGGCGGTGGCGGGGTCGATCTGCCCCAGCAACGGCTCGACGGCCGGGGACAGGTTCCGCCCGGCACCGTCACGCACCCAGACCACCCGCCGTCCGCCGAACAGCGGCACCGTCATCGCCTCGTCGATGAGACGGGCCGGGTCGGAGGCGACATCGCCGCCATCGAGCTTGACGAGGGAAAACGGGTCGTCGACACCACCCGAGGCAACGGCGGCAAGTGTTGCCGCACGCTCACTCACGAGGCCCACATCGGGGCCGAACACGAGAACCAGCGGCACGTCGGCCGGCGGCGCGGCGACGAAGCGCTCGACCTCGCCGGCCTTCAGCGCCACCATGACCGGCTCAGCTCCGCGACGCGAAGAAGCCGGCGAGCCGCGTCTGCAGGTCCCGCGCGACCATCTTCGCCGCGCGGTCTTCCGCGTCCCGCTGGGCACGCACGTTGGCAAAGCGCTGGCTCGAGAAGTCGAACGAGGCGACCCCGAAGACCTTGCCCGTGGTCATCGTCTGCCCGGTGGCGATGTCGCTGAGCACGTAGGAGGCGTTCACCGTCACCGTGTAGGCGGAGGGAACGTCGGCGAGACGCTCGACACCCACTTCATTGAGCGGCCGGTCGATCAGCATCTTGAGCCGGTAACGCGGCGCAGCTGCCGTGCGACCTCCGGTAAAGCCGAAGATCAGCTCGTTGCGCAGCACCTGCCCGATCCGGTCGAGGTCCTCGTCCGAGGCGGTCTGGACCGTATCGATGTCGATGGCCGACAGCTCCTGCGTGAGCGCGGGAGAGCCGGCCGGTGTCGAGAGCGTCCCGTAAAGGGGACGGACCTGACAGCCGCCGAGCGCCAGGGCGCCGGCGAGAACCGCCGCCAGGGCGACGAAGCGCCCCGAACGAGGAAAGGCAAGGTCAGACGACGACATTCACGATCCTCTGCGGCACGACGATGATCTTGCGCACGGGCTTGCCCTCGAGGGCGCGCTGCACGGCCTCCAGGGCGAGCGTAGCCGCTTCGACCTCCTCTTTGGAAGCCTCGCGTGCAATCGTCAGGTCCGCGCGCTTCTTGCCGTTGATCTGGACCGGCAGCGTGATGCTCGCCTCGACGAGCAGGTCCGGATCGACCTCGGGCCAGGCCGCCGTCGCCAGCAGTCCGTCCTTGCCGAGCGTGCTCCAGCACTCCTCGGCGAGATGCGGCGCCATCGGCGCCATCATGGTCACCAGATAGGAGGCGCACTCGCGCACGGCAAAGCGCATGTCGTCCCCTGCGGCACCCGACTGGTGGGCCTTGGAGAGCGCATTGACCAGTTCGTAGAGACGCGCGACGGCCCGGTTGAACGCCAGCCCCTCGATGTCGGCGGAAATCGCCGCGCAGGTCTTGTGCGTGACGCGGCGCAGCGCCAGCGCGTCCTCGCCGAAGCTGTCCGGGCGTGCCGTCTCGGCAACGCCCTCCGAGATTTCCGAGACCACGCGCCAGACACGCTGCATGAACCGCCAGGCGCCCTGCACGCCATCCTCGGTCCACTGCACGTCACGCTCGGGCGGGCTGTCGGAGAGCATGAACCAGCGCGCCGTATCGGCACCATAGGTCTCGATGATATCCGTCGGGTCGACCGTGTTGCGCTTCGACTTGGACATCTTCTCCACCGAGCCGATCGTCACCTCGGTGCCGTCGCTCGCAAGATACGCCTTGCGGGCCTCGCCCTCGCTCTCGATCCGGATCTCGGCCGGCGAAACCCACCCCCCCGCCGGCGCGCGGTAGGTCTCATGGGTCACCATGCCCTGGGTGAACAGGCCCTTGAAGGGCTCCTTCACGCCCAGATGCCCCGTCTCGCACATGGCGCGCGCGAAGAAGCGCGAGTAGAGCAGGTGCAGGATCGCATGCTCGATGCCGCCGATGTACTGGTCCACCGGCAGCCAGTCGTCCGCCACCGCCTTGGTGGTCGGCGTCGACGCCCTCGGGTCGGTGAACCGCGCAAAGTACCAGGACGAATCCACGAAGGTGTCCATGGTGTCCGTCTCGCGCCGGGCCTCGCCTCCGCAGTTCGGACAGGCGACATGACGCCACGTCGGATGCCGGTCGAGCGGATTGCCCGGCTTCTCGAAGTCGATGTCGTCGGGCAGCTTCACCGGCAGGTCGGCAACGGGAACCGGCACCACGCCGCAGGCATCGCAATGAATGACCGGGATCGGACAGCCCCAGTAGCGCTGGCGCGAGATGCCCCAGTCGCGCAGGCGGTAGTTGACCTGACGCGCGCCCTGCGGCTGGCCGTCGACCTGCTGCGCCTCGAGGCGGCTTGCGACCGCATCCTTGGCATCCGCGATGGCCATGCCGTCGAGGAAGCCGGAATTGAAGATCGCCCCCTCGCCCGTATAGGCCTCGTCCGCGATGGCGAAGCTTTCCGGGTCAGCATCGGCCGGCAGCACGACGGGACGCACGGGCAGGCCGTACTTGCGTGCGAAATCCAGATCGCGCTGGTCATGACCGGGGCAGCCGAAGATGGCGCCTGTGCCGTAGTCCATCAGGATGAAGTTGGCGATATAGACGGGCAGCTCGATGGACGGATCGAGCGGATGCGTCACGCGCAGCCCGGTCTCGACGCCGGCCTTTTCCGCCGTTTCGATCGCCTCGGCCGAGGTGCCGATGCGACGGCACTCCTCGATGAAGGCTGCGATCTTGGGATCGCTCTCCGCAAGGCGCTCCGAGATCGGGTGATCCGGCGACAGGCCCATGAAGGAGGCACCGAACAGCGTGTCCGGGCGGGTGGTGAAGATCTCCAGATGCGTGTCGCCGGTCGGCGCCGCCTCCTTGAAGGCGAAGCGCACGCGCAGTCCCTCGGACCGGCCGATCCAGTTCTTCTGCATCAGCCGGACCTTCTCCGGCCAGCGATCGAGCGTGTCGAGCGCGGACAGAAGCTCGTCCGACCACTCGGAGATCTTGAAGAACCACTGGGTCAGCTCGCGCTGCTCCACCACGGCGCCGGAACGCCAGCCCCGGCCGTCGATCACCTGCTCGTTGGCGAGCACGGTCATGTCGACCGGATCCCAGTTGACCTTGGAGTTCTTGCGGTAGGCGAGGCCGGCCTCGAGCATGTCGAGGAACAGGCGCTGCTGCTGGGTGTAATATTCGACGTCGCAGGTCGCGAACTCGCGCGCCCAGTCGAGCGACAGGCCCATGATCTTGAGCTGCCCGCGCATGGTGGCGATGTTCTCGTAGGTCCAGTCGCGCGGATGAACCTTGTTCTGCATCGCCGCATTCTCGGCCGGCATTCCGAAGGCGTCCCAGCCCATCGGATGCAGGACGTTGAAGCCCCGTGCCCGCTTGTAGCGCGCAACGACATCGCCCATGGCGTAGTTGCGGACGTGGCCCATGTGGATGCGTCCCGACGGATAGGGGAACATCTCGAGCACGTAATATTTCGGGCGCGGATCGTCGTTCGCCGTCGCGAAAACTCCTGCCTCGTCCCAGACCTTTTGCCAGCGGCTTTCCGCCTCGCGGGCGTTGTAGCGCTCCGTCGCCATGATTGTGGGTGCTTTTCTCGTGATCATTGCGGGATTGTCGTGGTCGGACAGTCACCAGAAATCCGCGTCGCGGTCAACCTGCTAGCGCCCCCGCCACGATGGGGAACCCCGCGCCCGCGCGCGCAAGCCCTCACCGGACCACCTCGCCCTCTTGCCCCGCGCCCGCATCCGGGGCTATCGGATGGACGGTGTTTCGTATCGCCGCTTCTCCCAACCGACCGAGGTGCCCCGCATGACCGACCGCGCCCATGAAGACACTGCCGCCGCCAACCTCGCCGGGATCCGGGACACGATCGCCAGGGCGGAGCGGGCGGCAGGGCGCGCAAGCGGTGAGGTGACGCTGGTCGCCGTGTCCAAGACCTTCGACGCGGATGCAATCCGCCCGGTGCTTGAGGCGGACCAGCGCGTGTTCGGCGAAAACCGCGTGCAGGAGGCCCAGGGCAAGTGGCCGGGGCTGCGGGAGGAGTTTTCAGGCGTTGAACTGCACCTGATCGGACCGCTGCAATCGAACAAGGCGAAGGAGGCGGTCGCACTCTTCGACGTCATCCATTCGATCGACCGCGAGAAGATCGCGCGCGCACTGAAGGCGGAATGCGAGGCCCAGGGGCGCAACCTGCGTTTCTTCATCCAGGTGAACACCGGCGAGGAGCCCCAGAAGGCCGGCATCGCCCCGCAGGAGGCGGACGCGTTCATCGCGCTCTGCCGCGAGGAACTCGGCCTCGACATCGCGGGACTGATGTGCATTCCGCCGGTGGACGAAGTGCCCGCTCCCCATTTCGCGCTGCTGGCCAAGATCGCGGCGCGCAACGGACTGTCGGGCCTTTCCATGGGCATGTCGTCGGATTTCGAAAGCGCCATCGCCCTGGGGGCGACCCACGTGCGGGTCGGATCGGCGATCTTCGGAACCCGCCCCAGGCCCTGACCGTCCGCCGCAGGCCTTCACCGGAAGGGCCGTAGCGGCGCGCCTCAGCGCTCCGTCCAGAAGTCCGGTGTCAGCAGGATGATGCCGGACAGGATCTCCAGCCGCCCCAGGATCATCTGCACCGAGAGCAGGACCTTCACCGCCTCCGGCAGCGACTGGAACGTGCCGGACGGGCCGATGATCTCGCCCACCCCCGGCCCCACGTTGGCGAGCGCGGTGATCGAGGCGCTCAGGGACGTCTCGAGATCCAGCCCGAAGCCCGCGTAGACCAGCGCGAAGATGGCGAAGGTCCCGGCGTAGAGCAGGCCGAAGATGAGCACGCCCTCGACGATGGTCGGGCTCACCGGACGCCCGTCGTAGCGGGCCTCGACGACCCGGTGCGGCCTGAGCATTCCCTTGAGCAGCGAACGGATGAAATTGAGAAGCAGCAACACGCGGAACGCCTTGAAACCGCCCGAGGTCGAACCGCTGCATCCGCCGAGAAACGTCAGCAGGAAGAACAGGGCGATCGCCAGATTGCCCCACTTGAGATAGTCGCCCGCCGCATAGCCCGTGGTCGTGATGATCGAGACCACGTGAAACACGGACAGCGTGAGCTGACGAAACGGCGTACTCGTGTCATGCAGGTGCAGGGCCACGAAGGCGCCGATGCTGAACCCGCCGACCAGTCCGAGGAAGAACACCACCTGCCGCAGGTCGCGCAGGTCGTGGAGATCGCGCCCCTCGACAAGCTTGATGAGAAACAGGAATGGCAGCCCCGACAGGATCATGAAGACGCTTGAGATCCAGTAGATCGTCAGGCTGTCGAACTGGCCCATGGAGCTGTCGGAGGTCGAGAACCCGCCGGTCGACACCGTCGTCATGGAGTGGTTCACCGCCTGGAAGAAGGTCATCCCGGCCAGGTAGTAGAGCAGCGTGCTGGTGACCGTGAGCATCCCATAGAGGCTGAGCAGGCGGATCATGAACGGCTCGAAACGCCCGTAGGGCTTGGAACTGGTTTCCGAGGACTCGATCGAGAACAGCTGGGAGCCACCGACCCTGAGACCGGGCAGCAGCCAGACGCCCAGGACGACGATGCCGATTCCGCCGATCCACTGGAGCAGCGAGCGCCACAGCAGGATCCCCGGCGGCATGGTGTCGAGCCCGCTCAGCACGGTTGCCCCGGTCGTCGTCAGGCCCGAGGTCGCCTCGAAGAACGCGTCCACGAAGGTGATGTTCAGGCCGCTCAGCCACAGCGGCAGCGCACCCGCCAGGCCGAAGGTGATCCAGGCCGCATTCACGAAAATCAGCGTCTCGCGGGTGTTGAAACGCACCTTGGCGCTCAGGAAGGCCGCCGTCGCCACGCCCCCGATGCAGCCGACGACGAGCGCCGAGGCACTGAACACGATCCAGTCCGGATTGTCGGACATGAGGTCCGCACCCGCCGGGATGAGCATGAACAGGGCAATGAGGATCATCAGGCGCCCGATGGGCAGCGCGACGGCTCTCAGGTCCATGATGACTTCCCGGGTCTTTCGCTTGGGCCGGATCTTTCCCTTGGGGACGCAGCGGATCCTGCCGGTTCCCGCGACACTGTGCGAGCCATGCCGGCCCGCCGTCGGGTGCGCGCATCTTCTCCGTTTTGCCGCCGATTTCAAGCGGAATGCAGTGAGCCGCCGCGTTCCGCTTGGCGTTCAGGGACGCATCCCGTGCCCGCCACCGGTCCCCGCACGCCTTTCCCGCCCCGCCCGGATGCCGGTTTTCCTTGACTTCCGGAGCCGATTGGATCATTTCCGTGCCAACTTCGAAAGAGTGACGACAATCGAAACCGCCGACCGGGACCCGAAAAGGTCTAAAGAGATCCCGGAGGTCAACACCCGACAGCGCGATGCGCCCTCGGGTGCCGCGATGCTTTGAGCCGACCGCAACGGAAAGATCCCGTTCGCGCCGGCCGGGGGTCGAGGGGCCGGCGGTCACGGACGCAAGCCACCTTTCGGAACCGGAAACCGGGCGCCAGCCGGCGCTGCACGACACGCGACAAGGGTCAGGGACGCGCGACATGTTCGAAAGTCTGTCAGATCGCCTCAGCGGCATTCTCGACAAGCTGACGCGCCGTGGCGCGCTGTCGGAGGCCGACGTCTCCGAGGCCATGCGCGAGGTGCGCCGCGCGCTGATCGAGGCCGACGTCGCGCTGCCGATCGTCAAGTCCTTCACCGACAAGGTGCGCTCGCGCGCGGTCGGCCAGGAAGTGCTCAAGTCGGTCACGCCGGGCCAGCAGGTCGTCAAGATCGTCCACGACCAGCTCGTCGAGATGCTCGGCTCCGAGGCGGAGCCGATCGACCTCAACGCACCGGCCCCCTTCGCCATCATGATGGTCGGCCTTCAGGGCTCGGGCAAGACGACCTCCACCGCCAAGATCGCCCTGCGCCTGACGAAGAACGACCGGCGCAAGGTCCTGATGGCCTCGCTCGACACCCGCCGCCCCGCCGCCCAGGAGCAGCTCAAGGTTCTGGGCGAGCAGAACGGCATCGACACGCTGCCGATCGTCGCCGGCCAGGATCCGGTGCAGATCGCCAACCGCGCCATGACAGCCGCGCGCCTCGGCGGCTACGACGTGGTTCTGCTCGACACCGCCGGCCGCACGCATATCGACGAGCCTCTCATGGTCGAGATGGCCGAGATCCGCGCGGCGACCAGCCCGCACGAGATCCTGCTCGTCGCCGACAGCCTCACCGGCCAGGACGCGGTCAACCTCGCGACCTCCTTCGACGAGCGCGTGGGCATCACCGGCATCGTGCTGACGCGAATGGACGGCGACGGCCGTGGCGGCGCCGCGCTCTCCATGCGCGCGGTGACCGGCAAGCCCGTCAAGCTCGTGGGCACGGGCGAGAAGTCCGACGCGATGGAGGAATTCCATCCCGGCCGGATCGCCGACCGCATTCTGGGCATGGGCGACATCGTCTCGCTGGTGGAAAAGGCCGCCCGCGAGATCGATCAGGCCGAAACGGCCCGAATGGCGGAGAAGATGCAGAAAGGCATCTTCGACCTCCAGGACCTAGCCGACCAGCTCAGGCAGATGGAAAAGCTCGGCGGCATGTCTGGCATCATGGGCATGATGCCGGGTGTCGGAAAGCTCAAGAAGCAGATGAGCTCGGCCAATCTCGACGACAAGGTCATCAAGCGTCAGGTGGCGATCATCCAGTCCATGACGCCGCAGGAGCGCCGCAAGCCCGAGCTTCTCAAGGCCAGCCGCAAGAAGCGCATTGCCGCCGGTTCCGGCGTTGACGTGTCCGACGTCAACAAGCTTCTCAAGATGCACCGCCAGATGGCCGACATGATGAAGCAGGTCGGCAAGGGCAAGGGGCTTCTGGGCAAGATGATGGGCGGCATGGGAATGCCGGGAGCGGGTGCGCCCGGTGCCGGAATGCCGGGCGGCGGCATGCCCCAGCTCGACCCCAAGGAACTCGAGAAGATGGCGCGTTCCGGTCAGCTTCCCGGCGGCATGCCGGGCCTGCCCGGCGGGCTCGGTTCCGGCTTTCCCGGCGGCCCCGGGCCCAAGCTGCCGGGCATGGGGGGCCTTCCGGGCCTTGGACGGGGGAAGAAGAAATGAGCGACGGCGCCGAAAACCTTCTCGACCAGGACACCGATGCGATCGCCGAGCTTCAGCGCCTGCGCAACTCGATCGACAACATTGACGCGGCGCTCGTTCACATGCTGGCCGAGCGTTTCAAATGCACCCAGAAAGTGGGCCTCCTGAAGGCCCGACACCAGCTTCCGCCCGCCGATCCGGCGCGCGAGGAACGGCAGATCGAACGGCTGCGCGCGCTCGCCAGGGACGCCAACCTCGATCCCGACTTCGCGGAGAAGTTCCTGACCTTCATCGTCAAGGAAGTGATCCGCCACCATGAAGCCCTGCGTCGCTGAGCGACGTCATTCTACCGACAGGAGTACCCAGATGGCCCTCAAGATTCGTCTCGCCCGTGGCGGCGCCAAGAAGCGTCCGTTCTACCGCATCGTCATCGCCGACGTCCGCTCTCCGCGCGACGGCCGCTTCATCGAGAAGGTCGGCCTCTACAACCCGATGCTGCCGAAGGACGACGAGAACCGCGTCCAGCTCGACCTCGAGCGCATCCAGCACTGGATGAGCCATGGCGCCAAGCCGTCCGATCGCGTCCTTCGCTTCCTCGACGCCGCCGGCGTGTTGAAGCGCGATGCACGCAACAACCCGAAGAAGGCCGAGCCGGGCCAGAAGGCCAAGGAGCGCGAGGCTGCGCGCAAGCAGGCCGAGGAAGAGGCTGCAGCAGCGGCTGCCGAAGCCGCCGCCGGTGGCGAGGCCGAAGAGGCCGCGGCCGAGTAAGGTCGATTTTCGGAACCCCGCCGCCTGAGCGATCCGGCGGCGGGGCTTCCCTGCCGAAAATGGTCGGCTCTTTTTTCCGGGGCTGCCTGCGCGGCCCATCAAAGAACAGGACGGACCGGTGTCCAGCGACCGCATCCTGATCGCTCGCATCGGCGCGCCGCACGGCGTGCGCGGCGAGGTTCGCGTCAAGCCTTACGGCGACGATCCCCTTTCCTTCACGGACTACGGCCCCCTCGAGACCCTGGACGGCAAGCGCCGCTTCGAGGTGATTTCGGCGCGCGTGCAGAAGTCCGTGGTCGTGACCCGCTTCAAGGGCGTCGACGACCGCAACGCGGCCGAGGCCCTCAACGGGCTCGACCTCTATGTCGAGCGCGAGGCCCTGCCCGAGCTCGATGACGAAGACGAGTTCTACCACACCGACCTCCTCGGCCTCGAGGCGGCCGCTCCCTCGGGCGAGCGCCTCGGCGAGATCGTCGCCCTGCCCGATTTCGGCGCCGGAACGCTGGTCGAGATCAGGCCCGGGGCAGGCCCGACGTTCTATGTCGCCTTCACGCGCGAATGCGTTCCTAAGATCGATCTGGAAAACGGCCGGGTGGTCGTGATCCTGCCGGAGGAAACGGAAAGCCCGAAGGAGGGCGAGGCCGAGGCCGCCGGCGATCAGGCGGAGGGTGGCGCCGAGGGGTCCGAGCGCGCCTGAAGCGTGGTGTCCGGCTGCGCCTCGCACGGCGCGTCGGCAAGCGCCGCGCGGGTTTCGGACCGGACCAGCAGAATGGCCACCACGACGATGGAGACGCCCACCGAATTGGCGACGATGTCGAGCAGGGATGCCTCATGGTTCGGCATGAAGCCCTGAACGACCTCGCCAAGCATTCCCATCGCCATGGCCGCGCCGGCCGAGATCCTCAGCCGGCAGCAGAAGAAGGCGTGAATGGCGAGCGTCAGGAGCCCGAAGAAAACAAGATGCTGCACCTTGTCCCAGGGATGGCTGATGCCGGTGTTGAACACCAGTCCGGCCAGCGTGCCATAGGCAAGCAGAACGACCAGCGGCAGCACCCGCGAGACCGACAGATCCATGTAGTGCCGCTCGACGGCACGGCGAACGAGACCGATGAGCGTTGCAAGGGACGGCATGGCAGGCTCCACTGACGAGACCGCCGCACCCTAGCGCCCGCCGTCTTAACCATTCGTTGTCCTGAAACTCCGCATCCGGTGATCCCGGGAGACCGCCATGGCCTTCGACGCGACCGTCCTGACCCTCTACCCTGAAATGTTTCCCGGCCCCCTGGGGCTGTCGCTGTCGGGGCGCGCGCTGGAACGCGGCGACTGGTCGCTCGATGCCCGCCAGATCCGCGATCACGCCACCGACCGGCATCGTTCGGTCGATGACACGCCCGCCGGTGGCGGCGCCGGCATGGTTCTGCGCGCCGACATTCTCGCAAGGGCGATCGACGCGGCCGCACCCGAAGGCGACCCGCGCCCGAGACTGCTGATGAGCCCGCGCGGACGACCGCTCGACCAGACCCGCGTCCGCGAGCTGGCCGCCGGGCCGGGCGCGCTCGTCGTCTGCGGCCGTTTCGAGGGCGTCGACCAGCGCGTCATCGACGCCCGCGGCCTGGAGGAGGTTTCCATCGGCGACTATATCCTCTCCGGCGGCGAGCTTGGCGCGATGGTGCTCCTTGACGCGGTGGTGCGGCTTCTCCCCGGCGTCATGGGCAATGCGGAAAGCGGCGAGACGGAGAGCTTCGAGACGGGGCTACTCGAGCACCCCCACTACACCCGCCCGCGCGAGTTCGAGGGGCTCGGCATTCCGGAAATCCTCACCTCGGGCGATCACGCCCGCATCGATGCGTGGCGCAGACGCAAGGCCGAGGAGCTGACCCGCGAACGGCGCCCCGACCTTTGGGAGCGTCACGAGGAGCACGACGACCGGCCTCGGCGCTAGGAATGGCACGTTCTGGCCGAAAATCGCCAGAAACCACATGACAAGCGCCGCGCATTGCGGTATGGAGCGCACCACTCGGGTGCCGAAATGGGGCCGCGAGCCGTCTTGGCTATGCGCGTCCCTCTGCGGAACCTGAATTCCCTTTCACCACCGGCCTCCGGCCGGATTGGCCAAAACGCGGTGAACCCGCCCCTGCGGCTCGATCGTCAGCGGGCGCTCTGACCGGCTCATAAGACAGAAGGCAGTGCCATGAACATCATCGAGCAGCTCAACGCCGAGGAAATGGCGAAGGTCGAGGCAGCCCGCAAGCTTCCCACCTTTTCCCCGGGCGACACGATCCGCGTCAACGTGCGCGTGACGGAGGGCAACCGCACCCGTACGCAGGCCTATGAGGGCGTCTGTATCGCGCGTTCGGGCGGCGGCATCAACGAGAACTTCACGGTCCGCAAGATCTCCTACGGCGAGGGCGTGGAGCGTGTGTTCCCGGTGTTCTCCCCGATGATCGAGGGCGTCGAGGTCGTGCGTCGCGGCAAGGTTCGCCGCGCGAAGCTCTATTACCTGCGCGGCCGTCGCGGCAAGTCGGCCCGTATCGTCGAGGCGACCAACACCCGCGCCCGTCGCCTGAACGACGAGATCAAGGCCGACCTCGCCGCCGCCAAGGCCGCCAAGGAGGCCGAGGCCGCCGCGGCGAAGGCGGCAGCCGCCGAGGCCGCTTCGGAGTAATCCGGCGCCCGGCGCCGCCACAGGCGGACGCAAGCGTTACAGGGTAACGAAAACGACAAAACCTCCGGCAGGATCTGCCGGAGGTTTTTTGCATTATTGCGCGAAAGTTTTTCCGTTTTGCCGCCCCTGCGGGGCGCCTGTCAGTCGAGCCGGCCGAGATGGGCGCGTACCGCCACGCGCGACGTGGCCGCCGTCAGCACCGTCACCAGGAAGATGATCGCCAGCACGCCCAGGTATCCGGCGACGCCCACCGTCACATCCCCGAAGAGACCGACCGCCTCGGTAATCCCCGCCGCGCCGACCGGGCTGTCCGACAGCAAGCCGATCACGATGAAGAGCAGGCAGGCGGTCAGGCCGCCGGCGAGCCCGCCCTTGAGACCGAGCAGCAGGAAGTGGCGCTGGAACTCGCGGGCGATGAAATTGTCTTCCGCGCCGACGAAGTGAAGCACCTCGACCACATCCCGGTTGCCGGCCATCGCCGCGCGGGTGGCAAACACCACCGACAGCACCATCGAGGCCAGCACCAGGATCAGGATGGCGATGCCGCCGCCGACAAAGGCGCGGGCCATGGCCGCGAGCCGGTCGGTCCAGCGCGCGTGATCGTCGACGCTGGCGCCGCGCACGTCGGCGGCCACCGCCTCCCGCAGGGCCTGCAGGCTGAAGGCACGACTGTCGGTGATCTGGACCTGGATCAGGCGCGGAACCGGCAGGGTCTCGAGATCCAGCCCCGACCCGAGCCAGGGCTGGAGGAGATCGCGGGTCTGTTCGTCCGACAGCGCGTGCACAGCACCGACGCCGGCCTGGGAGCGGGCCGCCGCGATCGCCTTGTCGATCTCGCGCAGCATGTCGACCCCGTCCGCCGGGCGGATCTGGATCGTGACCTCGCGCAGCAGGTCGTTCGACCAGGATTCGGCGGCATCGTTGACGACGGTCACCGCGCCCACGGTCAGGCAGGCCAGAAAGCTCATGATGGCGACGACGAGCAGCAGCGCGCGACCGGCGACCGCCTGCGGCGGCACGATCTGCGCCGAGGGGCGCAACCCCTCGGAGTTGCCCCTTGCCCGAGCCTTGCGCTTGCGCGCGCCATCGGCCACCGCCTTCACCCGGCCCGGAAGCCTGCCGCGCCGCCCGGGGCGGGGGGCCTGCGGTTCGCGCCGCTCTGGTGTGATCTTCTCAGTCATGGATCTGCAGCCGTCCGTCCGCGAGTTCCAGGCGCCGCGCGGAAACCTGCTCCATCAGGCCCAGGTCGTGGGTCGCGATGACCACCGAGGTGCCGAGCCGGTTGAGTTCGATGAACAGGCGCAGCAGACGGCGCGCCAGCGGCGGGTCCACGTTGCCGGTCGGCTCGTCGGCAAGCAGTATCTCCGGGCGGGTGATAAGCGCGCGCGCGATCGCCGCGCGCTGCTTCTCGCCGCCCGACAGGACCGGGGGCAGCACATGCATGCGCTCGCCCAGCCCCACCCACTTGAGCAGCTCGACCACGTCGCCGCGATACTGGCTCTCTTCCTGACCGAGCACCCTGAGCGGCAGGGCGACATTCTCGTAGGTGGTCAGATGATCGAGCAGGCGGAAGTCCTGGAAGACGATGCCGATGCGCCGGCGCAGCGCAGGGATCTGGCCCTTCTGCAGCGACGACGTGTCCTTCCCGAACGCCGAGATCAGACCGCGCGTCGGGCGCAGGGACAGGAACAGGAGCCGCATCAGGCTCGTCTTGCCGGCGCCCGAGGGGCCGGTCAGGAACTGGAACGATTGCGGCCGGATTTCGAAGGTCAGGTCGCGCAGGACCTCCGGCCCCATGCCGTAGCGCAGCCCAACATTTTCGAATCGGATCACGGAGACCTCTTGATGACGGAACCTTGCGCAAGCCTATCGGACCCGCGCTTAACGCTTCATTAACGTTATCAGGGCGTGATGGCGGGACGGTGTCCGCGGAACCGCGCGCTCTCGCGTGCCGGGTGTCCGCCGCCATTTGCCGCGTGTTTACGCTTCCGGTGCAGACTGTAGCCGATCCTGGGGTTCCTGGCAGGAGCCATCCCCGTTCCGCTTTGTGGATATGATGAGGCCCTTTCCACAATGAAGATCACCTGCCCGGAATGCTCGACGTCCTATCAGGTCAAGGATTCGCTCATCGGATCCGAGGGGCGGAGTGTGAAATGCGCCCGCTGCGGCGCCCGCTGGCAGGCCCACGCGGAGACTGACACAACCTCCATCGAGACCGAGCTTCCCAACCAGGCGGACAACGCGACCGAGGACGCGCGCGTGCCGGAGATGGCCGGCGCCAGCGCGATGGACGACGTGTCGAAGGACGCTTTTGCCACGACCGGACCTAACGACATGGACTGGTCTGAGTCCCTGCCCGACGCGACCGACATCTCCGACGACGACAAGACGACCGACGACACCGCCTTCGACTTCGACGCCTCCACCGACCTCATGTCCGCCGACGATCCTTTCGCAAGCCTGCAGGAGGGAAGCGGCGAAGAGGCGGAAGACGAGGACGAAGGCACCCAACCCGTCGACATCGAGACGCTGGCCCGCCGCCCGAAGATCCAGGTGAAGGAAAAGTCGGAGGAGCCGGTCTACAAGCGCGTCGCCCGGGCGACCGCGCATCGCGTCCGCCAGGTGCGGCCACGGCGCGTCGTCGGCGCGGGCCTCTTCGTCTTTGCTCTGGCGCTTTTCGGTTTCGCATTCCTGTTTCGCACGCCAATCGTCGCGCGCGTCCCGGACCTCGCCGGCCTCTATGCCCTGGCCGGGTTCGAGGTGAACCTGCGCGGTCTCGAGTTCAAGGACCTGCGGACCTTCCGGGAGCTCGAGGACGGGTCCATCGTTCTGGTGATCGAGGGAACCATCCGCAATGTCAGCGGCGAGCCGGCCTATGTGCCTGCCGTCCGCTTCGCGCTGCGCAGCGAGGACGCCCAGGAAATCTACGCCTGGATCGTCGAGCCCCGGGCCCGCCGCCTGGAAACCGCCGGCACCACACGTATCCGCACGCGCCTTGCATCCCCGCCGGATCTGGCCGCCGACATCCATGTGCGCTTCGTCGAGCGGGCGCGCGACAAGCAGGCGAGCATGAAATGACGTCCGATCCCGAAATCCTGCCTCTTTTCGACGAGGCGTCCATCGCCGATCGCGTGGCGGAGATGGCGCGCGAAATCGCCGCCGACAGACCCGAGCGCCTGCTCGTCGTCGCGGTCCTGAAGGGCAGCTTCATGTTCGCCGCGGACCTGGTTCGCGCCCTGCATCGCGCCGGTCTTGAACTGGAGATGGAGTTTATCCATTTGTCCAGTTACGGCGCGGGCACGGAGTCAAGGGAAATCCGGGTGTTGCGCGACGTGGAAAGCGACGTCGCCGGGAGAGATGTGATTCTCGTGGATGACATCCTGGAAAGTGGACGCACGTTAACCTTTGCGCGAGACCGACTCACCCAACGGGGCGCAAGATCTGTTCGTGTCGCGGCGCTACTGGACAAGCCGTCGCGCCGCAAATCCGCCATTTCTGCGGAATATGTGGGATTCGAGTGTCCGGACAGGTTTGTGGTCGGCTACGGGATGGACATGGGGCACAAGTGGCGCCAGTTGCCCTTCATCGGTCACGTCGTCCAGGAAACGGCCGCCGACGCGGACGCTTGAGAAGCGGAGAGGGACATGGCTCACATTCTTCTTGCCGAGGACGACGAGGCGGTACGCAGCTTCGTGAAGCGCGCGCTTGAACTGGACGGACATACCGTCACCGCCCAGGAGGACGGGGCCGCGGCCTCGGAAACCCTGGCGCGCGAGAACGGGCGTTTCGACCTGATCCTGTCGGACATCAAGATGCCGATCATGGATGGCATCGCCTTCGCGCTGATTGCCGCACGCGACTTTCCGCAGGTTCCGATCCTGCTGATGACGGGCTTCGCCGACCAGCGAGAACGCGCGAACGGGCTCGACGCCCTGATCCACGATGTGGTCACCAAGCCCTTCTCGCTGGCCGAGATCCGGCGTGCGGTGCATGACGCGCTCAACGGGATCCTGCGCGAGGAGCCCACGGTTCTGCGTCGTTACGCCTGACGTGACGGACCTGCCAACCCGATTTTGACCGGACCGGCCCGAGGGCCGCTCCGCTTGTCATGCGTGGCGCCTGTCCCGCACGCCCGCATGTGGACGAACCGCGCACAGGCGAGCCTCCAAGAGGCGAGACCCCGCGCGCCACCGTCACCGCTGGCGGCCGACAGCCCCCTCTCTTTCCCTGATCTTCACCGGCCCCGTTTTTCGGCTCGCGCCAGAGCGTTTTTCGGCTCGCGCCGGAGCAGACCCTTGCGCGCGTGTCGGTTCAATACCGCCGCAGCAACCGCTCGAGATAGTCGAGCTCGATCGACGGTCGGCCCGGTTCCGAAAAGCGGCGGCGCAGTTCCTCCAGAATACGCCGGGCCCGCTGCACGTCGATCTCGTCAGGCACCTGGACACGCTCGCCGAAGTCGGGCCCTTCCGTCCGACGCGGCCGGCCGAGCGGATCCTGATCGCGCGGCCCGCCCCGGCGGCCGGCCATGCCCGGCCCCTGGTTCTGACCCATCATCTGTTCGGCAAGCCCCTGGGCGCCCTGACGCAGCGCGTCGAGCGCATTGCCCTGCCGGCCGACCGCCTGTCCGGTCTCGCCCTCGCCCAGACTGTCGCGCGCCTCGCCCATTTCCTCGCCGGCGCGGCCGAGGTTCTCGTTCCCCTCCATGCCGTCGCGCGCCATCTGGTCGAGAAGCTGCTGCAACTGGTCGCCAAGCTGGCCCTGCCCCTGCTGGAGCTGGCGCAAGGCCTCGGCCAGCTCTTCCGGCGACATCTGTCCGCCGCCGTTCTGCTGCTCCCGGCGCTGCTCGCCCCCCTGCCGCCGCTCGCCGTCCTGTTCGGAGCGCCGGTCCAAGCGGTCGGTACGGTCCATGAGTTCCTGCTGGCGCTGGATCATTTCGCCGAGCTGGTTCAGCGCCTCCATCATCTCCTGCGTCATGCCCTGCGGCATCTGCTGCGGGCGGCCCGCCTGCAGGTTCTCGAGCATCCGCTGCATCTCGGCCAGAAGCTCGCGCGCGGCATCATTGGCCCCCGAGCGCGCCAGTTCCTCGATCCGCGACAGCATCTTTTCCAGATCCTGCGGGCTCAGCGTCTGCGCGTTGGGATCCATCTGCTGCATCGCCTGCGGCGACTGCTCGCGCATCTGCTGCGCCAGCGCCTGCATGTAATCCTGCAGCGCCTTGCGCAACTCGTCGGTCAAACGTGCGATTTCCTCTTCCGGCGCCCCGTCCTCGAGCGCCTTTCGCAGCGCCTCCTGCGCGTTGCGCAAGGCCCGCTCCGCCACCGAGAGATCGCCGTCCTCGATGGTCAGCGCAAGCTCCCACATCAGGTCCACGACCTCGCGCAGGGCGTCGTCGTCGGAAGCCCGCGAAAGCTCGCCCCGCACGAAACGCATGCCGAGATAGGTGCGCGCCTTCTCCTGAAACGCTTCCGGGGCGAGCATCAGCGCATCGAAGGCGTCGAGCACGCGCACGCGGGTGTTGGCGTCAAGCGCGAGATCGCGCCGCTGCTCCACGATCGCGCGCGCCAGCGGATTGGCGAAGCGGCGCTGGGGCAGGACAAAGCGATGCGCCGGGGATTCTCCCGTCTGGCCGGCGTGATCGTCCGCGCTCAGCACGAGATCGACCTCCGAGCCCGCATAGGGATGGCTGGTGAGATCGCGGATCGTCTCGCCCTTGCCCTGCCGCCCGCCACCGGCGGGAAGCGACAGGGGAAACACCGGATCCTCCAGGAGGGGACGGCGCGGCTTGTCACCGTCGAGCGCGACGATCCTCGCCGGCGTGATCCGCCCCTCGCCGGACACGATGCCGTAGTCGTCTTCCATCAGGTAGGTGAGCTTGACCGCACCGCTGAGCTGCTCTTCCGGGTCCTGCAGAAGGCGGACCGTCGGAGCCTCGTCGGGCTCGACCTGGATCCGCCAGGCGTCGACGAGACGCTCGCCGTCGCGGATCTCGACCTCCCCGCTCGTCTCGAGCAGGCTGCTGAAGCGCACCGCTCCGGCGCGCTCGCCGGTCGCCGCATCCACCGGAGCGGACCCCGCCTCGCCCGACACGCGCACGGACGCCTCGGGCAGGCCAAGGGCGCGCACGGTAAGCTCGCTCCCCTGCGGCACGCTGAGCGCCTCGCTGCGATCTCGCAGGGCCGCCGTTGCACCGGTCAGAAACACCGGCGGACGGCCGGTATAGTCCGGCGGCGTGATCCAGGCATCGATGCGAAGGGCGTCCGCCGCCGCATCGCCCGCGGGCGCGGCAAGCGGCGACAGGCGCTTCAGCCGTTCTCCGTCGGCGACGAAGAACCCGACGATCAGCAGCATGGCCGCGACGGCGCGAAGCCCCCAGGGATCCTTGCGCCAGGCACGCGGGTCGGGACCGCCGGAGCGCACCGAGGTCAGCGCGGCGCGGGCGCGCGCCAGATGCGCCTCCCACAGCGCGTCCGTTCCCGGAGCCCGCGCACCGGAAAACAGCCGGTCATCAAGGGCGGTCAGGGGATGATGCTTCAGGCCCGACGCGCGTTCGATGCGCGCCAGCGCCTCTCCGCGTCCCGGCAGTCGCAGGGACAGGAGCGGGCGGGCGAGCCAGAGAGCGGAAAGAAGGAAGAGCAGGCTCGCGGGAACCGAAATCCAGCCGGGCAGCAGCGTCCACAGGCCGACCCAGGACAGGCCCACGTAGAGCCCGGCCACGATCAGGGGGCCCTGAACCACGGGCCAGACGCGTTCCCAAAGCAGGGCCGCGCGCGCAAGAAGGACGGCGCGACCGATGCGGCTGTCCGCCGCCGACGCGCCCGCCTGTGTCGTGCGGGTGCCGTTCGCCTCGTTCACCTTGTTTGCCTCCGCGGCCCGATCCGCCGGCCTGACGTCAGCCCCCTCCAGGGATCGCCGCATCCGGCACCGATCATGCCGGACGCCTTTCGCGACCCCGTGAAGGTAGGGTGGGGCGTTTCAGGTCGTTTGGCAAGGCTTCGCGCCCGCCCGGCCCGCGAAAGCGGCCTCCCGGCTCAGCCCTCGTCGAGCCAGTCCGGCAGCCGGTCGGCCTCGATCATGTCCTCGTAGGACGGGCGCGGGCGCACCACGGCAAAGCGGTCGCCCTTGACCAGCACCTCGGGAACGAGACGGCGGGTGTTGTAGGTGGATGCCTGCACCGCGCCATAGGCGCCGGCGGAGAAGACCGCGAGCAGGTCCCCGGCGGCCACCGCCTCCATCTCGCGGTCATGGCCGAGATAATCGCCCGTCTCGCAGACCGGGCCGACGATGTCCGCCTTGATCCGGTGCGTGCTCCCGGGCGCGCGCACCACGGGACGGATCTCGTGCCAGGCGTCATAGAGCGTCGGACGGATCAGGTCGTTCATGGCGCCGTCGACGATCACGAAGGTCTTCTCGGCCCCTTCCTTCACGTAGACGACCTGGCTGACGAGAATGCCCGCGTTGCCCGCGATCATCCGCCCCGGCTCGAAGATCACCTTGCAGTCCAGCGGCTCCACATGCTTGCGCACGACCGCCGCATAGGCCTCGGGGTGCGGCGGCGGCTCGTTGTTGTCGCGGTAGGGAATGCCGAGCCCGCCGCCAAGGTCCACGTGATCGATCGCATGGCCGTCGGAGCGCAGATCCGCGATCAGCCCGCCAAGCCGCGAGAAGGCCGCATCGAAAGGCTCGAGATCGGTGATCTGCGAACCGATGTGCATGTCGATGCCCGACACGGCGATGCCGGGCAGGCCGGCCGCCTCGGCATAGACCTCGCGCGCGCGGCCCCATGGAATGCCGAACTTGTTCTCCGCCTTGCCGGTCGCGATCTTGGCATGGGTGCGTGCGTCCACGTCCGGATTGATGCGGATCGAGACCCGCGCCGTCCTGCCCTTCTCGCTGGCGATGCGCGAGAGCTGCACCAGCTCCGGCTCGCTCTCGACGTTGAAGCACAGGATGTCCTGGTCGAGCGCATAGGCCTGCTCCGCCTCGGTCTTGCCGACGCCGGAGAACATGATGCGGTCACCGGGGACGCCGGCGGCGCGCGCGCGGCGCAGCTCGCCCTCCGACACCACGTCCATGCCCGCGCCCAGACGCGCCAGCGTGGTCAGGACCGCCTGGTTGGAGTTCGCCTTCATCGCGTAGCAGACCAGCGTCGGGATCCCGGCGAAGGCCTCGCTGAAGACCTTGAAATGACGCTCGAAGGTCGCGGTGGAATAGCAGTAGAACGGCGTGCCGACCTCGGCCGCGATCTTCTCTACCGGGACATCCTCCGCATGGAGACGGTCGTTGACATAGGTGAAGTGATGCAAGGGACGTGTCCTGTCCGTATCGGTCCCGGGCCGAGCGGCCGGACCGGAAAAGCCTGTCCTGCGCCGTCAGGCTCAGATGATGGCGTCGAGGAGGAAATCGTTCCGCGGCCGGGGCGCGGCGGCGGGTGCCGTGCCGGTCGCCGGGTCGCCCGGAGCCGCGGACACGGCCGGATCGACGGCGCCCGGGGTTTCCAGCGAACCGCGCCGGCCGCAGGCGCCCACCGAGAGGGCCAGCACGGTCGCGATCACGATGCCGCGCCGCGCGAGAGGGGAAAGCGCACCAGTCGCCATGATCCGAAAATCTCCTTCACACGGGCCCCGATCGTCCGCCCCGGCCATCCGCGAGGCCGCCGGACCCGGTCGCGTTTTCCTCGCACGCGCCGGGTCGCTCCGCAAGCCCTTCGGGCCCCGTGCCGGGCTCAGCCCCGGTCCTTGTCCTGACGCGCTCCGGCCTTCGCCGCCTCGCGCTCCAGTGTCTTGAGCCAGCGCCGGGCCTGCTTGCGCACGTTGACCGGCGAGGTCCCGCCATAGCTGGTGCGCGAGCGCACCGACTTGTCGACCGACAGCACCGAGAACACATCCGCTGTGATGCGCGGCTCGATCTCCTGCAGCGTCTCGAGCGGCAGCTTGTGCAGCACGCAACCACGCTCCACGGCGGCCGCGACCGCCCGGCCCGTGACGTGATGCGCCTCGCGGAACGGCATTCCCACCACGCGCACCAGCCAGTCGGCGAGATCGGTCGCGGTCGAATAGCCCGACCCGGCCGCCGCCTTCATGGCCTTTGTGTTGGGGGTCAGGTCGCGCACCATGCCGGTCATCGCGGCAAGTGCCAGCGACAGGCTCGCCAGCCCGTCGAATGCCTGCTCCTTGTCTTCCTGCATGTCCTTCGAATAGGCCAGCGGAAGCCCCTTCATCATCACCAGCAGGGCGTTGAGCGAACCGTAGATGCGGCCCGTCTTGGCGCGGACGAGCTCGGCGGCGTCCGGGGTCTTCTTCTGCGGCATGATCGAGGAGCCGGTCGAGAACTTGTCCGACAGCGTCACGAAGCCGAACTGCGCCGAACACCAGATCACGATTTCCTCGGCAAGGCGCGACAGGTGCATCGCCGTGATCGAGGCCGCCGAAAGCGCCTCGATGACGAAATCGCGATCCGAGACCGCGTCGAGCGAATTGGCGGTGGGCCGGTCGAAGCCGAGCGCGGCGGCCGTCATCTCCCGGTCGATGGGGAAGGATGTGCCGGCGAGCGCCGCCGAGCCGAGCGGGCATTCGTTCATGCGCGCGCGCGCGTCGCGCATCCGCGAGCGGTCGCGGGCGAACATCTCGACATAGGCGAGCAGATGATGGCCGAAGGTCACCGGCTGGGCCGACTGGAGATGGGTGAAGCCCGGCATCACGTCGCCGGCGTGTTCCTCGGCACGGGACGCGAGAGCCTGGATCAGATCGCCGAGCTGCTGGTCGAGCGTGTCCAGCGTGTCGCGCACCCACATGCGGAAGTCGGTGGCGACCTGGTCGTTGCGCGAACGCGCCGTGTGCAGGCGTCCGGCCGCCGGGCCGATCAGCTCCGCAAGGCGCGATTCCACGTTCATGTGGATGTCCTCGAGCGCACGCGAGAAGGTGAACTCGCCCGCCTCGATCTCCGCGCGGATTGCGTCCAGACCGCCCGCGATCTTCTCCGCGTCCTCGCCAGCGACAATCTCACGCGCCGCCAACATGCGGACATGAGCCTTGGAACCCTCTATATCCTGCCGGTAGAGCTTGCGGTCGTAGTCGATGGAGGCGTTGATCTCCTCCATGATGGCGTCGGGTCCTTCGGCGAACCGGCCTCCCCACATGCGATTGCTCATAAGCGTGCCCCTCTGGCGCCTCAAACGGACGGATACGTGACTGATGACCAACGAAGAGAAACCGCGCACCACCCGACGTCTGGCATTTGCCGGCGTGGCCGCGGCCGCGCTGGCGGCCGGACTGGCCGGGATATACGTGATCGGCGGGGAGGATGGCAACACGCAGCAGGTCGCAGCCTGCGCCGCGAGTGCCGAAATCGCCGATGCGGTTGCCCCCTATGCAACGGGAGAGCTGGCCGCCTTCCTGCCGGCACGGGAGCGCCGCTCCTTCGCGGATCTCCGATTCCAGGATGACACCGGCGCGGAAACGACGCTTGGCGCACTGCCGCCCAAGCTCCGCCTCGTCAATCTCTGGGCGACCTGGTGCGCGCCGTGCCGCAAAGAAATGCCGGCCCTCGACGCGCTTCAGGCGGAGCTTGGCGGCGATGACTTCGAGGTCACCACGATCAGCGTCGACCAGGGCGGCACGGAGAAGCCGAAAGGCTTCCTGGACGAGATCGGCGTGAGCCACCTCGCCTTCCGACAGGACCCGACCATGAAGATCTTCCATGACGTGCGGGCGATGGGTCGCGCGCCCGGCCTGCCCTCCACGCTGCTTCTCGATCGCAACGGCTGCGAGATCGGCGCGCTCATGGGGCCTGCGGAATGGGCTTCGGAAGATGCCAAGGCGCTGATCCGCGCCGCGCTCGAGGCCGCCGGCAAACAGACGCAGGAAAGCGGCAGCTAGGAAATGACCGCCGGACACGAAAAAGGCGCCGTCCTCGCGGGACAGGCGCCTTTTTTCATGACGGTGTGAAGGCCGGTCAGACGGTGACGTCGACCCTGCCGCCAATGCCGGCGCCGGCCGGCGGCTGCGCGGCAAGCGCCTCGGCATTCTGCGCATTCGCCTCCAGAAGCGCCGCGATACCGGCCTCGGCATTCGCGTTCTGCTTCATGAAGGTGGTCTGGAGCGACATCTGGGTCTGCGCGGCGGAAGCTCCCGCCATCGCGGCGGCGACGCTGGACATGGCATCTCCCTGCGCCCTCGCGGGCACTTCGAATGGATCTTGCGAATGATCCTAGCCGCACGGCGTTAACGCCCGATTAAGACAACCGGAAGAGGTGGATCGCCCCCACCTCACGAGCCTCGTGCGGAGTGACGTGCCGGGGAGAAACCGTGTGGATCCGTACCAACGCGAAAGGGCGGCCCGAGGGCCGCCCTTTTTCAAACCGTTCAGGCCGGGGGCGCCGGCCTCAGCGGGTCGGGACCGGCGTCTCGCCGCGATAGTCGTAGAAGCCGCGCTGGGTCTTGCGGCCGAGCCAGCCCGCCTCGACGTATTTCACCAGCAGCGGGCACGGGCGGTACTTGGTGTCCGCGAGCCCCTCGTAGAGCACCTGCATGATCGAAAGGCAGGTGTCGAGACCGATGAAGTCGGCAAGCTGCAACGGCCCCATGGGGTGGTTGGCACCGAGCCGCATGGCCGTGTCGATGGCCTCGACCGAACCGACACCCTCGTAGAGCGTGTAGATCGCCTCGTTGATCATCGGCAGCAGGATGCGGTTGACCATGAAGGCCGGGAAATCCTCGGCGACCGCGGTCGTCTTGCCGAGCTTGCGCGTGAACTCCTTGGACGCCTCGAAGGTCTCGTCCTCGGTCGCGATGCCGCGCACCAGTTCCACGAGCTCCATGATCGGCACGGGGTTCATGAAGTGGATGCCGATGAAACGCTCGGGCCGATCCGTCGAGGCGGCAAGCCGCGTGATGGAGATCGACGAGGTGTTGGTGGCGAGGATCGCCTCCGGCTTCAGCAGCGGGCAAAGCTGCGAGAAGATCTTGCGCTTGATCTGCTCGTTCTCGGTCGCGGACTCGATGACGAGATCCATGTTGCCGAGTTCTTCCATGCTCTCGGCGGCGACGATGCGCTCCAGCGCCGCGCTGCGCACGTCCTCCTCGAGTTGGCCCTTGGAGACCTGCCGCGCCATGTTGCCGTTGATGGACGCCAGACCGGACTGGATCCGGTCGCGGGAGATGTCGTGCAGCGCCACCCGAAATCCGGCGACCGCGCATACATGCGCGATGCCGCTGCCCATCTGGCCGGCACCGATAACGCCAACCGTCTTGATTTCGCTCACCATCTTGCGTTCCGATTTCGTTGGGCGGTCGCGGGCGGCGCCCGCGTCGCTGAGTGGGCTATTCATGGCAATTTCGGGCCGCCGCCGCAAGACGTCAGCCCGGGCCGTGCAGATAAAGAAGGCCCGCCGGGGACGACGGGCCTTCCAGATCGCGTGCCGTTGTGGCCGCCGGCTTCACCGGCGCGCGGCCGGTCAGCCCTTGGCGGCCTCGACGGCGGCCTTGAACTCCGGCAGGGCCTCGAAGAGATCGGCGACAAGACCGTAATCGGCGACCTGGAAGATCGGTGCCTCCTCGTCCTTGTTGATCGCGACGATCACCTTGGAGTCCTTCATGCCGGCCAGATGCTGGATCGCACCGGAAATGCCGCAGGCGATGTAGAGGTCCGGCGCCACGACCTTGCCGGTCTGGCCGACCTGCCAGTCGTTGGGGGCGTAGCCCGCGTCGACCGCCGCGCGGCTGGCACCGACGGCCGCGCCGAGCGCATCCGCCACCGGCAGGATGACTTCCTCGAACTTCTCCTTCGAGCCGAGCGCGCGACCGCCCGACACGATGATCTTGGCCGAGGCCAGTTCCGGACGGTCGGACTCCGAGAGCTCCTGACCGACGAAGCTGGACAGGTCCGACGAGGTCGCGGCCACATCCTCGACCGAGGCGGAACCGGTTTCCTCCGCCGCGGCGAAGCTGGCCGTGCGCACCGTCACGACCTTCTTCGGGTCGGACGACTTGACGGTCTGGATCGCGTTGCCGGCGTAGATCGGACGCTCGAAGGTCTCGCCGTCGATCACGGCGGTGATGTCGGAGATCTGCATCACGTCGAGCAGGGCGGCGACGCGCGGCAGCGTGTTCTTGCCGTTGGCGGTCGCGGCGGCGACGATGCCGTCGTATCCGTCGGCCAGCGACAGGATGAGCTCGGCCATCGGCTCGGCGAGCTGGGCGGACAGGCCCTCGCCGTCCGCGAGGAGCACCTTGGCGGCACCGGCAAGCTTCGCGGCCTGCTCGGCCACCGCGCGGCAGCCCGATCCCGCGACGAGAACATGGACGTCGCCGCCCATGGCCACGGCGGCGGTCATCGCCTTGTTGGTCGCCTCGTTCAGCGCCTCGTTGTCATGCTCGGCAACAAGAAGAATGGTCATGTCTTTCTCTCCTTCCCGTCTGCTTCAGAGCACGCCGGCTTCGGACTTGAGCTTGCCCACCAGCTCGGCGACGTCGGCGACCTTGACGCCGGCCGCGCGTGCCGGCGGCTCCGCCGTCTTCAGCACCTCGAGACGCGGCGAGACGTCGACACCGAAGTCGTCCGGCGACTTCTCGTCGATCGGCTTCTTCTTCGCCTTCATGATGTTGGGCAGGGACGCGTAACGCGGCTCGTTGAGGCGCAGGTCCGTGGTGACGATCGCGGGAAGCTTGACCTTCACGGTCTGCAGGCCGCCGTCGACCTCGCGGGTCACGTCGGCCGTGCCCTCGCCCAGGTCCACCTTCGAGGCGAAGGTGCCCTGCGACCAGCCCAGCAGCGCGGCGAGCATCTGGCCCGTCTGGTTGCAGTCGTCGTCGATCGCCTGCTTGCCCAGGATCACCAGGCCCGGCTCCTCGGCCTCGACGATCCCCTTGAGGATCTTGGCCACGGCGAGCGGCTCGGTCGTGGCGTCGGTCTTGACCAGGATGCCGCGGTCGGCGCCCATGGCGAGACCCGTGCGCAGCGTCTCCTGAGCCTGCTGCGGACCGACGGAAACGACCACGATCTCGTCCGCCTTGCCGGCTTCGCGAAGGCGGATCGCCTCCTCGACGGCGATCTCGTCGAACGGGTTCATCGACATCTTGACGTTTGCAAGATCGACGCCCGACCCGTCCGCCTTGACCCGGACCTTGACGTTGTAGTCGATCACCCGCTTCACAGGCACAAGGATCTTCATCGGCTGTGCAACCTCCCGCTGGCGCGGCCGCTCGCTACGGCCGCCGGTCGTCATCGTGTCACATCATCGTGCCACATCCGCCCGTGGCTTCCGTCCGTCCCGTGCGGGCCGCCGGACATTCCCCAAGGGCACCCGAATTCGGCGCAAAACCGCCGGTCTGGTCTCTTTGGCGCGCGACCGTACTGGGGTGGCGGAAACCTGTCAATCTCGCGTCCCGCACCGCCGCAAACCCTGAATCGCCCGCCCGTGCCCGCGCTTACCCCTGCAGGCCGCGATCAAGAAGTGGCACGCCCCGCCGGCGCATGGGCACCACGAGAACGGCGCCCGCGATCGCGCCTGCGACATGCGCCCACCAGGCCACCTGCCGGTCGCCGCCGCCAAGCGCCATGAAGACCTGGAACGCGATCCATCCCGCCAGCAGAAGCCACGCGGGCAGGCGCAGCGGAACGCGCCCGAGCGCCAGCACCCAGACCCTCACCTTCGGATGCAGGACCAGATAGGCGCCGATGACGCCCGCCACCGCCCCCGACGCGCCGATCAGCGGCACGATGGACGACGGCTCCAGCAACGCATGGGCAAACCCGGCGAACGCCGCGCACAAGAGGTAGAAGACCAGAAAGCGGACATGGCCCATCGCGTCCTCGACATTGTCGCCGAAGACCCAGAGGAACAGCATGTTGCCGCCCAGATGAACCCAGCTCCCGTGCAGGAAGGCATAGGAGACGAGCGAGACGCCGTCGGGCGCGATCGCCAGTTCGGGCGCGAGTTCACGCAGGTCGAACAGCACCGCCGGCACCAGCCCGAACGACAGGCTCGCCGCCTGCATGGCCGGTTCGCTGAGCCCGCCGCCCTGCACGAACACGAAGACGGCCACGTTGAGCGCGATCAGCCCCCATGTGACAAATTGTCGCCGCACGTGGCGCAGCGGATTGTGATCGTAAAGCGGCAGGAACATCGGATCTCGCTCTTGTCCGCGCCCGCGGGCGCGGCCGCCTCAGCGGTTCTTGCCCGGCACCCAGAGAACGTCCGCCTGACCCCGGTCGTTCGCATGGCGCGCGGCGACGAAGAAGAAATCGGACAGCCGGTTCATGTAGACCAGCGCCTCGCGCGTGACCGGCTCCTGCTCGGCCAGCGCCGTGATGAGCCGTTCCGCACGCCGCGACACCGTGCGGGCATGGTGAAGATGCGCCGCCGCCTGTGAACCGCCGGGCAGCACGAAGGAGCGCAGCGGCTCGAGACCGGAGTTGAGCCGGTCGATCTCCGCCTCGATCGCCTTCACCTGCGCCTCGACGACCCTGAGCGGCGGATAGGCCGGGTTCTCGCTCTCCGGCGTCGCCAGGTCCGCGCCGAGATCGAACAGGTCGTTCTGGATGCGCGCCAGCACCGCGTCGAGATCGGGATCGCTCTCCGCCACCGCGAGCCGGGCGAGCCCGACCGCCGCGTTGGTTTCATCGACCGTGCCATAGGCCTCGACCCGCAGGTCATGCTTGGGCCGGCGCTCGCCGGAGGCAAGGGCGGTCGTGCCGCCGTCGCCGGTCTTCGTGTAGATCTTGTTCAGGACAACCATACGGACCTCCTCTGGTTCACCTGTCAGGGACGGGAGCCGGTCAGGTAGAGCACCGTCATGACGATCAGGATCGCGAGAAACTGCAGGCCCACGCGCCAGCGCATGAGGGTCTGCGACCGCGAGGACGAGCCGCCGCGCATCATGTTCCACAGGCCCAGCAGCAGGACGACCGCCACCGCGCCGACCGCGAAGGGAATTGCCGCCCGCAGGATTTCAGCCATTTCCAGTCCTTCCAGTTCTGTCTCGCCGCCCGTTTCCGGGGCGCGTCGTCATCTGCCGGCGGGGCCGGCCTGTTCCTCTCCGCGCGCGGCACGCTCCAGGACCCGGTCCATCATGCGCGTGCTCAGCATCCGCCGCGCCACGGCCATGACCCGCGTCGGCACCGTCGTGCGATAGCGCGGCCTCGGACGCGACGCCTCGAGCGCGTGGACGAGCTGGCGCACCACCGCCCGGGGCGGTCGCTTGAACGGCGAGGGCTCGCCGGCGGCCATGCGCGCGAGCCGTGCCTCGTAACTCGCGCGATGCGGCGAGACGGCAAGCCCTTCCTCGCCGATCACCTCGTGAAACTTCGCCATGGCGTTTTCGGTGAAGCGGGTGGCGATCGGCCCCGGCTCGATCAGCGACACGTGAATGCCGGTTCCCGCAAGCTCCAGCCGCAGGGTGTCGCTGTAGCCCTCCAGCGCGAACTTGGACGCGTTGTAGGCGCCGCGATACGGCATGCCGATGAACCCCAGGATCGACGAGCACTGCACAATCCGGCCGCCGCCCTGCGCCCTCATGGCGGGAAGGATCGCCCTTGTCAGCGTGTGCCAGCCGAAGAAATTGGCCTGGAAAAGGTCGCGAAGCGCGTCGGCGGGAAGATCCTCGATGGCCCCGGGAATCGCGAAGGCGCCGTTGTTGAACAGCGCGTCGAGGCGTCCGTCCGTTCTCTCCAGCACCTCGCGCGCGCCGGCGACCAGGCTTGCTTCGTCGTGATAGTCGAGACGCAGGCTCTCGAAGCCCATGGCCTGCAGCCGGGCGACGTCCTCGTCCCGGCGCGCGGTCGCGAACACCCTCCAGTCACGCCCGCGCAGGGTGTGCGCGGCCGCCTCGCCGATCCCCGACGAGCACCCGGTGATGAGCACGCTGCGCTGCCGCCGGTCCATCGGACGGTCCGGGCGCGGCGGGGCCGGAGCGGTGTCGGCCATGAAGCGGTTGTCCCTCCTCCGCCGGCGGAACGCGCCGGCGCGGTTTCCTACCTAGTCCGAAACGGCCGCCGGATGAAACGACTTTCGCACGAATAGCACGTTCAGATGGCCTGGCCCGCGAGCAGTCTCGGCGCCGGACCCTCCAGGCCGGCGGCCTGGCGAATGAACATCCGCTTCAGGCCCGGCATGCGGTCCACGAGGCCGAGCCCCATGTCGCGCACGGCACGCACCACGTCGAGATCGTTGGAGAAAAGCCGGTTGAGCACGTCGGTCACGACCCCCATGCGCCAGGTGTCGAACCGCCGCCAGCGCTGGTAGCGCTCCAGCACGTGCTGCGCGCCGATGTCCTCGCCAAGGCGCCGTGCCTCGACAAGCACCTGCGCCAGGGCCGCCACGTCCTTGAAGCCCATGTTGAGGCCCTGACCCGAGATCGGGTGAATGCCATGGGCGGAATCGCCGGCAAGCGCGAAGCGCGGGCGCACGAAATCGCGGGCCAGCGTGAGGCCGAGCGGAAAGGCATGGCGCGGACCGGCAAGCTCAATCTTGCCGAGATGGTGGCCGAAACGGCGTTCCAGCTCGAGCTCGAAGGTGAAATCGTCGCCCTTGACCAGCTTGTCGGCATCCGCGCGCCGCTCCGACCACACAAGCGACGAACGATCGCCGACGAGCGGCAGGATGGCGAAAGGTCCCGCCGGCAGGAAGTGTTCCTCGGCGCGGCCGTTGTGCGGGCGCTCGTGCCGCACGGTGGTGACGATGCCCGACTGGTCGTAGTCCCAGCGCACCACGCCGATCCCGGCAAGATCGCGCAGTTTGGACCGCACGCCGTCCGCCGCCACCAGCAACCGCGCATGCCGGGCCGCGCCCGACCCGAGGCGAATGTCCACGCCGGAGCCGGTCATGGTGAAGCCGGTGACACTGTCGCTGGTGAGAAGGTCGACGCCAAGCGCCACCGCCCGGCGCGCCAGCGCACCCACCATGGTGCCGTTCGGCACCATGTGCGCGAAGGGCTCACCCGGCTCCACGTCGCCGTCGAAGGTCAGGAAAACCGGGCGGACCGTGTCGCGCAGCCTGGAATCCGTCACGATCATCTCGGTCATCGGCTGCGCCTGCGGGCGGATCTCCTCCCACACGCCGAGATGGTCGAGCATCCGCGAGGCGGCGGCCACGATGGCCGAGGCGCGCGGGTCGCGCTCCATCTGTTCGATCTCGCGCAGGTCGACGACGGCGATCTCCATCGCCGGATCCGCCTGCTTCAATGCCACGGCGAGCGACAGTCCGACGTAGCCGCCGCCGGCGATCAGGACGTCGATCGGTGTGTCTTGCGCGCTCATCCGCTTCTCCTTGCGCTGTGCCGGGCTTTCGTGTCCGGCCGGGGCCTTCCCCTGCGACAGTCTTGACTTTGGGCCCGCCCGGCACTCAGGTTCGCCCACCGCCGGAGCCCGACGACCGGCCGCCCGTTTCCCCGAAGAGGTCCCCGAACATGCCTTCCGCCGTGGACGCCCTGCTCTCGATACTCGATCTCGAGCCCCTGGAACACAATCTCTTCCGCGGCATGAGCCCGCAGGTGGGATGGCAGCGCGTGTTCGGCGGCCAGGTCATCGGCCAGGCGCTGGTCGCCGCCTCGCGCACCGTGCCGGAAGAGCGGATGGTGCATTCGCTTCATGCCTACTTCCTGCGCCCCGGCGACCCGGCGGTTCCCATCATCTACGAGGTCGACCGTATCCGCGACGGCGGCAGCTTTACAACGCGGCGGGTCGTCGCCATCCAGCACGGACGGGCGATCTACTCCATGTCGGCTTCCTTCCAGAAAATGGAAGAGGGGCTGGAACATCAAACCGCGATGCCTGACGTTCCGGCGCCGGAAGACCTTCCCAGCGAGGCGGAGCTGAAGGAAAAGTTCCTCGCCCATGCCCCGGAAGCCGTGCGGCGCTACTGGGAGCGCGAACGCCCGATCGAGCTGCGCCCCGTCGACCTGACCCACTATTTCAGCCGCAAGAAGCTGGTGCCGTCCCAGAACGTCTGGGTGCGCGCCAGCGCGCCGCTTCCCGACGATCCGCGCATCCACACCTGCGTCCTGGCCTATGCCTCCGACATGACGTTGCTCGACACCTCGCTCTTCGCGCATGGCACCAGCGTGTTCGACACCGGGCTCCAGGTGGCCAGCCTCGATCACGCCATGTGGTTCCACCGCCCGTTTCGCGCCGACGAATGGCTGCTCTACGTCGAGGACAGCCCGTCTTCGTCCGGCGGTCGCGGCTTTACCCGGGGAAGCCTCTACACGCGCTCCGGCGAACTCGTCGCCTCGGTCGCCCAGGAAGGCCTCATCCGGGTGCGGGACGGCAAGGGCGACTGAGGCAACGGCCGGCAGGCCCGTGTAGGCGTACGTTACCCGAAGCGGCCGCTGAAGCCGGTGATCGCGAGCGGATTTTCCGACAGCGCGGCCCCGTCCGGCGTGTCGGTCTGCACGTTGCCCACGAAGGCATCGAAGAGACGGCGCACGAAGCCTTCCGGCAAATCGCGGGTGATGAAGACCAGCCGCGTGGTGCGGTCGGCATCCGGCCACGCCTCGAGGCGCGTCGGCGGATGAAACACGTGCTGCACCCCATGCAGCACGACCGGATGCTCGGGGTCCTCGGCGATCCGCACGATGCCCTTCATGCGCAGGAGCTTCGGCCCATGCGCCGAGCGCAAGAGGTCCAGGAACATTTCCAGTCCGGACGCGCTGATCGCCCTGTCGCTGGTCAGCGAGAAGGCACGAATGTCGTCGCCATGCCGGTTCGGATCATGGCCGTGATCATGCCCGTGGTGGTGGTGGTGGTGGTGGTGGTGATCATGATCGTGGTCGTGATGATGGTGATGCCCGGCATCGCCTTCATAAGCTTCCGCGTTGAGCCAGCGGCGCACGTCGGCGGTCTTCGTGTCGGGATCGTAGAGCCCGAGACCAATGAGATCGCGCGCCGTCGCCTCGCCCGCCTGCGCAAGCAGCACCGGCGCCGCCGGGTTGAGCTCGCGGATGCGCCGGCGCAGGGGCGCGTCCTCGTCGAGCGCGGCCGCGCCTTCGGGCAGGTCGGTCTTGGTGAGCACGATCCGGTCGGCGACCGCCACCTGCTTCACCGCCTCTTCCTGCGCGTCGAGCGTCCCAAGCCCGTTCGCCGCGTCGACCAGCGTCACCACGCCATCGAGGCGGTAGCGCATGACCAGATAGGGATGCTGCATCACCGTGTGCAGGACGGGGGCCGGATCGGCGAGACCCGTCGTCTCGATCACCACGCGCGCCAGATGCTCGGTGCGTCCGTTGTCGACCCGGCGCAGCAGATCCTCCAGCGTCGTGACGAGGTCGCCCCGGATCGTGCAGCACAGGCAGCCCGACGACAGCTCGATGATGCCCTCGTCACCGCCGGCGACGAACAGATGGTCGAGGCCCACCTCGCCGAACTCGTTGATGATGACGGCGGTGTCGGACAGCGCCGGGTCGGCGAGAAGCGCGTTGAGCAGGGTCGTCTTGCCCGAGCCGAGAAAGCCGGTGATGACGGTCAGCGGGATCGGAGGCTTGGGCCCGCGCGCGGCGGGCGGGGAGGAAGCGGTCACGACAGGTCCTCAAGTAGGCGCGCGGACGGACGCGAGGCCCGTCCGCGATCAGGCGGTTTGCATTGACGCGATCAGGGGCGTGGAGCCGCCAGCGGTCTCGGCACGATCACGAGCGGCTTGCCCCGGAAGATCGAGCCGGGCTTCGGGGCCGCATCCGCGGAAGAGGGGCTGGAGGGAACCAGGATCGCCCCCGCGGCCGGGCCGTCGTTTCCAGCCGCCACGGTGAAGGGCTTGGGCGTCGGCAGCGGAATGCCGGGCGCCGCGACCCCGCCGGAAACGGTCGCGATCGCGGACGCCGGAACACCGGCGACGCGCGGCGGCGTGGCCCCCGCCGGCACGGCGACCGAAACGCGGATCGGGGCATTGTCGCGCTGGCGCGGACCGATGACCTCGTCCATCACCTTGGCCCAGTCGGTCTTGCCGTTCTCCTTGGTGGGCACGTCGTCATCGTCATCCCCCGCGACGGGCGCGGCAAGCCCCTGGAGCGCGGGCGGACGCGACACGCCGGCCGCCGCGAAGGACAGGACCGACCCGCCGGAACGGCTGCCGCCGCCGGCATAGGCGGCCATCAGGTCCTCGGCGCTGGGCCGTTCGTTGCGCTTGCAGTATCCGTCCGCCGGAGGACGGCCGGAGACGCCCGTGAGCTGGTCGAGGCTGCGCCCCGAGCGAGTGCGGAAGCCATCCTCGAGAAGCACCCGCGCCTTCGCCGCCCGCTCCACGCCGGACGCGGCGCCGAGAATGACGGCCATCACCGTGCGCCCGCCACGCGTCGCCGTGACGACCACGTTGAGCCCGGAATTGCACACATAACCGGTCTTCATGCCATTGGCGCCGGGCACCCGGGCCAGAAACTCGCGGTTGGCGGACTTCAGCAGCTTGTTGCCAAGCCGCAGCCCCGCGACCTGGAAGTAGTGCCGGTGTTCGGGAAACTCACGCCAGAGCGCGCGGGCAAGAACGGCAAGATCACGCGCCGAGGAAACCTGCCCGTTGTCGGGGAGCCCGTGCGGATTGACGAAATGGGTGGCGCTCATGCCGAGCCGGCGCGCCTCCTCGTTCATCATGGCGATGAACCCCGGCTCGCTGCCGCCGATCGACTCCGCCACGGCCACCGCGATGTCGTTCGCCGACTTGACGATCAGCATCTTCAACGCCGTGTCGAGGGTAATCCGCGTGCCCGGCTTGAAGCCGATCTTGCTCGGCGGCATGGAATGCGCATTGGCGCTGACGGTCACGACCGAAGTCTTGTCGGCCCGGCCCTCGCGCATGGCCTTGAAGGTCAGATAGGCGGTCATGAGCTTCGTGATCGAAGCCGGATACCACTGGCGGCGCGCGGCCTGCTGGTCGAGCACGGCCCCGGTCTCCATGTCGACGACGATCCACGCCCCGATGCCGGCCCGCGCCGGGGCGGATCCGGCGGCGAGCACGCCGGCAAACAGGACCATGGCCAGAACGAGGGACAGGACGCCCCTTCCGGCACCCATCGCCAAACGGATCACCGCATTGCTTGGCACTGATACACCTCCAGGCGACGACGAGCAGGGCGCGGGCAGCCTCTTGCGCGCCCGTGTGTCCCTTTTCTTTCTAGCCGATCCGGGCCCCGAATTGCAAAACTTCGCAAGCTCCGCGTCTCTTCGGCGGCCGCGAGGTTTCAGGATGCAAGCGCCGCCTTCGCCAGCGCGCTGGCCCGTCCCATGTCCATCGTGTCGGCATGGCGCGCGCGCAGCTCCGCCATGACACGGCCCATGTCCTTAGGCTCGCTGGCGCCGACCGCCGCGATCGCCTCGCGAACGGCCGCTTCCGTCTCCTCACCGCTCATCTGGCGGGGCAGGAAGCGCTCGATCACCGCGAGTTCGCCACGCTCCTTCTCCGCCAGATCCTCGCGGTCGCCCTTCTCGTAGAGCGCGATGGAATCGCGGCGCTGCTTGATCATGCGCTTGAGCACCTCGATCACGAGCGCGTCGTCGTCACCCGCCGCCGCCTCGCTGCCGCGCCGCTCGATGTCCTTGTCGTTGATGGCCGAGATCATCAGCCGCAGCGCGCCCAGTGCCGCCGTGTCCTTTGCCTTCATGGCGTCCTTCATGGCGCCCTTGATGTCGTCGCGGATCATTGCCGTCTCCTGGAGAGCCAGCGCGCCGGACCTGCCGCACGCGCGAAATCGGCGGCGATCATGACCGCGCGCGCCGCCAATTGCAAAGCCCCTGACGACGCCTTCCGCTTGGGCAAATGCACAATATGCGGGCAAATCCGCACGCCCGGCCCGATCCGCGCGCCACGCGGCGGGAGCGGCGCGATCGGTGCGCCACGGCAGCCGGCGGCCACGCGGGCACACCTGGCCCCGCCCTTGCCGCACACTTGGCCCCGCTCTTGCTAACGGCATGATGGAACGGGTGAGATACCGTTCGTCCAGAGCATAACAAAAGAGTCCGCACGATCATGCTGCCCGACCCGGCTTCCCCCAGAACGACCAGTCCGCCCGCCCTCCAGCGTGCCCGCGGGCGCGCAAGGGTGCGGTTTCTCTCCCGCGACGGCCAGACGCGGCTTGCCGACCTGGAGCAGAGCGGCTCGGCCAAGGCCCGCCTGCCGCGCACCCATGACGCGATTCCGGTCGCCGTCCTGCTCAACACGGCCGGCGGCCTGACCGGCGGCGACCATCTCGAGTTCGACGCGGAGGTCGGCGAGGGCGCCCGCGCGGTCGTCACCACTCAGGCGGCGGAACGCGTCTACCGCAGCGCGGAGGGCGCCGCCCACGTGGAGAACATCCTGCGGGCCGGCGACAACGCGTGCCTGGAGTGGCTGCCGCAGGAAACGATCGTCTTCGACCGGGCCGAACTGACCCGCTCCTTTTCCGCCGATCTCGCCCCCACCGCCTCCCTGCTGGCGCTGGAAAGCGTCGTCATGGGCCGCGAGGCCATGGGCGAGGTGGTGCACGGCCTGACCTTCCGCGATCGCTGGCGCATTCGCCGCGACGGACGCCTGGTCTTCGCCGACGAGACCCGCATCGCCGGCGACGCGGCGGACATTCTCGCCGGATCGGCGACCGCGGCCGGCGGGCGCGCCTTCGCGACGCTGGTCGACTGCCGCCCGGGCGCGGGCCAGGACCTGGAACGCGCGCGCGGCCTGCTCGAAAGCCTGCGCGCGCGCCTCACCGGGCTCAGGTGCGGTGTCAGTACGCTGCCCGACTGCCTCGTGCTACGCTTCGTCGCCGACACCGGCCAGGAGCTTCGCGACGGTCTCATCGGATTTCTGGAGACCTGGCGGGGCATGGCCCTTCCCCGCACCTGGCATTGCTGAGCACGCATCGAGCGAAAAGGGACTTTCCATGAGGTTCGAGCCATGAAACTGACCCCGCGCGAGAAGGACAAGCTGCTCGTCGCCATGGCGGCGGAGGTCGCCCGACGCCGCCTCGCCCGCGGCGTGAAGCTGAACTATCCCGAGGCCATCGCCCTGATCACCGACTTCGTGGTGGAAGGCGCGCGCGACGGACGCACCGTGGCCGACCTCATGAGCGCCGGCGCGACCGTTCTCACCCGCGACCAGGTGATGGACGGAATCGCGGAGATGGTTCACGACGTGCAGGTCGAGGCCACCTTTCCCGACGGTACCAAGCTCGTCACCGTCCACCATCCGATCCGCTGAGGTGCGCCATGATTCCAGGTGAGATCCTGCCCGCCGAGGGCGAAATCGAACTGAACGCCGGGCGCCGCACGCTCGAGATCGAGGTCGCCAACACCGGCGACCGGCCTGTGCAGGTCGGCAGCCACTATCATTTCGCGGAGACGAACCCGGCGCTCTCCTTCGACAGGGCGGCGGCACGGGGAATGCGTCTCGACATCCCGGCGGGAACGGCGATCCGTTTCGAGCCGGGACAGGCACGCAAAATCACGCTCGTCCCCTTTGTGGGGGATCGCGCGGTCTACGGGTTCAATGGCAAGGTGATGGGATCATTGTGACCCCGCCTGCAAAGGACATACGACCCATGACACGCCTCGCCACCCTGTTCCTACCCATAGCGTTCGCCGTCGCGCTCGCGGCCGCTCCCGCACGTGCCGAAACGCCCGAAGTCGATTGCGACGACCCGCAGGTACAGATGGAAATGACCTACTGCGCGGAACAGGACTGGCAGGAAGCCGACAAGGCCCTCAACGAGGCCTACGGCGAAGCGATGGCCACCATGCGCCGCATCGATGCCGACCTGCCGGCGGACCAGGCGGGCGCCTCGGACATGCTGCGTGGCGCCCAGCGCGCCTGGATCGCCTATCGGGACAAGGCCTGCGCCGCCTACGGCTACCTCGCCCATGGCGGCACGATGGAACCGATGCTCATCTACCAGTGCAATGCCGACCTGACCGCGCAGCGCACCGAGGAACTGGAACAACTCGCCGCCGGTCTCGGAAACTGAGAGACCGGCCGCCAGCGTTGCCGGAGGGGACATGGCTTACAAGCTGTCGCGTGCCGCCTATGCGGACATGTTCGGGCCGACCACGGGTGACCGGGTCAGGCTCGCGGACACGGATCTCGTCATCGAGGTGGAGCGCGACTTCACCCTCTACGGCGAGGAGGTGAAGTTCGGCGGCGGCAAGGTGATTCGCGACGGCATGGGCCAGTCCCAGCGCACCCGGGCGCAAGGGGCGGTCGACACCGTCATCACCAACGCGCTGATCGTCGATCACTCCGGCATCTACAAGGCCGACATCGGACTGAAGGACGGACGCATCGCGGCCATCGGCAAGGCCGGCAACCCGGACATCCAGCCCGGTGTCGACATCATCGTCGGGCCGGGCACCGAGGTGATCGCCGCCGAGGGCAAGATCGTCACCGCCGGCCTCATCGACGCCCACATCCACTTCATCTGCCCGCAGCAGATCGAGGAGGCGATGACCTCCGGCGTGACGACCATGATCGGCGGCGGCACCGGCCCGGCGACCGGCACCAACGCCACCACCTGCACCCCCGGCCCCTGGCACATGGAGCGCATGCTGCAGGCGGCGGAGGCCTTTCCCATGAACCTCGCCTTCGCCGGCAAGGGCAACGCGGCCCTGCCTGCGCCGCTCGAGGAACAGGTCCGTTCGGGCGCCATGGCGCTGAAGCTGCACGAGGACTGGGGCACCACGCCGGCCGCCATCGACTGCTGCCTGTCGGTTGCCGACGCCTACGACGTGCAGGTGATGATCCACACCGACACGCTCAACGAGAGCGGCTTCGTGGAAAACACGGTCGGCGCCTTCAAGGGACGCACGATCCATGCCTTCCACACCGAAGGCGCGGGAGGCGGTCACGCCCCGGACATCCTGAAGGTGGTCAGCTTCCCGAATGTCATTCCCTCGTCGACCAATCCGACCCGCCCCTACACGGTGAACACCATCGACGAGCATCTCGACATGCTCATGGTGTGCCACCACCTCGACCCGTCGATTCCCGAGGACGTGGCCTTCGCCGAGAGCCGCATCCGGCGCGAGACCATCGCGGCCGAGGACATCCTGCACGACATGGGGGCGCTTTCCATCATCGCCTCCGACAGCCAGGCCATGGGCAGGGTCGGCGAGGTGGGCATCCGCACCTTCCAGACCGCCCACAAGATGAAGGTCCAGCGCGGCCGTCTGGACGGCGAGACGGGCGACAACGACAATCTCCGCGTTCGCCGCTACATGGCCAAGATCACGATCAATCCCGCCATCGCCCATGGCCTTTCGGCCCATATCGGATCGGTGGAGACGGGCAAGCTCGCCGACCTGGTGCTCTGGGACCCCGCCTTCTTTGCCATCAAGCCGGACCTGGTTCTCAAGCTGGGAACGATCGCGGCCGCGCCCATGGGCGATCCCAACGCCTCGATTCCCACGCCGCAGCCCGTGCACTACCGTCCCATGTTCGGTTCCTACGGACGCGCCATGACCGCTTCCTCGGTCACCTTCGTGTCCCAGGTGGCCCATGAGGCCGGGATCGCGGAGAAGCTGAGCCTCGACCGGCTCGTGCTGCCGGTCGAGAACACCCGCGAGGGCATTTCCAAGGCCTCCATGATCCTCAACGACGCAACCCCGAAGATCGAGGTCGACCCGGAAACCTACGAGGTGCGCGCGGACGGCGAACTCATCACCTGCGAGCCGGCGGAGAGCCTCCCCATGGCGCAGCGCTATTTCCTCTTCTGAAGGGACAGTCGCAACGCAGGCCGGAAACGCGCCGCAGAGCGCGCGGGACGACACGGGAGAAACGCACATGACCGCCACGCCCTACACCGTCATCGGACATCCGCAATCGCGCGCCATGCGTGTCATCTGGATGCTGGAGGAACTCGGCGAGCCCTACGAACTGCAGCCCTTTCGTCCGCAGAGCGACGAGGTGCGCGCCCTCAATCCGCTGGGAAAGATACCCGTGCTGAAGGAGGGCGAGGCCGTGCTGACCGATTCCGTCGCGATCTGCACCTATCTCGCGGACAGGAACGGCAGGCTGACGGCTCAAGCCGGGACCCTGGCCCGCGCGCGCCAGGACGCGCTGACCCAGTTCGTCGTCGACGAGGTGGAGGGCGCGCTGTGGACCGCCGCCAAGAACAGCTTCATCCACCCCGAGGAGCTGCGCGTTCCCGAGATCAAGAAGGTCTGCCGCGCGGAATTCGCCAAGGCCATGGAGCGCGCGACCCTGTTGCTTGGCGACCGCCCCTGGCTGAGCGGAGACGACTTCACGCTGCCGGACCTGTTGCTCGGCCATTGCGCGGGCTGGGCGCGGGCGGCGAAATTCGACCTTCCCGCTGACGGGCCGCTTGCGGAGTATTTCGCGCGCGTGACCAGACGCCCCGCCTTCCTGGCCGCCATGAAGCGCGCAGCCACGGCACTGGAGAGCGCATGATCCCGGTCGCGGAAATCCTGCCCGCCGGCACCTGGGAAGGCGCGCCCGCCGACAGCGTCGTGCTGGACCGCGAGGACCGGCACCGCCGCCGCGCCGTGCTCGACTGCGCGGGCGGCACGAAGGTGCTTCTCGACATGCCGAAGGCCGTACACCTGCACCATGGCGACGGACTGAGGCTCGGTGACGGTCGCATCGTCGCCGTGCTGGCGGCGGCCGAGGACCTCGTCGAGATCGAGGCCGCGACGCCGGACGAGCTGTTGCGCATCGCCTGGCATCTGGGCAACCGGCACCTGCCGACCCAGCTCGTCCCCGGCGCGCTGCGCATTCGCCGCGACCACGTGATCGAGGACATGGTCTCGCGCCTTGGCGGGAAGCTGACCCCGCTCGTCGCTCCCTTCGATCCCGAGGGCGGTGCCTACGGGCATGGCAGCGTGCAAGGGCACGATCACGGGCATGGCCATGCTCATGCGCACGGGCATGGTCACGGGCATCATCACCACGACACGGCAAGCGGATAGGCGCGTCTCATGAACGCCTCGCCCGACCTTCGCGCAGCCAGCCGCCCGGACGCGCTCTACCTGCTGCTCGCATGGCTTTCGCCGTCCTTCCCCGTGGGCGCCTACACCTACAGCCACGGGCTGGAGTGGGCCGTCGAGGAAGGAACGGTCACGAGCGCGAACACGCTGCGGGACTGGCTGTCGGGCATCCTCGGCCACGGCGCAGGACGCTCGGACGCGATCCTGCTCGCCCGTGCCATGGACATGGCGCGAGGCGGCGACGAGACCGGTGTGCGCGCGCTTCTGGACCTGTCGCTCGCGCTCCAGCCAACCAGCGAGCGGCGGCTGGAGACAACGGCACAGGGCGACGCTTTCATCACCGCGATCCGGGCCGCCTGGCCACCGGAACACAGGCGTGAAGCTCCGCCTGCGGTCAGCGTGTTCCATGGGCTTTGCGACGGTGACCGCGCCGTGCCACGCGGCGGATGGACCTACCCGCTCGCCCTGGCTGTTTCGGCCGCCGCCTGGGAGGTGGGCACGCGCGAGACGGTCGAGGGCTTCCTTCATGCCCTGGCGGCGAACCTCGTCTCGGCCGCGATCCGCGCCGTCCCGCTCGGCCAGAGCGACGGGCAGCGGGTCATGAACGCCCTGCGTCCCCTCGTGCTGACACTCGCCGACGAAGCCATGGCCGCACCGCTCGATGATATCGGCGGCTGCAGCTTCCTCGCCGACATCGCCTCCATGCACCACGAAACCCAGTACACGCGCCTGTTCCGGTCCTGATCCGTCCGGCGCCACATCGGAGACCAAGCCCATGACCTCACCGAACGGTCCCCTGCGCGTCGGCATCGGCGGCCCCGTCGGCTCAGGCAAGACGGCCCTGATGGACGCGCTGTGCAAGCGCCTGCGCGCGCACTACGACATCGCCGCCATCACCAACGACATCTACACCCGTGAGGACGCGGAGTTCCTGACCCGCTCCGGCGCCCTGGAGGCGGCGCGCATTCGCGGCGTGGAGACGGGCGGCTGCCCGCATACGGCAATCCGCGAGGACGCCTCGATCAATCTTGCCGCCGTGGCCGAGCTCGAGGCCGCCTTCCCGAAGCTGGACCTGATCCTGATCGAGTCCGGCGGCGACAATCTGGCGGCCACCTTCTCGCCCGAGCTCGCCGACCTCACGATCTACGTCATCGACGTCTCCGCCGGCGACAAGATCCCCAGGAAGGGCGGCCCCGGCATCACCCGTTCCGACCTTCTGGTCATCAACAAGACCGACCTCGCCCCGCTCGTCGGCGCATCGCTGGAGGTGATGGACAGGGATTCCCGCATCATGCGCAAGGAGCGCCCGTTCGTCTTCACCAACGTGAAGACGGGCACGGGCGTGGACGAGGTTCTGGAGTTCATCGTCGCGCGCGGCGGGCTCGCCCGCGCCGCCTGAGGCGGAACCGCGACCGGTTCAGGCGCCCGACAGCCGGTGGCCGAGCGCCTCGAGGCCCACGTCGCGAATGCCGAGCTGGTGCAGGTGATTGACGGTGTTGATCACATAGTCGGGATTGGGGCCGGACTGGCCCGCCGCGCCGCGCACGATCTCCACCTGGCGCTCAAGCGACAGGACGCCGGCGTACTGCGGATGCTTGCGGTCGGCCACATAGGTCAGGGCGGTCACGGTCTCACGGCTTCCGCCGGAAAGCCGCACCGGACGTTCCACCTCGCGATAGACCATGGTGGCCTGCTCGCGCTCGCGCAGATAGGCGATCACCTCGTCTCGGTTCTTCTCCGCGACGCGAAACGCCATGCCCCGGCAGGCACCGCCCCTGTCGAGCCCCAGCACCAGGCCCGGCCGCGTCTCGGTGCCGCGATGGACCCAGGAGTAGATGCAGAGCGAGCGATGGGACCCGCGCAGGAGACCTGGAACCGCCTCCTCGAACGCAAAGCCCGGCCGCCAGATCAGCGATCCGTAGCCGAACACCCACAAGTCGCGCATGCAAAGCCCTCTCCTGTTCGCGGGCAAGGCTTTAGCAACCGCCGCACCGCCACACAAGGTTTCCGCCTTGAAACCGCCGGCGTGACATGGTTGTGAAACGGCAACGGCGCGCCGGGCGCGTCCTCACCGAAGATCCATCGCGGAGCCAGACCCCACCATGACAGACCCCAAGACCGAAGACGGCCCCGCCCCGGATTCCGGAAAGGCGCCCGCGCGCAAGTCCCGTTCGCCGCGCCGTCGCTATGTCTGGCTCGCCGTGATCGCGCTGGTCGTGATCGGCCTGTGGAGCACCTACTGGGCGATCGCCAGGGGCATGGCGCAGGATCTGCTGCACAACGCCGTCGCCGTTGCCCGTGCCAACGGCCAGGAGATCGCCTGCGGCCGCGAGTCGCTCTCCGGCTTCCCGTTTCATTTCGAGCTTTCGTGCGCGCCGCTGGGGCTGGATGACGGACAGGGTCGCACGCTGGAGGCCGAGGGATTCCGCGCCGTGGCACTGGCCTACGACCCCCGCCACGTGATCCTGGAGGCCGATGCCCCGCTTACTGTTTCCGGCGTCTCGCCGGCGGGGCTGCCGGGACGCGACCTTCTCGCCACCTGGCAGAACGCCCGCGCCAGCGCGCATTTCGGCGACACCGGCATCGACCGTGCGGCCATGGAGCTGAGCGCGCCGCAAATTCTCCTCGCGGAAGGCGCCGAAGACCCCGCCCCGATCGCCCTGATTGCGGCCCAGGATGCGCAGGTGCACCTGCGCGCAGCGCCGGACGGAAGCGGCGATGCCGACATCGCCGTCTCGGGCAGCGAGGTGGCGCTTCCCGCTTTCAACATGCCGCTGGAGATGGCCCTCGTCGCGCGGCTTGACGAGGGCACCCGCCTGCTCGACGGCTCAGGCGCCGATCTTGCCGCGCTGCTGTCGCGGCCCGACGCGCTGAAGGTGACCTCCATCGACGTGACGGGCGAGGGCTTCGCGCTCAGGGCGAGCGGCACCCTGTCGCTCGACGAGAAACGCCGCCTGCAGGGCGAGCTGCCGCTCACCGTCACCGGCGCCGACCGGCTTCCCGCGTTGCTCGCACCGCTGTTCCCGGAAGGCTCCAACGCCTCGGTCGCGCTCGCCGGCGCGATCATGGCCTTCGGCCGGCCGGCGGAGCTCGACGGCGAGCAGGCGGTGACCGTGCCGCTCGCCTTCCGCGACGGGGTCGCCCGTGTCGGCCTGATCCCCATCGCCCCGCTCAGGCCGGTGATGTAAGCCGCGGCACCTCTCCTGTGGGACCAGAAACGGGAAAGGCGCCCCGAGGGGCGCCTTTTTGCCTTGTCAGATCGCAGGACCGGAAGCGCGGGCCTCAGCCCTGGGCGCCACGGTCCACCTGGATGATGTAGCCCTTCCAGTCCGCCGGTTCGGCGATCTTGTCGTAGAGCGCGACGGCGGGCGCGTTCTTGCCCGGCACGATCCAGCGCAGTTGCGCCCAGCCGCGCCGCGAGCCTTCCGACACCAGCCATTCGATCATGTGCCGGCCGATGCCCTGGTTGCGGGCGTCGGGATGGACGTAGATCTCGTCGAGCTGGCCGGTCCGCAGGCCCGTGATGATCTCCGGCAGGTCGAAGAAGATCGCGAAACCGACGAGCCTGCCATCCGTTTCCGCGCCGATCACCTGGGCGGTACGGTCGCCCAGGATGCGCTCGGCGTAATACTGGTCAGGACGGCGGGGGGCGCCGCGCTTCAACGCCTGCGCGTATTCCGCGATCAGCGGAGCGAGGGCCGGCGCATCGTCCGGTCCGAGCGTCTTGATCGAAATCTTGCTCATGCAGTCTCCGACAATTTGGGCCGCTGCCGGACCGGATCCGCTGACGGCGGGTCCGGCAACCGGCGAATGGGCGCTCACAATGCCCCGAACGCGCAAGGCATTTCAACTGCGCATCTTTGCGGGCGGGCGCACCGTGCCGGGGAGAGGCGATTGACGCGGCCCGCGTGCATTTCGCATAGTCTGCACCCGCCTCCAGTCCGGACACCCTCCCGAATGACAGCAGATGCAAAGCGCCGCAACGCGACCCTGATCGGACTCACGGCGGTCGTCATGTGGTCGACGCTCGGCCTGTTCGGCGCGGCCTCGGGAGACGTTCCCCCGTTCCTGCTCAACGGGCTCTGCTTCGGCGTCTCGGGCCTTGCGGCAACACTCTGGCTGGCGGCACGCGGCCGGCTTCACATGCTGCGCCAGCCCGTGGGCGTCCTGGCGTTCGGCACGCTCGGCCTGTTCGGCTTCCACTTCTTCTATTTCACCGCGATCCGCAACGCTCCGCCGGTCGACGCCAATCTCATCAACTACACGTGGCCGCTTCTGATCGTGCTCTTCTCGGCCCTTCTGCCGGGCGAGAAGCTGCGTCTGCACCATGTGGCCGGTACACTTGTCGGGCTCGCGGGCGCCGCGCTTCTGGTCGTTGGCGACCAGGGGCTCGAACTCGATCCCGCCCATCTGCCGGGCTATCTCGCCGCCGTTGCCTCGGCGCTGTTCTGGTCGAGCTACTCGGTGCTCTCGCGCCGTCTGGGCAAGGTGCCGACGGAGGCGGTCGCCGCCTTCTGCCTGGCGACCTCGGCGCTCTCCTTCGCCGCCCACGCCATGGTCGAGGAAACGGTCTGGCCGGCGGACACCGGCGAGTGGGGCGCCGTGCTCGCGCTTGCCGCCTTCCCGGTCGGCCTTGCATTCTTCGTCTGGGACCGCGGCGTGAAGCAGGGGGACATCCAGGTGCTGGGCGCCGGCGCCTATGCCGCCCCGGTGCTCTCCACGCTGCTTCTCATCGCCTTCGGCTTCGGCGATTTCTCCATGCGCGTGGCGCTTGCCTGCCTGCTGGTGACGCTCGGCGCGTTCATCGCCGCGAAGGACATGGTCTTCCGCTCTCCGCCAAAGGGCGAGGTGGCGCCCACCCCGGGGAAGACGTAATCGAAAGGAAGGCCCGGCGCGCGATCCGCGCCGGCTCGCAGATGAAGGAGTGTGACCATGGTGACGAAGGCCCCGATCCGTCCGCGACGCAGCGTGCTCTACATGCCGGGTTCCAACGCCCGCGCCCTTGAGAAGGCGAAGACGCTCGACGTGGACGCGCTTATCCTCGACCTCGAGGATGCGGTCGCGCCCGACGCCAAGGGCACCGCCCGCGACCAGGTGCGCGAGGCCGTCGGCTCCGGCGGCTACGGCCATCGCGAGCTGGTGATTCGCGTCAACGGGTTCTCCACCCCCTGGGGCGCGGAGGATCTCGACATGGCGATCGCGGCCCGGCCCGACGCGATCCTTCTGCCCAAGGTGTCGAGCCCCGCCGACCTCGACCGGGTCGCCCACCGGCTGAACGCGGCCCGCGTGCCGGGCACGACCCGCATCTGGGCGATGATGGAAACGCCGCTCGCCATGCTGAACGCCGGCGCCATCGCGGCCGCCGCGGCCAATCCCGAAACCCGCCTCGACTGCTTCGTGATGGGCACCAACGATCTGGCCAAGGAAACCCGTGCCGCACTCGTCCCCGGACGCGCGCCCATGCGCGCATGGCTTGCCACCTGCGTCGCCGCCGCGCGGGCCTATGGCATCGACATCATCGACGGGGTTTGGAACCACCTGGACGATGACGAGGGCTTCGCCACCGAATGCCGCGAGGGCATCGAGGCGGGCATGGACGGCAAGACGCTGATCCACCCGCGCCAGATCGCGCCCTGCAACGCGGCCTTCACGCCGGCGGCGGACGACATCGCCTGGGCACGCAGGATCATCGCCGAGTTCGAGCGCCCGGAGAACGCGGCACGCGGCGCCATCCAGGTGGACGGGCGAATGGTCGAGCGGCTTCACGCGGAGATGGGCGCGCGCCTCGTGGCCATTGCGGATGCCCTTGCCGCGCGCGATATGTGAGCCATCGGGGCCGCCGGTGGCGGCCCCTTGCCGAACGGAGACAGCCGCCTTGAAACTCTATCGCTTCATCACCGGACCGGACGACAGCGCGTTCTGCCACCGCGTCACCGCCGCTCTCAACAAGGGCTGGGAGCTGCATGGCTCGCCGCAGCTCAGCTTCGATGCCGTGAAGGGCGTCGTCACCTGCGGCCAGGCCGTGGTGAAGGAGGTCGAGGGCCACGAGTACACGCCGGACATCAAGCTCGGCGAATACTGAGCCCCGCGCGCGGCCGGCCCGGATCGCGGCGCCGGCCGTTTCCGCCTCAGCGCGGAACCAGAACCCAGTAGTCGAAGTCGAGAACCACGGACGGATCATACGCCCCGTCCGCATCGGAACCGGGGAAGTCGGTGCAGGGCCGATCGCGCGTCGCGATGGTGCGCACCCGCAACGCGCCCACATCCTCGCGGCCGGAGATCGTGGCCGCTTCGAGGATTTCCGACCAGGCATGAACCGTGTCGCCGGCGAAGAGCGGCGCCACGTGGCGCCCGCCGTTGATGCCGGCCACATGGAACGCCGCGCCGAGCCCGTTGAAGCTGAGCGCGCGGGCCAGCGAAATCACGTGACCACCATAGACCAGCCGGCGTCCGAACCGGCCCTGCCCCTCGCTGAGCTGGTTGAAGTGCACGCGCGCGGTGTTCTGGTAGAGGCGCGTCGCAAGCTGGTGCTCAGCCTCCTCGACCGTCATGCCGTCCACATGGTCGATGCGTTCACCCACCTTGTAGTCGTCGAAACGCCAGGGCGTGCCGGCAAGCGCCTCGTCCCAGCCGGAGGTGTCGAGGAACGGGCAGGCGTCACCCAGCCCGTCCGGCTCGATGGCCTCGGGCAGGTCCGGCACCACCGGCTCCGGCGCCGGGGAGGAGGGATCGCGCTTGCGCACCATCACCCAGCGCACGTAGTCGAGCACCTCGGTGCCATCCTGCCGGTAGCCCGTGGAGCGCACGTAAACGACACCGGTCTTGCCGTTGGAGTTGGCCTTGAGGCCAATCACCTCGGACACCGCGCTGAGCGTCTCTCCGGGATAGACCGGGCTGAGGAACCTTCCGCCGGCATATCCGAGATTGGCGACCGCGTTGAGCGAGATGTCCGGCACGGTCTTGCCGAAGACGATGTGGAAGACGAGCATGTCGTCGACCGGCGCCTGCGGATAGCCCAGCGCATGCGCGAAACGGTCGGAGGACTGGACCGCGAAACGGGAGCCGTAGAGCGCGGTGTAGAGCGCCACGTCACCGCTCGTCACCGTTCGCGGCGTTGCGTGCCGAAGCACCTGACCGATCTGGAAATCCTCGAAAAAATTGCCCGCATTGGTCTTGCTCACGACCTGCCCTTCCCTTCGCGCTTCGGTGCGCTGCAATACAATCGCGCATGGCCGGTCCGTGCAAGCCGTACCTTGGACCGAATCCGGCGTCCCGGCGAAGGGACGCAACGGAACACGCGTCGGAATCCGGAGTGGACCCTCGCCGGAGGCGCAACTAGGGTGTGCTTCACGAACGAGGCGTCTACGCGGAAGTGCGTAGTCAGCCGACGAAGGTTCCCTGGAGACACGCAATGACCAGCAACAATCAGACGTCGGGCGACAGGCCCGCCGCCAATGCCACGGCGGCGTCCGGCTTTCCCGACGCGCTTCTCAGGGGATACCTGGAGTATCGCGACCAGGCCCACCGCTCGCAACGTTCGGAGTTCGAGCGCCTTGCCGTCTACGGCCAGGAACCGAAGGTGATGGTCATTTCCTGCTGCGACAGCCGCGTGACCCCGGAGAGCATCTTCGGTGCCGGACCGGGCGAGCTTTTCGTCGTGCGCAATGTGGCCAACCTTGTGCCACCCTACGAGCCCGACATGCAGCATCATTCCACCAGCGCGGCGCTGGAGTTCGCCGTGCAGGCACTGAAGGTGAAGCATATCGTGGTCATGGGGCACTGCCTGTGCGGCGGCGTGAAGGCGTTCCTCGATCAGGAATCCAAACCGCTCTCGCCGGGCGACTTCATCGGAAAGTGGATGACGCTCCTGGAGCCGGCGGCCAACTTCCGCTGTGATCCGGTCGAGCGCGCGCAGGACCCACAGCTTGCCATGGAATATGCCGGTGTGCGTCAGTCGCTCCTCAACCTGCGGACATTTCCCTGTGTGAGGATCCTGGAGGAAAAGGGGCGGCTGAGCCTGCACGGGGCCTGGTTCGACATCGGCTCCGGTGAAATGCGGCTGCTGGATACCGAAACGGGCGAATTCCACTCCGCCGCGGATCTCGCCTGAGCCCCGCGCCGACCCCATCGCCCCCGAACGACCCGTCTGGGCAGGACCGCGGCCCTGCCCCGTCAGGCATCAGTTGAAGAAACGATAGCCGGCCGGTTTCCTCGGCCCCTCGTCATCGTCGTCCCCGTTGGGACCGGGATCGTCCGGCATGTGCTTCAGCGGGAACTCGATCGGCCGGGACAGGTCCTTCTCCCGCTTCGTCCCGCCCGGCTCCGCCGGTTTTGCGGCAGCAGCCGGGGCCTGCGGCTTGCCGGCATCCGGGCCCGTTCCGCTTGCGTCTTCGCCCGTTGCCGTGTCCGCCGCGTTGCCGGCGCTCGCCCTTGCCTCGTCCCCGGCCCCATTGTCGGACACGCTGTCCTCGCCCGGGGCGACCGGCCTGCTCTTCGCCGCCGTTTCAACCGGCTCGGGAGCCTGCGGAGACCTCTCCGCAGGTGCGGTCTCCGTCTTTTGCGACAAAGCCGGGTCGGGAGCCGCCGGCGCGGCGTCCGTTCCGGATGCGCCCTCGGCCTGCGTCACGTCCCTGAGCGTCCCCTCGTCCGGATACGGGTGGCTGACCGTTGCATCGCTGAGGATCTCGAGCGCCTCGGCCGGACGCGCGGGCTGGGCGGGAAGGGCCTCCAGTAGACTGTCGTCGATGGCCTCGACCGCCTCGCCGTTTCCTTCGCTCGCCGGCGGCAGTGCCCAGACGAAGGCGTCCAGGCGTCCATCGACCGGCGACACCGGCGCCCAGGTCTCCGCGACCACGCCGTCCGCGATCCAGGCGGGGTCCGCCGGGGCACGCACGGCCCGCGACAACCACTCGCGCACACGGCCACGGTCGCCGTTCTCCGCATCCTCCAGATCCGCCATGAGCAGGAACACGCGCCGGGTCGGCTCCAGCGTCAGCGCCGCCTTGAGCTTCTCGCGCGCAAGGGCGTGGTCGCCCGCCTCGATGGCGACGCGCGCCAGCGCGACGGCGCCTTCCACATTGTGCGCGCGAAGGGCGGCGAGCGACTTCACCCGCTTCAGCCGGTCCTGCGCCGAATCGCCCGTGCGGGCGTTGGCATAGGCTTCGGCGAGGTCAGGATGCGGCGACAGCTTCCAGGTCGCCTCGACCACCTTCATCGCCTTGCGCACATCGCCGCGCCGGGTCGCCAGACGTGCGGCCAGAACGCTTGCGGGCACCAGATCCGGCGCCAGCCCGTGCGCCTCGCCGGCAAGCGAGCGCGCCGCATCCGGATCGCGGTCCTCGAGTTCCAGCGCATGGGCGGTCAGCAGCACCGCCTTGTGGCGGCGGAAGGTCTTCTTGTCGACCAGCTTGGCGGCGTAGTTGCGCTCAAGCGACTTGACCGCATCGTCCCAGTCGCCGGCGACCGCCTCATAGGCCAGAACCGCATGGCCGGCCCAGGGCAAGCCCGGCACGAGGCGGGCGGCCTCGCTGGCGTAGTGACGGGCGGCCACCGGCTCGCCCAGCCGTTCCGCCTCGATGTAGAGCCCGTGCAGCCCGACCGGCTTGAGCTTGGGGTCTTCCAGCATGGCCTCGAAGCGCGCGCGCGCCTCGTCGTGACGCCCGGCGAGCTGGGCGCTCTGGGCAAGCACGAGCTCGGAGGCCGGATCGTCGGCAAGCAGCTTGCCCGCCTCCTTGCCATAACGGCTCGCGGTCACCGCATCGCCCACGCCCAGCGCGATCATGGCGCGCGACAGCGCGTCATAGCCGCGATCCCGCCGCCGGCGGCGGAAGAACCGGCCGAGCAGGCCCGGTGAACGCAGGACGAAGAGAAGGAGGTTCCACAACGCGATGCAGACCGCAACGAGCAGCGCCAGAGCGACCGCGGCGGTCATCAGGCCGACCTCGATGCGATATCCCTGCCAGTCCAGCGTCACCAGTCCCGGACGATCGGCGATCCAGGCCGAACCGAGCGCCGCGACGAACAGCACGGCAATGAAGATCAAGAGGCGAATCATCCTGTCCTACTCCCCCCTCGGGCGCTGGCGTGAGCGCCGTTGCCCCGGGCTTTCCAAGCTCATTGTCCGCACGTCAGCCCGCAGTCGTGTCGCCCAGCGATTTCAGCACGTCGCGCGTGACCGCGTCCACAAGCGCATCGGCCGCGAGCCGAGCACGGGCATCGCCCGCCCAGTCCGCGCCGGCGGCCTTCGCCGCCTCCGGCAAGGTGTCATAGGCCTCGACCGCGCCGACAAGATCGTTCGCCTCGACCCGCGCCTCCATGCGCCCGAGCGCGGCGGACGGCGTCGACGCGCCGCTTTCGCCAGGCGTGCGGATGGAAACCAGCGAGCGGGCATTGGCAAGAAGGCTGTCCACCATGTCGCCGCCCTCGGGCTTGTCGAGCGTGGCGCTCATCGCGCGCGCCGCCGCGCCGAAGCGCGCGCGCAGCTCGGCGCGTGTGGGAATGCCGCTCTCGGCACGGGCCTGCAGGGCCGAAAGGTCGGTCCCCTGAGGCAGAACACCCGCGACCGCCGCAAGTTCGGTCCGATAGGGCGCACCCCGGTCGATCGCCGCCTTGAGCTGGGACACGGCCACGGCCCGCGAGGCGATCTCGCGCGCGCCCGCATCGCCCATCTGCTGTTCGATCGGATCAAGCCGGGCGGCAAGCTCGGAAAGCCGGCTCTCAAGACCGGACCGCACCGTGCCGATCTCCTTTTCCATCGCGCCGATGCGCTCGCGAACATCGGCGACGGACTGACGGATCTCGTCCACCGCGCCGTTCAGGCCCGCCAGGCTGTCGGGAATGCCGGACAGGGACTGGGCGGTGTCTTCAAGCGTCGCGATGCGCCCCTCGATGCCGGAAAGGTCCGGCGCCGCCTGCGGCTCGGGCAGGTTCGCGACCTTCTGTGAAAGCTCGGACAGCGAGGACTGCAGGCCCTCGACCGTTTCCTGCAGGCTGGCGAGACCGGCCGTTTCCCCGGCTCCGCCGGAGGAGACGAAACGGCGCAGGTCGGCAAGACCGCTCTCCACCTCGCCAATGCGGGCCGCCGCCTCTTCCGAGATACCGGAAGCGGCCTGCGTTGACGCGGACCGCACGCTGCCCTCGAGCGTGTCGAGGCGATTGCGAAGGCCGTCGAGCGTCGCTGTCAGGCCCGAGGCCGCATCCTGCCGGTCGGCAAGGCCCGCGATCTTCTCCTCAAGCCCGGTAAGCCGGCTCTGCGCCGCCTGAAGGGTCGAGCTGACCTCCGGTGTCGTCTGGCCGGCACCGATCAGTCCCGCCTGCTGGGCGCCATAGACGCCACCAAGCGCCACGGCCGCACCGATCAGCGAGGCGGCGAACAGCCCGCCAAAGCCCGTGCCGGACCTGTCCTCCTCACCGGTTGGCGCGGAAGCGGTCTTTTTTGCCGTGTCGGACACGTCCGCCTTCGAGGCGCTCGCGCCGCCGGCGGACGTCTTTTCGGAGCCCGACCTGTCGGCGAGAATGCTCTCACCCTTGCCGGGCTGGGCCGCGCCCGGCGTCGCGGAACCTTCCGTCTCACCCGCCTTGGAGGCGAGCGGTCCCGTCGCCCCGGAGGCGGCGAAGGCGGCCGACGACGGCTGGGGGGACGCCGGCTTCTCGCCAGAGGTCTTGGTATCGGACGTTTTGCTGTCGGACGGTTTTGTGTCGGCTGCCTTCGCGCCGGAAGCTGCCACGCCGGCCGGTTTCGCATCGCCGGCCTTCGGCGCGTCGGTCTTCGCTCCGTCGGTCTTCGCCGTGGACGACACACCGGCCCCGCTCTTCGCGCCCGCCTGCGCCGAAGCCCCGGAAGAGGCCGTGGATGCGGACGCTGCGGATGTCGCTCCCGTCCTGGATGTATCCGGCTTCGAGGACCCGCTCGCACCCTTTTCGGCTGCCGCCTTCACTTCCCTGGCCTCGAGATCGATCGTCACCGCCTTGCGGGAGGACGCGCCGGAAGGGCGGGCACCGCCCGCGCCGGCCTTGCCCTGCCCGGAGCCAGCCTGGGCCTTCGGGTCCGGCCGGCCACCCGGCTTTGCTCCGCCTTTCGCGCCCTCGGACGTCTTGTCGTCGGCAGCCATCGTCGCTCTCCCTTGCACGCGCCCGCCGCTTTCGCGGGCCACGGGCCGATCCGGCCCGGTGGTCAACCGTTTTTCCGGCACGCCTGCGCGCCCCGGACCCTTCACCGGCGCGGCCCGGCCCGGTCATGTTGGCCGGTTTCGCGCCGCAACACAAATCGCGTATCGCTTAGCACGTCTTGGGCAAAAGCGCGACGAGAGCATCCTCGTCCGGCCGCTCCGCCACAAGACAACGTCCAAGTCCCGCAAGAGGTTCGCCGACCTGTTCCGACAGGACGAGAAAGGTTGCCGGCGGACGATCCGGCCAGTCGGAAAGCGCGCTCGCCAGCGCCTGGGCCGAGCGGCGCGAGTAGCACGGCGCGATCAGCTCCCCCGCTCCCGAAAGAGCGGCCCGCGCTCCGGAGTCGAGCACCGGCCGCGCGATCATGTCGTAGACCTCGACCATCTTCACGCGCACGCCGTGCGGCGCCAGAAGGCCGGCAAGGTCGCCCGAGCGCTCGCGGCCGGCAAGATAGAGAACCTCGCCCGCCGGCGGCCGTGCCGCGATCAGGGCTACAAGGCTTTCAAGCGTCCCCTGCGCGACACGCACGTCGCGCGCACCGGCACGACGTGCCGCATCCGCCGTGCTCTCGCCGACGGCATGGACGCACAGGTCGCGCAGGACCTGCCAATGCCGCGCGAGCGCCGGCGTTCCGGTCATGGCCTCGACGGCCCGCGCGCTCGTGAGCGCGACGACCATGCCGGGCGCCGGGTCGGGAAAGCTGTCGGGCACCAGGGTGACCGGCTCCATCAGCGGCGCCACCACCACCTCATGGCCGAGCGCGGCGAAACGCCGCGCCGAACGCGAGGCCGCCGGTTCCGGCCGGGTAACGAGGATCATGGCCTACACCGTAAAGAAGCCCGGGCCGCCGCGCGCGCGCAGGTCCAGCCCGGCATCGCGTCCCATCTCGGCCGCGTCGGAGAGTGCGCCCGAGCGGCTCGTCTCGTGCACCGTCTGCCCGTCCGGAGTGAGGATGAGACCGCGGAAGTCCAGCCGGTCGCCGTCGATGGTCGCAAGGCCACCGATGGGCGTGCGGCACGAGCCGTCGAGAACGGTGAGGAACGCCCGTTCGGCGGCGAGACAGATTTCCGTCGCCCGGTCGTGGATCGGATCGAGAAGCGCGCGCACCGCACTGTCGTCGCCGCGCGCCTCGATGCAGATGGCCCCCTGGCCGACAGCGGGAAGAAAGTCCTCCGGCTCGATCACCGAGGTCACCACGTCGGCCATGTCGAGACGCCGCAGCCCCGCGTAGGCGAGCAGCGTCGCGTCGACGACGCCATCGGCCAGCTTCTTCAGCCGCGTCTGCACGTTGCCGCGATAGGTCACCACCTCGATGTCCGGGCGCATCCGCTTGATCATGGCCTGACGGCGCAGGCTCGAGGAGCCGACCACCGCGCCGTGCGGCAGATCGACGAGCGTCTTCGCCTTCGGAGAAATGAAGGCGTCCCGCACGTCCTCGCGCGGCAGGAAGGTGACGATCTCCAGGCCCTCGGGCAGGACGGTCGGCATGTCCTTGGAGGAATGCACGGCGATGTCGATCTCGCCGGCGACCATGGCCGCCTCGATTTCCTTGGTGAAAAGCCCCTTGCCGCCGACCTCGGACAGCGGCCGGTCCTGGATGCGGTCGCCGGAGGTCTTGATGACGATGACCTCGAAGGCCGCCTCGGGCAGGTCGTGCGCCGCCATCAGCCGCGCGCGGGTCTCGTGCGCCTGGGCGAGCGCCAGCGCGCTGCCGCGCGTGCCGATGCGAAGGATCGGGCGGGTTCCGTCGAATTCTGCGGCGTGTTTTGTTTGCAAGACGATCGGTCCTGGTGCTAGGCGAATGCGGGTTCGGAAGATGCATCTTCCGGCCTCACGGGCAAGGCCCGTTGTCGAAACATGCGGCGAGACGAAGGAAAAGAGCGCCCGGCCCGGACGATCCGGCGTTGCGGGCGCGCTCGGCGAAGCGCGATGATAGACCCTGAAAGCGTCATGGCCAATGGCGGCGCACCGGCCCGAGGAACCGTCCACATGTCCAGCACCGCGTCGCCCTCCCCGGATCAGGCCCCGGTTCCGGCGCTGACCGTTCTCGGCATCGAGACGAGTTGCGACGAGACCGCCGCCGCCGTCGTCCGGCGCGAGCCCGACGGCACGACCACGATCCTGTCGGACGTGATCCGCTCCCAGGTCGCCGAGCACGAGGCCTTCGGCGGCGTGGTCCCGGAAATCGCGGCCCGCGCCCATATCGCCCTGCTCGACCGCCAGATCGAGCAGGCCCTCGACAAGGCGGGCCTGACAATCGAGGACATCGACGCGGTCGCCGCCACCGCCGGGCCGGGGCTGATCGGCGGCGTGATCGTCGGCCTGATGACCGCCAAGGCCATCGCCATGGCCGCGGGCAAGCCGCTCGTCGCGGTCAACCACCTCGAAGGCCACGCGCTCACCGCCCGCCTGACCGATGCGCTGTCCTTTCCCTATCTCCTGCTGCTCGTGTCCGGCGGCCACACCCAGTTCCTGCTCGTGGAGGGCGTCGGGCGCTACCGCCGCCTCGGCTCCACCATCGACGACGCGCTCGGCGAAGCCTTCGACAAGACCGCCAAGCTGCTCCAGCTCGGATTTCCCGGCGGGCCCGCCGTGGAACGCGCGGCGGCGTCGGGCGATCCGGCACGCTTTCGCCTGCCCCGCCCCATGCTTGACCGACCCGGGCTCGAACTCTCCTTCGCCGGCCTCAAGACGGCGGTCCGCAACGCCGCCCATGGCGCGGCGCCGCTGCGGCCCCAGGACGTCTCGGACCTTTGCGCCGGGTTCCAGCAGGCGGTCGCGGACGTGATCGGCGAAAAGAGCCGGCGCGCGCTCGCGGCCTTCGCCGAAGCCCATCCGGAGGCCGAACCGGTGCTCGTCGTCGCCGGCGGCGTCGCCGCCAACGCCGCGATCCGGGAGAGGCTCGCCTGCGTGAGCGAGACGGCCGGCGCCAGGCTCGTCGCTCCCCCGCACCGCCTGTGCACGGACAATGCGGCCATGATCGCCTGGGCGGGCATCGAGCGCCTCGTGGAGGCCGCACATCGCGGCGAGAGTGTCGATGACGGCGCGGTGCCGCCGCGGCCCCGCTGGCCGCTCGACGACAGGGCGGAGCCGGTCTTCGGCTCCGGACGCAAGGGAGCCAAGGCATGAACGACGTCACGGGCGATCCGCGTTTCGAGGAAGGCGTGCTTTGCGCCGAGCGTCCGGCGCGTTTCGACAAGCTCAAGCACAAGGCCTATGTCTATCTGACGTCGGGACGCGAATTGCTTGTCTTCCGCCAGCCCGACCAGCCCTATGTGGGCCTGCAGGTGCCCGGCGGCACGGTCGATCCCGGCGAAAGCCACCTCACCGCCGCGCTGCGCGAGTTCGGCGAGGAAACCGGCCTCGCCCTGCCCCATGCGCTGGAACAGATCTGCGCGCAGGTGCTTCTCTTTGACAACGCGCTTGGCCGCGACGTGCACGACCGGCGCCTTTATCACGCGATCACCCCGGCGACCGGCCCCGCGCGCCGGCGCCGGAGCTGGGAGCACTTCGAGATGAGCCCGTCGGGCGGGGGCGACCCGATCCGCTTCGAGCTGTTCTGGATCGACATCGACGAGGCGCTCGCCCTCGGCGAGGAGCGTTTCTTCACCGGCTTTCATGCCCCGCTTGCCGAAGTGGCGCGCCGCATCGACGCGAACGCGGGAGCACGCGCATGACCGTGCCGGTTCCCTTTTCCCGACTGGCCGTCATCGGCGGCGGCGCCTGGGGAACCGCGCTCGCGCTTGCCGCCAGACGCGCGGGGCGCGACGTGCGGCAGTTCGCCCGCGACCCGCATGTGGTCGAGGCCCTCGGCGCGCGGGGGGAAAACCCCGCCTATCTGCCCGGCATCTCGCCGGGCCTGCCGATCCGGGCGACAACGGATCTGGAGACCGCGCTTCAGGGCGCCGAGGCGGTGCTCCTCGTCACCCCGGCCCAGACCACCCGGCAGATGGCGGGCGAGATCGCGGCCCGTGTGCCCGCCGGCACGCCGGTCGTTCTCTGCGCCAAGGGGCTGGAACGCGAAAGCGGGCTTCTCCTGTCGCAGGTGCTTGAGGAAGCCGCCCCCGGCTGCATCCCGGCGGCGCTGTCGGGACCGAGCTTCGCCGCCGACGTGGCGCGCGGCCTGCCCACGGCCGTCACCGTCGCCGCCGGCGATGGGGATCTCGCCGATCGCCTGTCTCTGACACTGGCGAGCGCCCAGTTCCGTCCCTATGCGGCCACCGACCTTCCCGGCGTCCAGATCGGCGGCGCGCTCAAGAACGTGCTGGCAATCGCCTGCGGCGCAGTGGAAGGCAAGGGCTGGGGCGCCAGCGCCCTTGCCGCGCTGACGGCGCGCGGCTTCGCGGAGCTCTCGCGTCTCGGGCTCGCGCTCGGCGCCAGAACGGAAACACTGGCCGGCCTTTCCGGCCTCGGCGACCTGGTCCTGACCTGTTCCTCGCCCCAGTCGCGCAACTTCGCCTTCGGCATGGCCCTTGGCCGTGGCGAGGCGGCGCTTTCCGGCGGCAAGCTCGCCGAAGGCGTGCACACCGCAAGCGTCGCGGTCGCCTTCGCCTCCCGCCACGGCGTGGAGGTTCCCGTCTCCGCCGCGGTCGCGGATGTGCTCTCGGGCAGCATCTCGGTGGACGGCGCGCTCGAGGCGCTCATGTCGCGGCCGTTGCGCCGGGAGGCGTGAACGCGTCCCGCTGCCTCTTGCCCGCCTCCGACAAGCCTGTATCTATGGGCAAATCCGAATAGCCTTTCCAGATATCGAGGACCTTCATGCTCTATGCGCTGATCTGCACCGACAAGACCGGAGCCTCCCAGATCCGTCTCGACAATCGTCCCGATCACCTTGCCTGGCTGAAGGCCATGGGCGACCGGCTCAAGGCCGCCGGCCCCTTCCTCGACGACGACGGCGGCATGACCGGATCGCTTGTGGTGATCGAGGCGGGAAGCCGCGACGAGGCGCTCGCCGTCTCGCAGGAGGACCCCTACGCCCGCGCCGGCCTCTTCGAGAACGTCGAGATCCGGCCGTGGAACTGGGTCATCAAGAACCCCGAGGCCTGACCATGCGCTACTGGCTGTTCAAGTCCGAGCCGGACAAGTGGTCCTGGGACATGCAGAAGGCGAAGGGCGATGCCGGCGAGCAGTGGGACGGCATCCGCAACTATCTCGCGCGCAACAACATGCGCGAGATGAAGCTTGGTGACCTCGGCTTCTTCTATCATTCCAACATCGGCAAGGAGGTCGTGGGCGTCGTCGAGGTGTGCCAGGAGATCCACCCGGACACGACGACCGACGATCCGCGCTGGGAGTGCGTCGACGTCAAGGCCGTCTGCGACATGCCGAAGCCGGTGACACTGGCCGACGTCAAGGCCACCGAGAGCCTGTCGCAGATGTCGCTCGTCACCTCCATGCGCCTGTCGGTCCAGCCGGTGACGCCGGAGGAATGGGAGATCGTTTGCCGCATGGGCGGGCTCGATCCGGCGGACCTGCCCGGACGATGAGGACCGGCGCGGAGCGGATCGCCTTCATCCGCGCCAACACGCGCGTCCATCCGGTGCCCCACGCTCCGGAGATCCGCCTGCATCTGGCCGACGAGGCCATGGAGCTCTGGCAGAAGACGGAAGCCGAGCTCGAGGAGATGAACCTGCCGCCGCCGTTCTGGGCCTTCGCCTGGGCCGGCGGCCAGGCGCTCGCGCGCTATCTTCTCGATCACCGTGAAACCGTTGCCGGGCGGCACGTTCTCGATTTCGCCACCGGCTCGGGGCTTGCCGCCATCGCCGCCGCGATCGCGGGCGCGGCGCGGGTCACCGCCTGCGACATCGATGCCCATGCCCAGAGCGCGACGGAACTGAACGCCGCCCTGAACCGGACAGAGCTGGAAATTCTCCACGCCGACCTGCTGACGCAAGCGCCGCCGCCGGTCGACGTCATCATGTGCGGCGACGTCTTCTACGAGGAGCCCATGGCCGCGCGCGTGCTGCCCTGGCTCGAGCAGGCGTGCCGTTTGGGAACGCGGGTGCTCGTCGGCGACCCCGGCCGGACCTATCTTCCAAGGGAGCGGCTGCGCCTGCTTGCCACCTACGACGTGGAGGTCAACCGCTCGCTGGAGGACCTGTCGGTCAAGCGAACGAGCGTCTTTGACCTTCTCGCACCTGACGCAACGTGAGATTCACCCTCCCCGGCGCGGTCTCCCGAAACCGCTTGCGCCGGCCGGGCGTTCTGGAGTGAGATACGCGCCTCGCCTGGGTCGTGTCACCCGTTGCGACCGGCGCCGACCGGAGGGTCGCGCCGCGGACTTCGCCTGACACGGCATTCCCGGACATGACAAGCCAGAAACCCACAAGACCGCATTTCCAGAGGACAATCATGCCGACGATCAATCGTTTCGCCGATCTTGCCGACGAGATCACCGAGTGGCGGCGCGACATTCATGCCCATCCAGAGCTTCTGTACGACACCCACCGCACCTCCGAGGTCGTGGCAACGAAGCTGAAGGAGTTCGGCGTCGACGACGTGGTGACCGGGCTCGGCAAGACCGGTGTCGTGGGCGTCATTCGCGGCAAGAACACCGGCTCCGGCAAGGTCATCGGCCTGCGCGCCGACATGGACGCGCTGCCGCTGGAGGAAATCACCGGCAAGCCCTACGCCTCCACGACGCCCGGCAAGATGCATGCCTGCGGCCATGACGGACATACCGCCATGCTGCTCGGCGCGGCCAAGTATCTTTCCGAGACCCGCAACTTCGACGGTACGGTCGTCGTGATCTTCCAGCCCGCCGAGGAGGGCGGCGCCGGAGCCAAGGCCATGATCGACGACGGCCTGATGGATCGCTTCGGCATCCAGGAAGTCTACGGCATGCACAACATGCCGGGGGCGCCGGTCGGCACCTTCCATCTCCGCAAGGGCGGCATGATGGCCGCCGCCGACCACATCCGCATCGAGATCGAAGGCGTGGGTGGCCATGCGGCGAAGCCCAACGAGGTCGTGGACACGATCCTCGTCGGCGCGAACATTCTCCAGGCCGTGCAGTCGATCGCCAGCCGCAACGTGGATCCGCTGAAGTCCGTGGTCGTGTCGATCACCGCCTTCAACGCGGGTTTCTCCGACAACGTCATCCCGCAGACGGCCGTTCTGCGCGGCACGGTGCGCACGCTGGATCCCGATGTGCGCGATCTCGCCGAGCGCCGTCTCAAGGAGATCGTCCCGACCATCGCCCAGGCCTATGGCGCCAAGGCCGTCGTGAACTACAGCCGTGACTACCCGATCACGAGCAATCACGCGGACCAGACCGACTTCGCCGCCTCCGTCGCGGCCTCGATCGTCGGCGCGGAGAACGTGGACACGGACGTGGCCCCGACCATGGGTGGCGAGGACTTCTCCTTCATGCTCGAGGAGCGTCCGGGCGCGTTCATCTTCGCCGGCAACGGCGATTCGGCGAACCTTCACCATCCGGCCTACGACTTCAACGACGAGCTGATCCCGGTCGGCTGCTCGTACTGGGTGAAGCTGGTCGAGACGGCAATGCCGTCCGAGTAAGGACCACACCGGGAAGGCGGCCCGCCGCCTTCCCGTCCAACCGGGCCGTCGCACGGCCTTCGGGAATCCGCGATTGGACGCGCTCCTCGCCAGCCTTCCGCCACTCTTCGCGCCCGGTCTCGCTCCCTGGCTGCAGATCGGGCTTGTGCTGCTCAGCATCGCCACCTCGGCGGTGTCGGCGGCCTTCGGGCTTGGCGGCGGCATCATGCTCATCACCGTGATGGCGCTGGTGATGCCCATCCCGGCGCTGGTTCCCGTCCATGGCGTGGTGCAGCTCGGCTCCAATGCCGGTCGCTCGCTGGTGCTCCTGCGTCACGTCAACTGGCCGGCCGCCCTGTGGTTCGCGTTCGGCGCGGTGTTCGGCGCGCTCGCCGGCGGATCGCTCGCGGTGAACCTGCCGGCCCCGCTGGTGCGCATCGGCCTCGGCCTGTTCGTGCTGTGGATGGTCTGGTCGCGCGCGCCGCGCTTCGCCCATGCTCCCAAGCGCGCCATGGCGGTCGCGGGCTTCGTCGCCACCGGCCTGAGCATGGTCTTCGGCGCAACTGGGCCGATCGGCGGCGCGGTGCTTTCCGCGCTCGGTCTCGACCGGCAGGCTTTCGTGGCGAGCCAGGCCGTCACCGCACTGACCATGCATGTGTTCAAGATCGCGGTCTTCGGACTGCTCGGCTTCGCCTTCGCGCCCTGGGCCGGACTGATCGTCATGATGGTGGTCTCGGGCTTTGCCGGCACCCTGATCGGCACGCGCCTGCTGGCCCGGATGCCGGATACCGCCTTCAGAACCGGTTTCCGCGCCATCATGAGCGCCCTCGCCCTGATCCTCGTCTGGCGCGGCATCGCCGGCGCCTGATCCACCCCCCGTTTTCGGAGTTTCCCATGACCGACCCCGTTTCACGCGACGACATCGCAAACGCCGCGCTCCGCATCAAGGACCATGTCCGCCGCACGCCCGTCATCGAGAGCGGCGCGGGAACCTTCGGCCTCGCGGCATCGCTGACGCTGAAACTGGAAGAGCTGCAGCATTCCGGCTCGTTCAAGGCGCGCGGCGCGTTCAACACGCTTCTGTCGAGCGACGTTCCGGCGGCCGGAGTCGCCGCCGCATCGGGCGGAAACCACGGCGCGGCGGTCGCCTATGCGGCCCGCGCGCTGGGATATCCGGCTGACATCTTCGTGCCCGAGACCTCCTCGCCCGCCAAGATCGCCCGCATCCGCTCCTACGGGGCCACGCTTCACGTGGGCGGCGCGCGTTACGCGGATGCGGCCGAGGCCTGCGCCCGTCACCGCGAAACGAGCGGCGCCATGGACATTCATGCCTATGACGCGCCGGGGACCATCGCCGGACAGGGCACGGTCGCGCTGGAATGGCTGGAGCAGTCGCCCGACCTCGACACGGTGCTCATCGCCGTTGGTGGCGGCGGCCTGATCTCGGGCTGCGCGCTCTGGCTCGCGGACAAGGTCAAGGTCGTGGCCGTCGAGCCGGAGGGCTCCTGCGCGCTGCATGCCGCCCTTGACGCCGGCGCCCCTGTCGATGTCCCGGTGGAAAGCGTCGCCGCCGACAGTCTCGGCGCGAAGCGCTGCGGCGATCTCGTCCACCGGATCTGCGCGAGCCGGGTGTCCGAAAGCGTGCTCGTCGGCGACGACGCGATCCTGGAAGCCCAGGCCCGGCTCTGGAACGAGATGCAGGTGGCCGCCGAACCTGGCGGCGCGACGGCGCTGGCCGCACTCGTGGGGGGCGCCTACCGCCCGGCTCCGGGCGAACGCGTCGGCGTGCTCGTGTGCGGCGGAAACGTAGATCCGCGCACGCTTGCCCGCGACGAGGCGTGAGCCACGCTTGCCAAGCGCCGGCCAAGCCATTAGCAGGATTGGCGAGCCGCACGTGCCGTGCCGACCAAACCAAGCTCAGATCATGAAACCATCCGAGGAAACGCGTCCATGACCACCAACAAGCTCCTTCTCCTGCCCGGCGACGGCATCGGCCCGGAAATCATGGAAGAGGTGAAGAAGGTCGTCGCATGGTTCGACGCCCGCGGCACCGCGAAGTTCGAGACCGAGACCGATCTCGTGGGCGGCTCCGCCTATGACGCGCACGGCCAGGCCATTTCGGACGCCGCAATGGAAAAGGCCATGGCCTCCGACGCGGTCATCTTCGGCGCCGTCGGCGGCCCGAAGTGGGACGGCGTCCCCTATGAGGTGCGCCCCGAGGCGGGCCTTCTGCGCCTGCGCAAGGACATGGAACTCTTCGCCAACCTGCGCCCGGCGATCTGCTACCCGGCGCTGGCCGATGCCTCCTCGCTCAAGCGCGACGTGATCGAGGGTCTCGACATCCTGATTCTGCGCGAGCTGACCGGCGGCGTGTACTTCGGCGAGCCCAAGGAGATCACCGACCTGGGCAACGGCCAGAAGCGTGCCGTCGATACGCAGCTCTACGAGACCTACGAGATCGACCGCATCGCCCGCGCCGCCTTCGAGCTGGCCCGCACCCGTCGCGGCAAGGTCACCTCGATGGAGAAGCGCAACGTCATGAAGTCGGGCGTGCTCTGGAACGAGGTCGTGACCCAGACCCATTCCGACGGCTACGAGGATGTCGAGCTGGAGCACATGCTGGCGGATGCCGGCGGCATGCAGCTCGTGCGCTGGCCGAAGCAGTTCGACGTCATCGTCACCGACAACCTGTTCGGCGACATGCTCTCCGACGTGGCCGCCATGCTGACCGGATCGCTGGGCATGCTGCCCTCGGCCTCGCTTGGCGCGCCGGACCCGACCACCGGCAAGCGCCGCGCGCTCTACGAGCCGGTGCACGGCTCCGCTCCGGACATCGCCGGCAAGGGCATCGCCAATCCGATCGCCATGATCGCGAGCTTCGGCATGTGCCTGCGCTACTCCTTCGGCCTCACGGCCGAGGCGGACATGCTGGACAAGGCGATCGCCAACGCCCTCGACAAGGGCCTTCGCACCGCCGACATCGCCCCCAAGGGCGCCGAGACCATCGGCACCACGGCCATGGGCGACGCGATCATCGCCGAGCTCGACGCGCTGTCGGCCTGACGCCCCCGCAGGCAGCAGCCTGAACGCGAAGCCTGAACGAAAACGCCCCGCCGGAGACATCCGGCGGGGCGTTTTTCATTTTCCTCGATGACCGGACAGCGCCGCGTCTCAGTCGCGGTGCACTTCGGCCTCGTCGAGCTTGCGCGCCTCGTCCGGCAGCATGATCGGAATGCCGTCGCGGATCGGATAGGCGAGCCGGGCGACGCGCGAAATCAGCTCCTGCGCCTGGGCGTCATATTCCAGCGTCGTCTTGGTGAGCGGACAGACAAGCAGCTCCAGCAGCTTGCGATCCAGTTCATGCACCGGGCGGTCGGCTTCGCCGTCCATGTGAGTCTCCTTCGGCTGGGGAGGACGTGCCCGCGCTACTGCAGGACGACGCCGTCATCCCCCTGTTTGCGCGCCAGATCGACCTCCGTCAACGCCACCAGCGTCTCGGCCCGGGTGCGCAGGTCCGGTGCTTCCAGCAGCGCCTGCTTTTCCGCCGGTCCGTAGGGGCTCATCATCGACAGAGCGTTGACGAGAACCTGCGTCGAAGCGCGCTCGATGCTTTCCCAGTCCGCCTCGAGGTCGTTGGCGTCGAGATACTCGCGCAGGGTGCGCACGAGCCCCTCGCGGTCCACCTCGTCCTCTCCCTTGCCGAGTTCGAAGTCATCGGCAAAGGCCTCGCTCGAGACGCGGGCGATGCGAAACGGCGTGACGGTCTCCAGCTCTTCCTCGACGTGAAAGCGCGCGATCCCGGCGAGCGTCACGAGATAGCGGCCGTCTCCCGTCTCCTGAAACGCGGTGATTCGTCCCGCGCAGCCGACCTTCACCAGCGGTGGCGTGTCCTCGTCGCCTTCACCGTCGTCCGCGAGGGTGAAGTCGGGCTGGATCATTCCGATCATCCGGTCCGACCGCAGCGCCGCGTCGATCATCGCCACATAGCGCGGCTCGAAGATGTTGAGCGGCATTTGCGCGGTCGGCAGCAGCACCGTTCCCTCGAGCGGGAACAGCGGCAGGGTCGCGGGGATGTCGGCCGGCGAGGAATAGATCATGTTGCCTGCGCGCATGGGCTCGCCCTCCGTTTCGCTCGTGCCCGGACATCGGGCCATGCTTCCGTCATATGGACACACGAGGCCCGATCGGCCAGTGGCACCGGCCGGCCGGGTCCGCTCGCGCGGGTCCCTGACAGGAGTATACGTTCAGCGGAACAGAACGGACGACAGCTTGCGCCGGCCGTATCCGGTCGCGGGCTCCTTCGGCCCCCAGGCCTCGAAGAACTGCAGGAGCTGCTTGCGCGCGCCGTCCTCGTTCCACTCCCGGTCCCGGCGCACGATCTCGATCAGGTGATCGACCGCCGCCTGCTTGTCGCGCGCGGCAAGCGCCACGGCGAGGTCGAAACGTGCCTGGTGGTCGCCCGGGTCATTCTCGATCCGCGCCTCGAGTTCGGCGAGATCCCCAAGCGCCGCCGCCTGCTCGGCCAGCTCGATGGCGGCCTGGGCCGCGGCGATCGCCGGATCGGCCCGCTTTTCCTCCGGCACCTGCTCGAGGATCTGGCGCGCCTTGTCGAGCGCATCGGCGGCCACATAGCACTGGGCAAGCCCGCCCATCGCGGTCGTGTTGTCCGGCTCCATGGAGAGCGCGGCGCCGAAGAGCTGCGCCGCCCGACCGATGTCGCCCGCCGCGCGCGCCGTTTCGGCCTCGGCCAGATAGGTCTCGCTCTCGCTCGGCCCGACGGGACCGGCGATACGCTCGATGAAGGCCTTCACCTGGCTTTCCGACTGGGCTCCCATGAACCCGTCCACCGGCTGGCCGTTCTTGAAGGCGATGACGGCCGGAATCGACTGAATGCCGAGCTGGCCGGCAATCTCCGGGTGCTCGTCGATGTTCATCTTGGCAAGCACGACGGCGCCGCGCGCTTCCGTCACGGCCTTTTCAAGCGCCGGGGTGAGCTGGCGGCAGGGACCGCACCAGGGCGCCCAGAAGTCGACCAGAACCGGCCGCTCGCGCGAGGCCTCAAGGACATCGTCGCGGAAAGACTGGGTGGTCACATCGCGAATGTCGCCGCCGGCGGCCGCCGGAGCCCCGCCAAGAGACACCTCGGGCCCGTTGCCGCCACCCGAATTGCCGCCGCCCATGCCACCGCCGCCGAACGCGCCGCCAAAGCTGCCGCCGACCGAATATCCGCCATTGTTCGCCATGTGAGGCGTCTCCCGTTCGTCGCCAGGCCGGCAAGCGGCTCCGAAACACCGTGCTCCGGTCCCTTGCGCAACCCTTGTGTATTGCAGCCGCTTCCGGCTCTTCGCGTGGCCCCTAACATGGGCGCCGGCCGCGTGAAATTCAAATGATCCGCACCGGCCGTGCTCAGGCCTGGGCGCCGCTGACGGCGATGACCTGGGGATCGTGTCCGCAGGCGCGCGCGAAGACCAGAAGGTCGTCACGGGCGATGCTCGTGGTCGCCGTGTTGCGAAGGGGATGGAAGTTGAGGGGGTCAAGCTCCATCATCGCCGCGTCGAAGACGGGCGTCACGCGATGCGCCTCGCGGTCGTTGTAGAGCGCGAAAGGCGTGACGGAACCAGGCTCCACGCCGAGAACCTCCATGAGAAGGTCCGGCTTGCCGAAGGAAAGCCGCCCCTGCGCGCCGATCTTCTGATGCAGGGACTTCAGGTCGATCTCCGCATCGTGCAGCGCCACCACCAGAAAGATCCGCCCCTTCTTGTCCTTGAGGAAGAGGTTCTTCGTGTGTCCGCCCGGCATCCTGTCGTGCACTTCGGTCGATTCCGACACGGTGAACACGGCTTCATGGTCGTGCGTGGTCGAGGCGATCCCGAGATCGTCGAGAAAGGCGAGAAGCTCTGCCCGGGTTGCCGGCATGTGGATCCTCCAGAAAGGCTTGCCTCCGCACGGCGCTGGAAAGCCGTCGCGAAGCTTGGACGCACCATGGTTTTTGCGCCTCCGATGAGGGACTAAAGGAGCGCGCCACGCGACACAAGAGCAGATGCACCCCTGCGCGTATCGATGAGCGGATGGCGGAAACCCGAGCGTGCGCCACCTTCCCCGGCTCACGAAATCCACCGGTCGTCCACAATCGGAACCGCCATGGGGCGGAGTGAAAAAACGCTGTTGCAATCCGCCGTGGCTTGGTTCATATACAGCCCACCTCAGGCGCCGGCCACGGTCTGGCGCCACCAACGGATGCGGGCGTAGCTCAGGGGTAGAGCACAACCTTGCCAAGGTTGGGGTCGAGGGTTCGAATCCCTTCGCCCGCTCCAAAAATCAACAATGATTTCAA
>MDTG01406428.1_pt1 | contig 81849 bp, 85 predicted proteins | sample 811421 | NCBI WGS metagenome assembly MDTG01 (sample SAMN05326645, study PRJNA326480) | marine metagenome | isolation source: seawater | place: Pacific Ocean: South East | collected 2011
ATGGTAGCGGGGGAAGGATTCGAACCTCCGACCTTCGGGTTATGAGCCCGACGAGCTGCCAGACTGCTCCACCCCGCGCCGTAATTTCTTTGAAGTGATAGTATAAAGTATAATTCGGTGACATGGCACATCCCGGTGCGAATTGTATCACTAAAGATGAGGATAGATTGGTGTTTTGTTCTAAATGTGGCGCAAAGCTTAAGATGAAAATTCCGGACGAAGATAATCGTATTAGGGGAGTTTGTGAGTCTTGTAATACAATTCATTACGAAAATCCAAAAATTATTGTTGGGTCGGTGGCTACGTACAAGGATAGTATTTTGCTTTGTAGAAGAGCCATAGAACCCAAGTTGGGACTTTGGACCTTACCGGCCGGTTTCATGGAACTTAACGAGTCTACAAGCGAGGGAGCGATCCGGGAAACAATCGAGGAATCAGGTGCGAGTATTACTTTGAAACGACTTTTCGCTATTCACGATTTGCCCTTTTTAAACCAAGTCCATATTTTTTTCCTTGCTGAAATGAACAGCCCCAACCTTGATCCTGGTTCAGAATCTCTGGAGGCACGCTTGTTTACAGTCGATGAGATTCCATGGTCAGATTTAGCATTCAAAACAGTAGCGAGGACTTTAGAGTTTTTTATACAAAAAGACCAAAATCACGAGAACCATGTTTACACTAGTCTTTTTTCAATAGGAAAAAAATCATGAAATCAAACTCTTCCATTCCCTGGATAGAACAAGAATATGAGAATCACGTTTTTGATTTCGAAAAGATTAAGAGTGTTAGCTCCGACATTCCAATTGCAGCCAGTTGTTATTTAAACTCAAAGATGTTACTAAATGCATACCGTAATGGAGTTTTCCCATGGTCAGGTCCCTATCAGCCAATCCTCTGGTGGAGACCTGAGCCTAGAATGACTCTAGATCCTACCAAAGTTAGAGTTTCGAAGTCATTGAAAAAATACATTAAGCGTTATTTAAAAAATGGTCTCAGCATAAGCTCAAACAGATGTTTTCGTACAGTTATTCTAGCTTGTGCGGAAACCAGGGAGAGAAGTAACGGTACATGGATTACCAACGATATTATATCAGCCTACATGGAATTAAATAAAATGGGGTATGCTCATAGCATTGAGGTTTGGTTGGAAAAAGAACTTGTTGGTGGTCTGTATCTAGTTTCAATTGGTAAAATGATTTTCGGAGAAAGTATGTTTTTCAGAAAAGCAAATACATCAAAAATAGCATTAATAACCCTTTCCAAATGGCTGCAAAACCACGGCGGCTTACTAATAGATTGTCAACAAGAAACAGCTCACCTAGCATCAATGGGCGCCGCTCCAACAAGTAATAAAATATTTATGGACCAAATGAAAATCATGATTGAAAATCCTCCGTTACCATGGTTTGAAGAGCCGATCTCGGAAGAATTGCTCACATGAATATTATCAAAACAAAAACTTACCAGTGTAGCTATATAAAAAATAAAATTGCGAAAGTAGAACTTGCACAATCACCAGTTGAAATATCTCAAAAAAAATTTTCATTTCTTATGGCCTCTGGCTTTCGAAGAAGCGGCAGTCATACATACAGGCCGATATGCAAAAACTGTTCGAAATGCATACCTATTCGCATACCGACGCAACAATTTTCACCAAATCGGACCCAGAGGAAAACATTTAAGAATCTAAAATCAAATCTAACGGCAAAGTATTCTCCTTTGGAATATTCGGAAAATGCCTTTTTGCTTTTTGAGAATTATCAACGAATTCGGCATCCAGAAACATTTAAGGCTTCCAACTCCCGGGATCTATTTGAAAATGTATTACTTAAATCCTGTACAGAAAGCGAGCTAGTATACTTTTTTGACAAAAGCGATCAACTAAAGTTGGTCTCAGTGATTGATATACTTACTGATGGATTTTCATCCGTTTATACTTTCTATGATACAAACGAATCGAGGCACTCCTTGGGAACGTACTCAATCCTATGGCAACTAGAGGAGTGTAAACTTCGAGGTAAAAAATACCTATACCTTGGTTATTTAATAAAAGAATGTGGGCGAATGCAGTATAAAACTAAATTTAGACCATGCGAAGTATTTTTAAATAATGAATGGGTAAGATTTGATGGGCATTAATTTCTTCTTCCAAATTATAAAACCCTTTTTATTTAAGCTCGATGCGGAAAAGTCGCATAACTTTGTTTTTTTCTGCTTAAGTCGTCTTGAAATATTACTTGGTAAGTTTCTAAAAACACCCTCTCCTCCGATAGTTAAATCTACTTATGTAAGGAACCTTTTTTTTCGTAATCGAATTGGACTGGCAGCTGGATTAGATAAAAATGGACAGTACATTGACCTGCTCGCTAGATTCGGTTTTGGTTCAATAGAGATAGGTACCGTAACACCTGAAGCTCAATTGGGTAATGAAAAACCACGATTATTCAGAGTTGAAAACGAAAGAGCGCTTGTCAACCGATTAGGGTTTAATAATGACGGCATGCGCCAGGTTTATAAAAATATTAAAAAGTCGCGATGGGTAAGAGAAAAAAAGGGCATCCTAGGAGTCAACCTGGGTATCAATAAAACCACATCCTTAACAAATGCCTATGACGATTATCGAAAGGGTTTACTTTGTTTCTGGGATATTGCAAGTTATTTTGTTATCAATATTTCGTCTCCAAATACTATGCAAGTCCGTGACCTTCAAACTGCAGGGTATTTAGAGCAACTAGTTGATGATATACGGAGATTACAAAAACAACAAAATGAGAAGACTCATAATGGTAGACTCATTTTTTATAAAATTTCCCCAGATAATGACCAGAAAAACTTAGCTAGAATGTGCCTTGTTTTCAATAAATTAGATATTGATGGTTTAATTGTCACTAACACCACAAATGATCATGAGGGGTTAATCAATAGTATCGGGGAGCCTGGAGGTTTGTCGGGAGAACCGTTAGAGCACAGATCATTATCATGTTTAAAGATCGTCAGGCCACTGCTCAACGAAGAAATTCCAATAATCGCATCGGGGGGAATTATGAGCAAAGAGGCGATAAAATCAAGGCTAAATTCTGGGGCTTCCATAGTACAAATATACACAGGATTAATTTATGAAGGGCCAAAAATAGTTTTCGATTTCCTTAGAGACTCATGAACCGGTTTGGCTATTAAACCCAGGTAATGACTCTGCAGACTCAAAAACGCCACTTTCTCAGAAGCAAGCCATGTAAAAATACGCTTAGCATCTTTGGTTCTATCTAATGACTTGTTGGCATCCAATGTTACAATTATATAAGGATTACCCTTTATCCTAGTGATCATAGCTAAGCATTTACCTGATGGTCTTATAAAACCAGTCTTGGATACCGAAATATCCCAATTTCCGCTTCTGATTAAGAGATTCGAGTTTCGAAATCTGTGGGTTTTGTTGAAAACTTTTACTCGAGACATCTTTGATGTAGAAAACTTTTCTATAAGCGGTATTCTTGACGCCGCGTCAAGGAGTTTTGCCAAATCCCGCGCACTCGAAATATTGCCACTATTTAAACCTGTCGGCTCAGTAAACTTTGTACTCCACATACTTAAAATTTTACTTTTCACATTCATTGCATCTACGAACGCTTTAAGACCACCAGGAAATGTTCTCCCTAGCGCAAAAGCAGCTCTATTTTCAGAAGACATAAGAGCTAAGTGGAGTAATTGAGCTCTTGTAAACTTACTACCAACTTTCAATCGAGAATAATTATACCGTTCTAAATTGGCTTCCTGATGGGTGATTTTGATTGTTTTACCCAAGTTTAACTCATTTTCAATGACTAATAACGCTGTCATCAACTTCGTCAAAGAGGCAATTGGCAGCGCGACATCCGCATTTTTTTCAAATAAAACTTTATTTGTTTTTTGATCAATAACGATGGCTGCACTTGAGTTTAATTTTAAAAAATCCCCCTTCTTTTTTAGTCCAAGCTTTGTTGCCACTGACTTTTCTAAGTTTTTTTTCCTTGTATAGATAAGAATTTTCTGTCCGACCAGAATTCTATTTGATTTTAAATTATTCCATCGCCGTAAATCCCGAAGCCGAACTTTATACTTTTGAGAAATTTCGGACAGTGTGTCCCCAGAGGAAACTTTATGGTATCTGAATGCAGCGGTATGAGCAGTCTCACATGACCAAAGAAACAGGCATGAAAGCAAAAAAAATATGTTCCGCAAAGGAATTTTGAGTCTATTGTTCATTGTAAATGTAATTTTTTAATGAAGCAAAAGGCAGGCCAATTTTATCTTCTCATCTTTTCTCGAAAGACTCTTCGACGATTTTTCCACCTAATCGTTGAATTTCTCTTCTCAATTCATTTTTTGCTAATTCGAAAGTTTTATCTGCCCCCGATCTATTATAGTCTAACCAACTAGCCTTTAAACCTAGTTCCAACCTAACGTTTGATGGATCACCATCCTTAGGTAACATGCGTGGTAAGCTGTAAATTGAGAACATGGGATATTTTTCTTTTATTAGCTCCATGAAATTACTTATTGATGATTCGAAAATTCCCGAGACTTTATAGAAAAAATCACACTCAGAAAACGTTTTGAAATAATCGCAGTAGTTTTTATCCAAAATCCACTCCATCATAGAGCTTGCCATTTCTGGAAATCCAGGAAGAAAATAGCTATGGTCGACAGAAAAACCCGGGAATCCACTAATCGGATTGGGAATCAATTTGGAAAAGCGGGGAAAACGGGCCATTTCGAGACGAGTTTGAGTTAATTCAATACCCAGTTCTGAACACCTCTTTTTAACCAACTTAACTGCATCCAGATTAAACTCTAACTTCCTCCCTAGAGCTTTTGCGCAAGCTGTACGAGTTAAGTCGTCTGGAGTTGAACCAATACCCCCAAAGCTAAACATAATATGCTCGTCTGCGAAACAGAATTTTAAAATTTTCTCTAATGAATTAAGATCATCTTTGACGTAGATTAGTTTATCTACCGCTAATCCTCTTTTTGCTAGTATCTCTCTACTGTTACAAAAATGCTTATCCGATCTCTTTCCGGATAGAATCTCGTCTCCAATAATTAGTAAACAAACTTTTAAGCTTTTACACATTTTATTTAATTTCGATTACCATAACTATTATCTAGTATTTTTTAGAATTTATTTACAACGCTCTTTGCTGTTTTTTTAATCGTATTAAACAAAATTACTGAGTTAAACGATCATGAGTAAGTCCACACGAGAATATCATGAAGAAGACTCTGATTCCACCCAACTTGTGAGATGGTTCAGATCGGCAGCTCCCTACATCCATCTCTTTAAAAATAAACTTTTTGTTATTTCAGTCTCTAAAAAAAACTTTTCACCGGATAATCTTATTAGGTTTATACAAGACTTATCCTTTTTACGAGCAATAGGTGTACAAATAATTCTTGTTTTCGACCCAAAGGATTTGTTTGATGAACAGTTAAAAAAGCGTAATCACGTCCTTGTCTGGAAAGGTGAGACCCCTATCATCGACGATATTGCAACTGAATGTTTGCAAGTTGCGATCGGTATGATGAGAATCAATCTTGAATCCTTATTTTCAACGAAACTACCAAATACTGCAATGAATTTTTCGGATATAAAAATTATAAGCGGTAATTTTGTTACTGCTAAACCCCTTGGTATCCACAAAGGTATTAACTTTCTCAAAACAGGTGAGCTTCGAAAGATAGATATAATAGCCATAAACCGGGCTTTAGAATTAGATGCAATTGTCCTCATCCCTCCGTTAGGATTTTCAGCCACTGGTGAACCCTTCTTTTTAAACAATGAGCAGCTTGCTAAGGATGCTGCATGCATCATGAAAGCACACAAACTTATTTTTATTACCGATGTCCTCGAAAAGTCAAGTGAATCTTTTAGTGAAATTCAAGAACTTACTACAGAAACCTATAAAGACAGGAAACTATTCATAAAAGAGAAATTTCCACGGCTGAGTAAACTATTTGAGTTGGCAAATTCAGCGTGTGAAGACACTATTGATAGAGCTCATATATTACCGTATGAAAAAGACGGAGAAATCTTGCTGGAATTGTTCACACGCAGGGGAATCGGAATAATGGTTTCGCAAAGCCAAATAAAAAATATTCGGCCAGCGGCCCCTGACGATATTAGTTCAATTTTATCTTTAATAGAACCTTTTAGAAAAGATGGTACCTTAACCAATAGAGACCAGAATGATATTGAGAGAAACCTCGCTGATTATATTGTATTAGACCATGACGGACAAATCTGCGGTTGCGGTTGCTTAAATCATTACTTGGAGGAAAATCTTGGTGAAATTTCCTGTCTGATAGTACGTTCCGATTATCAGCAAAAAGGTGAAGGAACACGAATGTTAAAGCATTTGTCAGAAAAGGCAAAAAATGCCGGAATAGCAACAATATTCGCTTTAACAACTACGGCAGAGCATTGGTTTCTTGAAAATGGATTTGTCAAAGATAAAGAATCAATACTTCCCGCAGAAAAAATACAAACAATTGAACGAAATCGAAATTCACTGATCTTGACAAAAAATATTGAATAGCTTTAGCTCGCAAAAATTGGAAATATTCCAACATCTGTCCATGCGAGCCCACAAACTAGATCGTCCAATCTTACGCCTACATCCATCCAAAATATAAAAACTAGTCTTCCATCATCAGAGATTTTTGCAGTTTTCCCATAACGAGGGTTATCAACAAGTTTCACTGGCATCCTCTCGGGAAACCTAGGAATGAGTACAAGATTTTCAGCATTTTTTTCGATGATCGAAATTGCTGGTTGTAGGCATTTAGCATATCCATACACTCGTTCTTTTTCCAAATCAGTTGCTATTTTAATCCAGACTCCAAAAACCTCCTCAACCCTGGCGCCGTTCTCACAGAGACTCACAACGAGATTCTTTGCTCTCGGGGAAATCGTCACATCCTTGAGCTTTCTAAACGACATGGCAAATGGACGAGCTCTTCGCCGTGCTAAATGTCCTCCTAATAAATTAGCAAGATTTCTGATTTTTTGATCCTGAACATTTGAGCTCGAAATGTGTGCAGCTAAAGACAACCAAAGAGCTGCTTCAGGACGGTAACTTTGCCGTTTAGCTTCTTTAAAATTATATTGCTCACGGTCCCTATCAACAGTCGTTTCTTCTCTGCCATCTATATCTAAACTTTTTTTACCGAAAAGTTTACTGGTATTTTTGATTTTTGAAATTCCTGCGATGAGCTCTTCTAATTCACCTTCAAATTCCTCCCTGCCTAGCTTAGATGATTTTTTATTTCTCATTTACGGTAAGCTTCTTGAGCTCTTTTATTATATTTGCCGACTTCTCTAATGAATCTAGCGATCGCTGAGCGTCATCGGCCGAATGAATTCCATTAATATCTAACATCAAATTGAAGAGGTCATGGCGAGCAGCATTGACTTGCTCAAAAAGGGTATCAATCTTTTGACGAACAAGAGTGGTGATTTCAGTTTCATTTCTAGAATTTTCTTTCTGATTATTTCTTTTATCGTCTACCTCAGCTATTTTTTTTATTACTAAATCACCACCTGGGTTATACGTCTCAGATTTAACAAAAATATGGCGAAGATTTGCACTCAAATAGGCTACTGTGAAACAAAAAGCAGAGGCAATGAAAACTGTGTCTTGTACCCTTGATGAAAAATACTCTGGAAGAAAAACGGAAAAATGCTGGAAAAAATTTTCTGAGTCAATATCGCTAATTATGACAATATAAGACAATCCTAACCCGATTAGAAAAAGTAGTACGCTTAAATATTTTAGAAATGAAATTAACACAAAACTCTTGTTTCTATCCACAAATAATCCTCCGATCAAAAGAATCAACAAAAATAGCTCTACCTGCATCACCATCTCGTCGTAAAACAAAAATATAACTTGGCTTTATCCATGAAGAAATTTTAGAATTTTTAATATCCTGAAATAGGTTAGTAGGCTCTAGTAATAAAGTTGGATGACCATCAAGGATACGAATTAAAAATTCGGATTCAGTAATATCATCTAACTCTTCTCCACGAATCACTCTCGTAACCTCGTCTTTTTCGATTGAATAGGATATTGTTCTTCTTTGAAATAGTATCTTCATTTTTTTTCCGTAGTGGCATCGGATACTTTTTTCTGGCTCAATAAATCTCTCACGTACTTCTCATGCGTAGTTTCTTCAATTGGAGAAGCTCGTCGGACGATAATTTGTTTGGTATCAATTTCTCTGTCTTGAAGATTCTTTTCATTTCTTAGCGGAGTCTCTTCCTCAATGATCAGGGATTCCTGTCCGCGTGTCATCGCGAGGTAAACTTCAGCCAACAAACGGGCATCCAAGAGCGCACCATGCATTTTCCTCAAACTTTTATCAACTCCGTACCTAACGCAAAGCGCGTCTAGCGACGCTCTCTTCATGGGATGTAACTCTCTAGCCAATTTGAGCGAATCAATTATAAGATGACAAGTTTCACTAATCTTAGATTTCCCGACGCGTGTCAGTTCAGTATCTAGGAATCCTGTGTCAAAATCGGCATTGTGTATTATTAAAGTCGTGCCTTTTATGAATTCAGTGAATTCTTCAGCAATGCTTCCAAACTCAGGAAATTTTTTAAGTGCCGCTGCGTTCATTCCGTGAATTTCTTCAGCACTTTTATCAACTTCACGTAATGGATTAATTTTTTGGTGGTACTCCCGACCAGTCAGACACCTGTTTTCAATTTCTACACAACCTATCTCGATGACTCGATGGCCATCATCGACATTTAACCCGGTTGTTTCCGTATCAAGAACCACATAACGCATTTATTTACCCAAATAAAGATTGACGGTAACACAAAAAGCGTCAATAGTGTACCCAGTCCCATGCCTCCAACAATAACCCATCCAATCTGCTCCCTTGCCTCTGCTCCAGGACCTTCAGCAAGTGCCAGCGGCATTGCACCGAAAATTGTCGAAGCGGTAGTCATTATAATTGGGCGGAATCGCAATTTGGCCGCCTCAATCGTTGCATTCTCAATCGTCTTTCCCTGTGCCAAACATTTATTTGCGAACTCAACTATTAAAATACCGTGTTTCGTTATTAGCCCGATTAGCGCAATCAAACCTATCTGTGAGTAAACATTTATCGAACCACCTGCGATCCAAATTACAATTACAGCTCCGGTTAATGCGAGCGGTACGGTCATCAAAACTGATACGGGCTGAGAAAAACTTTCAAATTGGGCAGCTAAGACCAAGAAAATAAACACTACTGCCAACACAAAAACAAAAGTAAGTGTGTCTTTCGCTTCAAAATACTCTCTAGACTGCCCATCAAAATCTAATTGGGCGTTTTCGGGAAGAATAGCCCCTGCAATCTCAATAATCTTCGAAAGCCCTTCATCTATTGAAACGTTCTCGGCTAAACCTGCACTGATTTTTACTGCCCGCCTCTGAGAAAAATGGTTAAGTTCCCTTGGACCAACTGTCTCTTTCAATTCTACCAGACTTGCCAAAGGTACCAATTCCCCTTGCGCTGTTCTTATACTAATGGAATTAATATCATTCGGGTTGGCTCTGCTTTCCGAGATAAGTTGAATAATCACCTCGTATTGGTAATTTTCTTTTCTAAACCGGGAAACTAATCTTCCACCCAACATACTTTCCAAAGTTCTACCTAAATCATCTATTTTTACACCGAGGTCAGCAGCAAGGTCCCGATTAATTGTAAGCCTCACTTCTGGTTTGTTCAGCATTAAATCGGTATCAATGCCAGTAAATATTCCCGATTCAGTTAACTCGTTAACGAAATCGTTCCCCAATAGTTCCATTTCCCCCACAGAACCAGATGAAAGTAACACAACCTGAATGGGTCTCGATTGTGCTCTTTGGCCAAATGCAGGGGGAAGTATAGCAAAGGCACGAACCCCCGTCAGATTAGCTAACTTTTCGTTCAATTCAGAGCTTATCTCCTGTACAGATCTTTCACGGTTTTCCCAGGGTAATGGTCTAAAAAATGCCGCTCCTTTATTGACCGTTGGGCTTCCAGCAATAACAAAATATTTGTCTGTTTCTTTCACTTCTGATAGCACATCCTCTATCATAAAAGAATTAATATTTGTATACTCAATTGAGCTTCCTTCCGGAGTATTGAATATAAGAACTATTAATCCTCTATCCTCAATTGGTGATAATTCTTTTTTTGTGTCCATATATGCGATGGCGCCTACGCTAAGAATTAATATTGTCGACAAATAAACGATTGTAGGTCGTCTTAATAACCAACGAAGTAAAAGACCATATTTGATTTGCGTACGTAAAAAAAAGGTTTTTTTTCTATATCGTTTTTCAAGTCGAAATGATTCTTCCTCTGACATATGACTACTATGTTTAATGCGAGAACGTAACAAATAAGCACACATAACAGGTGTTAAAACAATAGCAACAAAACCCGATATTAAGACTGCGCCCGCTAATGCTAAGGCAAACTCTTCGAACAACCTCCCCATTCTTCCGGGAGAAAATATGACAGGTACGAAAACAGCCACTAAAGTCAGTGTCATCGCTACCACTGCAAAACCTACTTCCGAAATAGCTCTTTTTGCAGCATCCATCGACGATAAACCTTTATCAAGATGCCTCACCGTATTCTCTAGTACAACAATCGCGTCATCAACTACTAAACCAACAGCTACCACCATTGCCAGCAGAGTTAGGGTATTTATTGAGAATCCAAAATAAAGGAGAAAACTAAAAGTTCCGATTAATGATATAGGAATTACAATTATAGGAATAATCGCAGCCCTGAAACTTTTTAAGGCCAGAACAATTACAAGAGAGACTAAAATCATGGCTTCTAAGATCGTTTTAAAAACGGCCTCTATTGATCGGTCAATAAAAATTGAATAATCCGCTGCGACCTCTAACCTTACGTCCGATGGTAAATCACTTAGCATTGTTGGTATATTTTCATTGACCGCTTTCGATAATTCTAGAGGATTGGCGGTTGCCTGCTTTATTACACCTAGTGCTATGGATGGTCTACCCTTATACCGCGCAACTCTTCTCTCGTCCTCCGGACCAATTTCTACAGTTGCAAGATCACCCAATCGTGTAAAACTATCACCGTCCTCCGTGGGAATTATTATGTTTCTAAACTCCTCGGGATTTGAAAGATCCGTGCTCGCGATAACCGACAATTCTCTACCGCGGGTTTCAATCCTCCCTGCTGGAACTTCTAAGTTTTGCTCTCTTATTGCTATTTCCAAATCTTGAATCGTTAGCCCACGAGCTGCTACTTTGTTTGAGTCAACCCAAATACGCATTGCATATTTTCTATCTCCATAAACCCTGACATCAGCAGCACCCGGTAATGATTGAATGCGTGGTTTAATTATATTTTGTGCAATAAAACTTAGCTCCATCAATGGAACTGTGTCGCTGGTTAAAGTCATCCACATAACGGGCGATGCGTCGGACTCAACTTTAGAGATCCGTGGTGGTTTTGCTTCAAATGGCAGACGATTCAAAACTCTAGAAACACGACCTCTAACATCTGACGCGGCATCATCGGGATCCCTATATGTTTTAAAACGGACAGTAATATTTGATCTGCCCTGTCTTGAAACAGATGACAGAGTTTTTATACCCTCAATTCCTGCAATAGAATCCTCGAGAGTTTTGGTTATTTGAGATTCAATAATTTCGGGAGCTGCGCCTTTGTAATCGGTTCTAACGCTCACAACCGGTTCATCAATTTTTGGATATTCCCTTACCGAAAGATCTAGTAAAGACACTAAACCAATAAAAATAATCATTAAAGAGATTACAGAGGCACATACTGGCCTTTCGATAAAAAATTGAGAAATCTTCATTTAAATTGCATGCTTAGTCAGAATATGTATCATTTTCCCGGATAGTCACCGATTGGCCCGTTTTCCTTAATTTTAGCTTCCCCTTAGTAACGATAGAATCTTCAATTTTGAGTCCATTCAAAACTTCGACATTCTGTCCAATCCTAACTCCGGTATCAATTTTAACCTTCTCTGCTTTACCGTCTTTTACTCGCCAAACAAATTTTCTCGATTGCTCTGAAAAAATAGCCACTTCCGGTACCGTAAGACCTTTGGTTTTCTTTTTAAACTCAAGCACTGCTCTCCCGAACATACCAGATCTTAAATCTAAACTTGAGTTATCTATAAAACTCCTTGCTAACAAAAATCTACCATTTTTCTCAACGTTTACATTTAAAACATCCACTGTAACAGCGAGGGGATCATTTTTAACTTCAGTAAAAATTTTTATTTCGTTGCCAATTTTTATATCGTTGATAAATTTTTCAGGAACTTTGAAATCAAATTTTAAACGCTTTAAATCCTCCAACAATAATATTTGTTGTCCAACTTGAACGAAGTCTCCTACACTAACATCTCGCAAACCGACAATACCATCAAATGGGGACTTTATTTCATATTGTTTCAAGCGCGCTTCGCTCAATAATTTTTTTGCGTAGGCGACCCCCAACTTAGCATTTGCATCTTCTAGAGAACCTGCGCTCAAAAAATCCCTTTGCCTTAATTTTTCTGCCCTCACGTAATTTTTTTCCGCAAGCTGATACTCCGCAGAAGCCTGTAAAAACTCTGCTAGCGGGATTGAATCGTCAAACTTTATCAAACTTTCCCCCTGGCTAACAAATTTTCCATCATAGAAATTTATGGTCGTTATTTTACCGGGAACCTCTGCCCTTAAAAACACCGAATCATTCGCTCTAAATTCTCCAGTAAGATTGATTTCTTCTTTTATTTCTGCAAGCTTTACACTAGTCGTCTCAACTAAAATACCTGCGCTGTTAGAGCTAACTTCTGTTGATTCGGCCGTTGACGGTGTATCCCACATCATCGAAATCATGCTTAATATAATTATCACGATGAAAAATAAAAACAAGATGAGAATAAGTTTATTTAAATTTTTCATCATCTTTAACAAAAATCTATAACTCCCTTGTTAGCCAAAAAATCCGCTCTCTCGTTTCCCTCATTTCCGGAATGACCTCTAACCCAATTCCATGTTATCTTTCGTCTTCTCGCTAGGCTTTGAAGTTCTACCCATAAATCCTTGTTCGCAACATCTTTTTTCGCCGCAGTTTTCCAACCATTTTCTTCCCATTTTTTTATCCATAGGGTTATACCGTTTTTTACATACATTGAATCGGTATTTATTCTGACATCAAGAATATCTGTTACACTCCGTAACCCATTTATAACCGCGGCCAACTCCATTCGATTATTTGTGGTGTTAAACTCTCCACCGTAAATTTCATTTACTTGCTCCCCATCTTGAATAATCACAACTCCCCAACCACCTGGACCCGGATTACCTTTACAAGCTCCGTCCGTGTAAAGATCCATAACCATAACTCTCTATGTCCTTTCACTAGATGTCGAAACCGAAGGAACCGTTTTTTTTCCGAATTTTGTCTTGCTCCTCCAAACATCGGACCTTAAAAGTTTCATCCCTCCCCTCCGTTTTATAATTGTCAAACAATAAACTGCCCCAGTTGTAGGCAACCAACGTTGAATAATATTTTGAAACCATGCAATCTTGTTTTGCCACTTTTTTGAGTTCATGGCAGGGTAGAATGCCAGGAACTCTCCACCGATAATTTCAAGATCTAAAAGCTTACACCAGTCCTTAAAGCGGGCCAATGAAATCCAGTTTTTTCCATTCAACGGTAAATTTACCCCATTAAAATACCGATTAATTGCCCACAAGCCGTAAGGATTGAAACTACAAATAATCAATTTACCCTCAGGCCTAAGAATTCTGTCCACTTCTCGCAGTAGTGCATGTGGCTCATTTAATGTTTCAAAAATATGTACTAAAACAAATAGATCAACGCTATCTGAAGGTAAAGGAAGAGAATCGGGCGCAACAGTGAAAAGGTTGTCATGTTCATCAATTAGGCCTTCACACAACTCAAAACTGAATTTATACTTATACGTAATACGATTGTTGTTTAAGGAATTAAACTTGTAAGGGCATATTTGTACTGCATGATATCCGAATATATCTTCTAAATTTTTATCAAACCAAACCTTTTCTTCTGCCAAAAGCCTTTGGCCGAGGGAAGAGTTAAGCCAAATTTTCCAAATATTTTCGGTGCTCATGCTACATAACATGTTAATTAATAAGAAAAAAGGATATCATGATTCGCCGATTTGATGCTTTTTCTGACAATTACATTTGGGGAGTTGAAATCTGTGAAACTATGTGTTTAATAGACCCAGGCGAGTCACATCAAGTTCTCAAATATTTTGAGAAATCTTCTAGACTCGCGTCCATCGGAGCAATTTTAATCACTCATCTTCACCATGATCATGTTGGTGGCATAGGGAAACTAGTGAGTAGTAAGTTTTTCGGGTCAGATGACAGCATTTTGCTGAACGGGTCGCCATTAGTTGGCGGATTGCCTATTTTTGGTCCAGGCGACTGTCAAAAGTACGGAGTTGAACAGGTTGTCTCCGACGGGGATATCATAAGTATTGCTAGTAATACGTTTGAAATTTTTGATATTCCCGGACACACCAAAAATCACGTAGGTTATTTTTTAAAATCCGAAGACAACGAACATCGGCCAGCGTTTTTTTGCGGTGATACGCTATTCGGTGGGGGTTGCGGAAGAGTTTTAGGGGGAGATATCACAGATTTATATAAATCTTTGAAAAAAATTTCAAAGCTTCCACGGGAAACGCTTATATACTGTGCCCATGAATATACGGAAACAAATTTAAAATTTGCAAACGAGAATTTTCCGAACAATCGGGAAATAACAAAACGGTATGAAAAGGTAAAGAAAGATAGAGAGAATCTTTTGCCAACTATTCCAACTGAATTATCGTGTGAACTTGCTACTAATCCATATCTTACGTGTAAAAATTTTAAAGAATTTAAAGAAATCAGAATATCTAAAGATAATTGGAAAGGGTAGACGTTGTTAACAAGCAGAAAATTTATCATATCGTTTAGCCTTTTAATAAACATTGTATTGTCAGGTTGCGCCTCTAATGGCATTTTTTTAATGAAGGGCAAGTCGGAAAATTCGACTGTTGAAAACTCAAATCGGAACAATGCCGGAAAAAAAAGCGGTTTAGATACCATTACGGATAGCACTAACCGGCCAAAGGTTGATCAAGAGAGAAAATTAGGTAGTATTCCAGTAGCAGAAAATCAGAATATCTTCGATGAGATCGCGAACAACTTTCGTCTACCTAACCTTCCGGCAAGCCGCGTAAATCGGCAAGTTAAGGTTTTTACTAGAAATCCAGAGTATTTAACCAGAATGTTTGCTCGAAGCACCAAATATCTTCACTTTGTTCACAAGGAAGTCCAGTCGAGAAATTTACCATCAGAAATAGCGTTACTCCCTTTTGTTGAAAGTGCCTACAATCCTCATGCAACTTCACGAGCAAAAGCGGCAGGATTGTGGCAGTTTATTCCCTCTACGGGCCGTCGATATGAGCTCAAACAGACATGGTGGACGGACGAGAGAAGAACCGTCATGGATTCAACTTATGCGGCGTTAGATTACCTGGAATATTTATATAAACTGAAAAATAAGGATTGGTTTCTCGCGTTAGCGTCATATAACTGGGGGGAACGGTCTGTAAGAAAAGCTATTGAAAAAAATAAAAGAGCTAGAAAAAAGACAAATTATTCAAGCTTGAGAATGCCACGGGAAACTCGCAATTATGTACCCAAGTTGTTGGCAATGAGGGAAATTATCAGAAACCCAACAAAATATGGTTTAGAACTCCCGGTGATACCAAATGTGCCTTATTTCAGGTCTGTTGCCATAACTGATTCCTTGGACGTGGACTTAATCAGTGAGCTCTCCGAGATCGATGAGGGAGAATTTCTTGCGCTAAACGCTAACGTCCTGCGACCTGTTGTAAATAAAAAACATACTAGAAATATTCTACTTCCGTATGGGAAATACGACATTTTCAAGTCCAATTTAAGACAATTTCAAAAAACTCAACAGTCTCTAGTTGGTTGGATACCACTAAAACTTAAAGATTCTGCCTCCGTAAATGACATTGCGAAAAAATTCGGCAATGATGCTCATGCCGTAGCCAAGGCTAACGGGATTCGATCCCTAAAAACTAAGCTATTAAAAGGTTCGTCCATAATTGTTGCCACCAACGATAAAAGCCTGAACACTTCAGCTAAGATCGAAAATTTCAATAAAGCAAAGTTGAAATTCTTGTATCCCGATCATATTTTTTATAAGGTTAGGAAGGGTGATACTTTGTCTCACATTGCAACACGGTATCGAATTTCAGTCAAAAGCTTGAAACGGTTAAATAATCTTCGGGGAAATCTGATAAGAGTTGGCCAAAGATTGCGAGTTCGAGGTGGGGATAATCTCTATAACAAGAACACGCACACGGTTCGAAAAGGCGAGTCTTTATACCAAATTGCCAAACGTTACCGAACAACTGTACGAGAACTCAAAAGACTCAATAAGTTGGCTTCGGATATAATTATCTCCGGCTCCAACCTCATAATCCGAAACTAAGTTACAAATTTAACTTTGTAAAGTTAGCATGTGTAGACTACGAGAGTATTCCTGCAAACCCCTTACATCGCTCATTTCAGCTTCCTTGCACCATTTCCGAAGAGCAACAATAATTTGTTCTACAGATGCAGTCCTCTGCTGATTCCAAATTTTTTCGAAATCGTCGCGCAACGAGAGAATCAATTGTAACTGGGACGACGAAGCCTCATTCTGTCCAGATTTCGATGAAACCGCAAGGCGTCGTTTATCTCTTCTGTAACGATGGGACACTTTATTAACTAGTTTATGTAATTTTTGAAACAATTCATATTTAGCAGCTAGAATCGCCTCTACCGTATCTTCATCGATAATATTTTTCTCGGGATCATAGATCGGATTTTTAGGCATGCTGCGAATCTGTGCTAAACCAAAAAATTCAAACAATTTTATGTAGAGCCATCCGATATCAAATTCAAACCACCTGCTGGATAATTTTGGGCTGGTCGCGTGAGAATGGTGGTTATTATGCAACTCCTCGCCTCCGATTAGTATTCCAATCGGAAAAATATTACGGCTAGAGTCGGGAGTTTTGAAATTTCTATACCCCACAAAATGAGCAATTCCATTGATTACACCAGCTGCAAAGAATGGAATCCACATCATTTGTACTGCCCAGACTGCTACTCCAATGATTCCGAAGAGGAAAAAGTTGATAAAAAGCATAAAAGTTACTCCCCAGGCACTCCGCTTGGTGTAAACATGTCTTTCCAGCCAATCATCCGGTGTACCATGCCCATATTTATTTATGCAACTACGATCAGCCGAAGTTTCCCGATAGAGCTCAGTACCTTTCCACAATACTGTCGAGATACCCTTTACCTGCGGGCTGTGCGGGTCGTCTTCGGTCTCACATTTGGCATGATGCTTCCTGTGTATCGCAGCCCATTCCTTTGTAACCATCCCCGTTGTGAGCCAGAGCCAAAATCTAAAAAAATGAGAAACGATCGGCTTAAGCTTAAGTGACCGATGTGCCTGACACCTGTGCAAAAATACGGTTACCGCGATTATGGTCACATGCGTCACAACCAATGTATAAACCAATATACCAACCAACCCAATGTCGGTTAACCCATAAGAAATAAATTCTATCAATTCCATTTTTCCCAACCTCTATGTTCTTATATCTCTATTATACCGCCAAATCCGGCACCCAGCTTACCACCGACAACTATACATTACGAACAAACTTTTGAAAATAAAACCCATATTTTGAAATCGATGAGTCGAGTAATATAGCTCCACCACGCCAGTCAGTTTCCAAAAAAGTATCCAATCTCTTCCTATTCTGCACTGAAACGCCAATATTCCACAGCACCGGGGAAAAATCTTGGTTATTTTTCAAAAAATCGTCGGTAACGAGGTTATTTTCGTCCTCAAAAATACTACACGTAGAATAAACTAAGATCCCTCCTTTTTTACAGCATTCAGCTGCTTTTTCAAGAATATTCCTCTGTAATCTTGTGTAATCCGCCACAATCTTCTGTGTAATCCTCCATTTAAGGTGCGGATACTGTATAAAAGTTCCCGATCCCGTGCACGGGACATCGACCAAAACGAATGAAGCTTTGCGCCTAAGATGTTCTATTTTTGAATTATCGGAGTGGGATACAACCAATGGATAGAGATTGGTTACTCCTGCTCTGTTTGCCCTCATTTTCAGTTGGTTGATTCTTTGCGATGACACATCAATGGCGTAAATAAGTCCAGTATTCTTCATAATTGAACTCAAAGACAGGGTTTTTCCCCCAGCACCACAACAATAATCAACCACTATTGCGTAAGGTTTAGGGTTTAAGACTTTGGTTATTAACTGGCTCCCAAAATCTTGAATTTCAAAAAATCCTTTCTCATAGGATTCAAGACCTAAAATATTTCCTTTGCCCCTAATATAAATACAATCGGGAAGAATTTCGGATACTACGCTTTCAACCCTAACGTTAGTCAAAAATCTTTGCACTTCCCTCGGCTTTACTTTGATTGTATTGACCCGCAAACAAATAAACCCCCTCCTATTATTGCTATTAGTTAATAGCTTGTAAGTATAACTGGGTCCTTTCCTGTTAAAAAAATATTTTACAATCCAAACGGGATAGTTAAAGCGAATTGATACTTTTCGAAAATCTGGTAGCGCGCTCGTTTCAAAAAGCTCAAATCTTTCAAGCGCCTTCGAGATTTTTAAGTCGTGCTTATCAAGGAATAATTTGTCAGGGAAAAAACAAATCCTTTTAGCTAGAGATAAAACGTCAGCAATTACATCGTAGAAACTTTTATGGTTATCCCTATCCATAACAGAGCAAAAAAGTCTTTTTTTATTATTCAATACAAAAAAAATTAAATCTGCTATAGCTTGTCTCTGATTTTTACCGGGCCTCCTTGATTTGAAAAAATCATTCATTTCATCGCCAGGGGACCTTTTACTGGTTAAAACTTTTGCTAAAAGTTTTATCAACTTATAATTTTCGACACCCAACAACCTGTTTTTGCCCATTTGATTTCTAATGTCTTCAACCGTACGGTCGCTAAATTTCATAAAATAATTTAAAATTTTCCTCAAACCACGGTTCACAATTATCCTTGCGATGCCAAACATTCTCTTCGCGTACAACTTTACCACTGAGAACAGCGCCGATGGATAAGGGAAAAATGAAGTGCTCTAAAACTAATACCTTTTTTGCCAAGGTGTCTTTTGTATCGGAAGGCATTACCGGAATGCTGGCTTGACAGATTATTGGTCCCTCGTCAACGCCTTGAGATACCGAGTGAACGGTTGCTCCATGAACGCTGACATTTTCATCAATAACTCTTTGGTGTGTATTTAATCCCTTGAACATTGGCAAGAGTGAGGGGTGTATGTTGATCATAGAATCAAATAACTCAGAAAATAAATTCGCATCCAAAATAACCATAAACCCTGCTAAGGCTATGAGATCAGGGTTATGATGGTTAATTTTATTAAGTAACTCCATTTGAAAAGTTTTACCCAATTTCTCTCTGTTAACCACTTCGGCTGGAATGCTAAGATTCCTGGCTTTAGCAATAGCCTCACAGGGTCTGTCTGAAATTACACTAAGAAAGGTAACGGGCCACTCAAAGCGTCGACATGTCTCTATAATAGAGATCATATTAGAACCTCTACCTGAAACCAAAATTAAGACCCTGTATTTTTTTAAATAATGAATCATAATTACTCTATTGTATTGCCATGAGACGAATCAAATACGGAAAAATTAGAAAATTTGATAATAAGCAAAGGATTTTGACCATCGGTAACTTTGACGGAGTTCACCTGGGCCACCAGGCTATATTAGATTACTGTGTGGAAAACGCAAAAAAGTTTTCACTAAAAAGTAGCGTCCTAACTTTTCAACCACATCCCAAGGAATTTTTCAATGTGAAACCAAATCAGGGGTGTATCCAAATGCTCAGAGACAAATCAATGGAAATTTTTTCTAGAGGTATTGATGAAATCATTTTTGCTCGTTTTGACAAAAAGCTTGCGAACACTACCTCACATGAATTCATAAGGAATGTTTTGGTTACTAATCTTAACGTCAGAGAACTTGTGGTTGGAGCGGATTTTCGGTTTGGAAAAAATCGTAGTGGTGATGCGGAAATGTTGATAGATCAGGGGACCAGATTGGGCTTTGCAACGACAATCGTTCCGGAAATTACTATTGAAAATATGAAGATTTCCAGTAGCGTTCTCCGCAATCTAGCTAAAAATGGGAATTTTGCTTCTGTGCAAAACTTGCGATGCGCTACATTAAAATTCACAGGACATGTCTCTCATGGAAATAAATTGGGAAGGACACTTAACTATCCAACTGTCAATATCAACGTACCGGATAATCTGTGCTTCAGCGGTATTTTCATCGTTAGGATTACTGATAATTCTCCAAAAAAATCGTTTGGCAGAAAATGGGGTATTGCTAGTATCGGAACTCGCCCTGTTCTAGAGACTGACAATAAAAAGTTGCTCGAGGTATATGTGTTAGACTGGTCGGGCGATATTTACAGTCATTTAGTTACCGTTGAAATAATGGAGAAGATAAGAGATGAAGAAAATTTTAAAAGCCTTGACGATTTGAAATTTAAAATGGGGGAAGATGAGCAAGTAGCTCGAAAATACATTGACAACTACAATGAGTAACAACAAAAAAAACAACGATTACAGCCATACTTTAAATCTACCATCATCGAAGTTTCCTATGAGAGGCAACCTCGCAAAACGGGAACCTATTTGGTTGAAAGAATGGATACAAAATGACGTATACAGAAAAATACGGAAAGAATGTTCGGATAAACCAAAATTCGTCTTGCATGATGGACCCCCTTATGCTAACGGTGAGATACATATTGGTCACGCAGTAAATAAAATCCTAAAAGACATAATCGTAAAAACCAAAACATTGTCCGGCTATAACTCCCCTTATGTTCCAGGTTGGGATTGCCACGGCATGCCAATTGAAATACAAATTGAAAAAATTTATAAGAAAAAGCTTAGTCCAGTCGAGGTTATGCGATTATCGAGAAATTATGCGAAAGAACAAATTAATAAACAAAAAAGTGACTTCGTTCGTTTGGGTATCTTAGGCGACTGGGAGAATCCTTACTTAACAATGGATTCCGAGATAGAGTCAGCTGAAACAAGAGCGTTAGCACAAATTTACAAAAAAGGTTTTATGTACAGGGGTGTTAAGCCAGTAAATTGGTGTTTTGACTGTAGATCCGCGTTAGCAGAGGCCGAAATAGAGTATTCGGAAAAGTTTGGATTCGCGGTCTTTGTCCTTTTTCCAATGCTGAAGAGTCAACTGAGTAACCTGAAAAAACTTTCCGGAATCCCTTCCCTCTCTGAGAACGGTGGCGCTATTATATGGACCACGACCCCATGGACAATTCCAGCGAACCAGGCTTTAAATATCAATCCAGAGGCAGAGTATGGCATTTTCGAAGCTTTCGATAACAGGTACAAAAATGACTGGTTAATCTTCGCCACTAATTTAGAAAAAAAGATCAAAGAAAAGATTTCGTATGTAGGAAAATGTATTGCGAAAATTCCCGGACGTAAATTTAGAGATATTAAATTTTCGCATCCCTTATCTAAACTTGGTGGAGCTTATGATCGAGAGAGTATTTGTATAAACGCTGAATACGTAGATATAGAGTCAGGAACAGGTGTTGTTCACTGTGCACCCGCTCATGGTCTGGACGATTTTGTTTCCTACACGGAAAATAATTTAGTTAATCAACCAATTCTTAATTTGGTTAATGAGACCGGTCATTTCCACCAAAATGTAGACAGATTTCATGGCCTTAAAATTTGGGATGCGAATAAGAAAATTTTAGAAGCGTTAAACGAATGTAACGTCCTTCTTGTTACTGAGAAAATCAATCACAGCACCATGCATTGTTGGAGACATAAAAGCCCCACAATATACAGGGCTACTGAGCAGTGGTTTATCTCTATGGACACAACAGCTGACAAGAATAATTCATTAAGAGAAACAGCGCTTGCAGAAATCGAAAAAGTGACATTTATTCCCGAATGGGGAAAAAATAGACTCAAATCAATGATTGAAAAAAGACCTGATTGGACTATTTCAAGGCAAAGATACTGGGGAGTACCAATACCTTTCACTTTTGAAAAAAGTTTAAATGAAGAGACAAAGACAAAAATATTTCCTCATTTTGAAGAGGCAGAAAAGCTTATTAATAAGTCCGGAATTGAGGGATGGCAAGAATTCAATCCCAGATATCTATCTGGCACTGAAAAGCGATACGAAAAAAGCATTGATACTCTTGATGTATGGTTCGACTCAGGTACAACCCACTACTCAGTATTGAACGGTACTCATAAAAGCATTTTGACTTTCCCCGCCGACCTTTATCTGGAGGGAAGCGACCAACACCGCGGTTGGTTTCATTCGTCACTTTTGACAAGTTGTATGCTAAACGGCAAAGCTCCCTACAAGGCTTTACTCACTCATGGATTTGTAGTTGATGGAAATGGAAAGAAAATGTCAAAATCACAGGGAAATGTCATTAGTCCACAAGAGATTTGTAATAAATATGGTGCTGACATTTTAAGACTATGGACTGCTTCTACGGACTATTCTGGAGAATTAAATATTTCTGAAACGATTATACAAAGGGTAATTGAATCGTATCGAAGAATTCGCAATACACTTTCATTTTTGATAGGGAATCTTTCTGATTATGATCATGCTAGCTCTCCTGAACCGGCGCTTGACCCATTAGATAACTATATATTGCATGTTACAAAATCTATACAAGATTCCATTATTTCTGATTTCGAAAAATATAGCTTCCACACTGGTGTCTCAAAGATAATTCAATTTTGTAGTGAGGATTTAAGTGCATTTTATTTAGATATACGAAAGGATTGCTTATACATTTCAGAAAAAAACAGTGAGGAGAGAAAAGCTGCTCAGTTCACTCTGTGGCACATTCTCAATAGCCTCATTAAGTTGTTGACACCGATATTGTCCTTTACATCATACGAAGCGTGGCTCTGTATCCAAGAATCTAGCAACAGTAAATCAAATCTATTTTCGGAAGAATACCATCATATTCCTGGGCAAATGGCCTCACAAAAATCGTCAGAAAAATGGGTATGGTTTCGAAATTTACGTGGACAGGTTCTAAAAGAAATCGAGACAAAACGTGAGAAAGGTATAATAGGATCTTCTCTGGAGGCAGAAGTGTTAATTGAAACTGATTCTTTCGCTAACAATAAATTATCATCACTGGGAGTTGACCTGAAGACTCTTTTTATTACATCCGATGTAGAAATCATTGCGAATAAATCTGAACTAAAAATCACAGTCAAGAAATCACAGCATCAAAAATGCCAAAGATGCTGGCACCGTTGTTCCACCGTTCCCTCAATAAAAACAGAAACCAGCCTTTGTGCCAGATGCAAATTAGTTATCGACAAACTCTCATGATCAGCAAACAAGCTTTCGTGCAGAACGTTCGCATACCCTTATTTTTTCTCGTAATCGTACTAACGGATCAAATTACTAAAACAATAGCAATCAATAATTTGTCTTACGGAGAAGAATTTTTTATCATTCCTCATGTTAACTTATACCTCATCTTCAACACTGGTGCTGCTTTTAGTCTGATGTCAGATGGCTTTGTGTGGCAAAGAGTCATTCTAATTAGTTTACCAATAATTGCCATAACCTTTTTTTCTTATATCATTTTTTTTTCCAGAGAAAAGTCCCTCATTTTTAAATTGGCAATAAGTTTGATTGCTGCAGGAGCTTTTGGAAACTTAATTGATCGAGTTTTTTATGGATACGTTATAGATTTCATAGACATATATTGGGGGGATTATCATTGGCCAACGTTCAATGTGGCAGACTCATCAATAACAGTGGGAGCAGGCTTTATTATATACCAGGAAATTAAAAATACTTTTAGAGATAAGGTGTAAATGAAACATAAAATTTTACTCGGAATCACTGGAGGCATCGCATCATATAAAAGTTGCGAGCTCATTCGAATTTTGCAACAAAAAAAAATTGACACAAAAGTTTGTCTAACAAAAAGTGCTAAAGAGTTTGTAACTAAACTAACGATCGAAACACTGTCAAAAAATCAAACTATTGGAGACAAATATTTAAACTCAAGCTCCCAAATAGTTCACACACAATATTCCAGAGATTGTGAATTGATAGTAGTCGCCCCCGCTACGGCCAATTTCATAGCGAAACTTGCAAATGGTATTTGCGACGATACACTAACGAATCTCTGTGCTGCTCGGAATACAGAGATGTTAGTAGTACCGGCAATGAATATACGTATGTGGGAAAACCCTGCAAACCAAAGAAATATTAATCTTCTAAAAAAGGATAATATAAGTATCTTTGGGCCAGCGGAAGGTATGCAAGCTTGCGGTGATTCCGGCGTAGGACGTATGAAAGAGCCTGGCGAGATTGCTGAAAAAATATTAGATTTGATTGAATTAAGACGAAAAACAAGATTAAATAAACGAATTCTTATTACCGCAGGTCCAACTATCGAGAAGATTGATCCGGTCAGGGCCATTACAAATTTTTCTTCAGGAAAAATGGGTTTTGCTCTAGCAGAGGAATCTTATAAAGCCGGCGCACATGTGTCATTAATCTCGGGGCCAGTCAATCTCCCTGACCCACAAGGGGTAGACGTAACTCGTGTAAGTACGGGCGTTGAGATGTATTCGGAGGTCATGAATATTTGTAAAAGAAAGAAGATTGATCTGTTTTTTTCTGCCGCCGCTGTTGCGGACTGGAAAGCTGATTTTTTATCGCAAAAGCTAAAAAAAGATGTAAAAAGTCTTTCAGATATTAAGTGGCGATTAAATCCCGACATTGTTTCAAATGTTACTGAACTTCCTAAACATACTAGACCCTTTACGGTTGGCTTCGCAGCAGAAACGCAGGATCTCGGAAAAATTGTCAAGGATTTAGAGCAGAAACTGGAAAAGAAAAATCTTGACATGTTAATAGCAAACAAAGTCCCAGAAAGCTTTGATAATGATCGAATAGAAGTAATTGTGTTGGAGAAAAATAAACCGATTTGGAGTTGCAAAGGAACAAAAAACCATGTCGCTAAGATATTATTAAGATCAACAAACGAACTGATGTAGCGGGAATGCAAATAAAAGTTAAAATCCTAAGTGACTTGTTAAAAAACTTACCATCGCACGGAAGTGCCGGTTCTGCTGGGCTTGATTTATCTGCATGTATCCCTAGAAAAATACAACTTAATCCGAACACAGTTGAGTTAGTACCTACCGGGATAGCGATTTTTATAGAAGATAAGAATTTTGCGGGCTTAATTTTACCTAGAAGCGGTTTAGGCCACAAGAAAGGTCTTGTCTTGGGGAACCTCGTCGGTCTTATTGATTCGGATTATCAGGGAGAACTAATGATTTCCTGCTGGAACCGTGGAACAGAAAAAATAGGTATAGAGCCTTTAACCAGAATAGCTCAACTGGTGATTGTACCCGTGAAACAAGTATCATTTACTGTGGTTGAGGAATTCGAAAATAATCAACGGGGAACATCAGGATTTGGGAGTACTGGCGTATCATAAGTCATGCCAAAGAATTATTTCCTCAAAAAGGTTTGCGAATAGTTTTGGAAAAAAAGCACTATCCTCAGATAACTTCTTAGTAGCCGTAGTATCTTTGCTTACCGCTTCATTGAATTTTGCGGTACAAGATAAAAGGTTTTTTGCTTATCAAAACATCCACTTTTTCCCAAAATCAGGAAAGATCTGAAGAATTATTCTTAATTCAAAGAGCATCAATCAGTCCAGGACTTGTTGGTAAAAATCTAATCCTGCGAGCGCAATAGTTTGACTCAAGTTTCGCAAATTGCACCCATTATTTCTGTCTTGTGATAATCCGCTTAAGAAAATTCAAGTTTCTGTAGAAACCTAACTACTGGATCTTCAAAGGATTACGAAGTTGTCCTTGCATCTTAAACCAGTCATCAACTCTACCGATAAATGGAGAAATAACCGTAGCCCCTACCTCCATCCAGGCTATAGATTGTACTTAACTGAAAATAAGTTTTATGTTGCACTTGAAAAATATCTTATTTTAATTGACCAGGAGCTTGTATACCCTCAAAAGGGTGAGTATCTTTGTTAAAACTTTGTCAACATCTTCATCCAACCAATAGTAAATTTCCCTGGTTTTACAAGCTCAGTCTAATGTTTTTTTTCCGTACTGCGAGCTGCCTCAGGATTAACCTCTGTAAAAACTCTTCCTAGCGTCTATTTAGTTTCTCTCTGATAATATTTACCAATATCAAACGAAATTACATATCTTAGGAGTGATGTAAGTTACTGCTTTTTATTTCCCGCACAAAAGCTTCATAGCTGGTCCATATCACAACCTTTAAAATAATGATTGGGTTAACGGTGGAGTCTGATGCTTCATACCCATCAAAAAAAGATAATAATCGCAACTACCTACAGCAATTTTAAACTTTGTTTAAATTGAGTTTAACTAAAATCCAATAATTTTAACCTAATGAATCTAACCAAATATTTTCTGCCCAATCATAAGCTTGTTTACCTAATATTACTGATTCCTGACTCGGAACTCCTCCCGCTCCCTCTATAGGTTTAACTGTCCCAACTTTCAAATCAAATGAGTACACTTTCGAAACAAAAATCGCGCTCTTTTCATCAACAAAACTGTAACATGTATTCACGATTTTATAATTTGAAAATTTTTTCCTACCTTTGAGCTTAGAGACAATATCCAGCGCAGCAACTTTAGAGTGCTGATTAGCCATATGTGCAGATTTAGGCATTTTTTCCGCACTCAACGTAGCATCTCCGAGAACATAAATACCAGGATAACGAACAGACTCCATAGACCGCCAATTGACATCACACCATTTGTCGTTATCTGTTACCAAATCGGCTTGATGGGCGATTCTGGACGAAGAATTTGGAGGAATCACATTTAATACATCTCCTCTGAAATTATCTCCAAACTGAGAGAACAGAATACCTCGTTTTGAATCAACGCCTGCTATTTCAATATTTGGAACATATTCTAAATTATTCCTGTATTTTCTCTCCCAGACTGATTGAAAAAGAGTTTTTTTTGATTGAATATCAGGATTCGAATCTAAAAGGATAACCTTAGATTTTGGCTTATACTTTTTGAAATAATTTGCTACGAGGGAAGCCCGTTCGTAGGGACCCGGAGGACACCGATATGGAGCAGGCGGAATTGATATCAAAAACACACCACCGTCATGAAGAGTCGAAAGACGTCTCCTCAATGCTATAGTTTGCATACCGCCCCGCCACGCATGCAGAACGGTTCGTTGAGCGACTGCATCAAAACCGTCTATCGCAGCAAAATCCAAATCTATACCTGGACAAACAACGATATTATCAGCTTTAAAGAACATACCAGTTTTAGTTCTAACACTTTTTTTTAAGGGGTCTACTTCAATAACCTCATCATGTAAGACATTGACACCCCTTTTTACAAGTGAGGTAAACTCGTGAGAGATATACTCAAAAGATTTATAACCTGCTAAAACTAAATTTGACATAGGACAAGAATAAAAAAACTTTTCTCTGTTGATTAGCGTAATACTAATTTCTCCTTGCGATAATATGGATAGGTATCTAGCTAGCGAAGCTCCCGAGAATCCGCCTCCGACAATCACAACTGAACCAATATTTTTTTTTTCTCTGGTTAACTTTTTTTTACTTGGTGGCAAAACTGCACAACCAGCTAGGATACTAGTACTACCCATCAACGCGCTGGTCCTTACGATAAAATTTCTACGGTTGCTCATATATGTTTTAATAATCTTCAGCAAAGTGTGCCGCCATGCGTTTTATATCAATGTCTGAGTATCCCTTTGCTATAAAATGCATGACGCTCCTACCGTTACCCGATTGCACTTGAAAAGATTTAAATTTTTCATAAAACCTTTTCTTATCGTAACCATATAGATTCATAACATTGTTTTTTTCCCCGGGCAGACCATGACACGTAGCGCAAGACAAGGTTAACCCATTTAAACTAGTTCCGTTTGCAAGTGCACAATAAGAATGGATAAAGAAAAGTGTGACTAATAAATTAATTTTCATTTAAGCGAAAAAAGCAAAAGATCAGCCAGGAACCCAGCACATTGTTGTGACTACTTTTTTTACCTTATTGTATTTCAATTGATTCTGAAGGCGTTTTAGCGTCCTGTGCAGGGTTACTAGACTTGGGCCATTTCAAATATATCTTCTCCGCCTGTTCATCGAATTCTATCTTAACACTTCCCCCACTCTTTAATTTACCAAAGAGAAGTTCATCAGCCAGAATTTTTCTTATTGAATCTTGGATAAGACGTTGCATAGGACGCGCTCCCATTAAGGGATCAAATCCTTTCTTAGCTAAATACTTCCGAACAGTCTCACCGAACTGTACCTCAACTTTCTTCTCTTCCAGTTGATCCTCAAGTTCGATCAAAAATTTATCCACGACTCGAAGAATAACCTCCTCTGACAGTGATTCAAAGGACACTATCGCGTCAAGTCTATTACGAAATTCCGGAGAAAACTGCTTTTTAATTTCCACCATTTCGTCCCCCGAGCTAACCGTATTCGAAAACCCAATCGATTTTTTGGTTAAGGAATCAGCCCCTGCATTAGTTGTCATTATTAAAATAATATTATTAAAAAATGCTCTTCTGCCATTATTATCAGTTAGCTGCCCGTGGTCCATCACTTGAAGCAACAGGTTAAATATATCTGGATGGGCCTTCTCAATCTCATCTAGGAGCAGAACAGCATGAGGTTTTTTCGTAATCTCCTCCGTAAGCAGTCCTCCCTGATCAAATCCAACATAACCCGGAGGTGCTCCTATGAGCCTCGAAACAGCGTGCCTTTCCATGTATTCAGACATATCAAATCTAATCAACTCAACACCCATTAAGTAAGCAAGTTGTCGTGCAACCTCCGTTTTTCCAACACCAGTAGGTCCAGAAAATAAGAAACTGCCTATTGGCTTATCTTTCTTACCAAGACCTGACCTAGACATTTTGATTGCGCCTGTCAGAAGGTCAATAGCTTTGTCCTGACCAAATACGACATTTTTTAAATTTCGATCTAACTTTAGCAATAGTTTTTTATCATCTGCATTGACAGTTTGCGCCGGCACTCTAGCAATTTTAGATATAATGTCCTCAATTTCTAATTTTCCAATACTCTTCTTCTGCTTGCTTTTGGGTAAAATTCGTTGAGCAGCACCTGCCTCATCTATCACATCAATCGCTTTATCCGGTAGCTGTCGATCATTTATATATCTTGCCGACAACTCGGCCGCTGCTAATAGTGCCCCTGTTTGGTATTTTACATTGTGATGCTCCTCAAAACGCGATTTCAGCCCCTTGAGTATCTGTATAGTTTGGTCAACACTGGGCTCAGAAACATCAATTTTCTGAAACCTTCTCGACAGAGCATGATCTTTTTCGAACACACCCCTAAATTCAGTATATGTTGTTGCTCCGATGCATCTCAATTGCCCGGAGGATAATGCGGGTTTTAAAAGATTTGATGCATCTAACGTACCTCCTGAAGCCGACCCAGCACCAATTAGAGTATGAATCTCGTCAATAAACAAGACACTACCCTCTACCTGACTTAATTGCGATAACACAGATTTAAGTCTTTGCTCGAAATCGCCTCTGTATTTTGTGCCGGCCAGAAGAGCACCCATATCGAGCGCGTAAACAACCGAGTCTGTTAACACAGCCGGCACCGACCCTTTATTTATTCTCCACGCTAAACCCTCAGCAATAGCTGTTTTCCCAACTCCAGCCTCGCCAACTAAAAGCGGATTGTTTTTTCTGCGTCGACACAGAATTTGAATTACTCTCTCTACCTCATGATCGCGTCCAATCAAAGGATCAATTTTTCCGTCCGCGGCTAGCTTGTTTAAATCTTGCGTGTACTGATCAAGGGGAGTCGGCTTTTGGTTGGTTGATGAAGAATTTGTTCCTGCCTTTTGCGATTCTGTCTCTGCGAGAGACTCGTCACCGGTATTTGTGCCTGACTGGGTTTTTGATATCCCGTGAGCTATAAAGTTGACGATGTCTAATCGACTTACCCCCTGCTGGTGCAAATAGTAAACTGCGTGTGAATCTTTCTCTCCAAAAATTGCCACAAGCACGTTCGCCCCAGTTACTTCCCTCTTTCCATTAGAGGTCGATTGGACATGCATAATTGCCCTTTGAATCACTCGTTGAAAACCTAAGGTTGGCTGTGTCTCAACCTCGTCCGTCCCTGCAACCTTTGGCGTATTCTCTTGAATAAAATTAATTAAAGATTTTTTAAGTGTCTCGTTATCAACAGCGCAGGCCTTTAAAATATCAGAAGCCGAAGGGTTATCGATAAGGGCCAACAAAAGATGCTCCACCGTTATAAATTCGTGTCGTTGCTGACGAGCATCGACGAAAGCCATGTGGAGAGTAACTTCTAACTCTTGCGAAATCATTTTTTCTCCATAATACATTGAAGGGGGTGTTGATACACCTGCGCAAAATCAAGAACAGCGGAAACCTTCGAGGCAGCCACGTCTTTCGAATAAACGCCGCAAACACCTCTTCCCTCTCGGTGAACCTTTAACATTATTTGCGTTGCGTTTTCTTTCTTCATCGCGAAAAATCTTTGTAAAACTATAATAACAAATTCCATAGGTGTATAATCGTCGTTCAGCAAGCAAACCTCATACATGGGCGGTTTGTCAATTTGCTTTTCATCTTGCTTCGTACTTTCCGTTTCTACTGGTTTAGTGACTGTGTTCAATTTGCCCTGGTTTGATGAAATACTATCTTTGTATAACATATAAGGCTTAAAACAAATATGCAAGGGAAATTACTGAGAATCCGGGATAGACAAAGGGGCATTTGCCTCCTATCATATACACAGAGGAACTGTAATTAATGTTTTTACAATTCTTTATTAGTTGGTGATTTTGGTCAACTAGCGGTTATTAAATTGATTTAAGGAATGATTTCATGGCAACAGGCACGGTTAAGTGGTTCAACGATGCAAAAGGTTTTGGTTTTATTACCCCTGACGGTGGGGGCGAAGACGTTTTTGCGCATTTTTCAGCAATTCAATCATCAGGATTTAGGTCGTTAAAAGAAGGGCAAAAAGTCGAATTCGACGTTGTTCAAGGTCCAAAAGGGAAGCAAGCGTCAAATATTGTACCTAGCGCATAATCTTTCTGAGCCGACCAGGTTAGTTGTAAGTTATCAGGTAATTTGCAAAAGATAAATACAAATACTTACATTCTATTTATCATTTCTAGCCCAAATTCAGAACAGCTTACCTGTTGTGCATTAGGCATTAACCGGGCGAAGTCGTAAGTCACTTTTCCATCAGAAATAGTTGATTCCATTGACTGTGTAATAAGTCGAGCGGCCTCATCCCAACCGAGATGGCGGAGCATCATTTCTGCTGAGAGAATAAGAGAGCCTGGGTTTACATAATCCTTACCTGCGTATTTTGGTGCAGTCCCGTGAGTGGCCTCGAAAACAGCGGTGCTATCGGACAAATTAGCTCCGGGGGCAATACCTATGCCACCTACTTGAGCAGCTAACGCATCGGAAATATAGTCTCCATTCAAGTTCATGGTTGCTATGACGCTATATTCTCTCGGGCGAAGTAGTATTTGCTGCAAAAAAGCGTCCGCGATGACGTCTTTCACAACTATATCCTCATTGGTCTTTGGGTTCTTAAAGACGAACCACCCTCCTTCACCTAACGGTTTAGCTGCGAATTCATTTTTTGCAAGCTCATAACCCCAGTCCCGAAAAGCCCCCTCCGTAAACTTCATAATGTTACCCTTATGAACAAGAGTAACCGAATTCTTATTATGGTCTACAGCATATTGAAAAGCTTTGCGAACTAACCTGTAAGTACCCTCTTTCGAAATTGGTTTCACCCCGAAACCAGATGTCTCAGGAAAACGTATTTTGTTGATGTTTAGTTCATTTAGAAGAAAGTTGGATAATTTCTTCGCCTCAGGTCCTCCCGATTCAAATTCCACACCCGCGTAAATATCTTCCGAATTTTCCCTGAAAATCACCATGTCCGTATTCTCAGGCTCCTTCAAAGGGCTGGGAACGCCTTTAAAATACCTTACTGGCCTCAGACACACATATAAATCTAATTGTTGCCTGAGTGCGACATTTAAAGACCTGATGCCTCCGCCTACAGGCGTCGTTAGGGGACCTTTAATCGACACCGAAAACTCACTTAAAATGTCGAGAGTCTCTTCCGGTAACCACATATCTGGGCCATATTTTCGAGTAGCTTTTTCACCGCAGAACGTCTCAACCCAAAATATTTTTTTCCCTCCTGAGTATGCCGTTTGAACAGCAGCATCCACAACTTTTTTCATTACTGGTGTAATATCAATACCAATACCATCACCTTCTATAAATGGAATAATCGGATTATCTGGAACAGTTAAAGAAAAATCGGCCGCGACCTCAATCTCACTACCTTCTGTTGGAATTAAAATTTTGCTTGTCAAAGAAAACTCCTTTTTAAATACAGTATGCGGACTTAAATGTATCTCTTTTCTTTTTGTAAACATCTTAAATACCTCATTAGGTTATAGTAACAGTCCGATTGCGATCCTGGAAATAGAAAATAACTTAATCTCAGTCGAAATCGCTCGCACGATTAAGGAACAAACGCGTGGACTAATGTATCGGGAATCCCTCGGGCAGTACGACGGAATGTTATTCGTCTATAAAAAAAAACGTATTGTTTGCATGTGGATGAAAAATACATTTATTCCGCTCACAGTACTATTTATCGATAACAAAGGATATATAAGGGGAATGAGAGAGATGATACCTAACACTCAAACGCCTCACTGTTCCACAAATAAAGTAAATTATGCTCTTGAAGTAGAGACTAAGTGGCTCAGATCAACAAAAATTAGATTGATGTCACGTGTGTTAAATCTAGATTCAATCAGTTACTAATCTGGATTGCCGAAATATCAATCCAGATACAGCTTTTAGAAGCCCAAAGAATCTGAACCAAAATAAAAATTCAAAGGTGATCACAACTCTTTGCTCATCCGCTTTTTTGGTTAAACGGACAATTGAACGCTAATGAACCTTATCTGACTCTAATGTACCCGGATCCCACCAGCCGTTACATATGAACATCTGAATAAGAAAGCCCGCCGAGCCAGCCCTTTTTGCCTGATATTTCCGGATATTGAAATGCTGGCTATTAGGGCTAAACTTACCATTTAAATCAGAGGTGATTATTCATTTAGTAAGTTAAAGTCAACTTAATCATTTTTCGGCACTTGAAACCTTTGCATTAACAATTCCATCATAAAATTTTATTGAAATAACTTCATCAATCCGTAACTTAAGTCCGCTCCTTATTAACCTTTTTTTGTCATTTGAATAAATAATCGGGTTTTCACAAACTTTTTTATTAGTTTTTTTTAATTTTTCCAAAAGATTTTCCATTCGCACCAGTTTTTGCTGACGAGACAAAAATACCCCTCGTAATGCTTTTCCTAATTTATTTTCAAGCAGTTGTAACGAAACTGCATGAATCTCAATCTTTCCCGATGCGGTATGAGGCGATGCAAAAATTTTCTCTATTTTATTTCTTTTTCGTAAAACTAGCCGCTGGATTGCATTAGACAAATCATTTCGAAGTCCCTGGAGTTTTATTTCACACTTATTTTTATTAGAAACAATTTTTTGTATCGCAGAAGTCGGTGTTGCTACACTAGCATTTGCGACATGATTAATAAATACATCGTCTTTTGCATGCCCTATTGCGGAAATAACAGGAATTTGGATTGACTTTAGTAAATTCGCTAAATTTTTTGAGTTGAAAATGCTAAGGTCCTCATAAGATCCCCCTCCCCTCGCAATAATCAGAACGTCCAAATCTTTGTGACGCTGAACTCGAAAAATGCTGTTTTCGAAAGAGTCAAACGCATTTTTACCCTGCATAACGGTCGGAAAAACTTTAACGTGAAGATAACCTAACTCGTGTTTTATCACCGCCAAGATATCTGATAGAGCAGCCCCGTCGCGCGAGGTTATAATGCCGACACTTCTTATTAACGAGTCAAATTCTATAATGTTCACTCTACGGGAATTAGCCTTAGCAAAAGCGTGCTGTTCTGATGAGGTCAAGTAAGATGATGGAGTATTCGATAGTCTCTCTAATTTGGACACTAAGACCTGGAATTCCCCCGATTTATTAAAAACAGATAAAGTGCCTTTAACTTTTATTGTATCGCCTACGTCAATCTCAACGCTATCGTTGTCCGTCAACGCCTGAATACATTTAAGTTTTGAATTTTCGTCAGTTAACGAAAATAGGAGATATCCCTTTCCTGAATAAAGATCTGAGATCACCCCGGTTATACAAACGCCCGGAAACTGAAGATTCAGACAATTTTTGAGCGCCAAAGACAATTCAGTTACTGTTAAAGCCTGCTTAGTCATCATAGATTTTCCGTTTGAACAAAATTGTCAAATAATTTGACCAAATAATGAAAGCCATCAATAATTACGCATTATGGCAAAAAACACAATAAAAAGCCGTATCTTCGATACGCGTCAAACTATTAAGCATTATCTCTCACTTTATCTTCAGAACCACTGGTACCCGGGAACACCTCAGTATTCCTGGCGCGATACCACTTCTAACGTAATTTGCAAGTCGAGTAAATCAAAATTTGTTAATCACTGTATCAGAATAACTACACGGCTTAGTCTATTATTGTGTCTCCCCATTTTCATGCTGATTTCTAAATTGTATCAATGGATCGCCAGCAAAATAATCGCACATGAACGTCAACCCCCTTCAAATCTCAGTAGAAAGTTAAATGGTTGCAAACTGATAACAGTGGGTAACGTCGTGGTAGGCGGTGTCGGCAAAACCCCAACAGTTCTTGCGATAATTCAAAGACTCAAAGCAGAAGGTTTTAGGGTAGCTGTCGCTTCGAAGGGATATGCTGGCGACAAACTGAAGACAAACCATTCACCAGAAATAATCCAAAACAATATGACACAATTTGAAACTGCAAAATACTTTGGGGACGAACCGACATTGATTTCTAGATTAAGTTCGACACCTGTTTGCGTTTCCAAAGATAGACGTCTGGCTATTGAGCTTTTGATATCAGAGATTCCCGAATTAGATTACATCATTGCAGATGATGGGTTACAATCGTTGCATCAATTTTCAGAAAAAAAAGTAGTCGTTTTTGATGAGAGATTTTTGGGAAATGGTTTCTGTCTGCCTTATGGGCCTTTGCGGGAACCATGGCCGCCCCCCTATGTTGTTGATGCTATGATCTTAAACTTCTCTGCTGGTAGCGAGGTCAGACAGACGACTATAAAAAAATTGATTGGTAATAACGTTAATTTCGGACAAATTTTTGAGTCAAAGTTGCAAACCAGGTATTGGGAAAATCTTGAAGGAAAAAGAATTAGGTGCGACGAAATTCATGCAACCTCACAAATAAACACGGAAACTTCTAAAAAAAAGGTTTTGGCTTGTGCGGGCATAGGAGTTCCAAGTAAATTCTTTGTAACACTCAGATCTTTAGGCTTAGAATTCGATGCCTTGCCCTTGAGTAACCATGAAATAAATATTAACGATATAATTGAAAAAGTTGCTACTTCGAGCTACGACCTCATTCTGACGACGGAGAAAGATGGAGTTAAGCTAAATAAAAATAATAAAGAAATTGTAAAAAAACTTTGGAAACTTAACACCGAAATGTACCTTCCAGATGATTTTTACCGAACATTAATAGAGGAATAAAGTCTCGTGAACCCTAAACTTACTGAAATTTTGATATGTCCCATTTCAGCGAAACGACTTCGATTAAGCAAGGACAAGAAATTATTAATTACAAGTGATGAGAAGCTTGCATACCCTATCATTGATGGAATTCCTAGGTTATCACCTGAAGATGTACTCCATGATTTCAAACAACCAAAATAAAAAAGTTAATTTTTGGGTGGTTATTCCCGCTCGATTAAAATCAACTAGATTCCCGGAGAAAATGCTTGCTGATGTCCTCGGCAAACCGATGATTACTAGAGTTGTAGAAAAAGCGATCCACAGTGGAGCATCCAGAGTTATTGTTGCTACTGACAGTGAGAAAATTAAAAACATCATTTCAAAGCAAGGTGTAGACTGTATCATGACATCAGATAAGCACCCGACGGGTTCGGACCGAATTTGTGAAGCACTAGAAAAATCAAAGGCAGACCCACAGCAGGTAATTGTGAACCTTCAAGGAGATGAACCATTGATAAATGCGGAGACCGTAAAACGTCTCGCGCTTCTCAAAACAACTTGTGTAGAAGACGTTGCAACTGTGGTCTCAAGATTTGAAACGACTGAAGAAGTTTTAAACCCTAATTGCGTTAAGGTTGTCATCACTAAAAATAACCGAGCATTGTATTTTTCACGAGCCACCATTCCATTTGCCAGAGATGCTGGCTTATTATCTATAAGCTCGAAAGAGTCTTCTTATCTAAGGCATATTGGCATATACTCATTTCATGCCGACGCCCTACAAGCATATGTCGCGAATGGAGAGTGTAAACTAGAAAAAACTGAAAAACTTGAGCAACTTCGGTGGCTTTGGATGGGTAGAACTATAAAGGTTCTATTAGATGATAATTCCGGTGCTATAGGCGTAGATACAGAAGAGGATTTAAGAAGAGTCGAGTCATATTTGACCAGGCTTGAAAAAAAATAGGAGGAAAACATATGCGTATTATTTTGCTGGGAGCCCCAGGGGCTGGTAAAGGAACGCAAGCTCAGATAATTTGTGATCATTTGAGGATTCCTCAGATTTCAACTGGGGATATGCTAAGAAATGAAATAAAAAGTGGTTCTGATTTAGGAAATCAGGCTAAAACCATTATGGATGTTGGTAAATTGGTCGACGACGAACTTATAATTAAACTCGTGACCAAACGCATTAAAATGGCTGATTGTACAAACGGCTATCTATTTGATGGTTTTCCGAGGACAATTCCCCAGGCTGAATCTCTGCGATTAGCAGATATCCACGTTGACTTGATCTTGAATATCATAGTGGATGACACGGATATAATTAATCGGATTACTGGTAGAAGAGTACATCCTGCTAGTGGGAGAACGTATCATATCAAATATAATCCACCACAAGTTCCAGAAAAAGACGATTTAACTGGAGATGATTTGATTCAACGTGCTGACGACACTTCCGAAACTGTAAAAAAACGACTCTCTGTCTATCATGAACAAACTGAGCCTTTAGTTAATTTCTATAAATCATGGAAGCTGGACGACAACCGGGCTCCAGAATTTATGGATGTCCCGGGTGCAGGAGATATAACTCAAATTAGTAAACGTATTGTGGCTAGCATTGAGCAATGCCGTTAACATTTTGTTTTTTGATAAATCATTTTGAAAAATTTTGATGTAGTTTATTTCTTCTTTTTTTTTAATCATTTCCGTTACGAGATTTATTACGCATTTCCATGCTAAAGGCTAAACCTCTCTGAACTAATGAAACGTAATTACAACTATGTTGCCTTCATTAGTTATCTGAAAAACGAAATCAGAGTTTATTAGATGTTGATTATTTTCCTCATTGCATGGTTGCTGATAGGTTGTAGTAAGGTTGGCGTTAAGAAAACCACAGAATTACTCAATCCAGCCATTCGGTCTGACTTTTATATTCCTTCTTGTAACTCTAAATATCAATAAAATAATATCTTCCAGGCACAACCGCTTGATTGACAATTCGGACTAGAATATATCATTAAGCATTAGGAATGAAAAAACCTATCGAAAAATCAGTACAAAATAGTTACAATATAAGCTTTTTTTCATGGAATTAATTTGAGAGACGATTTGAACAGTTATTTGATGCAGAATTATCGACGTCAGGATTTTTGCCCCTCCAGGGGTAAGGGATGTTGGCTATATGATAGAGAAAAAAACAAGTATCTAGATGGGTTAAGCGGAATAGCTGTGAATACTCTCGGCCACAGTCATAAAAAACTGGTTAAGGCGATATCAGGTCAAGCTCGTAACCTTATACATGTTTCTAATTTATACGAAATACAATCTCAGGAACAACTTGCAAAGAGATTGGCACGTTTGACCGGGCTGGATAAAGCGTTTTTCTGCAATTCAGGCCTGGAAGCTAATGAAGCAGCGCTAAAAATCGCCAGAAAATTTGGTTTAGAGCAAGGAATTAAAAAACCTAAAATAATAGTTTTCGAAAATGCATTCCACGGACGATCCTTTGCAACCATGTCGGCTTCGTCAGGAAAAAAAAATAAGTCTATGTTTGGCGATGCTATCTCAGGGTTCATCAGGGTGCCGATTAATGACTTAAAGGCCATTCAATCTGTAGAGGCAAAATATTCTAATATTGCTGCAGTAATGCTCGAGCCAATACAGGGAGAGGGCGGCATAAACATCAGCAAGAACATAGTTTTAAAACAAATCAGGAAACTGTGTACTTCCAATAATTGGTTACTTATTTTTGATGAAGTTCAGTGCGGTGTAGGTCGAACGGGGAAATGGTTTGCTTTTCAAAAAGCTGGGATTAAACCTGACATCCTGACTCTTGCAAAAGGTTTGGGGTCCGGTGTACCCATAGGAGCTTTACTTGTAAAAAAACCATACGCTAAGATTCTCGGACCAGGCGACCATGGTTCAACATTTGGCGGCAATCCCCTAGCGATGCAGGCTGGATTGACTACTCTTGAAGTAATTGACGAGGAAAAACTTCTCACAAATGCAAAAGATAGGGGAGAACAAATATTAAAAAGCCTACGTTCTGAATTAAAAGGCTACCCTGATATCCTTAGTGTGCGGGGGATAGGGCTGATGATTGGAATCGAGTTTAAGACTGATTGCTCCAAAATTTCAAAGCTTGCTCTGGAAAACGGATTACTTATCAACGTGACTAATTCTAATGTGATTAGAATACTCCCGCCTCTGATAATCACTGACAAAGAAGTTGAAATGCTAATATCCAAACTAATTACATCGATAAAGACTTTTTTAAAAAATGAGTAAAAAGACTCGTCACTTCCTACGTGTTTCTGACCTTTCATTCAACGATGTTGAGAAGCTATTCCAACGGGCTGAGGAATTAAAAATCCAAGTAAAAAAAAAGAAATACGCGCAGATACTAGAAAATCGAACTTTAGTTTTACTTTTTGAAAAACACTCAACCAGAACTAGATTATCCTTCGAAGTTGGGATACAACAATTAGGAGGTAACGCTATTGTCCTACAAATGAGAGATACGCAGATAGATAGGGGGGAAACGATAGCGGACGCAGCCAAAGTCATATCTAGAATGTGCGACGTAATTATGATGAGAACTTTTGAACATTCTAAAATTCAAACGTTTGCTGATCATTCAAGGGTGCCCGTAATCAATGGATTGACTAATGAACATCACCCCTGTCAGGTCCTTGCTGACATATTCACCTTTCGAGAGCAACGGGGAGAAATCGAAGGGAAAGTAGTTTCTTGGATCGGGGATATAAACAATATGTGCTCATCATGGATTGAAGCATCAATTATTTTCGGATTTAAGCTGCATATCTCTTCGCCTCCTCAATATAAATATGTACTGGAAGAACTTGATATTAATCAAACTAATGTTGAATATTTTTCCGATCCTCTGAAAGCTTGCAAAAAATCTAGTCTTATTACTACGGACGTTTGGACAAGTATGGGTTACGAACCGGAAAAAAAAGAAAGATTGAAAATATTTAAAAAATGGACTGTTGATACACAAAAATTAGAGGTTGCGGATAAGAATGTAGTTTTTATGCATTGTCTCCCAGCCCACAGGGGGGAGGAAGTGAGTTCGGAAGTAATTGATGGGCCAAAATCCGTAGTGTGGCAGGAGGCAGAAAACAGGCTTCATTTTCAAAAAGCGCTACTAGAATTTCTAATCAAAGCAAATGAGATTTAAGATGAAAGAAAAGAGAAAAGTTGTTTTAGCTTATTCTGGAGGACTGGATACTTCAGTGATACTTAAATGGTTACAGGAAGAATATAATTGTGAGGTAATTACTTTTACTGCTGATATTGGTCAGGGAGAGGAACTCCACCCTGCCAAAATAAAAGCAAAAAAACTGGGCGTTAGTAAAATTTATATTAAAGATTTACGCGAGGAGTTTGTAAAAGACTTTGTCTTTCCAATGATGAGATGTAACACTCTTTATGAAGGTGAATATCTTCTCGGCACCGCAATCGCCAGACCCCTGATTGCTAAGCATTTAGTTCAAATTGCAAAAAAAGAAAAAGCGTTTGCAATAGCTCATGGTGCAACTGGAAAAGGTAATGATCAGGTAAGGTTTGAACTAGGGGCCTATGCGTTATACCCAGACGTACACATTATAGCGCCATGGCGGGAGTGGGACCTAAATTCTCGAACTAAGTTATTAAAATATGCAAAAAAACATAGTATTCCAATAGAAAATAACAGCAAGCGGCGATCTCCTTATTCGATGGATGCTAACCTTTTACACATCTCGTATGAAGGGGGAATTTTAGAGGATCCTTCGAAGGCACCCCCCGAAAAGAATCTTTGGAAGTGGACCAATAATTTAGACAAAACTCCCAATAAACCGCAACTTGTAAAGTTATCCTTTGAAAAAGGAGATCTTGTCTCTATAAATGATGAAAGGAAAGAGGCTCACGATCTTTTACATGACTTAAATTTGCTGGGTGGTAAGCATGGTATCGGGCGACTAGATCTGGTTGAGAATAGGTTCGTTGGACTAAAATCTCGGGGTTGTTATGAAACCCCTGGAGGAACAATACTGTTAAAAGCTCACAGAGCTTTAGAGTCCATAACTCTTGATAGAGAATTATGTCATTTGAAGGATGAGTTGATGCCGAAATATGCGAAAATGATTTACAACGGATTCTGGTGGTCTCCCGAAAGATTAGCATTGCAAGAATTCGTTAATTATTCTCAAAGAAAAGTTAGCGGAGAAGTTGCCCTAAAACTTTTTAAAGGCAATGTAATAGTGGTAAGCAGATCGTCTAAAAATTCTTTGTACGATAAAAATATTTCGACTTTTGAAGATGATAGCGGTGTTTTTAACCAGAAAGACTCCGAGGGATTTATAAAGCTTAATGCGCTGAGACTTAAGAATAAACGGAGCAAATAATTGGAGTAAAATATGGCAACATTCGACATATCAATAAAAGCTAATTACGTTGAAGTACAAAATGCGATCGCTCAGGTGAAGAAAGAGATCGCAAACCGGTTCGATTTTAAGGGAACGTGTGCGGAAGTCACGAGTTCTGATACCGAAATTATTTGCATCGGAGAGAATGAATTTCAAATAAACCAAATTAGCGAAATCATTTTCACAAAGTTTGGAAAAAGAGGAGTCGACACGAGAATCTTAAAAACTCGCGACACTATAAAATCTGCGAGTGATAAACTGAAGCGAATTATTGATATCGTGAATGGAATCTCACCCGAAGATTCAAAAAAAATTGTTAAGGCTATAAAGGGTACAAAATTTAAAGTGCAGCCATCAATTAATGGTCAAATGGTAAAAGTAGCGGGGAGCAAGAGGGATACATTGCAAGAGACAATAGTATTTCTAAAAAAAGAGTTTCCATCTTTACCGTTAACCTTTGATAACTTCAGGGATTAAGCCCACTATGTGGATTTCTTAGCACATAACTGTATAATTTTTTTAAAAATGTTGTCCGAATCCAGTCCTTGCAAGCGAAGAAGCTCTTTAGGGTCACCGTGATCAATATGTCTATCCGGTAAACCGAGATGATATATTCGATATGAGGTATGTTTATTTATACTGTTCTCGTGATTTGACAGTACTTCTGCACAGGCAGACCCTGCTCCACCAGAAATAACATTTTCTTCCACGGTAACAATTAAATCATGCTTTTCTGCGCAACTTAAAACAATATCTTCGTCAATAGGCTTCACAAATCTCATATTAACGACAGTAGCATCCACCTTTTCCCCTACTTCTAAACAAGGTGTTACCATTGAACCAAAAGCCAGTATCGCTATTTTCTTCATATTTGTGTTTTCCGATTTATTCTGGTCACCAGAAAAAGTTCGTAAGATTTCAGCTTTCCCTAATTCTAAAACTCCGGTTTGTCCTGGTTCATCAACTTCAATTCCAGGTCCCTGGCCTCGGGGATACCGGACCGCCGAAGGACCCTTAAAACTTATTCCTGTGTTCAGCATTTGACAGCATTCTAGTTCATCTTTTGGAGCCATTACGACCATGTTGGGAATACATCTTAAATAACTTAAATCATAAGCTCCTGCATGCGTCGCTCCATCGGCTCCCACTAGGCCTGCCCTATCTATTGCAAAAAGAACACTTAGATTCTGCAAAGCAACGTCATGAATTAGTTGGTCGTATCCTCTTTGTAAAAAAGTAGAGTAAATTGCTACCACAGGTTTCATACCGTCACAAGCTAACCCTCCAGCAAAGGTGACAGCGTGCTGTTCAGCTATTCCAACATCAAAGAACCTTTCAGGAAAACTCTTTGCAAATTCCTGCATACCTGAGCCCTCCTTCATCGCAGGGGTTATTGCAACCACACTTTTATTCAAGCTTGCAATATCGCAAAGCCAATCCCCAAAAATATTCGAATATGTTTTTTTTCCCGGCCCTTTCTTCTTAAGAATACCCTCCTTCGGATTGAAACTGCCTGGCCCATGATAGAGAATCGGATCCTGTTCAGCCTTTTCATATCCATGACCTTTTTTTGTAACTACATGTAAGAACTGAGGACCCTTCAAGTTTCTCAAATTCTCAAGAGCTGGAATCAAAATGTTTAGGTCGTGACCATCTATCGGCCCAAAATAATTAAAACCAAACGCCTCAAACAACGTGCTAGGTGTCAAAAACCCTTTTGCTCCGCCTTCAATCTTCCTAGCCACTTCTAGAACAGGCGGAATATTTTTAAGAACTTGTTTGCTAAATTCACGAGCAGACGAATATATTTTACCTGTAAGCAAACGGGCTAAGTAGTTACTCAAGGCTCCCACCGGTTGTGAAATTGACATGTCATTATCATTTAGAATCACCAGTACATCTAAATCTTTATTTCCATGGCCAGCATTATTTAAAGCCTCAAAAGCCATGCCAGCACTCAACGCTCCATCACCTATGATCGCGACATGCCGTCTTCTATCTTTACCTTGATTTAAGCGGTTAAGTTTTGCAGCTACTGCCATCCCTAGTACGGCTGATATTGAAGTGGATGAGTGTGCCGTACCGAAATCATCGTACACGCTTTCACTTCTTTTTGGGAATCCAGATATTCCACCAAACTTTCTAATTGAGGATAATTTATTTCTCCTTCCTGTTAGAATTTTATGAGCATAACTCTGGTGCCCAACATCCCAAACTAATTTATCAAAAGGCGTGTTAAAAACGTAATGGATGGCTAACGTCAGTTCAACTGTTCCAAGGTTAGAAGAGAGATGTCCACCGCTTTTCGACACTGACTCTAGCAAAAATGTTCTTAGTTCGGTAGACACTTTCCTTACGTCATCCCGAGGCAGTTTACGCAAGTCTTCCGGAGAGTTGATACGTTCTAAAATTTTCATCAACTTTAGAAACTTCTTTTAACTAATCGATTAGCAACATATCTCAAGAAATCAGCTTCCTCACCAAATTTTTCTAATGCTCCCAACGCGGAGTCAAGACACTCCCCAGCATATTCTTTTGCTGGTTCTATTCCAAGTAAGTCAACAAAGTTTGGTTTGTTGAGAATTTTATCCCTACCTGTCTCCTTACCAGTTAATTTTACCGTACCGCTTGCATCCAGTATGTCATCAACCACCTGAAACGCAACACCGAGCCTTGACATAAAACTTCTCATGCTCCTAGCTCTGCTGTCTTCATGAGTAATGTTCATGGCTAAATACCCCATAGATACTGCCGCTTCAAGTAAAGCTCCTGTTTTATACTTATGCATGATCTCCAAATCAGTTTTTTCCAATTTTTTATTAATAGCACAAATATCGATCATTTGGCCACTTGCCATTCCCGAAGAACCAGTCGCTCTACTTAATACAGAAATCAATTTAAATCTCCTGTCGGGAAAAGTCCCAGACGAGCAAAGCACTTCCGTCCCTAAAGTCTGGAGAGCGTCACCCACAAGTAACGCGGTGGCTTCATCGTATTCGATATGCAAAGTATTTTTTCCACGCCTTAACTTATCATTATCCATGACCGGTAGGTCATCGTGGACCAGGGAAAATGCGTGAACACACTCTATCGCCGTGGCAGAATCGAGAAGACACTTTTTTTCCTCTGTGGTCAGAGAAAAATATTCTTTCTTTGACACCGCCTCAGCTGCTGCAAATACCAGTATTCCTCGCAACCTCTTGCCGCCCGCTATACCATATTCGATAGCTTTCCAAAAGCGTTTGATTACTCCTCTCGAAAATAGATGTTCGTTAGTACCTCTCATACTATTTTCTTGAATGTTGCAGATACTTTTTATATTTTGATCGATAAGTGATTTTAAAACTTCTTCTGGTTCAGATTTCAACGTAACTCTTTCATGGTCGATTTTTTCTAGGATTTTTTTTTCGCAATATCATGTTCTCCTATACCCTCAATGATTTCAATTTTGCTACAATTGGTTTCTAAAATTTTTTTAGCTAACTTTATTCTATCAAGTGCCTCACCGTAATTTTTCACAGCCTCTTCAAGAGATACGTCATCATTTTCGAGGTTGATCAAGATTTTCTCAGCATACGAGACATGTTCCTCAAAACTAGCCTCTTGGACAATTCTTTTTTTATTTTTATCTTTTGATCTCTTTGTTGACCCAGACAAGGTTTTCCTCTTATATTTTAATATTGTTAATCCTATATTAAATTACAAGTTAGTTGGCTGTCCACTTAACAATTGAAAACAGTTTTCGAGACAACAAGTCAATGACAACTCAAAATGATCAGAAAAAAACTCAATCCATGTACATTTTTCGATGACTCGACACTTTCGTTAGAAAGAAAAGACCTTTTCAATAAACCTAATTACCTTGGTCACAGACTCATGATACCAGACCATGGAGCCTACTTTGAGTTGAAACATCCTAACAAAAACAAAGTTATGATTAATGACCATGGTAAGATACGAGTTTTATCGAACGTATGTCGACATCGAAACGCAAAAATGCTTAATGATAAAGGAACGGTAAATACTATTGTTTGTCCGGTACATAGATGGACCTACGACTTGGGTGGGCACTTGATCGGCGCTCCAAAATTTGAAGACTTGCCAAAAACATGCCTACCGGCAGAGATACCTGTTGATTGGAATGGGCTTTTATTCAGCCATTTAACTAAATCAGATTCTAAAAAATTGGATAATTTTCCTTTTTGCAGTTATTTCTCGTTTGCGAATTATTCATTTCATAGTATTGAAACTCATTTATGTAACTACAATTGGAAGACATTTATTGAGGTGTATCTTGACGATTATCACGTCAAGCCTTTTCATCCTGGTTTGGGAAATTTTGTGGATTGCAAAAAACTAGAGTGGTTTTTTAGTGACTTTTTTAGCGTTCAGGCAGTCGGCATTTCAGGGTTAAAAAAAAAGGGAACAAACATATACAATAACTGGCAGGACCAGATTGTGAATTTTCATAGGAACCATAGCCTTGAATGGGGAGCAATTTGGATGTTGATTTACCCAAATATTATGCTTGAGTGGTATCCGCAAACCATTGTTGTAAGCACAGTTTATCCTCTTGACCCTCAGAGAACATTGAACGTAACTGAATTTTATTACTCAGAAGAAATTATATCTTTCAACAAAGAATACATACAGTTTCAAAAAGAGGCATACAGAGAGACCGCTCAAGAGGATGATGATATAGGTGAGAGAATGGATAAAGGCAAAAGGTCATTTGAGTTTGATAATAAATGTAACCCCAATTTTTTGCATCCAACTTTGGAAAAAGGAATACCAGAGTTCTATAAATATTTAAAGACAAACAGCTCGACTAATCTTAGGGAAAAATACTTTGAGCCCATTAGTTGAAAATACTCATCGGTTTGCACCAAATACTTTATTTGTTGACTGCAGACACTCGTTAAAAGATAAAAACCTTGGACATCACCTTTATGAAGACCATCACTTGCCAAACGCAATATTTGCGAATGTAGAAAAAGATTTGAGTGACCCTGAGAAAATTAAAAGTCAAGTCTTTGGTCGACACCCTCTACCGACTCTGGAAAATTTTATAACTTTTCTTCAATTAAATGGTGTGAACTCAGATACACACCTTGTTGCCTACGATGACGATGGGGGAGTATTCGCGGCAAGGTTTTGGTGGATGCTAAATTGGATAGGACATAAAAAAGTTTCTATTTTAAACGGAGGACTAAAAGCATGGAAAAAATCCGGTAATCCGTTAGAAAAAATAAAAGTAGTTAGAAAAGTAGGTAATATTAAAAAACAACCAAGCCTTCTTCACCAGTGGAGAATTGCTGAAATTTCTGCCTGGATCAATTCCGGCAGAAATAAAGAGATAGCTACTTTGATTGACGCTCGGATGCCGGAGCGTTTCGAAGGACACGTTGAACCCTTAGACCAAAAAGCAGGACATATTGACGGAGCTTTCAATCGGCCCTACACAGCCAATCTTGAAAACAGTGGGTATTTTAAGGCCCCAGAAAAATTGAGGGAAGAATTCCTCTCAATTATAGGTGAAACCAATCCGGCCACTGTTGTCCATATGTGTGGTTCGGGTATAACAGCGTGTCACAACCTAGTTGCCATGGAGATCGCTGAATTAGTAGGAAGCAATCTTTACGTGGGTTCATGGAGCGAGTGGATTCAACACAACTAGCTTGCAAAGTTTTCAAACTTTGTGTATTTTCCAAGAAAAGTAAGTCTTACAGTTCCTGTTGGTCCATTCCTTTGTTTACTAATGATGATTTCTGCGGTTCCCTTGTCTGGACTATCTGGACGATAAACCTCATCCCTGTAAATAAATAAAATCACATCGGCATCTTGTTCGATTGAACCACTTTCTCTTAAATCGGACATCACCGGTCTTTTATCCGTCCGTTGCTCCACCGTACGGTTTAACTGCGACAACGCAACAACTGGGCAACGTAATTCTTTTGATAGACTCTTCAAAGAACGGGTGATTTCCGAAATTTCCGTTGTCCTGTTTTCTCCGCCAATATTTGCAGACATTAACTGAATATAATCTACAACAATTAGCGCTAAACCGCCCGTGGTTTTTGAGAGTCGCCGTGCTTTTGACCTTAGCTCTAACGGATTTAAGCCTGGAGTTTCGTCTATATGTACACCAATATTTGTTAATTTGTTCATACAGAGCATTAATCGATCCCACTCATCTTGGCTGAGTTTTCCAGTTCTCACTTTTTGGGAATCAACCTTACCTTGTGAGCAAAGCATTCTTAATACCAACTGCTCGGCACTCATTTCCATGGAAAAAATTGCAACCGGTAAACCACAGTCAACTGCAACATGTTCTGCAATGTTAAGTGCCATTGATGTTTTACCCATACTCGGTCGACCAGCAATAATTGTCAGTTCCCCATCATGCATCCCTGCAGTCTTTTGATCTAAGTCTATAAAACCGCTAGGCTTTCCTGTCACATCTGATGGATTTGGATTGTTATACAGCTCATCAACATTCTTAATAACATTTTTTAACAACCGATCAAAATCTAGTAAGCCATGAGCATTACGATTTCGGGTTTCACTAATTCGAAAAATTTTCGCCTCAGCATCATCAAGAATCAATCCAGTTGTTTTGCCTCCTGGTATAAGTGCCATTTGAGCAATATCTTCACTGGCAGTCAAAAGACTACGCAAGATGGACTGATCGCGCACGATCCTCGCATATTGAACAGCATTTGCAACCCCTGGCGTCGCTTGCGCGAGGCTGTTAAGGTAAACGAGCCCTCCGCACTGTTCATCCACTCCCTGTGACTTCAACGACTGATGAACGGTCACAACATCTGCTGGTTTATTATCATCAATTAACCTCACAATACTTTCAAAAATTATCCGGTGCTCAGATTTATAAAAGTCAGCGGGCGACAATACGTCCCCTATCTTTTCCCATGCTGAGTTATCTAGTAGTAGAACTCCAACAACTGCGGATTCTGCTTCTGATGAGTTAGGAGGTAATTTAATAGAAGTAGGAGTCGCTTTATCTTCCAAAACAAAGCTCCATACTAGTCTTATCTATCAGACACTTCTGGCACAACTTTTACGGTGAACTCCACTACAACCTCACTATGTGGCGACACACGTATTATGTGTTCCCCAGCTAATTTTATTGGACCACTGGGCATATTTACCTGAGACTTACTGATCTCAATCCCCTCTTTCCCAAGTTTTTCTACAACATCTTGATTCGTTACCGACCCGAAGAGTTTGCCGTCAACACCTGCTTTCTGGGAAATCTCAAGAACTAAACCGGAAAGTTTTGCACCTAACTCTTTCGCCGTTTTTAATTTTTCTGTTGCTTTTTTTTCTAACTCTTCTTTTTCCCGATTAAAATCTGCAATCGCCTTTTGGGTTGCTCTCTTAGCTAATCCCTTCGGAATTAAAAAATTCCTAGCATATCCATCCCTTACTCTAACAACCTCCCCCAGCTTTCCCAATTTTGCAATTCTATCTAATAATATTACTTGCATGAAAGAATCCTTTAATGATTGTCTGTAAAAGACAGTAATGCTAAAAATCGGGCCCTTTTTACCGCGACCGTTATTTGACGTTGAAACTTTGCGCTTGTGCCAGTAATCCTTGCTGGAATTATCTTTCCAGTTTCCGAAACAAAATCTTTTAAAAGGTCGATATTTTTGTAATCAACAACTTCTGGATTTTTTCCGGAAAAACGACAGACTTTCTTCCTCTTAAATAAAGCAGTTTGTGTCTGTTTCCTAAACTTTCTTCTATCTCCACTCCTACCACTCATTCTGATACTCATTCACTCCTCCAATTTCATTATATATGTAAGGGCTACAACAGCCCTTCACTTTTCCGGGGCAGAGGTCCCAACCTCAACTTTTTTCGCGGCCTCTTTCTGTACAACTTTCATCATCGCGGAGCTCCCTTCCGGAATACCGGGCGACGAAACACAAAGATGCCTGATAATGGCGTCGTTAAACTTGAACGAATGGTCTAATTCACGAACATCAGACTTAGAACACTCAATATTAAATAGTAGGTAATGAGCTTTAGCGACCTTGAGGATTGGGTATGCTAATTGTCTTCGGCCCCAATCTTCAACCCTGTGAACAGTACCACCTCGTGTAGTAACAAAGGTTTTACACCGATCAATCATACCCGGGACCTGTTCGCTTTGGTCAGGGTGCACCATCAAAACTAACTCATAATGCCTGCTTGAAACAGGATTTTCACCGTTGGTCTCCAATCACATTCTCCTATGGTTAAAGCGACGTGAATTTTCCACGGCGCAGGATTGGGAAGTTTATCAAATAAAGTGCTTTTTTACAATCTGATTCACACTAAATTTTTAAGGTATATAGTTCTCAGCGCTATAGATAGCAACAACCTGCTATACTAATATTTTGGTTTTTTAATATGACACATATAGTTACTGAAGCTTGTATCAAGTGCCGTTACACAGACTGCGTTGACGTGTGCCCGGTTGATTGTTTCCGTGCAGGTCCAAACTTTCTTGTGATTGACCCGGACGAATGCATCGATTGCGCAGTTTGCATACCCGAGTGTCCTGTGGAAGCAATTTATGCAGAAGAAGATGTCCCTGAAAACCAACAAGATTTTGTAGAAATCAATGCTGAATTAAGTAAAATTTGGCCCGGTATTACCCGCGCGGAAGAAAAAGCTGAGGATGCAGATAAATGGGCTGACGTTACCGAAAAGAAGGAACTTCTTGAACGGTAGATTATGAGGTTAGATTAAAAATAACCTAGACTGTTTAAAATGGCACAAACGATAAATGTAACGGTTACCTCAATCAGGATGGTCAAATCGAATATCATACGTCTCGAAATTTTCCGACCGGCTGACTATCAATTCGTACCCGGCCAATTTGCCAGAATAGGAATTAGTTCAGATGATAAAGTTGGAAGTACAGTTTGGAGAGCTCAAACAATCGCATCAAGACCAGAGGGTCCAGCATTGACGTTCTATATTGTTTATTTAGAAAACCAACAGTTCAGCGAACCACTCAAGAGAATAAAGCAAGGAGATCAGATTTTTTTAGATGCCGTTTCTTATGGACACTTTACGTTAGACCGTTTTAGTGCAGGTGGTGATATCTGGCTTTTTTCTACCGGTAGCGGCATTGCTCCATACCTATGTATGCTTCAACAAAAAAAATTTGGGAGGATTTTGCAAATATAATTTTGATAAGTAGTTTCAAGGATGAAACCCAATTCGTCTACGAAGAGAGCTTACCGCTGACCTTTGAAAGACTAAGCAGTTTCCAATTAGAAAATTATCATAAATTCTCGTTTGTTCCTGTATTTACAAGGAAAAAAGTTGTCTCTGAATGTATTGTTAAAGGAATAAAAACAGACAGCGTTTTTTCGGGAGCATATTTCGAGGAAATTATCAGTAACGGGGCGTTAAACTTAATTTTAAAAAATTCGATATCCGCTAAAAACTCGAAAGTGATGTTGTCAGGCAACCCGAATATGATTAAAACGACGAGAAACTATTTGAAAACTTTAGACTTACGGTCAAGTAGGCGAGACAGTCCAGGTCAAATCGCGGTGGAGAACTACTGGTGAAAAACTTAAAAGATAACGAAATAGCAATACAGCAGATAGACAAGTGTTTGCCGCAAACACACTGCCAAAAATGTGGGTTCGTGTCATGTATGCCTTACGCAAAAGCTATTGTAAAAAAAAAAACAACCATTTATAAATGTGAACCGGGCGGCACTAAAGTAGTTGAAAAAATAGCGAAAATTACTGAAGAAGAAATTGTTAAAACAAATATTAAAGAAATTCCTCCTGAGCTAGTTTATGTTAACCCCGAGGCCTGCATAGGTTGTGCATTGTGTCTCCCAAAGTGTCCAGTGGATGCTATCGCGGGGGCGGAAGGATTTCTTCACACTGTCATAGTTGATGAGTGTAATGGATGTGGTCTTTGTATCGACTCTTGCCCCGTGGATTGCATCGTGGAGAAAAAACGACCGAAACATATCCCCTGGACCGACATAAAAGCAGAAAACAGTAAACGTAAATTCTACGAAAAAAAGGCCCGAGACAAAAAGTACAAACTAGAGAATAGACAAGACAACCTTGAACACCTAAAACGGCTACTTTTCAAATAATAATTACCTTTATCGATCCTAAACGCTGTGGTCGGCATACTAAGTAATTGTCAACTCACCATATTTTTAAACAAATAGATAACTATTAACTCTAAAAACCCCGTCTAATTAAAAAATTCTTTGACTTTATCCATCCAACTTTTGCTGTGAGGATTATGTTTTTCTTTGTTCTTATCAACCGACTCATCAAACTCCTTTAAAAGCTTTCTTTGGTATTCAGTCAAATTAACTGGAGTTTCAAGAACAACATGACAATAAAGATCGCCAAAAGCCCCCGATCTGACGTTAGGCAAACCTTTTCCTCGCAGTCTAAACGTCTTTCCAGACTGGGTACCCTCTGGCACGTCAAAACTGGCCTTTCCGTTTAATGTAGGTACATCGATGCTTCCGCCCAAAGCGGACTTTGCAAAACTTAGGGGCGCTTCGCAGTGCAAATCATCCTCTTCTCGTTCAAAAACATGGTGCTCCTTTACCCCAACCTCGACAAACAAATCTCCGTTTGGGCCCCCATTTAAACCCGGCTCGCCATTGCCTGATGATCTTATTCGCATTCCTGTATCAATCCCCGCAGGTATGCTCACTTCCAACGTCTTATTTTTCTTTACCCTTCCGACTCCATTGCAGATCGAACATGGCGAGGTGATCCTTCTTCCCGCTCCCCTACAATTCGGACAGGTTTGCTGAATGGAAAAAAAACCTTGTTGCATTCTAACTTGTCCCTGACCACCACAACTAGAGCATATCTCTGGTTTTGTTCCTTTTTTACATCCAGAAGAACCGCAATCTTTACAGCCCTCCCATGACGGTACCCTTATATCTGTAGTTATACCGGTTGCAGCCTCCTCAAGGGAGATCTTCAAACCGTATTTTAAGTCCGCTCCCCTTAGCGCTCCCCCACGTCGGGCGGACTGCCTTGAGTTCCCCCCCCCAAAAATATCTCCAAAAATGTCACCGAAGGCATCTGCAAAGCCAGAAAAATCTCCGGTTCCCTGCCCCCCTCCAGGGCCTTGTCCAACGCCCGCGTGCCCAAATTTGTCATAAGCATCCCTCTTTTGAACGTCTGACAAAATTTCGTAAGCCTCTTTAACCTCCTTGAATTTATTTTCAGCATCTTTATTTCCAGCATTTTTATCAGGATGATATTTCATCGCAAGTTTCCTGTATGACCTTTTAATATCATCCTGGGAAGCAGATTTTGAAATCCCTAGTACCTCATATAAGTCTCTTTTTGCCATAAAAAAAAATTACCTGCTAATCTCTCTTCACTTCTTTAAAGTCAGCATCAACAACATTATCGACTTTCTTTTCGTCTTTTGAGTCATCTCCCCCGTCTACGTCAGTGGTCGAATTTTCATCATTGGCAGGTTGCGCATCACCACCTGAATTATTAGCAGCCATGGACAGTTCCCCTAATTTCTGTGCCGCGACAGTTAATCCATCAGTTGCCTTCTTAATCTTTTCATGATCCTCAGTTTTTAACGCTTCTTCACTTTCCTTCATAGCAGATTCGATTTTGTCCTTTTCGGCAGAATCGAGCTTTCCTCCATGCTCCTCAAGTGAAGCCTTGACGGAATGTACTAGGGCTTCTGCCGCATTCTTTGCTCCAACTAACTCGACGCGAGCTTTGTCCTGCTCCGCATTTTCTTCGGCATCCAGCACCATCTTGTTAATTTCATCTTCTGATAAACCTGAGTTCGCCTTTATGGTAACTTTATTTTCTTTACCGGTTGCTTTGTCTTTAGCAGATACATGCAGGATGCCGTTGGCATCTATGTCGAAGGTGACTTCGATTTGCGGGGTACCGCGAGGGGCAGCTGATATGCCCTCTAGATTAAATTCACCCAAAAGTTTGTTTGAAGTTGCAATCTCTCGTTCTCCCTGAAAAACCTTGACGGTCACGGCAGGTTGATTATCTTCAGCTGTAGAAAATACCTGAGAGTACTTAGTCGGTACCGTAGTATTTTTTTGGATCATTTTCGTCATTACGCCTCCGAGAGTTTCTATGCCGAGGGATAAAGGCGTGACGTCAAGCAATAAGACGTCTGACCTATCACCGGATAAAACGGCACCCTGCACAGCTGCTCCCGCCGCAACAGCCTCATCTGGATTAACATCTCTCCGAGGTTCTCTGCCGAAAAAATTCTTTACGGCATCTTGAACCTTCGGCATGCGAGTCATTCCGCCTACTAGAATGACATCGTCAATTTCCGAAGTTTGGAGCCCTGCGTCAGCCAACGCAACCTCGCATGGCTTAATACTACCCGCTATTAAATCATCAACCAAAGACTCCAGCTTAGCTCTTGTCAACTTTGTCGCCAGATGAACTGGAGCTCCATTCGACATAGCTATGTAAGGTTCATTCAATTCAGTCTGCTGACTGGATGAAAGCTCAATCTTCGCGCGCTCAGCGGCCGCTTTAATTCTTTGTAATGCAATTGGATCTTTCGATAAGTCGACACCGTTTTGCTTGTTAAACTCATCAATGATGTGATCAATTACTCTCTGGTCAAAATCTTCGCCTCCCAGAAACGTATCACCGTTGGTGGATAATACCTCAAATTGCTTTTCCCCGTCGACATCAGCTATCTCAATGATTGAGATGTCAAATGTACCTCCTCCTAAATCATAAACCGCTATCTTACGATCGCGTTTATCAGTTTTGTCAAGACCGAATGCAAGTGCTGCAGCTGTCGGCTCGTTAATGATTCTTTTAACTTCTAACCCAGCAATTTTTCCGGCATCTTTCGTAGCTTGCCTCTGCGCATCGTTGAAATAAGCTGGAACGGTTATAACGGCCTCCGCAACATCCTGTCCCAGGTAATCTTCAGCAGTTTTCTTCATTTTTCGAAGAACTTCAGCCGATACCTGCGGTGGCGCTAATTTTTCGTCCCTAACACTTACCCAGGCGTCTCCGTTTTCAGCTTTGACAATTTCAAAAGGCATGAGATCGATGTCCTTTTGAACCTCATCATCTTCAAACCGTCTACCAATTAATCTCTTAACCGCGTAGAGTGTACTTTTGGGATTTGTGACAGCCTGCCTTTTCGCTGGGGCTCCAATTAAAATCTCCCCATCCTCCATATACGCAATAATCGATGGCGTAGTTCTCGACCCCTCACTATTTTCGATAATTCGGGGTTTATCTCCCTCCATAACTGAAACACAACTGTTGGTGGTTCCCAAATCAATTCCTATAACTTTACTCATAGTAATCCTTTCAAATACATTTATCTGTCTGACATCTTTTGTTAACCGGTAACTACTACTACGGCGGGGCGAATGACCCGTCCAGAAATTTTGTACCCCTTCTGCAAGACCTCGAATATAACGCCAGCAGCATGATTTTCGTCTATTTCATCGAGAGATTTTGTCGAGACAGCCTGGTGCCAATTAGGGTCAAATTTTTCACCAATTCCCGGTTTAATCGCCTCAATGTTCGCACGCTCAAATGCTTGCCTAAGCTGTTTAAGCGTGAGTTCCACTCCTGCCTCCAGTTGATCAGAAGTTTGCTCCGCAGTACTTAGCGCCGTTTCGAGGCTATCAGCTACGGCCAGTAAACCCGTAGCAAAAGACTCAATTGCATACTTCCTCGCATTTGAAACTTCGTTAACTGATCGTTTTCTAACGTTTTCAATCTCAGCCTGTAATCGTAATATCTTATCTTTTTCCTCCGCGACCAACTCAGTAAGCTCTTCAACCTTTTTCTCAAAATCATGGTCCGTTTCATCGATTGCCCTAGATTTATTAGCTGATGCACCTTCCTCCGAACTGGCGGAATCAAAACCATGCTTTTCGTCCTCCTCATCCAGCTGCAGGCTCTCAGCCACCTCTTTATAGGGGTCTTTTTTATCTTTTGTAGTCATGTCTTCCATATGATTTTAGTCATATAGTTGAAGGTGGGTCTTCAAGTTAAAATTTCAATAGTAATTTCAGGTTTTTGCACCGAGAAGCAGTGCTTTTTTCCTCTGAAAGGACAATTCTTTTTCTTTCTCCTCATCTTTAAGACCTCGCCTATCCCAGCCCTCGATTTCGTCTTTTACAAGCATATGCAGAAGGTTTATGGAATTTTCCGAAAAATTTAGACATGGGATATACTTGAAACTAGAGCCACCTGCATTTAGGAAATCTTCTCTCGCCTCCATATTTATTTCTTCAAGTGTTTCCAAACAATCTGAGATAAAGCCCGGACAAATAACGTGTAATTTTCTAATGTTTTTCTCTTCCGCCAAATTGACAATGGTTGACGTAGTGTATGGTTTTAACCATTCAGCTTTTCCAAATCTTGACTGAAATGAAATTGTCCATTGACTTTCTTTTAAAGCTAACTTCTCACTCACCATTCTAGCTGTTTTGTGACATTGACAATGGTAAGGATCTCCGTCCTGTAAGCTTCTTACAGGAACACCATGGAAGCTGAATAATAGATGTTCAGGTTTACCATTTTTTAGCCAGAATTTTTCAATATCATTGGCCACAGCGACTATATAATCGGGGTGATCATGAAAGGATTTTCTCAACCGTATCGAAGGGGGATTTCTTAATTTTGATATGCTTTCAAAAACTTTATCGAAGACTGTGGCAGTTGTGCTTCCAGAATATTGGGGATAAAGAGGCAAAATTAGAAGCTTGTCTACATCTTGTTCCATCATTTTTAAGATGGCCGAGTTTATTGATGGCTTTCCATAACGCATTGCGAGCTCAACTACAATTTTTTCGTTTCTCCCTTTCAGCTTACGTTTCAACCCAGCAAGTTGTCCCAACGAATTAACCATGAGGGGAGAGCCCTGCTCAGTCCAAACGCTTAAATACTTCTCAGCGGACTTCTTCGGCCTTACATTCAAGATAATAAGATTCAAAATCGGCCACCAAATCAAACGGGGTATTTCAACAACCCTGGGGTCAGATAAAAATTCTTTCAAATACGGCCGCAAAGCATCGGCGGTAGGGGCTTCGGGTGTTCCTAAATTAACCAGTAAAACACCAACCTTATCGGCGCTACCGTGTTTATAATTCGGATTCGAAAAAAATTTTGTGGCGCCAAGAATTGACATTATTTCGTAGTGCTTTCAAAGGCGTTTTCTTGTTGACGAATTGATAGGGACACTAACCTCGCTGTTACATCAACGATTGGTACCACCCGCTGAAACTCCATCCTAGTCGGACCAATAACCCCCAGACTACCGACTACCTTCCCATTGACTATGCAAGGTGAAGCAACCACAGAAAGGCAATCCTCAGGCATTAAAGACGATTCACCGCCAATAAAAACCCTGACTCCTTTCGCGTTTGAACAGATAGATTCTAACAAATTTACGATTTGCGTTTTCTGAGCAAGCATTTTGTACAAGCTCCTGAGTTTACTGGCATTTTCCGACAACTCTGTTAAATCGAATAAGTGATCCTGGCCAGAAATTACAACCGACTCTTCTGTTTCGTCTAACACGGCATTACCCTCATCGACAATTTTTTTTAACAATTCCCCTAAATCATCCCGATGCTGACTCAATTCTAATATGATTTCACGCTTAACTTGCTCAAATGATAACCCCGAAAACTTGTTGGTAATATAATTTGCAGCTTGCTGCAATTGAGCCTGAGAATAGTTTTTGTCTAAATTAAAAATTTTATTTAAAACTTCCCCGTCGGGTGTAACAAATATCAAAAGTACATTTGTTTCCGATAATTTTAGAAACTCCAATTGCTTAAAACTTTTTCGTTTCCTGGTAGTGGAAACAACACCAGCAAATTTAGACAAGCTCGATAATAGATTCGCCGCCTGATTAATAATTTTTCCTGGTGTTCCGTTACCAAGGGCATTTTTTATATATTTCACCTCGTGCATTTTCATAGATTCGACTGTGAGCAGTGTATCGACAAAAAACCTGTAGCCCTTAATAGTAGGAATTCGTCCAGCAGAGGTGTGTGGGCTTTTTACCATTCCCATATCTTCTAACTCCGACATGACATTTCTTACTGTAGCCGCTGAGATGTCTAATTTTGAACATTCCGCAATCGCTTTTGAGCCGATGGGTTGCCCCTCAATAACATATTGCTCTATGAGAGTCTTTAAAAGTTTTCTGTAGCGATTGTCCATTTTAATTTAAACTTTAGGAATTACGACAACAATGACGAGTTCTTTAACTTTTTTCTTTAACATGATCACAAAATATTCATCGATTGGTATTTTTTGTAAACCAAATTTACCCGTCTCAACCCTGCTTTACACCGTTGAGACTATATTATCCACAATATATGGCATCGGGAGCAACTTCAAGGTTTACGTCGAAACCGAAACCGCAAAATGTGTGTCAATGGAGCAAATAACTGATCTCCCAAACAACGTTGTAATTGGGACATTCGATGAAATAAAAAATTCCATTGATCTTGCGATAGCTATCGGAGGAGATGGAACTCTATTAGGCCTTGCGAGGGAGTTTGCCAGGCAGAAAACACATATAGTCGGGATCAATCAAGGTCGATTGGGTTTTACAACTGACTTGGATGAAACTGACATTTCGACTGAACTTGAATCACTCCTCCGAAATGGAGGACAGGTTGATGAAAGGGATATGATTAGTTTGAAAGTCATGAGGAAATCCGCAAAAAACGAAGATGAAGTTTTTTTCAGTGGCTTAGCCCTAAATGATGCAGTTGTTAATAGAGCTGCTATAAGTAAAATGGTTGAATTAGATGTTTGGGTGGAAAATTCATTCTTACACTCAATGCGTGGAGATGGTTTAATTATCTGTACTCCCACGGGGTCTACCGCATATGCGTTATCTGTTAACGGACCGATTATTCACCCAAAACTCTCTTGTTTCGGACTAGTCCCAATAGCGTCACAGGCGTTATCCAGCAGACCAATTTTGATCCCAACAGATATGGAAATTACAATCATAATAAAAAATGGAGCGGGCACCGTTCTTCACTGCGACATGCAAACGGTTACCGAATTAAAAGATGGAGATAGAATCGTTATAAAAAAGGCATGCTATAGCGCAAAACTATTGCATCCAAAAACGTACGATTATTTTTCGCTCCTAAGAAAGAAACTTCGTTGGAACATCAATCCAATAAAGGGACGGGACGAAAATTTTTAACTGGTAGAGTTTTTATGCTGAGAAACTTAGAAATTTCAAACTTTGTTTTTGTCGAAAATCTTTCTCTGGAGTTCGAATCGGGATTCAATATATTCTCTGGAGAAACTGGGTCAGGGAAATCAATTATCATTGACGCACTTGCTATCTTGCTCGGAAAGCGGGCTACACTATTAAAAATAAGGGAAGGTCATGACCAGGCCGTGATAAGTGCTTTATTTGAAATTACAACAAAAAGTGAGAAATTCAAAATTAACCATTGGTTTAAAAAGCACTCATTTGACGAAAATTTTAGCGAACTACTTTTGCGACGCGTTTTAGATAAAGCAGGAAAGTCACGAACATGGGTTAACGGCCAACTTTGCGCACTTAGTCAAATGAAAGAGCTAGGAGACCTGTTGGTCGAGATAAACGGGCAGCATTCGCATCAAAAATTAATGTCTCAATCTTATCAGAGGGATACGCTTGACGAGTTTGCCCAACAAAATGACGATCTCGACAACCTAAAAGTGTTGTGGACCCAATGGCAGCAATCAAACAATAATTTGAATTCGTTAAAACAAGCTCAGGAAGAGCTAAATGAAAAAAAAGACAGTCTGCATTGGAAAATCCAGGAGCTCGAGAATCTTAATCTTCAAGTTGACGAATGGGATAAGCTCTCTCTCGATCAAAAGAAAATAAGTCAAATTTCCGAATTACTGGGAGTCTTTTCAACAGCTAGGACCACACTCGACTCCGATACTGGGATAATTAGAAAACTCGAATTGATCACATCGGAATTAAGAAATGCATGTGAAATTGATCACTCAATGAAAGAAGTTTGTGAACTTCTCGAGAAGGGAACGATAGAAATACAGGAAGCATTAATTGCGTTAAGAGGATGTGAGAAGGAAGCTGAAGTTGATGAAGAGCGAGCAGCAAACGTAAATCAAAGATTTAATGATGTTATGAATACATCCTACAAGGTTAGAGAACAACCGGATCAACTTTACGCATTTTACGAAAGAATAAAAGACGAATTCACCCAGTTAGAAAAAGATACAAATGTTACAGAACTGGAAACCGAAGTAAGTAAACTTAAAGTTGAGTATTTTGCGCTTGCGAAAAAGGTATCAGAAAAAAGGACTTCTGAGGCAAAACGGTTTAGCTCTCTCGTGACACAATGGTTAAGAAATTTATCGATGGAAAACTTTATTTTTAACATCGCGGTAGTTGATCGAACGATGCCAGGACCGCATGGAGTAGACGAGATTTTTTTTTCCATTTCTCAGTACAGAGGTGCTAACAAGCAAAAGATTAATCAGAGCGCTTCGGGTGGGGAGTTATCCAGGATAATGCTCGCAATCACGATGAGCCTGTCAAACGTATCAAGGACTCCTACGATAATTTTCGATGAAATTGATGCAGGTATTGGCGGAAATACTGCGGATAGTGTGGGCACAGTTTTAAAACAACTAGGCAAAGACCAACAAATATTTTGCGTGACGCATCTCCCCCAAATCGCCGCAAGAGGGAACAATCACTTTTCAATACGGAAAATGAGTCAGAACGGTAGTATTCCAATAACGGAAATACGGTATTTAAACGCAAACGATAGAATTGATGAAATCGCCCGTATGCTCGGTAACGAATTTTCCAAAGAAACTTCTATTCAACACGCTGAATCCTTACTTGCTACACACACCAAAGAGTAGACGTCAAATAATATCTTCCATTCCAAAAAAACCAGGTGTTTTTTTTGTCATTAAAAACGTCGCTGCCTCTAGGGCCCCTAGAGCATAACCTTCTCTAGAATTTGAATCGTGGGTTATCTCAATCTTTTCTCCGTGTCCTGCGAAAATAACTTTATGTTCACCGATAATATTACCGCCCCTAATTACTGAAAAACCTATTTCGCCCTTTTTTCGAGGAACATTTCTATCGTGTCTGGAGAAACAGAATGTTTCCCTAGAATTTAACCTCAAGGAATCGGCAATTATCTCTCCCATCTTTAAAGCGGTACCTGACGGGGCATCCAGCTTACTCCTGTGATGAGCTTCAAAAATTTCAATATCATAACCGTGTTCGAAATGCTTCACTGCTTCTTTTAAAATAGCAAATACTTTATTAACACCTAAACTCATATTTGGCGCGCATAAAATCGGAATGGATTTTGATGCTTCCTTGACAACGGTTAGTTGCTTCTCGGAAAACCCAGTCGTACCAATCACCATCCTGATAGAATTGGAAATGCAGAAATCAAGCAGTTTAATCGTGTTTTTCGGGCTAGAGAAATCTATTAAAACTATTTTTTCATTGTCAATGATACTTAGCTTTTTAACGGTGGTGCAAATTTTAATACCAGTAGTTTGACCCATAAATTTTGCAGCATCTTGATTGATTTCGACACAATTTTCATTTTCTAACGCTCCAATCAAATGGAAATTATTATCCTTCATTAGGGCTTTTATGATTTCTCTACCCATTCTTCCACAGGCCCCTGATAAAATTAGGTTATTCAAATTGGTTGCCAATTTCTTAAACTTTCTTAGAACTTTCTCGTCGGCATTTTAAACTTTTCCGATTTTTCATCAATAGGCTCTCCTTCCCAACCGATAACCCGGTCGCCCTCAAATACCACCATAAATCTATGTATCTCACGAGTACCCACTCCACGGTTTATTAAGAAAATATAATCCCATCTATCTTTTCGAAATGGATCGATAATCAAGGGGGTGCCCAATATGGATTGAACTTGCACCCTGGTTTGGCCTTTCGATAGATTGGACACCATACTTTTGGTTATGTAATTTCCCTGAACTATGTCAACCTTATACGGTTTTAAGTTTGCTGGTAAACCTTCTGCAAATCTATCAAAAAGTTGCTTTTCTGTGCGTTTTCTATCTGGGTTATCAGGAAAAAGCGCGCAAGATGTTGAAAAAAAGAGAAAAATTACGGTCAAATTAAGAGAAAAAAGTTTTTCCATTGTTTAAATTATTAACGGTGATGCTTTATTATATAACTATGGAACACAAATATCCGTTTGAAAATGAAATTCGAAATTTGGGATTAAAAGTTACTGGTCCTAGATTAAAGATACTTTCGATATTTGAGGAATCTAAATCTAGACATCTTTCAGCCGAGGATGTTTATCAAGCGCTCAAAACAAACTCCTCTGACGTGGGTATGGCGACAATCTATCGGGCGCTAGCCAACTTCGAGAAAGCTGGTATTTTAGTTAAGTCAACTTTCGAGGATGGAAAAGCTGTTTTCGAAATTAACGAAGGAAAACATCATGATCATTTAATTTGTATAGAATGTGGCGAGGTAGTGTGTTTTGTAGACGAGGAAATAGAACGTAGACAAAAAAAAATAGCCTCCAAAAGAGGGTTTACGCTTAAAAATCATAGTCTTGTTCTGTACGGCTCTTGCCAGAAATGTGAAAGTAAACTCGGTACGTAATTAACACCATGCAAAAAGAACTTGATTACCTAGAGGAGAGGGTCGCAGAACTGATAACGTTAAATAGCAACCTGAGAAGTGTTAACAATAAACTGGCTTCCCAACTAAAGGAGAAGTTAGATGAATGCGAAACTTTACAAAAGAAAATTAACTTATCTGTAACATCTCTAAAGAGGATTGAAAAAAAATACTTTGATGCGTAGTGAGAAAAACCTAATTTTCTGAAAATATGTATATTTGAATGAAAGTATTAGAATTTGAAATCCTAGACCGTAAGTATCAAATTTCCTGTCCAGACGAGGAAGAGGAGATATTGAAGGCTTGTGTTGCGCTAGTTGACTCACGAATGAAGGCATTTAAAACGCAGGGAAAGCTCCACAGCACAGAAAAAATAGCGATTATGGTCGCTTTAACGCTCGCCAAAGATTTTCTGAAGGTGGGAGGAGCTAATAAGGATGAGAATTGCGACAGGATCACAGAAATAGCTAATAGGATAGAGAAAGCGCTGGCACCTCAAGATGATCTATTTTGATGCCGTATCTTTTTGTAGTTTAGTGAGAGGAACAGCAATACTAATCCACAACCAACTAACGGAAATGAAAGTAGTTGTCCCATAGAAAAATCAAAAATCAGTAGACCTATGAAGGGGTCCGGTTCCCTGAAAAATTCCGTAAAAAAACGAATAATCCCATATGAAATTAAAAAGGTTGCCGAAACAGTCCCCAATCCTTTTTTCTTTTTTTCTGCAATAAGCAAAATTATAAAAAGCACGACACCCTCCCCGAAAGCCTGGTACAGTTGGCTTGGATGTCTAAAGTCAAGGGTGCCCGAGTGAGGAAATATCATCGCCCACGGAACTTGCTCAATACTAGTAACTCTCCCGGGTAGTTCCCCATTAATGAAATTACCTATTCTGCCGAAGAATAGCCCCGGGGGTACCAAAGGCGCAACAAAATCAGTTAAACAGAGAAATCGTCTCGTTAAACTCCCCTCAAAAAATAAATTTTTTCTAAGAAAACAGAACAAAGCCAAACCAAAAATAACGCCAACCAATCCTCCATGGAACGACATGCCTCCCTGCCAAACAAAGAAAATTTCACTCGGATTTTGACTAAAATAGCCAGGATTGTAAAAAAATACATATCCTAATCTGCCGCCGATAAAAACCCCTGCTACTGCGAAAAGAATTAAATCGTCGAGATCAGTTAAAGTAAAATTGGTTTTTTTATTTGATTGCTGAATTTTTTTTCTTCCCAACATCAAAAAAAATAAAAACCCGAAAACATACATCAATCCATACCAACGTAGAGGGATAGGACCTAACCAAAACGCTACAGGGTCAAAATTAATTTCCATTTCGTGTCCTCAAACAAACTGGCTCCTCCGCCCAGTTCATATTAGAATATAGGGTTAAACCTTTAATATAAAATATTAATTAAAAAAATGAAAAACCTTAGGTCGAGTAAAGTGACACAGGGAGCTGAAAAAGCGCCCAATAGATCAATGTACTATGGGATGGGTTACAAGGACGAAGATTTCGATAAACCTATGATTGGATTGGCTAATGCCCATTCGACAATCACCCCATGCAACAGCGGATTACAAAAATTAGCAGATGCTGCTGAGAAAGGAATTAAAATTAACGGGGGAAACTGCCAATCATTTGGAACGCCCACAGTTTCAGACGGAATAAGCATGGGCACGCAAGGAATGAAATATTCATTAATTTCCCGTGAGGTTATTGCTGACTGCATAGAGACATGCGCGAATGCCCAATGGCTTGACGGCCTGATAGTTATCGGGGGGTGCGATAAAAATATGCCGGGAGGCATGATGGGAATAGCCAGAGTTAATGTTCCGGCAATTTACGTTTATGGGGGAACTATCAAACCCGGTAAGTACAAGGACAAGGATTTAACGATCGTATCAAGTTTTGAAGCGGTTGGAGAATACTCTGCTGGAAAGATTTCAGCGAAAGAGCTCAAAGAAATTGAGAAAAGAGCCTGTCCTGGAACAGGCTCTTGTGGAGGGATGTTCACAGCTAACACTATGAGTTCCGCTTTTGAAGCAATGGGGATGAGCCTACCTTTTTCCTCAACTATGGCAAATGAAGATTTCGAAAAAGAACAAAGTGCATTCAAATCGTCAAAAGTTTTGTTGCAAGCTGTTGAGAATAAAATTCTTCCTCAGCAAATTATAACGCGACGATCTATCGAAAACGCGGTCTCTGTAATCATGGCCACTGGAGGCTCAACAAACGCTGTTCTTCATTTTTTAGCAATTGCAAACGCTGCAAAGGTCCAATGGGATATCGACGACTTTGAACGCATAAGAAAAAAAGTGCCGGTTATTTGCGATCTAAAACCTTCAGGGAAATACGTAACGACAGACTTGCACACAGCGGGAGGTATCCCGCGTGTCATGAAAATTTTATTTGACGAAGGACTTATTCATGGTGATTGCATGACGATTACCGGAAAAACTATTAACGAAACGTTGATTGATATCGAAACGAGGGAAAAAGAAGACCGCGTAATTAAGAATTTTAATGAACCTCTCTACAAAGAAGGGCATCTCGCTATTTTAAAAGGTAATTTGGCCTTAGATGGATGCGTGGCAAAAATTTCCGGAGTTAGAAATCCCTTCATTGATGGTCCGGCTCGTGTTTTTGACTCCGAGGAAAAAGCGATGGAGGCTATTATTAACAGACGAATAAAGGCGGGAGATGTTGTCGTGATACGATATGAGGGTCCTAAAGGAGGCCCCGGCATGAGAGAGATGTTAGCACCCACTTCTGCTTTAATTGGGCAGGGTTTAGGGGAAAGCGTTGCTCTCATTACTGACGGGAGATTTTCTGGGGGAACTTGGGGGATGGTTGTTGGCCATATCTGTCCAGAAGCCTACGTTGGCGGCACAATTGCACTCATTAACGATGGAGATAGGATTATTATTGATGCTCATCAGAAGAGCATTAACGTAGCATTATCTGACGCAGAAATAAAGACGAGGAAAACCAACTGGAAACCTCCTGAGAGGAGCCAACAGGTGGGTGTGTTAGCAAAATATGCATGTCTCGCAAGGCCCGCAAGTCAAGGCGCACACACTATGCCTATTGATTGATATTCCAACATATGGAAATTTTTGTTCAACAAATGATAAATGGAATTGTGCTCGGGAGCGTATACGCTATGGTTGCTGTTGGATACACCATGGTTTATGGAATACTTCAACTGATAAATTTCGCGCACGGTGAGGTCCTAATGATAGGTGCTATGATCGGTCTATCTTGTGTGTCTTTCTTAAATACCATAGTCCCCGGATTGCCCGCATCACTAGTTTTGTTAATATCAATGGGATTTGCTACTAGCTTATGTCCGATGCTGGCAGCTTTTATCGAAAAGGTTGCATACAAGCCCCTGAGGGGCGCTCCTAGGCTTGCGCCACTGATCACTGCAATCGGTATTTCAATTATTCTTCAAACTTTAGCTATGATAATTTGGGGCGCCAGTCCTAAAGTTTTTCCAGACCTTTTATCCACAGAAACAATAAAAATTAGTGGGGCTATAATAGCCCCTAAACAGGTTCTTATACTAGTTGTGGCCGTAAGCTCTATGACTCTTTTACTTCTTCTCGTTCACAAGACAAATCTTGGTAGAGCAATGCGTGCAGTCTCGGAAAGCCCCTCCGATGCCTCTTTAATGGGAATTTCGGTTGACAGAATAATTAGACTGACATTTATGCTTGGGGCCGCACTGGCTGGAACTGCAGGGGTTCTAATTGCACTAAATTATAATTTTGTGCATTTCACAATGGGTTTCCTCCTTGGATTAAAAGCTTTTACAGCAGCTGTTTTGGGAGGCATTGGAAATATCGCTGGAGCTTTATTAGGAGGTCTACTTCTCGGCATAATTGAGAGCCTGGGAGCAGGGTACATAGGGGATCTGACGAATGGTATCCTGGGGAGTCATTATCAGGATATATTCTCATTTGTGATCTTGATTATCGTGCTTCTTTTTAGACCAACCGGAATTTTAGGAGAAAAGATTGCTGACCGAGCGTAGGAAAAAAAATCGTGAAAAAATACTCTTGTTCAGCCTAGTTATTTTTTTGATTTCTTTGCCGTTTATGGTGGAATTAATCGGAAACGCGTGGGTGAGGATTGTTACTTTTTCACTGCTGTACGTAATGTTGGCACTTGGATTAAATATTGTTATTGGCTTTGCGGGACTACTAGATTTAGGTTACGTGGCTTTTTACGCAGTCGGAGCCTATCTATTCGCGTTACTTTCCTCCCCCCATCTTATAGAAAATCTTACGTTTTTTCAGCACACCTTTCCCAATGGTTTTAGTTTTTCAAGTTGGACACTGATATTCATCGCTGCTGTCCTTGCGGGGTTTTTTGGTTTGTTACTTGGGTTCCCCGTATTACGACTTCGCGGCGATTATTTAGCCATTGTCACTCTAGGGTTCGGTGAAATAATTCGAATCTTTCTAAATAACCTTAACACACCTATCAATTTGACAAACGGACCTCAAGGCATAGGGGGGATTTCACCATTAATTCTTTTTGGTATTGATTTTTCAGATGGTACTACCCTTTTTAATTTGGAGCTTTCATCGCTCCAGCTTCATTATTATTTATTTTTAACGCTGAGCATATTAATAATTGTAATAAGTAACCGCCTGGAGTACTCCCGATTAGGAAGAGCATGGGTAGCTGTAAGGGAAGATGAAATTGCTGCCAAAGCCTGTGGCATCAACACCACTCGGGTAAAATTATGGGCGTTTATCCTAGGAGCATCATTCGGAGGAATCTCAGGCTCTTTGTTTGCCTCTTTTCAAGGCTTTATATCGCCCGAGAGCTTTATTTTAATGGAAAGCATAGTTATTGTGTCAATGGTTGTTTTGGGAGGAATGGGAAATGTATATGGAGTGATCATTGGAGCTATTCTTCTATATGCGATTCCCGAGGTTCTGCGATTGACTGCGAGACAACTCCAAGAACTTTTGCTAGGAACCGAAGTAATTCCAACAGAAGCATTACGAATGCTTCTGTTCGGATTTTCATTAGTCGCTATCATGTTATTTAAACCTATGGGTTTGTTTCCGAAAAAATTAAATAATGCCCGGTGAGAATACAATTCTTTTCGTCAAAAACGCGAAAAAATATTTCGGGGGAGTGATGGCAGTTGACGACGTTTCTGTAACTGTTAATGAAGGTAGTGTCACAGGATTAATCGGTCCCAATGGGGCTGGAAAAACAACACTTTTTAATTTAATTACTGGACTTATACCGCCCGCTTCAGGCGAATTTTTTCTTTTTGAAAAAAAGTATTCTCCTGTAAACATTCACAATGTTGTTGAAAATGGTGTTGCGAGGACGTTCCAAAATATCCGGCTATTTAACAAGATGTCTGTACTCGAAAATGTTTTAGTCGGTAGACATGTAAGGACAAATCGTTGGTCCTTGGGTATCCTCGCAAGTATTTTAAGAAACAAAAAATTTTCTAAAGGAGAGGCAGAGGAGAGAGAATTTTGTTTAAAAATATTAAAAAAAGTAGGATTGTCAAATAAAAAATTTAAGGTATCCGAAAGCTTACCCTACGGTGATCAAAGAAGATTAGAAATTGCACGAGCACTAGCGACTGAACCATTGTTGCTCGCATTAGATGAGCCGGCCGCTGGTATGAACCCAACAGAAAAAAATGATTTGAAAAACTTAATCGCTCAAATTGCAAACGACGGAATTTCGATTTTAATAATTGAACACGACGTTAAGTTAATCGCTAGTTTATGTGATAGCGTTTATGTGATGGATAGAGGAAAAATTATATGTCATGGGGCCCCCGAAAAAATTAAGAATGATAGCGCAGTCATCGACGCATACCTAGGCAAAAACAATTAGCTTTTTTTAAATAAGTTACATGGAATGAACGGAAAAAAAATCCTTGAGGTTGAAAATCTTGAACTTAGTTACGGAGGAATCGTCGCTGTACGTAATTTTTCGGTGGCACTAGATGAACGCTCTTCACTTGCTGTCATTGGGGCTAACGGTGCAGGCAAAACAACGCTTTTAAAGGGACTATCCGGATTAAAAAAAAACTCGGGCGGTCATGTTAGATTTAGAGGCGAAGATATTACTACCACTGGCGCACATGTTAGGGCGTCGTATGGTATAACCTTGGTTCCGGAAGGTCGAGGTATTTTTTCAAGGTTGACAGTTATGGAAAATCTTCTGATTGGCTCTTACATTAAAAATTACGACAAGGAGTATCTTCAGAAAAAACTTGAAGAACAGTTTACTCTTTTCCCCAAATTAAAAGAAAGGTTAAACCAACTTGCTGGTACACTATCGGGTGGAGAACAACAAATGCTAGCTATTTCTCGCGCGCTAATTGGAGAACCAGAACTCTTATTATTAGATGAACCGTCGATGGGACTTGCCCCGATCATAACAGAACAGATTTTCAATGTAATTAAAAACATAACTCTTAAGGGCGTAACAGTTGTCCTTGTCGAACAAAATGCAGGACTTGCTCTCAAAATAGTCCAACAAGCTATAATTTTAGAGTCGGGAGAGATAACTCGAAAAGCAGAGGCTAGTGAATTGTTAGCTGATGATTCGGTGAAAAAGGCTTATTTAGGAATTTAAAAAAGATAATAATGTACCATTCGTGTAATGAATTGCTTGAACTAAAGCACAAAAGGAAGACTATTGTGCTTTACGGCTGCGGGAAAGTCGGAACAGAAATTATTAAACAAAGATATAAAAAAAATAGTGGTCCACACATTAGGCTACTGTGTGTTTCAAGAAAAAAAAAACTAACTGAGAAAAGCGACTCAAGTGCTAAAAAAAGAAGAAGTGATAACGTCTTGTCGATGGCACTTGATCTTGATGAACGTGAAAATATTAAACGAATAGCATCTTTAGGTTCGATGATCATCGTGCTCATACCCACCATGGACTCTAACAATAGTTTACGTGGTCAGGAAAAAGATAGTCGAACTCGTTTACTAGCGATTGAATTATCAAAAAAAGAGGCTGCGCAGATAAAAGGAGTTTACTTAAGTACAACTGGTGTTTATGGCGATAAAAATGGAAAAAAAATAAATGAAACTAGCAAATGTATTCCGAAAAATAAGAGATCTCTCAGGAGACTTGATGCAGAAAATAAGGTTAGGAAACTAAACTTTCATGTTTTACGAGTCCCAGGTATCTACTCCATAAATCGACTACCGCTATCTCGCCTACTTAAAAAGACTCCGGTTTTAAATAATGAAGAAGATATTTATACAAATCATATTCACGAGAAAGACCTTGCTAGAACTGCATACCTCGCATTATTTAAAGGAAAGCGTTCCCGAGTAACTAACGTAGTTGATAATTCTGAACTGAAAATGTCTGAATATATGGATTTGATTGCCTCCGCTACTGGAATAGAAAAACCAGTGAGAGCGAGCATTTTTGAACTTACTAAATTAGCTGAAAAGGGACTCATATCAGAAATGGCAATGAGTTTTTTGAATGAATCGCGACGTGTAGACAACAAAAGACTCCAAGAAGAGCTAAAGGTTAATCTGAATTACCCCACAGTCGACAAGTTTATTAAAACAAATAAAAAGCAGTTATCAACTATTCGCCAACAAACGCCCGCTCAATAACATAGTCCCCCAACCTACCCTGAGACGGTGATGCTGCCAAACCAAAGTTATCGAGAATACTTGAAATTTCACTTAACATTTCCGGACTACCACAAATCATCGCTCTATCTATCTCGGAACTTAATTTCGGCAATTTCAAATCACGGAATAAATTACCCTCTGTTAAAGCCTTTGTAATCCTACCAGTATGAGTAAAGGCTTCTCTGGTAACAGTAGGATAATATAACAATCGACCATTAATAATTTCCGACAAAAATTCATCATTCGGCAATTCATTTTCTATATAGTCTTTGTAAGCCAGCTCTGCTTTTTGTCTCACTCCGTGTACCAGCACTATCTTCTCAAACCTTTCATAAGTGTCAGGATCTCTAATAATACTCATAAACGGCGCAAGTCCAGTCCCAGTTGACAAAAGGTACAAGTGTTTACCTGGATTTAGATCGTCAATTACCAGTGTGCCTACTGCCTTTTCACCAACGAGAATGTCATCTCCTACTTTAATATGCTGCAGCCTGGAGGTAAGAGGCCCATCAGGTACTTTAATAGACAAAAATTCCAGTTGTTCCTCATAATTGGGACTGACAACACTGTAGGCCCGTAACAATGGTTTACCGTCCACTATTAGTCCTATCATCACAAAATGACCATTTTTAAATCTCAAGGACCTATTTCTGGTTGTCTTAAAGGAAAATAATGTATCGGTCCAATGTTTTACCTCTGTAACTTTCTCAGTTGTACATTTACCCATTTCATATCCTATTCAGCAATTAAAGCGTGATACTCTAGATCTGCCATTGAGACCACGTCAAGCGCTTTCTCGTTTGTAGAGCCTAGAACGACGGGAGGGGCACACCCAGCTTCCGCTGCCTCCTTCCACCTGCCTGCACAAACACACCATTGGTCGCCAGGCTTAAGACCAGGAAAATCCAATTCGGGCCGGGGAGTAGACAGGTCATTACCTTCTTTAGAGGAAAAAAGTAAAAACGCTTCTGTAATTCGGACACACACTGTGTGCGAGCCATAATCGCTTTCGCTGGTTTTACAACACCCATCTCGAAAAAATCCAGTTTTTGGATTCATACTGCATGGTTGAAGTACTTCGCCAAATACGTTTCTCGTGTTACCCGCCAACAATCGTCCTCTAAATAAGGTCCTTAACTAAATTGTTTCTCACATCGACTTGCAAAGGATCAATCGATACCGTGTAAGCCTTGTGATCTACACCTATAGCGAGCCCAACTCCATATTTCAACGACTTAATCATATCCTCGTCTAACTCAAAACGCAAGAAATGAACCGCCGAAGTTTTCTCCTTGTTTTCTCTAACTTGGTCCTCATCGGCAATCGCGAACACCTTGTCTCTACCCTCAACTCTGACCCAGACTGTATCCTCAATACCCTTAAGGAGCCTCAGTTTTTCTCTTCTGAGAGACTCATCCGGGTACTCTATCATCATTGTGCATTTGAGATTTGCACCGTCAGGAATTAACGGGTTATACGCGTCAAGTTCCTCTAATATCCCTTCCTCTTCAAATGTCTTTTCAATTCTCAAAATTTCTTGGACCTGATATTTAATCGTCTCACTATCCTCAAAATGGAGAGTAAGATTCTCTCCTAATCTGACCATGCGATTTTTTTTATGTTGAATCATTTCCTGCCGAAATCTGTTTCTCAACTTAGCGTAATGTTCAAGCGTCCAAAGTGATTGCGGAGTCAATTTTTTAGTTGAGTTTTTCATGGTTTGGATCCCTGCTGATCGTTTTTATATGCCTCTGCAAGTATTGTTAAAGGGTGCTTAACCCTATCATCGGCCTCCGAGCCAATTCCTTGTTTTATGTGATGGGCAGCCAACTGGCAGTCCGATGCTATGATATTAGGCGCGCCATTATCTGCATTTTTATGCGTCCTCATTTGTCTGAAAACTGGCCTGCCGATCTTAAGAGACATTTCGTGAAATTCTTTTTTTATCCCCCAGGTACCTGCATGCCCGGAGCATCTTTCGACCGTATTAATGGCGCTATCGGGTAACTTCTCCAATACCTCCCTAGTTTTTTGTCCTACATTTTGGACTCGAAGGTGGCAACTCACGTGGTAAGACACATTCCCCGGTCCTGACCTGAAATCTAATTTAAACAGGTTATCCTTCATCCGAGCCCTAAAATACTCAAAGGGATCCATCATCGCTTTTCCGACGATTTGTACATCTTGGTCATCTGGAAATAACAACGGCAATTCCTGTTTAAACATCAATGTGCATGAAGGTATTGGAGAAACAATCACGTACCCGTTTTTCGCCAAATTTACCATTTTTGGTATATTTCGGTTTTTTAATTGTTCCACTGAATCGAGATCTCCTAACTCTAACTTCGGCATGCCACAACATGCTTGTTTTTCGACCACTTTGTAAGGGATCTTGTTGATCTTTAAAATCTCAAGCAAATCATGGCCAATTCCCGGTTCATTCCAGTTTATGTAACACGTAGCGTAGACAGCTACTTTCCCCTTAGTCAATTTCCCTTCTTGCACAGCGTAGTCATTAGAAATTTCAAAGTTCTTTTCAAACGTTTTTTTAGTAAACTTGGGTAACCACGCAGACTTGTGTACTCCAGCAATTTTTTCGCCCGCAGATCTTAATGTCTTGTTATCTGTTGCAAAATTGATAGTCTCCGTTACGACAGGGATAGATGCTAATTTTCCGTTCGCACTTGTATTAGATAAAATAGTATCTCGCGTTTTGTTTCGAGTACCCTTTTTGAATTGGATAGCTTTTGCTCTGAGCATGGTATGTGGAAAATCTAAATTCCATGGATGAGGGGGAACGTAAGGACACTTAGCTAAATAACAAACATCACACAAGTAGCATTGGTCAACAACCTTCCAATAATCAGTAACGTCAACGGAATCCAATTCCCCTGATTCACCTTCGTCAATCAAATCGAATAATGTTGGAAATGAATTGCACAGGCTTACGCATCTTCTGCACCCATGGCAAATATCGAAAATGCGCTCCAACTCGTCAATGCACGCCTCTTCGTCGTAAAACTGATCATTTTTCCATAACAAAGCATGCCTGGTCGGCGCTTCAAGTGAACCCTCTCTCACAATACCCTCCCACTATTAAAACAATAGAATGACGGCCCAGCAAAAGCAGGGCCGTTAAACGCATCCCATTACTTTACACCTCTATTGAGTCTAGCGCTTTTTGAAATTTATTAGCATGCGATCTTTCCGCTTTTGCTAATGTCTCAAACCAATCCGCAATTTCATCAAATCCCTCATCTCTTGCATCCTTTGCCATCCCGGGATACATATCGGTATACTCGTGAGTCTCTCCCGCTACTGCAGACGCAAGGTTATCTTTTGAGGAACCAATCGGCAAATCAGTTGCTGGGTCTCCAACCTCGGCAAGATAATCCAAATGTCCATGTGCATGGCCTGTCTCTCCTTCCGCTGTAGCTCTAAAAAGGGTTGCCACCTCTGGATAACCCTCAACGTCTGCCTTGGTCGCAAAATAAAGATATCGTCGATTCGCCTGACTCTCTCCCGAAAAAGCATCCTTAAGATGCTGGTGTGTTTTACTTCCTTTCAGTTGGCTCATAATATTCTCCTTTAAAAGTATTACAATTAGTACAGTCCTCTGTATAGTCTAATTGATTTATTAAAAATAGTTGATAGAATTTATTCATCTCTTAGTCGATTGTCATTTGAGCTTTCTAAAACTGTATGAGACTTGCGCATGAAAAATTTACGAGATATCAGAATTGACTACACAAAGGGCACACTGTCGGAAGATGATATTCCTGAAAACCCTTATAGTCTCCTCACTCAGTGGATGGAAACCGCTATTGCCGAAGAAATTCTTGAACCAACAGCAATTTGTTTGTCTACCATAAAATATAACGGAACTGTAGGCTCTAGAATAGTTCTTGCAAAAGAACTCGAAGACGATGGCCTTGTTTTTTTTACAAATTATGAGTCAGCTAAGGGATTGGATATTGCTAAAAACTCGTCAGCGAGCGCAGTATTTTTCTGGGCCCCACTCCAGAGGCAAGTCAGAATTGAAGGGCATATCGAGAAAATTTCGTCAAAAAAATCAGACGAATATTATAACGAGAGACCGACTCTAAGTAAGGTTGGGGCATGGGCTTCTCCACAAAGTCGTGTGTTAAGATCTAGAAATGAACTCGAAAATCTCGTTAAAAACTTTCAAAAAAAATTTGAAAACGAAGAACTTGGTCGACCTCCATTTTGGGGTGGGTACAAACTTAAATACGAGTCAATCGAGTTTTGGCAAGGGAGACAGGGGAGATTACACGATAGATTCTTATACAAGAAAAGGGAAAATACATGGACGATTTGTCGTCTGGCTCCATAGTTTACTTATTTAGATTAAGTTTTTCCTTAAGTTCTCGCGCTTTCTCTAATTTTGGCAATACTACTGCCTGACAATAAGGAACTCCTGGATTTTGGGCAAAATAATTTTGATGATAATCTTCTGCTTTCCAAAAAACGCTACTGTTGCGTTCCCTGATGGTGGGATAGTCATTTTTGGGTGGGACCAAGTTTACCTCAGTTACTATGCTGGTTCCTGAATAAATGGTTTTCTCCATTTCCTCAATGATTCGTAAAGTCGATTCTTTTTGTTGATTTGTCAAACAAAAAATGATTGAACGATATTGGGTGCCAACATCTGCGCCCTGCTTATTTAATGTCGAAGCATCATGAATATGAAAAAAAAACGAAAGCAAAGCGTCTATGTTAAGTATTTCCTCAGTAAACTCAACCTTCACAACCTCGGCATGTCCCGTTGAACCAGAGCATACATCAGAATAAGTCGGTTTCTCTGTTTTTCCTCCCATATAGCCGGAGGTAGCATTCTTTACTCCTTCCAATGTTTTCAGAGCAGCCTCTAGACACCAGAAACACCCTCCGCCGAGAATTATTACTTCCGTATTGTCGTCCATAATTAAACCCCAAATCGGTACGCTTGAGTATGTATAATTGCAAAGTATGTCACAAATTATGTCTGAATAGCTAGATGCCATGAAAGCTTTAAGTAGCATTTGCCCGCTGTGTAATAAAAATAATGATAAGGTGCTGTGGAGTGATAAAAACTGTAAAGCTATTGAAGTTATTGATGAGAACTTCGGTTTACATAGAATTATTTGGGACAAACACGTCAAGGAAATAAGCGAATTAACTACAAGGGAAATGCTAGAGTTAATGCGAAATGTTTTAAAACTGGAAAAATTTGTTAAATCGAAGTACAACCCTGATAAGGTAAATATAGCCTCGTTGGGAAATAGGACTCCTCATATCCACATTCACGTATGCCCCAGATGGAAGACTGACCCCTGGTGGCCGAACACTATTTGGTCTCAAATGAACAAATCCATTTGGAAAAAGTTAGATGAAAAAAGTGGACTTTATTTCGTGTCAGGCTGTTGGCATGATTTAAATCAGATTGCAGTTCCAGTTAGAGAAGATGTATTTATGAAGGAGCAGAGTATTAACGCTTCCGACGAATGGGACGACTTAGATGAAATATGTCAGCATGTTGGCTTGACACGGAATTTTCCAATAGGTACCGGAAGATTGTGTCCTGACGGACGTATTGGAAGGCTTTCAGTAATTAAAACCCATAGGAGAAAGGGGCACGGCAGAACATTATTGAATGGCTTAGAAAAGATAGCCATTGCTTTAAGTTTCAGACAGGTTTACGTGCACTCGCAGCGAAATGCTCTACTTTTTTATAAAAATGCCGGCTATGTTGAAGAAGGTAATGAATTTAGTGAATGTAAAACACCACATCAAAAAATGATTAAAACATTTTAGAACGTTATCAACTTTTTGCCTTTTCCAATCGATCACATATTGCATTCCAATCCTCCCCCGTTGGGGGTTCTTCAAAAATGATTAAATTTAATCCCCTCCTATCGAGGTTATTCAATTTCGAATACAATTGGCGTCCATATTCTGGCGCAGTAGAGGGGGCGACCTCCGCGGTTAAGTTTTGACTAGTTTTTACTGGTTTTTGGAAATACCATAAGAAAGTTTTTCCCCCTTCACATAATTTTGACAAATTGAGCTCAATTTGAGCCCTAGTCATAACTTTAAATTTCGTTTTGGGTGAATAGTGAGATGAACAAGTGCCAGGATAATCAATCTTCCCATCCTCGGTAAGACCCACATCAACTGTTTTTCCGATACAAGACTCAATTTCTGACTTTTTGATTACCCCTACCCGTAAAATTTTCGGCGAATTAGTCGTACAGTCAACAATTGTACTTTCCAACCCAAATTGACAATTATTCCGAGGGCTAGAGTTGACTATCACATCCGTTTCATCAAGATAATTCTGTAATGAAAATTCTACATCCCTGGCATTTGTAGTACTGACATAACCAAATCTATTTGCTGAAGGAGCGGCAACAATCCCACTGCCAATCTCAGAAAATGATCTCAACATCGATAATGCAAAAGGATGAGAAGGGATTCTTATCGCCACTGTTTTTTTTCCAGCTACGGCAGATTGTGAAATCAAATTCCCATTTTTAAGAATAAGAGTTAGAGGACCAGGCCAGAATTTCTTCGCCAATTTCGATTCATTGAGTGACCAATCTAAAACAATCTTTTTGACGGTCTCTAAATTTGGAACGTGTAAAATAAGCGGCCGGTTACTAGGTCTGCCCTTAACTTTATAGATTCGCTTTATCGCCTCTTGATTTGTAGCATCTCCACCCAATCCAAAAACCGTCTCCGTAGGAAAGGCTACCAGTTTCCCCTTCTGTAACGACTCTATTGCCAGGCTTAATTCGGACGTTAATTTCGGCAAACTTTTACCTTTTTCGCAAAATGGTAATCAAATGTCCCATTTTGCGTCCGATTCTAGGCTCGTTTTTGCCATACAATTTTAGTATCTTTACTCCACCTGTTACTTCATGCCAATTAGGCTCTTTGGGGGGGGCGTTATCGCCCAAAAACCAAAGATCTCCTAGAATGTTTTCGAGTTTAACATGGTAGTTTAGGGTTGTATCTCCTAAAGGTAAATCTGTACAAATACGAACTTGTTGTTCAAATTGACTAGTTACGCTAGCGTCTATAGTCTGATGTCCACTGTTATGGGGACGAGGTGCCATCTCGTTTAATAGTAATTCACCTCTAGACAAAAAAAACTCAAGGGTTAACACGCCAACATAATCTAGCTGCCTTGCTATTTTTTCGCCGTACGAAACTGCTAATTTTTCAATATCAGGATGAACATTTGCAGGCATTACACTCTGCGCAAGTATTCCATCCTCATGACTATTTTCAGCAAGTGGGTAAGAAGCCATGTTTCCTAATTTATCCCTAACGAGAATCAAAGAAAGTTCCATTTCAAGCGGAACTTTTTTTTCTAGGATGTAATGTTTATAATCCAAATTTTTTATCTTCTCAAGAAGTTCACTTCGTCTCGATACAGTTACCTGACCTTTTCCGTCATACCCAAAGCGAGCGGTTTTTACTATTGCTGGAAACAAAAATTTTTCGATTTTTTCGATGTTACTGGCAGTGATCTCAACAAACGGTACGGTGGGTATACCTAGAGATTTGGCAAATTCTTTCTCTAATATCCTGTTTTGAGCTATTCGAATGGCCTCTATGTTGGGAGTTAAAGCTTTTTTCTCGGACAAATACGCAAGAGAGGCTAATGGGACATTTTCAGTTTCTATCGTAAAAACATCACACTCTTCTCTAAATTTTGATAACGCGTTTAAATCGGTGAAATTTGCTTCAATTAAATCATCACAAATTTTCGATGCTGGGCATGATCGACTATTTTCAAATACCGTCACGCTAACACCAAACTTATGAGCTGCCTCAATCATCATCAGTCCAAGCTGACCCCCCCCCAACAGGCCAATCCTCAATTTTTACGCACCCTACTATGCATTGAAAGAACACTTTTCTCCTGCGATTTCCTGAACCCATAAAGAGCTTCGGTTAAAACCTCATCATCAGCAGCTAGTAGTGCAACAGCTTCCAAAGCTGCATTAAAAGCTCCAGTTTGACCAATAGCAAAGGTTGCCACTGGAACACCCTTCGGCATTTGAACAATTGAATAAAGTGAATCTGCTCCGTTCAATTGACTTGTTTCAACAGGTACTCCAAAAACCGGCACCACACTCTTTGAAGCTAGCATACCAGGTAAGTGGGCAGCTCCTCCGGCCCCTGCAATAATTACTCGAAGTCCTCTATCTCTGGCATCAGAAGCGTATTCAAATAACCGATCCGGGGTTCTATGAGCAGATACTACAAGGACCTCGTAAGGTATTTCAAATTTCTTTAGAATATCTACAGACTTTTCCATCGTATTCCAATCTGATTCAGAGCCCATTACCACGCCAACCTTTGGAAATCTGGTTTCGCAAATTTTTTCACAAACCGTTCTGTACCTGTCACAGACCAGCCTTACAACACTGGAGCGTACTTCCGATGGAATCTCATTCGTAACTTTTTTTTCATTTGTTATTACATTTCGAATTATTTGTTTGTCGTAGTTTTCGCCGTCCCACTCTGCTATACCCCTTGAGGATAATCTAAACCTTGACGAGTCGGGTGTTAAAACCTCATCAATTAAAATTAACTCGCCTTCATCGACTGCGAATTCAAACTTTGTATCTACTAAAATTATACCGATCGTTTCTAAAAAAGATGAAGCAATTGAAAATAACTCCTCACTTTTTTGTCGAACTTTTTCCGCTAGTTTAGTTCCGATTAATTGTTTTGTTTCTTCGATACTCAATCGAACATCCTTATCCCCAACAGGAGCTTTTGTCGTTGGTGAAAATATCGGTGTAGATAATTTCGTTCCTTTTTCCATCCCAGACGGCAACGGAAAACCGGAGACAGTTCCACTATCCTGATAATCCTCCCATGCAGAACCATCCAGATAACCGCGCACAATGGCCTCAATCTTTATTGGTTGGCATCTCTTCGCAACTATTGCCCTGTCTGCGACGTCGATCAACTCCTCTTCTTTTAAATAATTTGATAGATCATCCTCTATCAAATGATTTTTTACTTGATGTTTAAACATCTTCATCCAATAATTGGACATCGTGGTTAATATTATCCCTTTATCTGGAATCAGTGTGTTCAGGACTTGATCATAAGCCGATACTCTATCAGTAGTTACGATCAAAATCTTATCTCGATTTATTTCGTAAAGATCACGAACTTTGCCTCTATGTAACAAAGGTAAACTTTTAAGATTTGTCTCTTTGAAAGCCATTTTTCAAAATCTCAACTGTTCCGAACTACCGATTGGTTTTGCCGAAATTTCCACGATCTTCATTGTATTAGTTCCACCGGACTGACCCAATGGCTCGCCAATAGTCACCACAATTAAATCTCCTTCTGATACAATCTTCGCATCAACAAGCTTCTGCTCTGCCATCCTGATCAAACCCTCTCTATCATTTTGTTCTTGAGGCAGAAAAATTGGTTGAACATCCCTATAAAGAGACATTCTCCTTCTAGTTGAATCTTCGGGAGTAAGTGCATAAATAGGTACTCCAGAGTTAAGCCTGGATATCCATAAAGCCGTTGATCCCGACTGAGTAAATGAAGCAATTGCTTTAATTTTTAAATGCAATGCAACGAAAAGTGAAGCCATTGCTATTGACTGATCGATGCTTTGAAAAGTCCGATCTAAGAAGTGGCTATCAACGATGCCCTCAACAAATTTCTCTGCTTCCAGACAAATTTCCGACATCTTTGAAACCGTTCGAGCCGGGTATTTACCTGCTGCAGTTTCGGCTGACAACATAACTGCGTCCGTTCCATCTAGAACAGCATTCGCCACGTCGGAAACTTCGGCCCTCGTTGGAACTGGAGATTGAGTCATCGACTCCATCATTTGCGTCGCCGTTATAGCAAGCTTATTTTTATCTCGTGCCAACTGAATCATTCTTTTTTGTAGTGCCGGAACTGCAGCCTCTCCAACTTCTGTCGCCAGATCACCACGCGCAACCATTAAACCATGGGAGGCATCTAAGATTTCGTTAAGATTTCTAATTGCTTCAACGCGCTCTATTTTTGCAATAACCCACGCCTTACTCGATGCTTTAATAAGTAATTGCCTAGCACGAAAAATATCGTCTGCTGACTTTGGAAATGAAACGGCAACATAATCTGCTTCTATCGAAGCTGCAACACGGATATCACCAATATCCTTTTCGGTCAATGCAGGGGCCGATAGTCCTCCTCCCTGCCTATTAATTCCTTTTTTATCAGACAAAATTCCACCTTGTACGACCCTGCAAAAAATTTGTTTCTCGACTTTTGATTCGACCTGTAAAATGATGTGACCATCATTTAGGAGCAAAATATCCTTCTCTTTAACATCGTAAATTAATTCTTGATAGTCAAGTCCCACCCTAAGTTGATCGCCCAATTTACAATCCAAATCTAAGATAAATTCTTCGCCAGTTACCAGATCAATTCGTCCATTTTTGAACTTTCCTATCCGAATTTTAGGACCCTGAAGATCTACCATGACACCAACATCTCGTTCAAGGCGATGAGCAGCTTCATGTACCCAGGAGGCTCTTTGAATATGTTCCCTTGCCGTACCATGTGAAAAGTTCAACCGTACCACATCTACTCCAGCTGAAATTAATTGTTCGATTTTTTGCGCAGAGTCAGTAGCAGGCCCTAAAGTTGCTACGATCTTAGTTGCCCTCGTGATACCCTTCATATGGCACACTCCGATTGCAATGCTTTTATCGCAGGGATGTTTCCTTTTTTTTCAAAAAACTCCAAAAATGCTCCACCGCCCGTTGAAACATAATTAAGCGCACCAATATCTATAAATTTATTTATCGCTGCAATCGTGTCTCCTCCTCCCGCAACCGTATATCCCGAAGCTTCCCTGACTAACTCGGCTAAGCACTTGGTTCCATATGAAAACGCATCTTTTTCAAAAACACCTAAAGGTCCATTCCATAAAATTTTATTTGCAGAACTGATCTCTTTGCTGATGATATTCATTGTCTTCGGCCCAAAATCGAGGATCATATCATCGGCGCCAATCTGATCCAGTTCAACGATGCGAGAATTACTTTCATACTTGGGGTCAGTACTGACCCGAACATCATTCGGAAGAATTAACTTCGTATCATTGGATTCTGCCATTTCAATGATTTTTTTTGCAGAATCAATGTAAGCTTTTTCATAAAATGATTTACCTATTCGATACCCGCCTGCTTTTAAAAAAGTATTGGCAAGACCTCCTCCCGCGATAATACAACTGACTTTTTCCAATAAAACACTTAACAAATTTAATTTTGTGGAGACTTTCGCTCCCCCTATAATCGCCAATGTTTGATCATTTGTATCTCCGAATATCTTACTAAGGGACTCAACTTCTTTTTTAAACAGAAATCCACAACCTTTTTTTACACTCTTTAATGGTAGTTGGTGGATCGTCATCTCTTTTCGATGGGCAGTCGCGAAGGCATCATTGATGTAAACGTCGAACTGACGCGCAATTGTTTCGGCAACAACTGGGTCATCACTAGCTTCCCCTCTATTAAACCTTGCATTTTCAAGAACAACTAACTCACCGGCATTCACACTCACTTCATCTTCAGCCCAATCATTAATAAGTTTAATATTTCTACCCAAATTTGATTCCAAATAATTTCTGACTGGATGAAGTGAATATTTTTCATCATATACACCCTCCACCGGTCTACCTAAATGTGAACATATCATGACAGCCGCATTTTGTTTTAATGCATACCTGATTGTGGGAAGTGAGGCCCGTATCCTCGTATCGTCGGCAACCAGCCGCTCATCGGTCAACGGGACATTCAAATCAAGCCTGAGAAATACACGTTTCCCATTAATATTAAACTCATCAATAATTTTAATATTTTTCACAAATTCTTACTTGCCGTAATTCTTCACAGTTGTCCAAGTGCATCCGCCACATCAATCATTCGATTGGAGAAGCCCCATTCATTGTCGTACCACGACAGCACCTTCACGAGGTACCCGTTTTCAGAAATTCGTGTTTGTGTAAGATCAAAAACACTTGATCTAGAAT
>MDTG01066099.1_pt1 | contig 81413 bp, 74 predicted proteins | sample 811421 | NCBI WGS metagenome assembly MDTG01 (sample SAMN05326645, study PRJNA326480) | marine metagenome | isolation source: seawater | place: Pacific Ocean: South East | collected 2011
ATCTGGGTTGGGGAGAATTTGCTCTTTTTCATAATTACAGTTTTTAAAGTTATTATTTTTCTACTTTTAAACCGTACTATTTTTGGGGGAGCTTACAAAAGTGGCCATCCTCTTTAATTCATGAATTAAATAAGTTTTAGGTTTCATTATGGATATTCAGAATACAAAAAATAAATATTCCTTTATTTGCAAAATATTTTTTTCAGAAAAATTGACAACACTATTTCTAAAATCATCTATCAAGTCCATTGCTAAAAGTGTTGTCTGCTTCGCAATACTACTTTATAACCTTCCGCTTACAGCACAACAGGCTAAGTTCATTGAAAGCGAAATTTTGTTGGGAGGAATTGTACCCAATTACCCTAATTACCCAAAAACAGGACTTAGTAAAGGTTTTAGCATAAGCATTGGAAAAACAAACTTTAGCAACAGCCATTGGGCTAATTATTACAATAAACCATCTTATGGAATAAGCTTTAGTTACATAGAATCAGGAAATACAGTTGAGCTTGGAAAGGAATATGGCAGCACTCTATTTCTTGACCTTAGCCCAAATATAAATTCAAAACAGCTATGGTTTTTTCGAACGAGTATTGGCACTACCTACTTTAGTCGATATTATGAAAAGAGAACAAATGAGCGCAATAAAATTATTGGATCACACTGGAACTGGCGATTCAAAGCTTTTCTTTTTCGCGATTTAATCGTTCAAAAAAACTTTAGTTTACGTATAGGCGCAGGCTATATTCACAGCTCAAATGGACATACTCAACTGCCCAACTTTGGCATGAATGCAGCTATGCTCAGTGTTTCATGTCGCTTTTATAAAGACAATCCCTACCTAACTCCAGATAACTTTAATCGTTCTGAAAGTTATGTTAAAGCCAAAAGAAAACACTTTTTTCAGAATAGAATTGGGCTAGGCTTTCACGAATATGGAGGAACATTAAAACCGGTTGGCGGTGACAAAAAAGGGGTTTATGCTATTTCTTTTGCATATGGATTAGTATTTAACGATCAGCTTAAATTAAGAAGCGGATTTACCTATCGATACTATCAACACTATTTTGAAGAAATACAAAATAACGATAGTGTGAAATTAAGCCCTTCCACTTGGAGCGCATCTAATCTTTATTGGCTTTTAGGCATCGAGTATGTGGTCGGAAACTTTGCCATAGATATTGAAGGTGGGATTAACTTACACAAGCCATTTTACAAGTATCATTTCAAGCAGCATGAGCGAGATATTCCAATAGATAAGTTTTTAAAATCAACTTTTCCTATGCGACTTGGTTTAAACCTTTATTTATTTAAAGTAGAGCGTAAAAAGTCACTTAACCCTTATGTGGGAGTATCAATTAATGCCAATTTTGGGCAAGCAGACTTTTCTCAGCTGAATGTCGGTTTAAGCAAAACTATATTTAGATAGAATTCTAGTTAAGCACCTTTAAATAAATGAAGTAAAAACTAAATAGGATTAAGAAAGTAATTCCTATAAATGAAACGAAATAATCAGCTTTGCTAAACAGCTGAACCTTTGATCGTTTTACAACAATTAAAATCAAAGCCGCTAATACAGGAGCAGTTAAGAAGGAAATTGTGGTTGCAAAATCAACCAGTTGTCACATATTTTCCAACTGAAAAATGAGTACAAATAACGCTCCTAAAACAATGATTGTTAGCCATAGAATATAGTTTTGTTTTTCTGTTATTTCCCATTTCGGAAAGCTCAATTTTGTCGCTTTTTGCAACATTCTCGGAAAAGCATCTAGAACTGTTAAGGTAGTGCTAAACATAGTAGCGAGTGCTGCAACTGCAATAAAAACAAAAGACCAACTTCCTATGGTTTGAGTGTACATGCCTATTAAGTCAGCTGAAAAAGCCACACCACTGGCCGGCAATTCACTACCACTACCAAAAATTAGCAATGCTCCCAAACCTACAAAGGCTGCAGCTAAAAAGGTGGTTCCCCAGTATCCTACTCTAAAGTCGAAAAGAGCATCTTTAAGCGATAAACTACCTTTGCTTTTTGCTTGAGCTAAGCTCCACTCCGACTGCCATAAAGAAATATCAATAGGTGCGGGCATCCAACCAACTAAAGCGATTAGAAAAAACAAATCCTCTTGCTTGAAAAAAGAGAAAGTTGTGAGCGGTTCAAAAGCGTTTTGACTTTTTGTAAAGGCGGCAATTAAAGTAACAATAGTGGCAATAGTCAGTAAAAAAATAACCGATTTCATGGTTTTGTTGAGAAACTCAAACTTTCCAATTAGAAGAATAATTGAGCAAATTGCTAAAATTACTGCTGAGATAGCCCAAAGAGGCAGGTTAATTTTAAAAACATAAGCAAAAAGGCCTGCCGTTATTAAAGTTACTACCGCTTGAACAGCAAAAACTGTTGTGAAAGTAACGCCATAGAAAATAAACATAGCTCCTTTGCCCAATTGCTGAAAAGCATCTAATAAACTCTTGCCGTTTGCTGCTGCATAAAGCGGACCGGCTTTAAAAAAAGGGTATTTGAGCAAATTTGCAAGAATAACCACTGCCACCATAGCCATTCCATAGCTGGCACCTGCTCTGGTAGACTGAACCAAATGAGAAACGCCCACGGCTGCTCCCGCATAGAGCAAGCCGGGGCCGAGTTTGGCAATTAGTTTACGCATTAACCAATTCTACCGATTTTCTTCTTGTAATCTGTATTCTTCGCCGACAAATCTGTGCGAATTGCATTAAAGTGCTCCTTCACTTTTGCTCTGTTTTCTCTTGGGTGATTAGATACTCGACTTAATAAGTCATAACGATAGTCAATGATCTCATCGATGATTCCATCCATTTTCTCAGCTTCTTTCTTATCGCCATTAATCGACTCAATGAAAGCATCTTCAATTAATTCGTCTGTATCGGATTTAATTTTTTTCTTAATGTCTCTTTTACTTGCCATAGTTAATTTGATTTTATTATTTCAGCCTTAAAAATAAGATAATTCATTGGCTATTCAAAAGAAATATGAATGAGTAATTTTGTACTCTTAAATAGATTATTTGTACTCAATAATAGACATAGAAGCCACCGGCGGGGATGCCAAAATTGGAAGAATTACTGAAATTGCCATTTATCGATTTGATGGGGAAAAAATAGTAGATGAATTTTCTTCTTTGATTAATCCTGAGCGTAAAATAGACCCTTATGTACAGCGACTTACAGGCATTACGGATGCAATGGCTAAAAAAGCTCCAAAGTTTCACGAAGTTGCTAAGGAAATAGTAACCATAACAAAAGACAGCTGCTTTGTGGGACATAATGTTCGCTTTGACTATAGCTTTGTTCAATCTGAATTTGCTTCTTTGGGTTACCCATTTAAAATGGAGCGCCTTTGTACTTTGGAATTAAGCAAAAAGTTAATTCCCGGAATTCCATCTTATAGCTTAAAGAAGCTTTGTACTTCTTTGGAAATTCCACTGGAAAGCCACCACAGAGCAAGCAGTGACGCAAAAGCTACTGTGAGTTTATTTCAACGCTTGTTAAATATCGACCGAGAAAAAGTGCATAAACACTTACGTAAAGCTTAAACTAAATGCAGAACAATATAAACTCACAAGAAGATAAGAACGAAAACAAACTAAAAAGGTGGTTTAAGCGAATTGGTTTAGCCGGCTTTCTATTTTTTCTAATTAAAGGAATTGTTTGGCTGTTTATCTTTTATGGAGCTGCTAATATTGTTAGTTGTTAAGAAAATAGAAACAAGAGGCAAGATTTTAGACCTTAGAAATTTTTTACTTGCGAAAAAAATGAAATAAAAAAAGCTTTGAAAACTTCGTAACTTCTTAGTTTTCTTTTGGATTAAAGATAAAAGTTAATTGTAAATCAATCCGCGAATATCCGCACAATCTGTGTCATCAGTGTTCTATTAATACAAACATTAATGAGCATCTTCAACGAATTTTAATCCGCTACAAAATTAAAACTTTCTAGCAGGGAGTCATTCTCATTTTTTATTTTAACAATAAATTTCCCTTTAGGTAAGGACAAATGATAATTGATAGTTGAGTCTTTTACGATAAACTGATCAGTTGGAACAGCTCCTTCTCCTTCATTCTCTTTATAAACTTGAACAAAGGATCCTTGCTCTATATTCTCATTCAAATCGTAAGCCTTGAAATCATTCGGCAAAAATCGATAAGTTGCTCGTCCATATTTGTAGTTCGTTTTTGGCCAAATAAGTGGAACATCGTAAAAACCCTCATCATTTTTTTGAACATAAGGTTCTTCATTATTTAGCAATACAAACGGTTTATTTTCTAAAGGGGCGTCGTAATAATAATTAAGTCTATTTGATGAGTTGTTTGTTTGGATAATAGTGAGTGGGTCGATGCCTGTTAAAATCTTCAGCTTCTCTGCCATGAAAATTCTATCATTATTCGTTCTTTCCATAATATGACCATGTCCACAATGAACAAATACCTTAGCTGAAGGATTTTGCCAAATGACCTTTGCAATTACAGAAGCTTGGTATAATTCACGTATGTTTTGACAGTAATTCGGTTTGTCTTTATAATAATTACAAGGTGGACTAAAATCATATCCAAAGATTTTAAACCCCAACTCATGGGCTTTCCTTAGCAAATTACCAAAAACAGGTTCAGAAGAATAGAATCCGTTTTCTAAAACCAATGGATAGCCTCTGTTGTCAAATGAGTTATCTGAATCAAAAAAAGCCTCTAATGCTAAATGAGTAAACCCCTTCTCTTTTAAAACCTTAAGTAGTTCGTAACTAAATATTCTATGTTTTGGTTTATGATGTGACTCATTTACAATTACAATTCTTTGGGTGTCAATTACACTTTCTAAATAATTAAGCGCATCAACCACTTTTGGGTTCTCAGGAATAGACACAGAGTCGACAAGTTTATTAGACTCTTTACCAAAGTCCTTTAAAAAGGTTTGTTCTGCTAAACTATCTTCACCAACAAAGGAGTAAAGGGTGCTTAATAATTGATAATTAGGATATTTTTCTGTATAACTCTGTTCGTCTTCTATAAATATATTTAATGCAGATAAATATCTACTAGACTTTAACGCATTATTTCCTCTAACAAATAGAGATTCCTGTGCATTTATAATAATAGCAATCAATCCAAACAGCACCATTAAAAACACTCTCATGAAATAAATCATTTAATTGTCACTCTTAAACTTTACTTCCACCTACCGTTTAATCAGCTTTTCAACATTTACTTTCCCTTCTTCTGAAATTATTTGAAGAATAATAATCCCCTTTGGTAAATTACTTGTATTGAACGTAAAGTTTGACTCACTTTTTTGTTCCTCTTTAAGCAACTGCATATTGATATTGTAAAATACAATTCTTCTTTTTTCAGCTTTCTTAAAATCGAAACTTAAGGTTTCATTAAATGGATTGGGATAGAGTTTTACATTGTTCTGATTTGCCTTATTTTCTGCAATACCAATATATTCCCCCTCATGGATAAAAAAGTGGTCGATACCCGCTTCTAAAATATTAGGAACACCTTTATCCTCAACTACAAATTGCACTTTTGAAAAAGCACCTTTATCAATGTAATCAGCTAACTTATATGACCTACTTTGCCAATATAATCCTTGATTCTCATTATTAATGCTATCAATTGGAATAACTTGTCCCGTTGTGTCAATGATGTTTACTTGCATAAAATCAACAGCTTGCTGACCGCCACAATAAAACCAAGTGTTAAAAACCAAATAGGGCTCAAGGTAGCTACTGAGCTTCATTTCGGGGGAAGTTAAGACAGTTGTGGAGTCAACATCAAAATTATCTGCATCTCCAAAACCATTTCCTGTTAAATAGGCAAAGTCGCCACAGTCTTCTAAATCATCTTCTGAAGGGTTTGAAGCAGTAAATCGATCAACTGTTCCTATTGGTTTGGCTCTTAGCCAAGCTCCGGAAGTTTCATTACCACTTACCTCCCAACCTAAATCCTGATTAAAGTTATCTTCGTAAGCAGCATCGAGAATGTAAAGAGAAGTATCACTTTCGCAACTAAAGCTATAATTATCGTAACACTTATTTTCTAAACCCCAGCCTCCAATTTTGATATCATAATTTCCAAAAGGAATATTTTTTAAAGTTGAAATCCCCATAGAGTTGGCTGTATCTACAAAAGTTTGATTCTTCCCTTCTGCTGAAACAATAACATCTCTTTGTCGGTTCTGCATTGAATTGTAAAAAATGGAAACATAGCCCGCATTACTATCCAATAATTCAACTTGCAGATTTGTCATTTGACCCGGACTAAGCAAAACACTATCGATTGTTCTGCTATTATAGCCATTTCTACTTAATTTCACACTATAGTAGCCCGAAACTGGAGCTCCTATCTCAAATGCTCCTACTAAATTCGTCTTCGTACTTAAACTTGTTCCTAAAACCTCAATATCTACCTGATCAATCGTATTTTGATTACAGTCTGTAACATGTCCACTAATAAAGGAAGCCTTTTGGTATTTTGGTCGAACTACAACTAATCCTTCTTGACGATCACTTAATAAAAGTAGCCCCGAAGGTAAGTAGGGATAAGCGCCCCAATTGCCATCAAAAGTACTTCCATCATATTCAGGAGAAGTGTCAAAATAGCCTACTTCAACCAAATGATTTGGTCGGCTAGCATCAATTATTGAAACTCCCAAAGTATAATAAGAGGTTACTAAAAACCCATTGTAGTAATGAGTATTATGAGGAATAATATCTGTACGATTTCTGGAGCGAATTCTGTCTAACTCCGGAATTCCATTTGACTGTGTTAAGTCATAAGCGGCAATGTAGCCTCCAACTATTTCATCAGTCGTAAAAATGGTTTTCCCATCGTCAGACATCCAAGCGTTGTGAGTAAAATTTCCGGGTGTATTTCTGCTAGCTCTCAAAATAGGTATCTCCGGATTGCTAATATCAATTACTTGCAGCTCCCCATCATTTACAGCACTACCATATAAAGTATCTCCTCTAACATAGCCATCGTGAAGGTATGAATTGTCATAATAACCAAGTTCCTCGGGTTTCTCAGGATTTGCTGCAACATCTAAAATCACGGTCTCAAAAGAACCGGCGAAAAATCTTGACCCAAATACAAATAAACGGCCAATAGAGTCGACGTATAAATTATGACCACTCTGAAAACGATATAAATCACCATTAAAACGGTCTAATTTAACAACTGAATCAGGCAAATAGGAAAGGTCATAGATTTCTAAACCTTCAGCTGCTTCGGAAATTACGTAAGCGTAGTTTTGCCAAGTCTTAATATCTCTCCATAGAGTATTGACACCAGTATCAGAATAAACTTGAATAGGATTCAGAGTATCTTCTAAGCTAACAACAGAAAAGCCATCTTGTCTTCCAACAAGCGCATATTCAACTCCATTACTGTCAACATAGCCCCATACTTCATTAAGTAAGAAGTTTTGGCTGATTTCTAATGAAGAAACAGAATCAACCGCAAAATGAGATTGAGCATGTAGGTTAAAAAATGCTGTAAAAAGAGAAACAAACAATAAAATCTTTTTCATCTATCTGAAATTTTAATTCAGACAAATGTAAAGGAATGATTCTAAATATTCTTTAAAAGAAATATGAAAGCTGAATAATCGCTTGTGGGCGAACGCCAATGTTTGTGTTTTTTAAAATATCGTCTCTACTGTTGATGTCTACCACCGGGTTTCCATTAATCGGACGAGTAGTTCTGGTTTCGCTGATTGTTCCACCTTCTTTTATGTATTGAATTTGAAGCGCTAGCTCTGCACCAATGCTAAAGCGTTCAGCTAAAAAGTAGTTAAATCCACCACCAGCTGCTAAACCAAAAGCCAAGCCTCCATCAGCTTTTATCTCGTCTTTTACAGAAGCAGTTCCTGCACCTGAGATAACTCTTTCTTCGGCATTAATAATATTCTTACCGATAAAAGTCAAATCTACTTGAGCAAATAAATAAGGATCTAAACGCTTAGACGCAGCTAAATGGTGCTCATAGCCAAATGACACATTGATAAAATATTGACTGACTGATGAGTCTCTCTCTACTAAAGTTTGCCCGACACTATCCGCTCTTTCTCTTTTACGTGCATCTAAATCAAATCCAAAACCTAAGCGTAAAACCTTTTTATCCTGAATATAATATTTACCAAAAAGAATGTTATTTCCATAATTGTTCTCGAATGTGCCTAAATTAATTTGATCGATTAAACCATTTAATTGTAAGCTAACACCAAAGTCACCAGCTTTCGGAAATAGTTCATTGTAAACGTTTTCTTTTTTACTTTCCTTTTCTTGAGCAAAAGTATAAGTTGAAACAAACAAGCTTAATAAAAGAGCTAAAATTCTTACTTTCATGTCAATATAATTTTCGTTTTATGTCTATGCTAATGAGCAAAAAAATCTCATACAGCAAATAACCCATTTTATCTTCACATATTGCTTAACTGCCAAAAGATTTATTTTGCAACATGGGCACAAAACTAAAGTCGCCGTAAACTTCAACATCAAACTCAGTTTCCGACTTTTTTATTAATCGCTGCATTTTCTGGCTTTCTCCTTCGCCAAGTGGAATTACCATCATACCTCCTACTTTAAGCTGACTCTTTAGATCTTCAGGAACATAAGGAGCTGCTGCTGTAATGATAATTTTATCAAAAGGAGCAAATGCAGGTAGGCCTTTGTAACCGTCTCCAAAAAAAAGCTTTGGAAAATACCCAAGCTCATTCAACATTCGCTTGGCTTTTAAATGAAGTGAACGGTGGCGCTCAATACTAAACACCTTTGCTCCCAACTCTAACAAAACACTGCATTGATAGCCACTTCCGGTGCCAATTTCAAGTACCTTCTCTTTTGGCTTCACTTCTAATAATTGAGACTGATAAGCCACTGTGTATGGTTGGGAAATAGTTTGATCTGCTCCAATAGGGAAAGCCTGATCTTTATAGGCGAAATTGATAAATGCATTATCCATAAAAAGATGACGCGGAACTTGGTTGATGGCCTCTAAAACACGCTCATCATCAATCCCTTTTTCGCGCAATAAGTCCACTAATTTTTTGCGCAATCCCTTGTGTCTATAAGTATCATTCAGCATAATGCAAAAGAACGAAAGTAAAGCCAATTTTTAAGTCAATTTCAATTTTGCTTTATCACCAAATGAATGTTAACAAAGCATTACATAAAAAGTAAAAAGGAGCTGATTTAATCGCTTACTTTTGTTCAAAATTATCTCAAATGCTAAAAATTGGAGTTTTAGGTGCAGGACACCTGGGAAAAATTCACATTAAACTTATTCAACAAATTGATAACTACGAACTAGTAGGCTTTTATGATCCAAGCAAAGAAACAGCAATTAAGGTTGCCGAGGAGTTTGGAATAAAAGCTTTTGACGAAGTAGACGACCTAATTGAGGAAGTAGATGTAGTTGATATAGTAACTCCAACTCTTTCACATTTTGATTGCGCAGTAAAAGCAATCAGACAATCGAAACATATATTTATTGAGAAACCCATTACCAATACGGTTGAAGAAGCCAAAAAATTAATTGACCTGGCGGAAGAGGCAAATGTAAAAGTTCAAGTAGGTCACGTAGAAAGGTTCAATCCGGCTTTTACTGCCACCAAAGAATACATCAATAATCCTATGTTTATTGAAACTCACCGATTGGCTCAGTTTAACCCTCGTGGCACTGATGTTTCTGTAGTATTGGACTTAATGATTCACGATTTAGATATCGTTTTAAGTATCGTAAAAAGCAATGTTCGAAGAATCTCTGCTAGTGGTGTGGCAGTTGTAAGCGACAACCCCGACATTGCCAATGCCCGAATTGAGTTTGACAATGGCTGTGTTGCTAACTTAACAGCAAGTAGAATTTCTTTGAAAAACATGCGCAAAACGAGAATCTTCCAAAGAGATGCTTATTTGTCAATCAACTTTTTGGAGAAAGAGTCAGAAGTCGTTCGCCTCTCAAATGTTGAAGGTGAAGCTGATCCGCTTTCTGTAACCATAGATTTAGGCGAGGGAAAAGGTCAAAAACAAATTTATTTTGAGAAACCGGATGTGGAAGAAAACAATGCTATAAAAGACGAGCTTTCTACTTTTGCAGACTGTATAATCAACGACAAAACACCTCCTGTAAGCATTCACGACGGCTATAATGCTCTAAGTGTTGCTCATAAGATTATAGAAAAGTTGGCAGTTACTAAAGAAAATTTTACTGTTTAAACAATAAGCACAACTAATCCTCGTTCGAAAATATTAAGCTTGCTAAGGGCAAATCATGACTACACGCTACCTACTATTTATACCCCTTATTGCGCTAGTACTTCTTTTTTCATGTAAAGAAGAAGAGCTTCAAGCGGAAATTCCCGCCTATTTGGAAATTAGCGAATTTAGTGTGCTGCAAGATTCTAATATTGTCAGCGACAATGTTAAGGATGTGTGGGTGTATGTAGACGACCAACTGCAGGGAGTTTTTGAGTTGCCAACCTCTATTCCTATTCAAAAAACCAATCGTAAAATAAAGCTGACCATTGCGGCCGGTATTTTCAAAAATGCCCTTTCAAACCAAAGAGCAATCTATCCTTTCTACGAGTCTTATAATGTAGATACTACTTTAATTGCTGAGAAAGTTTACACAATAAACCCTACCGTAAACTATCGTTCAAACACTGAATTTGACGAACCTTGGTCAGGAGAAGATTTTGAAAGTGGAATTAATTTTGAGCATAAATTTACCAGCGATACCGTTTTTATACGCGAAACAGACCCTGAAAAAGTGTTTAATGGAATTGCCTCAGGTGCTGCTTACTTAGAGCCCGGAATGAGTTTCTTTGAAGCCTCTACTCCAGTTTTTGGGAGTAATGAAATTCCCAGAGGAACTGCACCAGTTTATATGGAATTGGATTATCGTTGCAGTCACGATATTGTGATTAGCGTTTATGTAAATAACAATTCTCAACAATTTTCAGTTGTTAATCTAAGAGCAAGAGCAGATTGGAACAAAGCTTATATTGAATTAGCACCGGTTTTCTCCACCCTTTTTGATGCTGCAAACTACAGTATTGCAATTGGATATACAAAACCAATAGAAGATGAAGGTTATTTAGTTGTTGACGATATTAAACTTTTGCATTTTTAATGAATAAAAAACTACAAACGCTTAAGTATATTTTCTTTGACTTTATAGCAGCGGCAATAGCTTGGGCACTGTTTTATCGTTTTAGAAAAGTATATTTAGAGCCGGATAAGTTTGGTTATGAGATTCCTGTTGTATACGACGAAAACTTTTTCTTGGCACTTTTAGGTATCCCCATTGGTTGGCTCTTACTTTACGCCGCTTCGGGCTTTTACAGAAATGTTTATCGTAAATCTCGATTAAAAGAATTTGCACAAACACTTACTGCCAGTTTATTAGGCTGTACATTTTTGTTTTTTGTTTTTATACTTGATGATGAGATAGATACTTACAAAGACTACTATTTATCTTACCTCTATATTCTCTTTTTTCACTTTTTTATTACCTATTTTTTTAGATTCTTAATTACAAGTAGAACAGTTAGTCGGATTCAAAATAGAGAGATTGGCTTTAATACTATTTTGATTGGTTCCAGTGAAAAAGCGCTTCAACTCTATAAAGAGATGGAAAGTGAGAAAAAATCATTGGGCAATAAGTTTATTGGTTTTGTTAGGGTTAATAAAAAAGATAAATACTTAATAGAAAAAGAAATTCCTTTTTTGGGAAATACAAAAGAGCTAAAAAGCATTGTGCAAAATCACAATGTAGAAGAAGCAATTATTGCAATAGAATCTTCAGAACACGAAAGTTTAGAGAGAATTATTAGTGAACTGGAAGGTCTTGACGTTTTAATTAAGATCATTCCCGATATGTACGATATTCTATCCGGCTCAGTTCGGATGACTTCTATTTTCGGAGCACCATTAATTATTATCAATCGTGAAATAATGCCTGCTTGGCAGCAAACAATAAAACGTGCAATTGATATTCTGGTTTCCCTCTTTGTGCTAATTGTATTTAGTCCGGTATTTATTGTAGTTGGCTTAATTGTCAAATTCACTTCAAAAGGACCAATTATTTTTTCTCAAGAAAGAATTGGTATTCACGGCAAGCCCTTTATGATTCACAAATTTCGCTCAATGTATATTGACGCAGAAAAACACGGCCCTGCCCTTTCAAGTGAAAGAGATCCTAGAATTACTAAGTTCGGTCGCTTTATGCGTAAAACTCGCTTGGATGAAATCCCTCAATTCTACAATGTATTAGTCGGCGATATGTCATTAGTAGGCCCTCGACCGGAGAGACAGTTTTTTATTGACCAAATCGTTGAAAAAGCCTCTCACTATAACCATTTATTAAAAGTAAGACCCGGAATTACTTCTTGGGGACAAGTAAAATACGGTTATGCAGAGAATGTGGATCAAATGGTAGAGCGACTAAAATTTGATATTCTATACATTGAGAATATGTCGCTTTTGGTTGACTTTAAAATTTTAATTTATACGGTAATGATCGTACTCAAAGGCAGTGGAAAATAATTTTAGTTTACCCCACGCTATCTTTACCTTTGTAAAAAATAATAAAATCACAAGAAAACATGAATAAAGTAGCAGTAATAGGAGCAGGAACAATGGGCAATGGCATTGCACATACTTTTGCTCAATTTGGACATGAAGTTTCACTTATTGATCTATCAAAAGATTCTCTTGAGAAGGCTATTCAAACCATCACAAAAAACCTTGACAGACAAGTTAACAAAGGTAAAATTAGTGATACCGACAAGAACAGTACTTTGTCTAATATAAAAACGTATACAGATACGAAAGAAGGTGTCGAGGGTGTTGATTTAGTAGTTGAAGCTGCCACAGAAAACATGGAAATAAAGCTTAATATATTTAAGCAATTAGATGAAATCTGTTCGCCAAATGTGATTTTGGCTTCAAACACTTCATCCATTTCTATTACTAAAATTGCTTCAGTTACCTCCCGACCTGATAAAGTCATTGGAATGCACTTTATGAATCCGGTTCCGGTTATGAAGTTGGTAGAAATTATTAGGGGTTACGCTACATCTGATGAAGTAACCAATCTAATTATGGTAGCTTCTAAAAAGTTAAATAAAGTTCCTGTAGAAGTAAATGACTATCCGGGTTTTGTAGCTAATCGTATTTTAATGCCAATGATCAATGAGGCTATTTATACGCTTCACGAGGGTGTTGCCGGAGTTGAAGAAATTGATACGGTAATGAAATTGGGAATGGCTCACCCAATGGGTCCTTTACAACTTGCTGACTTTATTGGATTAGATGTTTGTTTATCCATTTTAAATGTACTCCACGATGGTTTTGGAAACCCAAAATATGCACCTTGTCCTCTATTGGTTAACATGGTTACAGCTAAGAAACTCGGTGTGAAGTCAGGAGAAGGATTTTACGATTACTCTTCAGGGACTAAAGATTTAATTGTGAGTAAGTCATTTAAGTAAGCTATTTACTTTGTTTCATAAAAAAGCCGAAGCGCAATTGCACTTCGGCTTTTTCATTTTGCAGCCATATTGTATTATTTTGCAGCTAACTCATAATTCGCATTCTTTTCACTGTTTAAAGTAATGCAATCAACATTATCCCATGTAATTGTTTCAAAAGACCCTCCTGTGTTGTAGTCCACAGTATTTTCATTTAAATTAACCTTAGCTACTACAGTTGCTTCGCCATCTTTAACAAAACTCCAACTACTAGTCGCTTCAGAAAACACCATAGCTCCCATACTCTCTAAACCATTAGGAGTAACTTTTTCAAAAACCATTTGATTTTTGGTTGTCGTTACTTTATAGTTTTCTCCCTTTACTGCCATAAACTGCTCTTCAACCTGTCCAGCTTCCATAGCCATAGGGTTTGAACCGCTCCAAAATTCAATTAAGTTTAAAATAACTGCATCAATAAATCCAGCAATACCATATACCGGAACAATGTTCATTACCCAAAACACTAAAGTTTTTACAAACTTGTTGTCAGAAATGCCATCGTTGAAGTCGTAAACTTTTTTAATTAACTCAAAAGATCCAAAACATCCTGTCTGTGTAATCATCAAAGATGCTGCCGCTGCAATAAAAAATATTCGTTTCATAAAATAAAATTTTTAAAGGTTTCGCTAAAGATAGCAAATATTAAGATATCCTTATCCGAAACGAATTAAAATTGTTTTTTCATCAGCAGTTTAGAATGATTTTACATTATTCGTAATTTCGAGCGCTGATGAAGTTGCTTTACCCAGAATTTCTGTATGCCCTGTTTTTTTTGGCGATTCCTATTATCATTCACTTATTTAATTTCAGGAAATACAAGGTCATTCGATTTCCCCAACTTCGTTTTTTACAAGAAATCCAACAACAAAGCAGCTCTACTTCCAGGTTAAAACATCTATTGGTCTTATTCAGTCGGATTTTGGCAATAACAGCCTTAGTATTAGCCTTTGCTCAACCTTACTTTCCGGCTTCAGATTCAGAAGTCCAACAAGGTAAAAAAGGTGTTTCTATTTATGTAGATAACTCTTTTAGCATGGAAGCAAAAGCAACTGCCGGTCAATTATTGGATGTTGCCAAAAACAAAGCCATTTCAATTATGAATGCCTTTGATGCCAGTGATCAATTTCAATTGCTAACGAATGATTTTGAAGGTAAGCACCAAAGGTGGCTCAACAAAGAACAGTTTATCGAAGCGCTTCAAAGTGTAAACATCACTGCATCGCATAGAACTATAGATGAAGTAATAAGCCGACAAAGTGAATTATTTAAAACAAGTGACTTAATTGAAAAAAGATTTATCATTAGTGACTTACAGAAATCGACTTTTAATCTGGAAGAAGTGGAAGGTATCAGTGAGTTAAATATTATTCCAACCCAAGTAGAAAAGCTGGAGAATTTGAGCATTAAAGAACTAAGTTTTAATCGCCCTTATCATACTCAAAACAGCAATGAAGAAGTCAACTTTAAAATTGTAAATTATTCTAATAGTAGTAAAGAAGCTATAAGTGGACAGCTTTTCTTAAACAATCAGTTAAAAACACCCTTCAACACTTCTATCGAAAAAAAAGACTCTAGCGAAAAAACAATTGCCTTTAGTAGTTTAAGCTCAGGCTGGCAAAGAGGTAAAGTAACCATCAAAGACTATCCTATTAACTTTGATGACACTTTGTTTTTTAGCTACCCCATTCAATCATCTGTTAATGTTCTTCACCTTTTTGAAGAAGAGGTCGATCAGTCCTTAGAGAAACTCTTTCAAAATGATACATTTATTGTTTATCAAAAGCAAAGCATTAAACAGCTTGATTTAAACCAATTAAATGAACAAAACTTAGTTATTATTGAGTCAATCAAACAAATAAGCTCCGGTGTTCAGTCAAAACTTGTAGAATTTGCTCAGCGAGGTGGATCAATTTGTTTTTTCCCACATCCTCAAAGTAATGTAGATAACATCAATTCCTTTCTTAGTCAATTAAATAGCGACCATCTTGTAGAGTTGCTAAAAAAAGAGACAGAAGCTACCGAACTTAACTTTAAGGCTCAACTTTATCAAGAAGTTTTTGAGGAGGAAGAGAATCGTATTGAGCTTCCGAAAGTAAATAAATATTGGAAAACCAGCTCAAACAGTCGTTTAATAGTAGAACCACTTATTACCTTGAGAAATAGAAACTCTTTTTTAAAAAAATATAAAAGTGGAGAAGGAAAAACCTATTTATTTAGCAGTGCTTTAGATGGGGAAAGCAGCAACTTAAGCAAACACGCCATATTCGTTCCTACTTTATACAATATGGCACTTCAGTCAATTGAATATGTTAAAAGCAATTACAGTACTAACGACAAAGAGGTGATCATTAAAACTACTCAAAGAAGTGAAAGTCCATTAAAGATTGTAAATCAAGGTCAAGAGATTATTCCTCCACAACAAAGCAGGTCGGGTCAAACCATTTTAAATTTGAGCAGCTTAAACTTAAAAGCAGGTCACTATCAAGTATTGCAAGAAAACAAACAAATTGCTTATATCTCTTTAAATTACAACAGAAAAGAAAGCAATCCTACAACTTTTACTTATCCTGAATTAAAAGAAATTGCTCAAAAGAAAGGCATTACTCTAAGTTACTATGAGGAGGAACAAGATCGTTTAATGAACAGAATAGCAACCATAGAAGAAGGCACTCCACTTTGGAAATATTTTATCATCTTCGCACTTGTATTCCTAGGAATTGAAGTTGCCTTACTGAGACTTTTGAAATAAAAAAGTAAATTTTGTACGCATGAAGCTACTGATTAAAAAAGCAAAAATTATCGACTCATCTAGTTCTTTAAATGAAAAGATTGTAGATGTATTAGTAGAAAATGGAAAAATCACAGCCATAGATAAAAATATTTCTGACGATCAGGCGAAGGTAGTTTCATTTAAAAACTTACACTTGTCTCGTGGCTGGGTTGACTTACATACTAATTTACAAGATCCGGGATATGAACATAAGGAAGACTTTGAGAGCGGCAGGAAAGCTGCTGCTGCAGGTGGTTTCACGCGTATAGGCTTGTCTCCACTAAGTTTACCGGTACGTGACTCAAAATCACAAATTGAGTATGTGATTAACCAAAACAAAAGCACTTTGGTTGAGCTTCTTCCCTATGGTACTGTCTCAAAAAATGCCGAAGGAAAAGAACTCGCAGAGCTTTACGATATGCACCAAGCCGGAGCTAAGGCTTTCTTCGACGGTAAAAATTCAATTTCTAATCCAAACTTATTAATTCGTGCCTTAGATTACTGTCGATCCTTCGATGGATTACTGATGAACTTTACCTATAATAAGGACATTTCTCCGGAAGGAGTGATGAATGAAGGCGAAGTAAGCACATCATTAGGTCTGAAAGGCATACCTGAGTTGGCAGAGGAAATTATGCTAAATAGAGATATCTATTTAAGCAACTACACAAAAGGTAGACTTCATTTTACAACAATTTCTTCAGCTGCTTCAGTTCAACTTATTGCCGATGCTAAAAAGAAAGGTTTAAACATTAGCTGTGATGTATCCTCAGCACATCTTCTTATAAATGACTTAGAACTAGAGAGCTTCGACAGCAGATTAAAAACGCTCCCTCCTTTTAGATCTAAAAGCACCGTAAAAAGTTTAATTCAAGGCATAAAAAAAGGAATTATTGACGCCTTATGTTCAGATCATTGGCCACAGGACATTGAAAGCAAAAAGAAGGAGTTTGATCATGCCGAATTTGGAATAATCAACTTACAAACAGCTTTTGCTGCAGCTAATACTGCTTTACAGAGTGAGGTTTCAATTAATAAAATTATCGACTTGTTTACTGAAGGTCCCGAAAGAATTCTAAAAATCGACAAGAATGAAATTAAAGTGGGAGCTAAAGCCAACTTTACTTTATTTAACCCAGATGCCAACTTCACTTTTGAGAAGAAAAATGTACTTTCAAAGTCCTTAAACTCCCCGTTCTTTGGCAAACAGCTAAAGGGAGTTGTTTATGGTGTGGTGAACAACGGTAAATCAAATTTGAATTAATTAAGCATTAAACATGAACATCGAAGAAGTAAGCCAACTGATAAAATCACGCCAATCTTTATATCCTCCGCAAATGCAAGCTGGGGCAAAAATTCCGGATGAAGATATTTGGAAACTGTTGGAAAATGCGAATTACGCTCCTTCTCACAAAAGAACAGAACCATGGAGATACGTGGTTTTTAGCGGTGACGCACTAAAGGAGTTTTTTGATAAAATGGGTGAGATTTACAAAGAAATCACTCCGCAGGAAGAGTTCGATGCTTCAAAAATTGATAAGTTCAGGGCTAAAGGAGAGACGCTATCTCACTTAATTGCAATTTGCATGAAGCGTGACCCACAAAAAAGGGTTCCACGACAAGAAGAGGAATATGCTGTAGCATGCTCTGTTCAAAATATCCTGCTTAGCATGAAAGCTCTTAATATCATAGGGTATTGGGGAACCGGAAAAATTGCATTTAGCAAACAAATGAAAGCTTACTTAAACCTTGCTGAAGAAGACCAGTGTATGGGTTTTCTTCAATTGGGAGTGCCCAAAGAGGGCCTTCCAGATATTCCTAAAAAACAAATGAGTGGAATTGAAACAAAGGTTGAATGGAAGTGATATTCAAATTTGCAAATGTCAAATTGCAAATTTTAAATGGATTAGATTTTTGGATTTTGAAACATTAAGAATTGAAGATGCATTAAGTGAGTATAATGTTTTCAGCAATTTCATTAGACATTAAGCATTGGTAATTAGCAATTACCGGACTTAACTAATCAAATTCTCCAAAAAGCTTCCAACAAAATAAGAAAGTACAGCTGCGGCTGAACCGAGAAAGAGTGTTTCTAAAATACTGCGCATGCGAGAGGTTTCTGCCACATAAGATTTTAGCCAACCGATGCTAATAAATGCCAGTGAAGTGAGCAAAATGCTGATCCCAAATAAGTTTCTAGAGCCTTCATCGCTGTTGTAATCCCATATATATGCAATAAGCGGAATTAAACCAACCGTAATAAATGAAACAAAAGTCATCGCTCCCATTGCAAAAGGCGATTTATCGGCCTTGGTCATGTTTAACTCCTCTTTCATCATTACATCCACCCAACGGTCTTTGTCGGCTGTAATTACATCAACTACTTGCTCTAACAATTCTCCTTCAAAACCTTTAGCTTGATAAATTTCTCGAATTTCTTCTTTTTCTTTTTCCGGTAAATGGTCAACTTCCCAATACTCTATGCGCTCGTGTTTCTCGTAGTTTTCTTTTTCCGATTTATTAGATAGATAGCTACCTACAGACATTGCAAATCCATCGGCAATTAAATTGGCAAAGCCTAAAATAATAATCACTGAAGAGTCTAAATTTGCTCCTGCAGAACCGGCAACTACGGCAAAAGTGGTAACACTGCCATCAATTCCGCCATAGACAAACTCACCAATGTACTCTTGCCACTTTGCCATCCAACCTTTTTGATTGTGCAAGCTTCCTTCATGATGTTTGATTTGCCTGTTCATAAACTAAAATAAGTAGCTAATTTCTCTTTTTATAGCTTCTATTGCAACTTCTGTTGGGGTTTTTTCAGACTTTCCAACTACCTCTAGAATAAAGCGACTTAAATCCATTCCACTAGCCTCATCTCCTAATTGATCGGCACAACTATTAATTACTTTAATGTTTTCTTCCTTGGCTGTTTTAACCATTTTCCAGGTTTTTGTTGAAAAGTAAAGTTGCTGAGCCATATTGTGTTCATATTCACTCCGAATGCCCGACAACATTTGACGCTGTAGATCTCTAGAAGACATATTGTTTTTATGCATACGCATAACCATATTGCTCAGATTTATGCGCTCTAAATATAAAATAATACGCTCATAAGCTTGTAAGCGAATCGGAAGTACTTGTTTTCTATCGTCGGTTCGCATGCGCAAACTCATTTTACGCTGCTCATTGTCGAAAAAGTTATTCATTATAAAATACACTCCTACAAAAACGATCGCCGATGGCAAGACATATTTAAGTATTTCAAAAACTACTTCCATAAATTTATTTTTAGACAAAAGTAGGGCTTCTTTTCAAAAATAAGGACAGGAACATCCAACTTTGATAAGCAAAAAGCAGGCGGTAAACTAGAGGCAATTTTATTAGCTTTGTGATTCACTTATTTAAAAATTAAACATGGAAGAAGTTTCCAAGAGAATTCAAAATTTATCTGAGTCGCAAACAATTGCTATGGCTCAGCGAAGCAGAGAGTTAAAAGCAGAAGGAAAAGACATCATTAGCTTGAGTTTAGGAGAACCGGATTTTAATACACCCGACTTTATAAAGGAAGCTGCTAAAAAAGCCATTGACGAAAACTATACAAAATATACACCTGTTCCGGGTTATTTGGAATTGAGAGAAGCCATTTCCAAAAAATTCAAAAGAGACAATGGCTTAGATTACAAAACAGACCAAATTGTTGTATCAACCGGTGCTAAGCAATCTTTAGCCAATGTGGTATTGAGCTTAGTAAACCCAGGCGACGAAGTAATTATTCCCTCTCCTTATTGGGTGAGTTATTTGGAATTGGTTAAGTTAGCTGAAGGGATTCCGGTGATTGTAGAATCCGGCATTGAACAAGACTTTAAAATTAATGCTGAACAACTGAAAAGAGCCATTACGCCAAGAACAAAGTTGATGATTTTCAGCAGCCCTTGTAATCCTTCGGGTTCTATTTTCAGCAAAGCAGAATTGAAAGAGTTGGCGAATGTAATTGCTGCAAAACAAGACTTTTATGTGATTTCTGATGAAATTTATGAGCACATCAACTTTGTTGGAAAACACGAAAGTATCGCTCAGTTTGATAATATCTACAATCAAGTAATAACAGTGAATGGTGTATCAAAAGGCTTTTCAATGACCGGCTGGCGATTAGGCTACATTGGCGCACCAAAATGGATTGCCGACGCTTGCTCTAAAATACAAGGTCAGTTTACCAGTGGAACAAACAGCATTACACAGAGAGCGGTAATTACTGCCTTGGAGGCTGACCCTTCTGTTACCAATGAAATGAATAAAGCTTTTAAAGAACGAAGAGATTTAGTATTGAAAATGCTAAATGAAATTCCCGGAATTGAAACCAATGAACCGGAAGGAGCATTCTACGTTTTTCCGAATATCAGCAGCTATTTTGGCAAACAAACAACAAGCGGTGGGACAATAAAAGATGCAACTGATTTTTCAATGTATTTGCTCAACGAAGCTCAAGTAGCAGTTGTAACCGGCGAGGCATTTGGCAATCCAAATTGCATTCGCTTATCTTATGCAACATCTAACGACCAACTGATTAAAGCCATTAACCGCATAGCCGATGCTTTGCAACAATTAAAGTAACCCATGAAGCTGAGCTTAAACGAACTAAATCAACTTTTTGAGGATTTCCAAAAACTCAACATACTCATTATTGGAGATGTAATGGTGGATGCCTATTATTGGGGAAAAGTTGACCGCATTTCTCCTGAAGCTCCCGTTCCGATCGTTAGTGTAAACAAAAAAGAATCTCGAATGGGCGGTGCAGCTAATGTAGCACTCAATATTCAAGCTATGGGAGCTACGCCAATTTTGTGCGCTGTAATTGGCGAAGATGAGGAAGGTGATGAATTTGTTGATTTATTACAGAAAAACGGGCAAAGCGATCATGGCATTATTCGCTCTGCTGAAAGAAAAACAACCAAAAAAACGAGAATAATCGGCAATAATCACCAAATGTTGCGGGTAGATGCCGAGGATGTTCATCCGCTTAGCAAAGTAGAAGTCAGTACTTTTTACAATCAGATTGAGAAAGTCATCAAAGAGCAATCGATTGACGCCATAATTTTTGAAGATTACGACAAAGGAGTAATTGTTCCTACTCTTATCGACAAAGTAGTTGACTTGGCTGAAAAAATGAATATTCCAACTGCTGTTGACCCTAAAAAAAGAAACTTTACTGCTTATAAAAAAGTCAGCCTGTTTAAACCCAATTTAAAAGAATTGAAAGAAGGTTTAAAGATTGATTTCAAAATGGATCAATTAGACGGGCTTGAAGCAGCTATTGAAAAATTAGAGTCCATTTTGCAAAATAAAAAAACATTGGTTACCCTTTCTGAGCATGGTGTTTATATTCACAGTAAAAGTGAAAAGCACCACATTCCTGCGCACCACAGAGACATTACAGATGTTTCCGGTTCCGGCGATACGGTAATTAGCGTGGCTACTTTGTGTTTAGCAATGAATCAAGAGGCAAAAGTAATTGCCGAACTTTCCAACCTTGCGGGTGGTTTAGTTTGTGAAAATGTAGGCGTGGTTCCTATTGATAAATCTCGATTATTAATGGAAGCGCAAAAATTGATTTAATCGAATGATTGTACTTTCATCAGCATATCTAGCGCCAATTGTACATTATGCATTGATTGCTCAGCATAAGCATTACGCCATTGACGTACACGAAAATTTCGTAAAACAAACTTATAGAAGTCGCGCTGAAATATATGGAGCCAATGGGAAACTAAAGTTGATTGTACCACTTAATAAGCGAAAAAACCGAACTCCAATGAAGGAGATAACGGTCAATTATGATGAAAATTGGCAGCGACTACATTGGAAGTCATTCGAATCAGCCTATCGCCTTTCACCCTACTTCGAGTTTTATGAAGAAGATTTTCGGCCTTTCTATGAAGAAAAGAAGCACGATAAATTAGTCGACTTAAATAGTGCTTTTGAAGAAATAGTTTTATCACTACTTCAGTTAGACTATAAAGTTGAAACAACGCAAAGTTATCAAGAACAAAATCCTGATTATAGAAGTTTAATTCATCCAAAAGCTACTTATTCGTCCATACATTTTCCTAAATACATTCAAGTATTTAGTGAGAAATTTGGATTTATACCTAATTTGAGCATTCTCGATTTGCTTTTTAATTTAGGACCTGCAAGTACAGCTTATTTAAAAGAGTTAAAATTAGTTTTTAAAAAATAGATACAATGGCAAAGAAAATAGATTTAGAAGAAAGCAAAAATGATGACAACATCCGATTGATGATTTCTGAGTTGAAAAGAAAGCAGGAGGCCATTGAGCTTGGTGGTGGAAAGTCGAAAATTGAAAAACAACATAAAAAGGGAAAACTAACAGCACGTGAGCGAATTGACTTTTTATTAGATGACAAAAGCAACAGTTTTGAAATTGGTTCTTTTGTGGGCGAAGGGATGTACGAAGAGTATGGCGGTTGTCCGAGTGGTGGTGTAGTTGTTAAAGTTGGCTACGTTTCAGGTGTTTTGAGTATTGTAGTTGCTAATGATGCTACTGTAAAAGCCGGTGCGTGGTTTCCAATTACAGCAAAGAAAAATTTACGTGCTCAAGAAATATCTATTGAGAATAGACTGCCGATTATTTATTTAGTTGATAGTGCCGGCGTCTTTTTGCCTATGCAAGATGAAATCTTTCCTGATAAGGAGCACTTCGGACGTATATTCCGAAATAATGCAGTAATGTCCTCCATGGGAATTACTCAAATTGCCGCTGTAATGGGTAGTTGTGTTGCCGGTGGTGCTTACTTGCCCATTATGAGTGACGAAGCGCTGATTGTTGACAAAACCGGTTCCATCTTTTTAGCCGGATCTTATTTAGTGAAAGCCGCTATTGGAGAAAACATCGACAATGAAACGCTTGGCGGAGCAACAACGCATTGTGAAATTTCAGGAGTAACCGACTACAAAAGCAAAGACGACAAGGATTGCCTTAGTACCATTAAAAACATTATGGACAAATTAGGTGAGCAAAATAAAGCCGGATTTAATCGTAAAAAAGCGGTAAAACCAAACACTGAGCCCAAAGCACTTTACAGCAAAATACCCTACGACCGTTCTAAGCAGTACGATGTAAAAGAGATTATTAAATGCTTAGTAGACAATAGTGAGTTTGACGAATACAAAGCAGAGTACGGCAAAACCATTGTTTGTGCTTATGCCCGAATCGACGGATGGTCGGTGGGCATAGTGGCCAATCAACGGAAGTTGGTAAAAACAAAAAAAGGAGAAACCCAATTTGGCGGAGTAATTTATTCTGATTCTGCGGATAAAGCTGCTCGTTTTATCATGAACTGCAATCAAAAGAAAATTCCTTTGGTGTTTTTACAAGATGTAACCGGATTTATGGTTGGATCTAAATCAGAGCATGGCGGAATTATCAAAGACGGTGCAAAAATGGTAAATGCCATGGCAAATTCAGTTGTTCCTAAGTTTACCATTGTTATGGGCAACAGTTACGGAGCCGGGAACTACGCCATGTGTGGAAAAGCTTACGATCCTCGATTAATTGCCGCATGGCCAACCGCCAACATTGCCGTAATGGGCGGTTCTCAAGCAGCCAACACTTTACTATCGATTAAGATGACAACCTTAAAAGCTAAAGGCGAAGAAATTACAGATAAAGACAAAGAGGCGCATTTAAAGGAAATTACTGAGCGTTACGAAAAGCAAACCTCGCCTTACTACGCAGCGGCTCGCTTGTGGGTAGATAATGTCATTGATCCATTAGACACTAGAAAATGGGTTTCTATGGGCATAGAAGCTGCCAATAATGCCCCCATTGAAAAAGCATACAATGTAGGCGTATTGCAAACCTAAAAATTTGCTTCGATGACTTACCTCATCCTTTTTCTCATTGGCATTTTAGCTTATGTGGTGAGTACGCTTTCCGGTGGTGGCGGTGCGCTCATTATGGTTCCGGTGGTGGGTTTTTACCTCTCCCCTTCGGTGGTGGCTCCGGTGGTTAACTTGGGCAATATGATCGGTCGGCCCGCACGGCTGATTTTGTTTTGGAAAGACATTGACTGGAAAATCGTCGCTTATTACGTTCCATCGGCTATTGTCGGAGCTTTAGTGGGCGGTTACATTTTTGTGCAGCTCAAAGCCGATTGGTTGCAAGTGATCTTGGGACTTTTCCTCATTAGCACCGTTTTTCAGTATCGCTTTGGCAAGAAAAAGCGCTCCTTTCCTATGAAGTTGGCTTACTTTATTCCTTTGGGATTTTTAGTGACATTGGTTTCCACGCTGTTTGGAGCAACCGGACCAATTCTTAATCCATTTTATTTGAACTACGGTTTGATGAAAGAAAAGATGATCGCCACCAAAACGGCCAATTCCTTTATTGCCGGCATTGCACAACTGAGTTCCTATACTTTTTTAGGTGCACTTCACGGCGACTTATGGTGGTACGGACTCATCATTGGTCTGGGTGCAACTGTGGGCAACATTTTTGGCAAGCGAATTCTCAGTCGACTGAGCGATGCTTCCTTTCGCAAAATTGTGATTGCTTTGATGGTGATTAGTGGAGTGTTGATGGTTTGGAAAGGGGTTTGATGAATGCTTTTATGCAAGCATTAAGAGTTTTCAATAAGCTGAAGAATATTCAATACTCCCAACTTTTATAAGTTTCCTCCTTATCTTTCATGTCCTCATAGAGCCAAACCATGCGGTCTAAAAACCAACTTTTGCCTAAATATGCCAAGGAAACTCCTAAAATTGCGCCCCAAATCGAATAGTAAACGGTAGCCCAAATAGCTAATAACATACCCACTGATGAAATGGAATTCAGGATTTTATGAATGGGTTTTTGATGGATTTCGGGAATGGGTATTTGATCTCGGTTCAGATACACCCTTTCTCCCAAAACCGATTTTGAAGCCCAATTTTTAGTTGATTTTGGTTTGGAGAAAAGGATCGGATTAAAGAACATCCACAAAATCGATAGTGTAGCGGGAATTAAACACCACCATCCAATCCACATCCTACTCCAAAAGGCAAAGATGATTATGGGTAAAACGCTGTATCGCGTCCACACACTCCAAGGATTGGCATGTTTCATCCAATTCTCATCGTTCAGCTTAAATACTTTTGAGATTTTTCGTTCTAAAGTCATTTTTTAATACTTGTATTCTGAATCATCATCCCTCCACCAACTCTTTTATTTGCTTAAGTATAGCTGAAAGCTCATTTTCAGTATGCTTTTGAGCAGCCTCATTGGCAAAACCTTTTTGATGCCATGTCAATTTTACTTTTTGTTCATTTAGTTTTTCAAGGGTGTAGGTCACCATTGAATAATTCTCCGCTTCATCAGCTATTCCACTAAAAGAGCTCCAATAGTTGTACTTAAGTAGTTCGTTCGGTTTTACTTCAATCACATTCCCCTTGTCTTTGTATTGATGTCCGTCGTATTCGCCTTGGAAAACAACCTTACTCCCTACTTTCCAATCTGTAATTACTTCCGTGCCAAAAAGGTATTTTTTGATTATATCAGGATTCACTAAAGAATCCCAAACTTGATCTGCTGAAGTATTTATGATAACACTTTCTTTTGCGATTAAATCTTTGTTCATGGTTGTGAGCTTAAATAAAGTAAATGTATTGATTAAAAACAAAAAAAGCCAACCATTATCTAACAGTTGACTTTAGTTTTTGTAGCGAGAGGGGGACTTGAACCCCCGACCTCCGGGTTATGAATCCGACGCTCTAACCAGCTGAGCTACCTCGCCATTTTTTGAGGGTGCAAATATACTTTTTTTGCATAAATCTTAAAGTTGAAATTGAAAATTTAAAGAAAGATTTTAAGCTAAATTTGCCATCAATAAAAGGATCTCATTTTGTGAAACTTGTTAAGAAAGATACTTTCCTTTTTCAAAAAATGTTTTCCTTTGCCATAAATTAATTATCTTGCAAGCCAATAAATCTTTGGACTTATGTCAGAAAAGACGAAATATGAAATCGAGTTTGTTGTTAAAGCATCTCCCAAAATGCTCTACAAATTTTTATCCACTCCATCCGGCTTAGCTGAATGGTTTGCTGATAATGTAAACTCTAGGGGTAAAAAATTTACATTTATTTGGGATGGATCTGAAGAAGTTGCTGACTTAGTAAGCAAAAAAACAGACCAATACATACGATTCCGTTGGGAAGAAGAAGATGACGATGAAGCTTATTTTGAGTTTAGAATTATAACTGATGACTTAACCAATGACGTTTCATTATTGGTTACTGACTTTGCCGAGGAGGACGAAGTTGAAGAATCGAAACAATTATGGGAAAGTCAAGTTAGCAGTTTATTACACGCTATAGGTTCATAAAAAACCTTTACTGCTCCACTGCAGCTTAATCAAATCATTAACTTTGCAGTAAAGAAACTCCTCTGTTGAAGACATTTTCAAAATTCATACTCAAGTCTTTTGCGTCGCCATTTTTCGCGACTTTTTTTATTGCCCTCTTTGTGCTTTTAATGCAATTTGTATGGAAGTACATCGACGATATGGTAGGGAAAGGGCTTGAATGGACAGTTATTGTAGAGCTACTTATTTACGTTTCTGCAAGTCTAGTTCCTATGGCTTTGCCTCTTTCCATTCTCTTGTCTTCCATAATGACAATGGGGAACTTAGGTGAAAACTACGAACTCGTTGCCTTCAAGTCTGCCGGTATATCTCTTAAACGAATCCTTCGACCTTTGGCGGTGGTGGCTTTCTTATTAAGTATTTTGGCATTTGTATTTTCAAATTACCTCTTACCGATTGCCAACCTCAAAAGTAAATCACTCCTTTACGATGTAAAAGAACAAAAACCCACTATGGATATTCAACCGGGTATTTTTTCTAATTCTTTGGATGATTATTCAATTAGAGTTCGTGATAAAAAAGTTATTGACGATGTGGAGCACCTGTATGATGTCTTAATTTACGACCACACTTCAGGTGATGGGAACAGAGTAGTTATTGTAGCTCAAGAAGGAATTATGACTGTGAGCGACAACAACAACCAAGTCATGAACTTAAAACTCATTGATGGATATAGCTACGATGAAAGTGAAGACAATCAAAAAAGGGATTTCCCTCACATGAGGAGCAAGTTTGGAGAACAACTAATCCGATTTGACCTTTCTCAATTTACGCTAAATCGTACAGATGAAGACTTATTTAAGAGCAATTACAAAATGCTCAATATGGAGCAATTAGACGACGCTATTGACACTTTAAGTAAATTACAATCAAGTCACTTTAAGTCTTTTAAATCGGGTTTTAAGAAAAGCTCAATATTTTACAACAACAAAAAAGAGAAAAAAGAATTAATATCTGTCAACCGAAGTGTTGACTTTGATTCACTATACAACAACCTCCCTTTCAACAAACAAAAGCAAGTTTTAGTTACGGCCACCAACTTAAGCAGAAATGCCAAGTCTCGATTGAGCAGCATTGTGGAAGATATGTACAATAGAACAAAGTACATTAACTATCATAAAATTCAATGGCATCAAAAGCTAACACTTTCATTTGCTTGTCTGGTTTTATTTTTAATAGGGGCTCCACTTGGTGCAATTATTAGAAAAGGAGGCCTGGGAATGCCGATTGTTATTTCAGTAATCTTCTTCTTAATCTTCCACATTTTGAGCATTACCGGTGAAAAAATGTCGAAAGAAGGTGCTATGCCGGTAGTTCAAGGCATGTGGATGGCTTCTATGATTTTGTTGCCAGTTGGTTTATTTTTTACTTATAAAGCCACCACTGATTCTTCATTCTTCCGCTTAGATAGTTATTTTGATAGTCTAAAAAAATTGTTTCGCAAAAAAAGTGATCAAACGAAGGAGGAGGTCTAATCATGAAGTTGGGAGTTTTACTTTCTCGCGTCCCCTACCCTTTAGAAAAAGGAGATAAACTAAGGGCCTTTCATCAAATTAAAGAGCTTTCTAAAAATCATGAAATTTATCTTTGCGCAATAAACACAAATCAATTACATCCTAAAGCAATTGAAAAACTTACTCCTTACTGTAAAGAGATAAAAATTATAAAACTCAGTAAGTGGAGTATTCTTTTAAACCTCATTTATAGCTTACTTTTTAGCGGACTTCCACTGCAAATAGCCTATTTCTATAACAGAAGAGCAAAGAGTAAAGTTTGGAAATTCTTCAACCAAAATAAGATTGAACATCTTTACTGTCAATTAATTCGAATAAGCGAGTACGTAAAGTCCTATCCTGCTCCCAAAACCTTAGACTATATGGATGCGCTTTCGCGAGGAATGGAGCGAAGAATTGAAAAAGCCCCATTTTACTTAAAGCCATTTGTGAAAATTGAAGGTAAAAGATTAAAAAAGTATGAACACTTTATTTTTTCTGAATTCGATAATAAAACAATTATTTCAGAACAAGATAGAGAATTGATTATTCATGCGGATAATAACAAGATCGAAATTATTCCTAACGGTGTAGACTTAGACTTTTTTAAAAAGCCAAAAAGCGATAAAAGCATCGACATTTTATTTACTGGAAATATGTCTTATCCACCGAATGTTCTTACAGCTGAGTTTATTTGCAAAGAGATACTTCCATTAATTCATACTAAAAACAAAGAGATTAAAGTAGTAATTGCCGGTGCGAATCCATCTGCTAGGGTTCAAAGACTAGCAAGTGATTCCGTAGAAATTACCGGTTGGGTTGACGACATAAGAAGTTATTATTCGAAAGCAAAAGTATTTTTAGCTCCCATGCAGATAGGTACCGGTTTGCAGAATAAGCTACTGGAAGCAATGGCAATGAAAGTACCCTGCATTACTTCAGAATTGGCGAATAATGCCTTGGGTGCTACAAATGCCGAAAACATTCTAATCGGTAAAAATGCAGAAGAATTTGCTCAACTTTGCCTGCAGCTATTAAGTAATCGAGAAAATGCAAATGAAATAGCTGACCGAGGTTATGCTTTTGTTAGCCAAAACTATAATTGGGAAAGCTGTACTAAAAAACTCGAGAAATTATTTTTTAAGTCAAAAGAAAATTAAATGAAGGAATTAAAGACAATTATTGAGGCCGCTTGGGAAAATAGAGAGCTCTTGAATGAAAGTAAAACCATTCAAGCAATCGAAGAAGTGATTTTAGCCATTGATGAAGGAAAGTTGAGATGTGCTGAACCAACAGAAAGTGGCTGGCAAGTGAATGAATGGGTAAAGAAAGCTGTCGTTCTGTATTTCCCCATACGCAAGATGGAAACCATTGAAATAGGTCCTTTTGAGTTTCACGATAAAATGGCGCTAAAAGCAAATTACGCTAAAAAAGGTGTAAGAGTTGTTCCTCATGCTATTGCTCGTTATGGTGCCTATATCTCAAAGGGTGTAGTAATGATGCCTTCTTATGTAAACATCGGTGCTTATGTCGACGAAGGAACAATGGTAGATACTTGGGCAACAGTTGGCAGTTGTGCTCAAATCGGCAAGAATGTTCACCTTAGCGGTGGCGTGGGTATTGGTGGTGTTTTAGAACCTTTACAAGCGGCACCTGTAATTATAGAAGATGGCTGCTTCATTGGCTCCAGATGTATTGTTGTGGAAGGCGTTCATGTAGAAAAGGAAGCCGTTTTAGGTGCAAATGTAGTGCTTACAAAATCCACCAAAGTAATTGACGTTAGTGGGGATGAACCTAAAGAGTATCGAGGAAGAGTTCCGGCAAGGTCAGTGGTAATTCCCGGTTCTTACACGAAAAAATTCCCGGCTGGAGAGTATCAAGTACCTTGCGCATTAATTATAGGTCAACGCAAAGCAAGCACGGACTTAAAAACCTCTCTAAATAATGTATTAAGAGACTTTGAAGTAGCAGTTTAATGCAAAAAATCCTCATCATACAAACAGCATTTATAGGTGATGTAATTTTAGCAACACCCATCATAGAGAAATTGCATCAGCATTATCCTGAAGCAAAAATTGATTTTTTGGTGAGAAGAGGAAATGGTGGACTATTAAAAGGTCATCCTTACTTAAATGATGTATTTATTTGGAAGAAGAAACACAATAAATACAGTAGCCTATTAAAAGTCATAGCTTTAGTTAGAAGCAAGAAATATGATACTGTTGTTAATGTACAACGTTTTTTTGCTTCCGGTTTAATTACGGCTCTTTCCGGTGCAAAGCTTAAGATTGGCTTTCGAAAAAATCCACTTTCCTTTCTTTTCGATAAAAAGGCTGGTCATCGATTAAAAGGACAACATGAAACAAGTAGAAATCTTTCTTTAATCAAGGAAATTACAGATAAAAAATACATTCGACCGAAACTTTATCCACGCAAAATTGATTACGCTTCTGTTTCAAAATATCAAGCACTACCCTATTTGTGTATAGCACCTACTTCTGTATGGAAAACCAAAGAATTTCCCGCACTAAAATGGGCAGAGTTGATTTTAGCGCAAGACGATGATTGGCCGATTTATTTGCTAGGTGGTCCTGATGATTTTGATGCCTGCGAAGAGTTAATAGAAATGTGTAAGCGCCCTAAGTTGATTAATCTTGCCGGTAAATTAGAATTCTTAGCTTCTGCAGCCTTAATGGAAAAAGCAGCTATGAATTACGTTAACGATTCTGCGCCTATGCACATGGCTTCTGCAATGAATGCACCAACCAATGCGGTTTTTTGCTCAACTATTCCATCTTTTGGTTTTGGACCATTGTCTACCAAATCGAAAATTGTTGAAACAGAAGAAAAACTAAGCTGTAGGCCATGCGGAATTCACGGAAGAAAAAGCTGCCCGCTAGGTCATTTTAACTGTGCACATCAAATTAAGAAAGAGCAGTTTGATATTTTACGTTATCGAGATTTTTATACTGAAACTGCTGAATAAATCGGCTGCTTAGTTCATTAAACAATTGAGGGCAGTCGATATTTACAACATGTCCGCAATTGGGCAAAACCTCTAAAGCCGTATTTTTTTGTTCACTTACTAATTTTTTCACTGAGGGTAAAAACATATAGTCTTCCTCTCCCATAATGTAAAGTGACGGTACTTCACTCCCATTAATTCTAAAAAAACGAAGCAAGGGGTTAATTTCAGAAACCAATGCAAACCACTTTTTAAACTCTCCTTGATCTAACTTTTTAGCTTCTCTTACAAATAGGTTTCTAGATTCTTTATGTTTTCTTCTCGGTAGAATTACCCATGCAAAAAGTTTATATAAAATCATGTACGGCAACATGGATTTAAACCAATTCCCTAAGCGCATTAAAAGTTGACCTCTTAGGTTAAGTTTCATAACTGCTCCACCTAAAATCATACTCTTAACTCTTTCGGGATTATTTTCGGCTAAATCGCGAATAATTATTGTTCCAAGTGATATTCCAACAAAATGAGCACTTTCGATATTCAGTTGATTTAAAACCTCCAACACATCCTCACGAATAATTTTGAAATTGTAGGATCTTAACTTTTTAAATAAAGGAAATTTTGATTTACCATGACCACGTAAATCAACTAGCAAGACATTATACTTACTCTTAAAGTACTTTAGTTGTTTAAACCAAATACTACTACTGCCTCCGGCTCCATGAATAAATGCCACCCACTCTTTGCTTTCTTTATGTGGGTAAGTGTGGTAGTGAATCATTAATATTAAAAACAGGTAAAGTTGTGAAAAGTTTCTGAATACAACTAAAAAAGGCCACTCATTCGAGCAGCCTTTTTATTACATTAATATTTTATTTATTACTCTCCAAAATCATCGAAGCTAATGTGTTCTTCAGGAATTCCCCAATCATCACACATTTTAATTACTGCGGCATTCATCATTGGAGGTCCACAGAAGTAAAACTCGATTTCTTCCGGTTCTTCGTGTTTACTCAAGTAATTATCAATAAAAGCCTGGTGAACAAAACCTAAGAAACCGTCACCTTCATCATCGATCGACTTTTTCTCTTTCCAATTATCTTCTTCTAAAGGCTCAGATAAAACAATGTGAAATTTAAAGTTTGGAAACTCTTTCTCTAACTTTCTGAAGTGCTCAACATAGAACAATTCTCTCTTAGATCGTCCACCGTACCAATAAGACACTTTTCTATCGGTTTTAAGAGTTTGGAATAAGTGGAAAATATGAGCTCTTAATGGAGCCATACCGGCACCACCACCAATGTAAACCATTTCTTTATCGGTATCTTTAATAAAGAACTCACCATAAGGTCCTGAAATGGTTACTTTATCTCCGGGTTTTCTTGTAAATACATAAGAAGAACAAATTCCCGGGTTAACATTCATCCAAGTATTCTTTTCACGATCCCAAGGAGGCGTAGCGATACGAATATTTAACATGATGATGTTTCCTTCTGCCGGGTGGTTAGCCATAGAGTATGCTCTAAAAACCGGCTCGGGGGTTTTCATTGTTAATGGCCACAAGTTAAACTTGTCCCAGTCTTCTTTAAACTTATCCGGTCCTGCAGGATCATCCGGATGTGGAGCAATGTCAATATCTTTAAAATCACAAGTAATGGCAGGGACATCCACTTGAATATAACCTCCTGCTTCAAAATCAAGCGTTTCTCCTTCAGGTAGACGAACGACAAATTCTTTAATGAAAGTAGCCACATTGTAATTTGAAACCACTTCGCACTCCCATTTTTTAATTCCAAAAATTTCATCCGGAATTTGAATGTCCATGTCTTGTTTAACTTTCACCTGACAACCTAAACGCCAATCCTCTTGAATTTCTTTTCGAGAAAAGTATGGCTTTTCGGTTGGAAGAATTTCTCCTCCACCACTTTTTACCTGACATTTACACATGGCGCAAGTTCCACCGCCACCACATGCAGAAGGCAAAAATATTTTTTGATCACTTAATGTACTCAAAAGCGTGTTACCTGCACTTACTTCAATTTCTTTTTCACCATTAATGGTTAGCTTAACCGGCCCTGAGGTGGTCAACTTTGCCTTTGCCCATAGCAACAACATTACTAACAATAGTACTACGATAAGCACCACTACTACTGCTGCTCCGATTGTTGCTGAATTCAATGCTAAAATCATATCTTATCTTATTCTAGTTAGTTTTTCCGATTAATTAAAGTTCAATTCCCATAAAACTCATGAAAGCTATTCCCATCAATCCGGTGATGATGAAAGTGATTCCAAGTCCTCTTAATGGTGCAGGAACGTTTGAGTATCTAATTTTTTCACGGATAGCTGCAATAGCAACAATTGCCAAGAACCAACCTACTCCGGAACCTAAACCAAACACCGTAGCCTCTCCAATGTTTGCGTATTGTCTTTCTTGCATAAATAAACTACCGCCCAAAATTGAACAGTTTACCGCAATCAAAGGCAAGAAAATACCCAAAGCACCGTAAAGTGCAGGGGCAAATTTTTCAACCGCCATTTCTACTAATTGAACCATAGAGGCAATCACAGCAATAAACATAATAAAACTCAAGAAGCTTAAATCTACAGTAGCAAATTCTTCGTCTAACCAAGCTAAAGCTCCTTCTTTTAATACATAATTTTCCAATAAATAGTTAATAGGCACAGTAATTCCCAATACGAAAATAACGGCGGCACCCAAACCTACACCTGTTTTCACAGTCTTAGAAACGGCTAAGTATGAACACATTCCCAAGAAGTAGGCGAAAATCATGTTATCGACAAAAATCGACTTAACGAAAATATTAATATAATCCATGGCTTATCTCTTTACTAATTCTTTAGTTTTCTTCAATCAATTTAGTGTTTTTCGAACGTTGAACCCAGATAATGATTCCAACGGTAATCAGTGCCATAGGAGGCAAAATCATTAAACCGTTATTCATATATCCGAATTCGTAGAAAGCATCGGGTATTAATTGCACACCCCATAATTTTCCGGAACCGAAAAACTCTCTGGCAACTGCTACAGCAATTAAAATCCAGCCATAACCGGCAGCATTTCCGACTGCATCAAGAAAAGAAGGCCAAGCCTTATTTCCAAGAGCAAAAGCTTCTAAACGTCCCATGATAATACAATTCGTAATAATCAAACCAACGAAAACTGAAAGTTGTTTACTTACGTCGTATAAAAAGGCTTTTAGAACTTGGTCAACTAAAATAACCAATGCAGCTACAATCACTAATTGAACAATAATACGAACACGACCGGGAATTAAGTTTCTCATCCAAGAAACGATTAAGTTCGCACCAATCATTACAAATAAAACGGAAAGCGACATTACAAAGGCTTGTTTTACCTGAACAGTAATCGCCAAAGCTGAACAAATCCCCAACACTTGAATGGTAATTGGGTTGTCATCGTTCAATGGATCCGATAATAAGCGCTTATTCTTTGCTGAGAATAAAGGCTCTTTTGGTTCTTTTGCAACATCTTTGGTTGCTTCTGCTGTTTCACTCATGTCTTAATTAATTTAATATTATAAAGCAGCTTGTTTGTTACCCTTGAAGTGAGGTACATAAACTTTTAATGTACGCTCAATCATTTCTCCCACTCCTTTTGAAGTAATGGTTCCTCCGGAAATACCGTCGATTTTGTGTTGATCACCACTGGTATCAACTCCACCTTTCACTACATCAACTGAAACAAAATTATCCGATTGATCAAAAATCGTTTTTCCAATAAACTTATCTTGGAAAGGGTCAGTATTTATCTCTGCACCTAAACCGGGAGTTTCTGATTTGTGATCGAAAGTTGTTCCGTAAACTGTATTCATATCCTCTTCAAAAGAAATGTATCCCCAAATGGGACCCCATAAACCTTTACCGGCAAGTGGAACAATATATTTTTTTGCACCATTTTCTTCAAAGATAAACAATGGATATTGTCTTTCTTCAGCAGGAACAGCTTTGTATTGTTGAACTACATCAATGTCAAAAGGATCAATTTCTGTAGCAGTCAAAACCTCACCGTCATTGCTTAACATTTTCTGATCTACAATGTATTTCTCAAATTTTTCAGCGGCGTTTTGCGGAGTTGATTCCATTCCAACAGAAGCCAAGATGTTTTGCATCTTTTCAATGCGAACATTCTCTTTTTGCATCGGCTTTAAGCTTTCAGAAACAAATGCCAATAAGCCGGCTACCACTATTACGAGAATGGCTGAAAAAATAAATGTGTACGAGTTCTTATTTACGTCCATAGTTAATTTTTTAGGCTGCAACAGCTGCAGTACGTTTTTTTCTTCGGTTAACATTTGTGCGAATCACATAGTGATCAATTAATGGCGCCATTACATTCATAAATAAAATAGCCAACATTACACCTTCAGGGTATGCAGGGTTAAATACGCGAATCATTATGGCTAACAAGCCAATTAGGAAACCGTAAATGTATTTCCCTGTACCGGTTTGAGAGGCAGTTACAGGATCAGTAGCCATAAATACAACACCAAAGGCAAATCCACCAAACACTAAATGTTCGTGAGCCGGTACTTCCATAAATGGATTTACTGCAAAGGCATTAAAAATTAATCCCATTACATAACCACCTAAAACAGCTGAAAGCATAATTTTCCAACTTCCGATTCCGGTAATTAACAAAATAGCTGCTCCAATTAAAATTGCCAATACAGAAGTTTCTCCAATAGAACCTGGGATAAAACCGAGGAAAGCGTCCATAAAAGTGTTTCCGTATTCTGCACCTGCAGCGTTTACAAAACCTGATGACTTTTCGGTAGCTTGAGCTAACAAAGTAGCACCTGTAGAACCATCAGCCATAGCTACAGCTTCATCAGTTCCACCGCCTATCCAAACTTTATCACCCGACATCCAAGTGGGGTAAGCAAAGAATAAGAATGCACGAGCCGTTAAAGCTACGTTTAAGATGTTCATACCAGTTCCACCAAACACCTCTTTACCAATTACTACAGCAAAAATAGTCGCCACTGCCACCATCCAAAGTGGAATTTCAACCGGCAAACAAAGTGGAATTAACATTCCCGAAACCAAGAAACCTTCGTTCACCTGGTGTTTATTAATAATGACAAAAATAAATTCAACTGCCAAACCTGCTGCATAAGAAACTACTACAATTGGCAATACTTTTAAAGCACCGTAACCAACATTCTCCCAAAAGGTAGATGTTTCGCCCAATGCCAAAAAGTGTTGATAACCGGTATTCCAAATACCGAATAAAAGAGCGGGAATCATGGCTAAAACAACCATAATCATCGTTCTTTTCATGTCGATTCCATCGCGAATATGCGATCCAACTTTAGGCGTTGTGTGTCCCGGAACAAACATAAAAGTTTCCAAAGCATCGTAAGCAGGGTAAAACTTTTCAAGCTTTCCTCCTTCCTCAAAGTTTGGCTTAACCTTTTCTTCTAAAAACTTATAAATAGGATTACTCATTTTAATATAATTAGTTTTAGCTCATTTCTTTGCGCAACATATTCAAGCCATTGCGTACAATTTCTTGCGAAGGAATTTTTGAAGTACAAACGGTTTCACATAAAGCAAAATCCTCCGGTGCTACTTCGTAAACTCCTAACTCTTCCATTAATTCAATATCTTCAATCATAATTGCTTTCAGCAACTGAACCGGATAAATATCAAATGGAAATACCTTTTCGTACTCTTCTGTTACAACAAACGGTCTTTCCTCACCATTTTTATCTGCTGTAAGATTATATTTTTTACCAGGTTGCAACCAACTAGGCAAGGCTCTAGAAATACTGAATTTATTTGGATTTGGTGTAATCCAACCAAACATTTGAGGCTCTCCACCTTCCGGAATAGCCGTCAGTTGATAGTCGTAAAAACCTAAATAACCTTCTTGGTCGATTTTGGTTCCTGTTAACACACTACCACTAATATAGCGAGTATTATCACTAGATGTATGTTGCTCAAAAAGCTCTTTTGTTGAAGCGCCTAAAATTGTTCTATAATATTTAGGATCTTTTACTTGAGCCCCGGCAAGTGCAATAATTCTTCTTGCATCAAACTTTCCACTTTCAAACAAGCGACCAATTGCCAAAACATCTTGTGGTTTTACTACCCAAACAGTTTCACCAGTATTAATTGGATCAAAATTGTGAATGTGAAGTCCAACATTACCTGCCGGATGCGGTCCGCTTACTTCATGGCGAACAACATTTTTGGCATTCAAGAAAACTTCATCAGCTTTAGCAGCACCGTTTACAGTAAGGTGAATTTTCCCTTTAGTCAATTTTGCCAATGCATCAACACCTTTTTGAAACAACTTATCTTCACCATGAAGAATAAAATCATTATCAGGAGCTAATGGTGCTGAATCGAAAGCGGAGATAAAAATTGACTTTGGTTCATCATTTGGATTAGCAATAACATCATAAGGACGTTGCTTAATAAATGGCCATAAACCGGAAGCACAAATTTTTTCTTTGATTTGCTTAGCATCCAATGAAGCGGGATCAGCCGCACCGAAGTCTTCGTACTTTGTTTCTTGGTCGGCCAAAACGATAATCTCTAAGAGCTTACGTTTTTCTCCTCTTTTCACTTCTACTACCTCACCACTTACGGGAGAAGTAAACTTTACCGCTTCGTGGTTTTTGTCGTACATTAATACTGTACCCGCTTTCACCTCGTTTCCGGGCTTTACCACCACCTTAGGTTTGATTCCCTCAAAATCAGTTGGCTTTATCGCAACTGTTTTAGGTCGGGGAGCATCTACCAACACCTTTTCAGCTTCTCCAACAAGCTTGATGTCTACTCCTCTTTTGATCTTGACCGCTTTTGACATAGTAAATATTAAATATTCTACTCGAATTTTGGTCGCAAAAGTACTACTTCTCTTAATTATCCTCCAGCTTTTTCACGGAATTTTAAACTTTTATTTAACAACTCATTAACATTTGTATTTAAAGTAAATTATGAGAACTGTATATCAGTGACTAAGAAAATTGCCCAATAGATTGTTTAATTTAGCCCTAAATTTTAATTCTTCACATGAACAAATTTTTCCAGCTCACTTTATCGCTTTCAGCAATTTTTTTTTAGCCTTTCTTGTTCCACTTCTTCAACTGTAAGTCAAAGCAATAATTCTGACACCAGCTCTTCTTATGCTCAAGAAACCAATGATCAGGCTGAGTATGGGAAAGATGATTTTGTTCGCTATGAAGATTACGTCTATAAAGAGAACATAAAAACCCCACAACTATATGTAAAAGGCGAACCACTTTCAATGCCGGTTCTATTTATGAATGGAAACAAGAAGTTAGAACTGCATTTTGATGACTTGGATAGTGAATTTCATACCTACTCATATAAAATAGTACATTGCAATGCCAATTGGGAGCCTTCCTCTCTTAATCCACAAGAGTATATTAGTGGGTACTTTAATGGATTTATAGAAGACTACAAATATTCTTTCAATACACTCTTTTCATACATTCACTATAAATTAGAGTTTCCCAATCAAGAATTAACTTTTACAAAATCGGGCAACTACATTATTAAAGTTTACGCCAATAACAATGAAGATGATTTACTTTTAACCAGACGCTTTTTTGTTGTAGAACAGAGGGTAAGTATTGAGAGCAATATTCACATGGCTACTTTAGCACGTCATAGAGATTACAAACAAGAGGTTGACTTTACCATTAACACTCAAAACTACAACATTCAAGATCCTTATGCTGACATTCAAGTTGTATTAAGTCAAAACAGAAGGTGGGACAATGCCATTTTTAATTTAAAACCTCTTTTTGTTAGAACTCCTGAATTGATCTATAATTATGAAGACAACAACCTTTTTGACGGCAATAATGAATTTCGCTTTTTTGATGCCAAAGACTTAAGGTATCAATCAATGAACGTTGATGGGGTTCAAATTGAAAACGGTAAAACCCACCTTTGGGTCTTAGCAGAAGAACCACGCTCATTCAAACGCTACTACACTCAACAAGACATTAATGGAAAGCGATTGATTAAAAGAGACCAAAGTAATGAGCAAAACAGAGAAGCTGACTATATGTTAACTCACTTCACACTAAAAAGGGAAACTCCTGTAGAAAATGCAGACATTTATGTTTTTGGTGAACTAAGCGATTGGCAGTTTAAAGAAGATTTTAAGATGGAGTATGTAGAGGTGGAAAAAGAATATCGCCTAACTACACTTTTAAAGCAAGGCTATTACAATTATATGTATGCTACGCTAGCTTCAGGAGAAAAAGAAGGTGATTTGTCCGTTATTGAAGGAACTCACTCCGAAACAGAAAACGATTATTACTTTTTTGTTTATCATAGACAAAGAGGTGAAATTTACGATCGCTTAGTAGGTTTTCACCAAGACAATTCGGTTAAAGAACTTGATGACTAATTAAAAAAATTTGTATGCAGTCCATAGCTAATAAAATAAGAGTAAGGGTAATTCCACGTTACCTTTCCGAATATTCTAAGCCGGTTGAGCGACAATTCTTATTTGCTTACCATATTATCATCACCAACAACAGCGATGAGGATGTTCAACTTTTAGCACGACATTGGCATATCTTTGATTCCTCAAATACTTTTAAAGAAGTGAAAGGCGAAGGAGTTGTTGGTAAGCAACCCATCATACTTTCATCAGAAGTTTACGACTATCAATCTTTCTGTGAACTAAAGAGCGATATGGGCATGATGTGGGGAACTTTTTTAATGAAGAACTTGAATTCAAATGAAAAGTTTGAAGTTAAAATTCCAGTATTCCACCTTATTCAAGACTGTAGATTAAACTAAAATATAGAACTGCTGTATTGTTTACATTTGCACTTTTAAGATAAAAATATGTACCCAACCGTTTCCGACATGATCAAAGACCTTTTTGGTCTTGAGATTCCTCTACCCTTTCCTACTTTCGGCTTTTTTGTTGCCCTTGCTTTTTTAGTTGCAGCCTATCTTTTTACGCTTGAGCTTAAGCGCAAAGAACAAATCGGTTGGTTGAAGTCGAAGCGAGTAAAAGAAAAAATTGGAGAAAAGGCAAGTACAGGAGAATTGATTTCCAATGGGTTTATCGGTTTTATTTTAGGTTTTAAGTTGGTCGAAGCTTTTTCTCATTACAGTGAACTAGTCGCCGACCCGCAGGGCTTTATTTTTTCGACACGAGGAAATTTCATTGGTGGAATTGTCGGAGCTGCACTTTTTGCATACTTAAAATATAGAGAAAAGAAAAAGGAGGAACTACCAACTCCCAAATTAGTTGAGAAAGAACTACACCCACATGAATTGGTGGGTAACATGACCATGATTGCCGCCATCGCCGGAATTTTAGGAGCTAAAATTTTTCATAACCTAGAAAACTTAGATGAGTTTGCAGCAGACCCAATTGGAGCGCTAATCTCCTTTAGCGGACTTAGTATCTATGGCGGCTTAATCGTCGGTGGAGGCGCTGTACTTTGGTATGCAGCAAAACACGGATTAAAATGGGTTCATGTTGCCGATGCATGTGCTCCCGGACTTATGGCAGCTTATGGCGTCGGTCGTATAGGTTGCCAGCTTGCCGGCGACGGTGACTGGGGACAACCCAACGATGCTCCAAAGCCGGAATGGATGAGTTTTCTACCGGATTGGATGTGGGCTTACGACTATCCTAACAATGTTTTGGGAATTAATTTGCAAGAAGATTTTCAACGCATGGGCTACGAAAGCTTAACCGGCAATGCTTGGCCAACACCTTTCTACGAAACAGTGATGGCCACAATTATTTTTGCCATTCTTTGGAGTTTGAGAAAGAAAATAGCCATCCCCGGTTTTATTTTTAGCCTTTATTTAAGTCTAAATGGAGTTGAACGTTTTTTAATTGAAAAAATTAGAATTAATCCTGACTATCAATTTCTTGGAATTGAAGCAACACAAGCTGAACTTATTGCAATTACTATGTTTATTGCCGGAATTGCAGGCATGATTTACTTCTCAAAAAACAAAGAAAAATATACTCCTAAACTCACCTAACTTATGGATTTAAAAAGCCTTTGTCTTGATGTAGTTGAACTGAGCCGAGAGGTTGGAATGAATATTAAGATAGAAGAACTCAATGTTAGCAGAGATGACATTGAGGAGAAATCGCTTAATTCATTGGTGAGCTATGTCGACAAAAAGGCAGAAGAAAGAATTGTAGAACGACTTTCAGAGCTACTACCGGAAGCCGGTTTCATTGCTGAAGAAGGTACGAGCAACAAAAAAGGAGAACGCTACAATTGGATTGTAGATCCGCTGGATGGAACTACTAATTTTTTACACGGTTTACCGATTTATTCAGTGAGTATTGCACTTCAGCGAAATAATGAAATTGTTTTGGGAGTAGTTTATGAAGTGAATCAAGACGAATGCTTTTACGCATGGAAAAGTGGAGGAGCGTTTCTTAATCAAAAGTCGATTCATGTCAGCCAAAACGAGCACCTAAAAGACAGCCTAATTGCGACAGGTTTCCCCTACTACGACTACGAAAGAGTTGATTCTTATTTTGAAGTGCTCAAGCGAATTGCTCAAAACAGTCGTGGTGTTCGGCGTATGGGTTCTGCGGCAGTAGATTTGGTTTACACCGCCTGTGGTCGTTTCGATGCATTTTTCGAATACAGTCTGCATGCTTGGGACGTGGCTGCAGGAGCTTTTATAGTGCAAGAAGCCGGGGGTAAAATCAGTGATTTCTCCGGCGGTAACAATTGGTTATTTGGGAAAGAAATCGTTGCCAGTAACGGACTATTAACAAAAGAAGTACTGGAAGCAACGAAGCGGATTTGAAAATTTGATAATAGATGAAGAAAATTATTGAAACAAAAGAGGCACCAGCTCCAATAGGTGCATACAACCAAGCGGTTTTAACGAATGGAACACTTTACGTTTCCGGTCAAATTGCACTTGATACCGAAAGTGGTGAGTTAATCACATCTGATATTCAATCTGAAGCTAAAAAAGTAATGGAAAACCTAAAGGCTGTTTTAAAAGCTGCAGACATGAATTTTTCAAATGTGGTAAAAGCTAGCATATTTCTTTCTGATATGGAGAACTTTTCAGCAGTAAATGAAATTTACAGCTCTTATTTCAATCACGATACTGCTCCTGCAAGAGAGTGTGTTCAAGTAGCAGCTCTTCCTAAATATGTTAATGTAGAGATTTCGGTAATAGCTGTAGAAAGCTAACAACTAACACAATACATCTATTTTTTATATTAGAAAAACTGTAACTGAGTCTTATTTTAATAAAAATAACTACTTTAGTTTTTAATGGATATAAATGCAGATTTAGGTGAAGGTGCAGGCAATGACGAATTGATTATGCCTTTAATCTCATCAACTAGCATTGCATGCGGAGGACATTTCGGAAATGAAAACAGTGTTCGCAATACGATTAAACTAGCTAAAAGCTACAATGTAAAGCTTGGTGCTCACTTATCTTATCCGGATGCAGTTCATTTTGGCAGAAAACCAATGAACATTTCAGCAGATAAACTTTCTAAAGCACTAAACAATCAACTCAACTTATTTCTTAAAGTTTGCGAAGAAGAAGAGATTAAAATGACGCACATTAAAGCCCATGGAGCTCTTTATAATTATGGATCAAATCATCCTCAACAAGTAGATGTGATGCTAAAATTGTTTAGAAATCTGCCTAATAAACCAATCATTTTTCTCCAAAAGAACAGTCTTTTATACCAAAAAGCAAAAGATGAGTTTCCAATTCAACTAGAAGCGTTTATCGACAGAAGGTACGAAAATGCAAATCAACTGGTAAATCGAAGCTCACCCATAGCCTTAATTACCGAGCCACAAATAGCTTGGGAGCAATTTAGATCTATTGTTTTTGAACATCAAGTTAAAGACATTAATGGAAATGTAAATCCAATAAAAGCTGACACTTTATGTATTCATGGAGATTATTCATCAGCCGTTGATATTCTTAAGTACATTCATCAAAAACTAAATAGCGATAATGGACAAGGCGGTTAAAATAAAATCATTCGGTCACCAGTGCATTTTATTACAATGGGAAGCAATAAAGCCGTCTGAAATTCATGAAACACAAACCTTTATTGAAAACAAATACGCTGAGGAAGCACTCGACATAGTTCCTACCTATCAAGAAATTGCTATTTATTTACATGAAAATATTGATAAGCAAAAAATTATTCTTCAACTAAAAGAGCATTTATCTGCAAATAATCCGAAATCAGAAGTTACTAATACTCCCATTTACCACATACCAGTTTGTTATGAAAAAGAGATGGGAATTGATTTAGAACGATTAGCAAACAGTAAAAATATAAGTTGCGAACAACTCATACAAATACATACATCAGCTGTTTATACAGTTCACTTTTTAGGCTTTTTGCCCGGATTTCCTTACCTAAGTGGACTAAATGAATTGCTCTACGAACCAAGGCTAAAAACACCGAGAGCGAAAGTTTTAGCGGGTTCTGTTGGCATAGCCGGAAAACAATGTGGCATCTATCCACAAGACTCCCCCGGTGGGTGGAATATTATAGGAAGAACTCCCTTAAAGTTATTTGACATAAATCAATCTCCACCAGCTTTACTTAAATCAGTAAAACGGATACAATTTTTTCAAATTAACAAAGAAAAATACAACGAAATTAAAAGCAGCTGTTTACTAAATAAGTACCAAATCGAAGTTAGTTATGATTGAAGTTGTTAGAGCAGGTATTTATACAACTATTCAAGACCTAGGGCGCTTTGGTTATAGAAATCAAGGTGTACCCACGAGTGGTGCTATGGATCAATACAGCTCTCAAATGGCCAATCAAATAGTCGGAAATGATCCCAATACTGCAGTGATTGAGTTTGTATTGAAAGGACCTCATCTTTATTTCCATAATGCTTCTGTAGTTGCTCTAAGTGGAGCCAATTGTATAGCAGAGTTAAATGGGAAACGGATAAAAATAAATCAGCAAATATTTGTTCCCGCAAAAAGCAAACTGGTAATTAAAAGTATAAAAAGTGGTATGTATGGCTACTTGGCTGTTAATGGCGGCTTACAAGTAGATCGGGTTTTAGGAAGTTATAGCCTTTACCCTAACATTACTAAGCAGTCAAAACTAAACAAAGGTGACTGTATTGGTTTTACTACAAAATCCTTATCTGACACAAATTTAAATTCCTCCATCTCTTATAATGAAAATAAAATTAGTTGTAATGTGCTAAAAGTTGAGAAAGGTGCTGAGTTTAATCAATTAAATACTATGGCAATAAATCAACTTTTTAATACTCAATTTACACCTGCTACAAGCAGCAACCGCATGGCTTACACTTTAGAGCACAATATTAAGTCTCTCAATGCACATGAAATCACAAGTGGAAATGTACAGACCGGAACTGTTCAACTAACTCCCTCCGGAAAAGTTATCGTTTTAATGAGAGATGCACAAACTACAGGAGGTTATGCTAGAGTTTTACAACTAACTCCAATGGCAATTAATCAACTATCGCAAAAGCGACCCGGAGAAAAGGTTACTTTTGAGTTGTTAAAAAAAGGGTAAGCATCTAAATGCTCACCCTTGTAATTACGAAAAAACAAAATCTGTTATTTTAGAGTCGAAGGACAAACGTAGTCCGTCGTAGGAATTGACTCAATTGTCCTCAAAACATCAAAACCACCTTCCACATTAATCATGTTGTGCATTCCTCTTGCCTTTAAAATTGAAGAGGCAATTACTGAGCGATAACCTCCTGCACAGTGAACATAAAATGAATCTTCAGTCGGTAGTTCAGCCAATCTTTCATTCAAAAAGTCCAAAGGAACATTTTCAGCATTTTCTACATGCTCTGCTTGATACTCCGAAGGTTTTCTAACATCAACTATTTTAATGTCTCCTTTTACATTTTCAGCGAATTGCTGTGGACTAACAGAGCTTAATGTATCATACTCTTTTTGAACCTCTTTCCAAGAATTAAAACTCCCTTTTAAGAACCCTAATGTATTGTCAAAGCCAACTCTTGACAAACGTGTTACGGCCTCCTCTTCTCTACCTTCAGGAGCTACCAATAAAATGGCTTGCTCTACATCTGCAATTAATGCACCTACCCAAGGAGCAAAGTCGCCATCTAGTCCAATAAAAATTGATCTAGGGATATGCCCTTTAGCGAAATCAAATTCATTTCTTACATCTAAAACAATTGCACCTGTTTCATTAGCTGCTGCTTCAAATGCATCAGGACTTAAAGCCTGAGTTCCTCTTTCTAAAATTTTATCAATGTCTTCATACCCTTCTTTATTCATGCGAACATTAGTGGGAAAATACTGTGGTGGAGGCATCAAGCCATCGGTAACTTCCTTAACAAACTCTTCTTTGGTCATGTCAGCTCGTAAAGCATAATTTACTTTTTTCTGATTTCCCAAAGTGTCAACCGTTTCTTTCATCATGTTTTTTCCACAAGCAGAACCCGCACCATGAGCAGGATATACAGTAACATCATCAGCCAAAGGCATAATTTTATTTCTTAAGCTGTCAAATAAAATACCCGCCAAGCCTTCTTGTGTCATGCTCGCAGCCTTTTGTGCCAAATCCGGGCGTCCAACATCACCTAAAAACAAAGTATCTCCGGTAAAAATCGCGTGGTCTTTACCATCTTTATCTTTTAATAAGTAAGTGGTACTTTCCATCGTATGCCCTGGAGTGTGAAGCGCCGTAATCGTAATATCACCCAATTGAAATACTTGACCATCCTCAGCTATTAAGGCATCAAAAGTGGGGTTTGCATTTGGTCCATAAATGATTTCAGCCCCTGTTTGTTTGGCTAATGTAACATGACCACTTACAAAGTCTGCGTGAAAATGCGTTTCAAAAATGTACTTAATCTTTGCATTATCTTTTTCTGCTTTTTCAATATACGGTTTTACCTCACGCAAAGGGTCAATAATCGCCACCTGTCCATTGCTCTCAATATAATAAGCTCCTTGAGCTAAACATCCGGTATATATTTGTTCTATTTTCATACAGTTTATTTTTTTGTCAAAATTAAGCGCAAAGCTTCAACTTATCAGTAACAAAAGTTACTTCATTCATTTATTCTATGTGGAATCCAAATTTAGGAAAGTCATCAACTAAAATGAAGATAAATGGACTAAAGTATTACTTAAATTAGCGTCTAATTTAAAATACTATGAAACTGTTCCGAACATTTCTCGCTCTGCTAATTAGTACTTCTGCATTTGCCCAAGATTCAGTTAATATTATTGTTAGCAACAGGGTTAATTTTGAAACAGATTATAACAAAGAACAGGTTCTAGAAACCTATAGAAACTACCTAGCATCTAAACCCGATTCAATCTACGATAATCCTTACTGGAACCAAAAAGAAAAAAAAGCCTTTAAACAGTTTGACTTTAGCATTAAGTTTCTTTTACAAGGAATTGGTTCTAAAAATCTTTCCCTATACATGGATTTATATGTACTTACCATAGAGCCAAGTGGGTCTGAAAGATATACTTTGCGTGTTCAATATCAATTTAAAGGAGGGCTTAAAAGTGGAAGTAGCATTTGGTGTATTCACAAAGTAAATGCAATCAAAGAAGACAATAAATGGGTGCTTGAAAACTATTTTAATGAAGCTACTGAAAACTGGAAATCAACAAATCGTGGCTTAATAAACTATCACCACTCCCCTGACTATAAAGTTAATAACCATGAAGCAAATCGAGCGGCTAACTTTTTAGACTCTCTGAAAAAAACATTTAACATTAATAAAGTTAATCATATTGATTACTATCTTACTAAGTCAGCAGATCAATTAGGCGAACTTTTAGGATTTGAATATTTTTTTACTGGCTACACTACCGGAGTAACGGTTGCCCCAATTGGTAGAATTTACACCAGTGTCGGAGAATTTCACGCCCATGAACTGGTGCATTTGCTTCTGTATAATCAAGACATCAATCGCAACTTTTTTATTGAGGAAGGCATTGCCAGTTTTTTAGGAAGTAAGTTTCAATATCCTAAAAAATACAATGAAGAGCAAGAAAAGTTTCAGAATGATTTGATCAAAAAACCGAATTACACCATTGAAAATATTTATAGCTCTAAGCTTCCTTTTAATTCATACAATTACAAATACGCTTTTGGTGCAAGAATATGTGAATTAGTATATACAAAAAGGGGAATTGAGGGACTAAAGAGAATGTTAAACACCAATACAGTCAATGAAGAAGACTTTTTTAATTTTTTGAAAAAAGAACTCGCCATTTCAAGCAAAGAAGATCTAAAACAACTTCTGATTAAAGAGTAAAAGCTAGACAAGTAAAGATTGTTTGAAAAATGGACTGTGCAAAAATGAAGTTGTTTTGCACAATTGATTTATCATTATTCAAATTATGTCATTATTTGTCATTTTACTGATATGTTCTTTAAAAAGGCGGTACTTTTCATATTTTTGATGTCAATTCAAAATCACTTCACATGCTCATCAAAAACATCAAAAAACTAATCCAAACACAAGATTTAAAAATGCCTATCAAAGGCACTAAAATGCAATTAATTCCATCTATTGACAATGCTTGGATTTTAACTGAAGACGATAAAATTAAATCGTTTGGCGAAATGAAAGACTGTCCTACAATGGAAAACGAGCAAGTGATAGATGCCAATGGTAAATTGGTTTTGCCTACTTGGGTAGATTCACATACTCATTTAGTTTATGCTGCTCCTAGAGAAGAAGAATTTGTGATGCGTTTAAAAGGAAAAAGCTATCAGGAAATTGCCGAAGCCGGTGGGGGTATTCTTAACTCTGCTAAAAAGCTGCAAGCAACTTCAGAGGAAGAGCTTTACGAATCGGCATGGAAACGACTACAGGAAGTTATTTCCATGGGAACCGGCGCCATAGAAATCAAAAGCGGTTATGGTTTAAGCCTTGAAGCTGAACTAAAAATGCTTCGTGTTATCAAGAAATTAAAGGAAAACAGTCCTATTCCGATTAAAGCAACTTTTTTGGGAGCTCATGCTTTTCCGGCAAAATACAAAGAAAACCACCAAGCTTATATCGACTTAATTATAAATGAAATGCTCCCTCAAATTGCAAAAGAAGGTTTGGCGGATTACATCGATGCCTTTTGCGAGAAAGTGGCTTTTTCTGTAAAAGAAACCGAACAAATTATTAAAGCAGGAGCTCAATATGGTTTGAAGGCAAAAGTCCATACCAATCAATTCAACTGCATGGGAGGAATTGAACTTTGCGTAGCAAACAATGCACTTTCAGTAGATCATTTGGAGGTGATTAACGAAAATGAAATTGCTGCTTTAGAGAATTCTTACACAATTGCCACACTTCTACCAACGGCTCCATTCTTTTTAAGCGATCCCTATCAACCAGCACGTCAAATTATTGATGCGAGAATTGCTACCGCATTGGCCTCTGACTACAATCCCGGTTCTACTCCCTCCGGAAATATGAATTTTGTAATTTCTTTAGCCTGTATAAAACTTAAAATGACTCCTGAAGAAGCCATTAACGCTGCCACCGCAAACGGAGCATTTGCACTTGAAATGCAAAACGAAGTTGGCAGTATTGCAAAAGGGAAAAAAGCTAACCTAATCATTACAGAAGAAATCCCCTCTATGGGTTTTATGCCCTACTCTTTTGGCAGAAATCACATTGACCAAGTTATTATTAACGGAAAACAATTTAATTATGAACCTTAAATTAATTGAGAAAAGCGACCTTAAACGACTTACCGACCAAAGAGCCAGAGAAGTAAAAATTGGGGAAAGCATTCAAGCCGGTAGTGACTTTATTTTAGAAGATTTGGCGGATTCAACGGCTACTTTTGTCATCTTAGGTATTCCGGAAAATGTGGGTCCTCGTGCTAATTGCGGACAAGGCGGAAGTGAAAGTGCTTGGGAGGCCTTTTTACCCAAGTTTTTGAATATTCAAGAAACAGATAAATTTAAAGGTGAAGATTTATTGCTGTTGGGTAGTTTAGATTGCAGTGAATTTAATGCATTGCCTTCAGATGATTTAGCTAGCCTAAGAAAAGCAGTAGCCGAGATTGACTATGTTGTGAGCGATTTAATCAAACTAATCGTTTCAGCAGGAAAAATCCCCATCATAATTGGCGGCGGGCACAACAATGCTTACGGAGCAATTAAAGGAAGTTCCCAAGCATTCAATCAAGCCATCAACTGCATAAACTTGGATCCTCATGCCGATTACCGAACAACTGAAGGCAGACATTCCGGCAATGGATTTACTTATGCCAAAAATGAAGGCTACTTAGCGGACTACGCCGTGCTTGCATTACACGAAAATTACAACAGTGCTGCTATGCTCCAACAAATGCAAGAAGATGGCGTTCACCACATATTATTTGAAGATATTTTTCTGCGAAATAAGATTGATTACAGGCTTAGCATAAATCAAATGCTCGATTTGGTAAATGACCAAAAATATGGAGTAGAATTAGACTGTGATGCAATTCAGGATTTTCCTTCTTCAGCACAAACACCTTCGGGAATTTCTACGAACGATGCTCGTTTATACCTTACAATCGCGGGAAGTTCTAAAAATGCTGTTTACTTGCACCTGCCGGAAGCCGCCCCTGCTTTAGTAAAAGGTTCAGCCCCTCAAGTTGGCAAATTACTGGCTTATTTAGTGAGTGATTTTGTGAAGGCGAAAAAGAGTTTTAGTGGAAGTTAAAAGTGGCTAAAGTTTGAAGTTGAATTTTTTATTGTACTTTAGTTTTCCATCATTCAATTTTTGTGGAAATACCAATTTATCATACCATTGCCGATTTTTTTGAAAAAGTGGGACAAACAATTCCCCAAGATACCACCTTTAGTATAATTCGGTTGCATGATTTATTTAAAGCTACTCCTTATCAGTCGGCGAAGTTTAAAACTGATTATTTCTCATTTATATTTATAAAAAGAGGAAGCGGCAATTACACTGTAGACAGTCATCAATTTAACGTAAAAGACAATTGCATCTATTTTACTAATCCCGGTCACATAAAGTCATTTTATGTAGATAGTTGCGAAAATGCCTATATGATCAATTTCACTGAAAGTTTTCTTTCTCAATACTTAAGCAAGTCGATATATGAAGATTATGATTTTCTTTTAGCTGAAACATTAGCTGCCAAAACGATGAGTAAAGAGCTATTTGACCAAATTTCTTTTTATTATAAACAAATTGAAAATGAAATTGCATATCCTGAAAAAGAAAAATTTAAAGTTGTTGCTTCTTTATTGGGAATAATATTCCAAAAATTAAAAACTCACTTATGGCCAAACTACAATGCGCTAGAAGAAGGTAAAAGAAGTTCGCAAATTGTTACAGAGTTTAAACAAATACTCGATGATTGTTTTAGGTTAAACAATGAATTTCAATGTAAAAACCCCTCTCCAAAGGTTGAATCATTTTCGACTGAAATTGGGTTACATCCGAATTATTTAAGTTCTGTCATTAAATCTAAAACCGGAAGAACAATTAGCGATTGGGTAAATGAGCGAAGAATTTTGCTAGCAAAACTACTTTTAACTGAAGGTAATTTGACAACAAAGTTAGTAGCCTATGAACTTGAGTTCAATGAACCAACTCATTTTAGTCGATTCTTTAAAAAACATTGTAAACAAACTCCCTCTGATTATGTGAGAAGCGTCAAAAGTGACATCCTTTAATTTAGGTTCTAAAAGCTTAATAATTGGTTCATATCAAAGGGTCTTTTTATTACACCTTTGCATAAAAAAGTAAAATGGATTTAGGAAGTATTGTAGAGGAATTTCTTAAGACATTAAAGCATAGAAAAAGTTTTGATGACTTACTTCCATTTTATCATAAAGACATTGAACAAGTTGAGTTTCCTAATTTACTCAGCTCTAAAAAAACTATTCGCTCTTTAAAGGAGCTAAAAATAGCTACCGATAGAGGAGCTAAGCTGCTTCAAAGCGAACATTACCAAATAGTCAACAAATATATTTGTGATAGAGCTGTAATTGTAGAAGTTATTTGGTCGGGACGATTATCACAGTCACTTGGCAAACTCAATGTTGGAGAAGAATTAAAAGCTTACTTTGCTCAATTCTATGAATTTGAAAACGGTAAAATAATTAAGCAAAGAAACTACGATTGTTTTGAAATTTTTTAAAAAGAATCTTCTTACAAAAAGAAGATAAAACAAAACATTTCTTTGATTTATTCTCATCAGGAATACAATAAGAATGAACAAAATAATTTATTATGTGGCTAGCTCAATAGATGGTTATATAAGTGGTTCTGAAAATGATGTTAGTCAGTTTACTCAAAAGGGCGAAGCTGTTGAACATTATTTTAAAGATTTGAAAGACTTCAAAACTGTAATCATGGGCAGGAGAACTTATGAAATGGGATACAAGTTTGGTTTAAAAGAAGGGCAAGCAGTTTACCCTACTATGAAACATTTTATTTTTTCGAATTCTTTAAAATTCAGAAAACCTAACCCAAAAGTTTGTGTTTGCCCCATTTCAATTGACAAAGTGAATGAAATAAAAGCCAAGTCTGAGTCAAACATTTATTTATGCGGAGGTGGAGAGTTTTCCGGATGGTTACTAAAAAATGGTTTGGTAGATCAAATTAAATTAAAACTAAATCCTATTACTTTAGGCAGTGGTATTAAACTATTTGGTTCACTCTGCACAGTTAATCATTGGAAATTAAATAAATACAAGGCTTTTAAAGATGGGCTAATGTTATTAACTTATAATAAACTAACATAAAGTAGAATAATGAAAAGATTAATTAGGTCAATAAAAATTATAGTTATTGCAGTTTTAATACTTCTTATAGCACAAATTTTTTATTTCATTTATCTAAGTCCAACTGAAGAATATCCTAAAGATAATTATTTAGAAAATGCCCAAAACAAAACAGCTCTGATTGTAGTAGCTCACGATGATGACGCTTCTTTTTTTGCAGGAACAACGGCAAAATTAACCAAAGCCGGTTGGGACATTAATTTCATCACATTTTATTCAAAGCAATGGCGAGCTGAGGAATATGACATTCGAAAGCAAGAGATGAGAGAAGTTGCTGACTACCTAAGCTTTAAAAACTTATGGATGCATGACCTCCGAATCCGACATGAAATCAATCCAAATGGCAAACCATGGATGCCGATGGAATACAAATACTATAAAGAAGAGTTTAATGTTGATAGCCTTTATCAACTTATTTCTACCGCTATACTGAAATCCAAACCTTCGGTAATCTTAATGTTAGATACCGTAATGGGTTTTTACGGGCATAATGACCACACTGTTGTAGGACAAGTCACTTATAATGCGGCTAAAAATATTAATGATTCAAATAAAATAATTGAACGCATTTATCAATACGTATGGCCACCATCTTATGCTGAAAAAGTAATGGGTGGTAAAGAAGTTTACGAAGCTGCAAAAAAGATATATAAAATTGAAGGAATGCCGAAGCCAACAGTTGAAATAGACATTTCTGATTATGCTGCGGAAAAGAAAAAAGTATTGGAACTTCATGCTTCCCAACAGCGCAACTTAACTAAATTGTTTTGGGCTTATAGCTACTATCCGGCTTGGCTATATTTTGGCATTTTTAATACAGAATATTTCAATTTGATTGAAATGTAATCTCACTATCATTTCGTAAGGTTTCTCATAATAGCTTTTCCTACCTTAGCAGCATGAAACCAATCATTGAATGCGTGCCAAATTTCAGCGAAGGTCAAGATGAAACGACCATTGCTGCCATAGCTGCGGCTGTTAAAAGTGTTGAAGGAGTACAACTCTTGCACCAAGACAGTGGGAAGGCTGCCAATCGAACGGTTTATACCTTTGCAGGTGAAGTTCAAGCAGTTTTTGAAGCAGCTTATCGTGCCATTGCTGTTGCGGTGGAAAAAATTGATATGCGCAAACAAAAGGGAGAGCACCCTAGAATTGGTGCTTGCGATGTTTGTCCATTTATCCCCATTTCGGGGATTAGTCTTAAAGAATTAGTTCCCTTAACAAGATCCTTTGCTGAAAAAGTGAGTCGCGATTTTAGAATTCCCATTTTCTTTTATGAGGAATCGGCAACTTCTAAAAAGAGAAAAAATCTGGCTTCACATCGTATCGGTCAGTACGAAGCACTGAGAGAAAGACTAAAAAATGGAAAATGGAAAAGCGACTTTGGTGAATACAATCCAAGCTTCGGCGGTTGTGTAATGGGTGTTAGAAAGTTTTTAGTCGCCTATAACATTAACCTAAACACTACTGATGCCCATATTGCTCAAGAAATAGCGTTTGATTTAAGGGAGCTGGGCAGACCAATAGGAAAGGAAAACGGAAAAACCATATATAAGCCGGGCAAGTTGAAAAATGTTAAAGCCATTGGTTGGTACATTAAAGATTTTGATCGTGCGCAAGTGTCTATAAACCTCACCGATTTTGAAAAAACGCCACTCCACATGGTTTATGAGCAATGTAAACTCATAGCCAATGTTTTTGGTGTAAAAGTTACCGGCTCTGAAGTAATTGGTCTGATTCCCAAAGCAGCACTTCTAAGCTGTGGTAAATTTTATCTAAAAGAAAAAGCAAATGCAACCGAAGAAGAGTACATACAGTCTGCTATAGAACAATTAAACTTAGGCGAACTTAACAATTTTGATTATAAAAAGAGAATCATTGAATATGCTTTAATGCAAAAATAATGAAGAAATTAACTATTGGTACCACACTACTTTTGCTTTCGCTCAATCTTTTAGCAAATTCGCTAGATTCCCTTTATAAAATTGATTTAAAAAAGAACACAGGAATTGCTTTCCAATATTTTAATAAATCGATAATTAAATTGGATAGCACTGAAGCTATTTCTTTAATGAACAATGGTATAGCAATTGCAAAAGAGCAGAAAAAAGAGCCAGTACAAGCGCTGCTCTTGGGTTTTAGAGCAGTTTACATTTATCATAATCTTCCTTTGCAAAGAGAACGCTCAATTGAAGATTTAGAAAGCGCTCTGGAACTCTTAGAACATCAGTCGAATTACGAAGAATTAAAAGCTCGATTAAACAACTTACTGGGTTACTACCTTTTAAGACACCTAAATTACCAGTTGGCGCTTGAAAAAATTCTTACTTCCGATTATCAATTTAAACAAATTGGATATGAAAAGATTAAAGGAGTTGACTTATACTTATACAATACTGCGGTGGTATATTTTGGCTTTCAACAGTATGATAAAGCTATTGAATACCTCAACTTGTCACTAGAATATACTGCTAACGACAATTTAGAAAGTTTAGAAGCCAATTATAACTTATTAGGGGTTTGTTTTTCTGAAAAGGGAGAAAATCAAAAAGCACTCAATTATTTAGAAAAATCTCGCAAGCTTATTTTAGATGAAGGCGACTCAGCTAAACTTTCAATGATTGATTGCAATATTGGAATGTTTTATACAGAGCTTAATCAGTTTGATAAGGCAAAAAGCCATTTAGAAATAGCCTACAAAAATGGGATTAAACACCAACGGTACATTAATGCCGCTACAGCTTCTTTGTGGAGAGCTAAAAATGAAATTGCTTTACAAAATCCTGAGATAGCAAACATCCGCTTAGAAGAGGCAAAGTCTGCTTTTAAACAGCTTGAAAGAATTTCACCGGAAAACAAAAAGTATATTTATACGCTTGAAGCAGAAGTGGCTGAGCTAAACGGTGATTATCAGAAAGCTTCTACCTATAAAGATTCCATGGAATTGATGAACCAAAAAATCGGCAAAATGAAAGATTTAAGTGCTTTAGCTGATTTAAATGTAAAGTTGATTACAGAGAAACATGAATCGGAAATGGCACTCGTAGAAGAGCAAAGTGCTCATCAGAAAGCTCAGCAAAAGCTTATTATGGTAATCTCTGCATTAATTGCTCTTTTTCTGCTCCACTTGTGGATTCAAAGTAATCGTAAACGCAAAAAAGAGCGATTAGAATTTGAAAAAGAAAAGGAAAAAAGCATTGAGCAACTCAAAAATTTTCGTCAGCGAATTAAAGAAAAAAACGAACTACTGGAAAAGGTAAAAACGGAACTCCAACAAAAAAGCAAGGAGAAAAAGGAGGAGGAAAAAAGTGAACTTGTCCAACAATTAAGCGATTCAATTATTTTAACAGAAGATGATTGGATTCAATTTAAACGACTTTTCGAACAAGTTTATCCTAACTTTTTGCCGAAAGTTCAAAAAGAATTTCCGGAGCTTACTTTAGCTGAGATTCGATTTTTAGCTCTTTTAAAAATGGGATTAAGTGTAAGCGAAATGGCTAACACTTTGGCGATACTGCCACAGTCGGTTAGAAAAACACGACAGCGATTGATGAAAAAACTCTCCTTTTCACATCAAAAAGAACTGCGACAATTCATTTCAAATATTTGATAACTCACTGTAAATAAGCGAAAAAAATTGTCCGCTTTTTGTCGCCCCAATTTTTCAAATAAACCTTAGCTCCTAGCATAATTTTATTGTTCGACTTTTTTTAAAAAAAGAGTCATTAACCAAATAAAACTAAAATTATGCGAAAAAAAATTACAACTTTAATCTTAGGCTCCTTAGCTATGGGAGTTAGTTTACAACTTAATGCTCAAATACATGAGCAATCCTTTGAAATCGGCGGAATCTATGAAGATGAAGGAAGAGTTATTCAAATTGATGGGGACAAAAACACCTACATTGCGGGCTCTTATGTTAACTTAGTAGATTTTGACCCTTCACCTGCACCTGCCGATACTGCTTTTCGACAAACTGCTTTTGCCCCTAATGCATTTATTGCCAAATATGACTCAACAGGAGATTTTAAATGGGTAAATACAATTGATGGGCAGCAACTAATTCACATTAGAGATATGGAGTTGTCAGCTGCCGGAGACTTATATGTTATTGGAGACTTTATGGATACTGCCCGATTTAAAGGTGTTTCATCATTAAATACCCATGTTTCTAATGGGGTTTTTGATGTATTTATTGCTAAATACGATACAAGCGGACAAATTTTATGGTCGCACTCTATGGGAGGAGTTGCGCCTGACTGGGGTTATGATTTAACTGTAGACCAAAATGAAAATGTAATCATAACCGGTTCCTTTTTAGTTTCTATGGATTTTGATCCTTCAACCACCGGAACGGCAAATATTTCAACTACCATGGGAAGCCCTGATATTTTTGTAGCAAAGTACGATGTTAACGGAGATTATCTTTGGGCTAAAAAGGCCGGTTCACCAGCAATGGATGAAGGTCATAGCATTGATGTAAATCGTAGTGGTGAGATTTACGTTACGGGCTTTATTGGCGACTCATCTGCATTTGACACTATAGGAGTGACTAATCGTGGAGCAAACGACATTTTTATTACCAAGTACGACGCTCAAGGCAATGCTATTTGGGCACAAGGACTTGGTGGTCCCGCACCGGATAAAGGTACTGTGATTAAGGAAAATGGAAGTAATTTTTATTTAGCGGCTTCTTATCAAGCACTGGCTTTTATAGACTCATCAGCTTCTGCTCCCAACCACTTTAGTGCCGGTGGCGAAGATATGCTAATTGCTTCTTTTGACACTTCAGGAGCTTATCAATGGTCAAAAAGCATAGGTGGACTCTCTGGTGAAGAAATCAATAGTTTAGACCTGGATATCCATGGAAATATTTTAATAAGCGGCTCATTTGCTGATTCAGCTAATTTTGATCCGGATGCAGGTGTTGCTGCACTGCATAGTAATGGCGATAGAGATATTTTTATGGCGAAGTATTATCCGGATGGAAAATATATTTGGGCTCACTCTTTTGGTGCTGCTAATGTTGACGAAGGAAACTACATTTTAGCAGCGAACGATGCAATTTACCTTACGGGCGCATTTGAAGATACCGTTGATTTTAATCCTTCTCCAACGGCAAATGACACACTTTTTGCCAGCGACAACGGAAGCTTATTTTTTGCCAAGTTTGGAGCATGTCACAACAATCATAGCTTTGATACTACTTCTGTTTGCTTTGGTGATACTGTAATATACAATAGTCAATATTCTTTTAATGAGAGCGGAAGTTATCATTTGCGCATGCTAGATGCGAATGGTTGTGATACATTAGTTACGCTTTTTGTTGAAGAAAATGACAGTATAAATACTCAGCTTACGACCAATGATCCAACAATTACGCTAAACGACAGTAATTCAATGTATCAGTGGTTAGATTGTAATGCTGATACATTAATTAATGGAGAAACTGCCCACATTTTTACGGCAACTGCCAACGGAAATTATGCTGCAATTATTACTGATAGCCTGAGTGGCTGTAGTGATACAACTGCATGTGTAAACATTACAGCAGTAGGAATTCAACAAAATGAAATAGAAAAAACTAAATTACTGTTGTACCCTAATCCTACTTTGGGAAATATATACATTGAAAGCGACCAAAATGTAAATTATAAAATTTTCAATCAATTAGGACAGTTAGTTCAGCTAGGTCGATTAAAAGAAGGTGTCCAAGAAATTAGTCTTCATAAACTTAATTCGGGCATCTACTTCTTGTCAACTGAAAAACAATCACAAACATCGTTTCATAAAATTGTGCTACAAAAATGATTTTTTGGTTGTTATCTTAAGTACCTAGTCCTCCCTCTTTGCAAAAGCAAAGAGGGATTTTTTATTTCACTCCTCGCTCCTTTTCTCCTAAAAATTAAGTAGCTTTCAGCTGATTTTCTAATACGTCAATGAAAGCAACTGAACAAAACACCAACAAGGAATCTTCCTTTATTCAGAAATTAATCTACTTCTTTCCCTTACAGCTGTTTTTTGTTCACATCAAAAAAAATCAACAGTTGCTGCTTTTTTGGGCTCTTTTGTTTCTCATTATTTTTAAGCAAGTTGGCACAAAATATGGACTTCCTTTGCTTTTTCTCGCTCCTGAGTACATTGGAGGTTTAAGCTTTAGCAGTTATTTTATATTGGGATTTGCCATCGGAGGTTTTGCCATGGCTTTCAACATTTCCTCCTACATCATGAATGGTTTTCGTTTTCCATTTTTAGCAACTTTATCCAAACCTTTTTTAAAATACTGCTTAAACAATGCACTAATCCCTTTTATCTTTATCATATCTTACCTCTTTCAAGCTTACGAATTCCTTTCTGACTATGAAGACTTTACACTTAATGAAATTATTCATCGACTCGCCGGCTTTGTAGGAGGCTACTTCATCTTCGTCTTTTTAACCATGGTATACTTTATGGCTACCAACAAAGACTTGGAGAAGCTCTTTGGAAAAGAACTCGCCAAAGTAATGAGCTCAGACACGAAAAAAGGTGAACCCGCCAAAGACCTACTATCTCGCTCAAAAGCAGAATGGTACAAAGAACAAGCCTTGCAGAGCAAAATTTGGCGGGTAGATTATTACTTCGGTCAGTTTTTTAGATTGAGAAAAACAAGACCTTACGATCATTATAAGCAGCACATGCTCACTCAGGTTTTTCGTCAAAACCACATCAATGCTTCTCGTTTTGAAATAGCCATTATTATCTCCATTATTATTTTAGGCTTATTTAGAGAAAATGAAATTTTCATCATTCCTGCAGCCTCTACCATAACGCTCTTGTTTACCATGCTTTTAATGATTACTTCAGCATTGCGCTCTTGGCTGCACGGCTGGACATGGGTGGTCATCGCGGCTGTTTTACTGGGAATTAACCTTTTAACACAATACACCAATTTTTACTACGAAAGTAGAGCTTATGGATTAAGCTATGCTGAGAAAGCAAAATATCCTCAAAATGCTATTCTTACTGATTCTATAATTAATGCCGACATCAATGAGCACCTAAAAATGCTCAACAATTGGGAATTAAAAAACAAAAACCATCCGGTTAAAAAACCCAAAGCCGTTTTTGTTGCTGCCAGCGGCGGCGGTTCTAGAGCTGTTTTATGGTCATTTGTGGCATTGCAACACCTAGACAGCCTCACAAATGGTGAGCTTTTTAAACATTCCGTTCTTTTTACCGGCTCCTCCGGAGGTATGATTGGTTCTGCCTTTTTTAGAGAATTGAAGTTAAGTGCAAAGAGCGATAGTTTATCTCCTTATGCTGCAAAATACCAAGAAGCCATGTCGAAAGACATTTTAAATCCAGTCATTTTTACCTTAGCGGTGAATGACATGCTGGTAAGAACTCAACGCTTTAACTATCAAGGGGGCTCTTACTGGAAGGACAGAGCTTATATTTTTGAAAAAACGCTCAACAACTACACAGAAGGTTTGATGGATAAAAAACTGTTGGACTATAAAGCTGCTGAACAAAATGCTGACATTCCACTAATGATTCTTAGTCCTTCAATTGTTAATGACAGCCGCAGATTATTAATTAGCAATTTGCCCTTGAGTTTTATGGCTAAGCAGCAAATAAATACAAATGCACTAAGCGAGAATGTCGACTTCCAACAACTATTTAATCAACACAATCCTTTGCAAATTCGCTTTCTCTCGGCTTTGCGCATGAGTGCTTCTTTTCCTTACATTTTGACCACTGTAAACTTACCCACCGACCCAATGATTGAAGTTTTCGATGCAGGTTTAAGAGACAACTATGGCATAAAAACCATTACAAAATACATTTTCAACCTCCGTCAATGGTTGGAGCGAAATACTTCCGGAATTGTGATTCTTCAAATTAGAGACGGCTTAAAAACCGAGCGAAAATACAAGAAAACCGAAAAGCGCAGTATGCTTAAAAACCTGCTTTCTCCTTTTGGAAGTTTGTATGGCAACTGGTTTGAAGTACAAGACTATAACAACGACGAACTATTGGAGTACGCCTCAGCATGGTACTCCGGCGAAGTAGAAATTATCGACTACCAATTAAATCGAGGAAACGAAGAATACATCTCATTAAGTTGGCATTTAACTTCCAAAGAAAAAAAACAAATCTTATCTTCGATTAATCTTAAGGCAAATCAAAAAGCCGAAAAACAGTTAATAGAACACTTAAACTACGACCAATGAAAACGATAAAACTAATCTCTATCATTTTTATAGCAACATCTTTTTGGCTAGCCTGTCAGCCTTCTGATCAAAACATTGAAGTTAAAAAAGAAACTCAAATCGACAGTACAGAACTGCAGAACTTAAAAGTAAAGCTCAACGCCACGGAAGCACAACTATTAAATATTCAAGTAGAACTGGCTAAATGCAAAGGCGATAGTTTAGCCATTGATAGTTTGACAAAGTATGCAATATAAAGTACAATAAAATGCTTTATCTTAAAAATTATACCTCGCTCCTACTCCAGCCTGCATCCAAAACAAAAAAGGATCGTCTAACACTTCCATAAACAAAGTAGCGTCTAAAAAAACGGAAACCGGTGCATCCTCGAAAGTATACTCTAAGCCAATAACACCGTCCACTCCAATATCAAAGTCAGTTACTCGCTCGCCGGTTTCATAATACCAATTCGGATCTCCGCTTAACTTATAGCGATAATCGTAAGTGTAGGTTTGATAACGAAACTGACCACCAAAGCCATAATACCCCTCCAAGCCACTAATTTGTTCGTCGGCAACGGTATTAATACTTTTTCTAAACAAGTAATGCACTTGTACACCTATTGGCGTTGAAGCTGAGTAACCTCTGTATTGAAAGTCACTATAGCCAAACTTTTGATCTTTGTACCAATCATCGAAACGATTGTCGTACCACCTTCTGCCAGACCAATGTGTGCGACCAACACTTATTTCTAAGGCATTGTTTTCTGTATACTTTTTTACGGAAATTCCACTTGGATCACCAAGCCTCACTCCTACTCCCCAGTTTTCTTGTGCTAAAGTCGTTCTAGGCAAGAGAAAAATGCCTAACAGTGCTACTATTAAAAATCTTAAAATATATTTTGCCATCGTATGTTGGTTTGGTTATCGTTTAAGCAAAAATATTACTTTCGTTTTTATAATAGACTTCCAAGAGTTAGAAAAGTATATTATTCTACTTTTAAACTGTATTAGTTATGGGGATCTTTCACTTGAACTTTCTTTCGATAGTCCTTGCATAATTGGAATTCCTGCTCCGTAAACAACGTATGTCTTGCTTAGCTGTAGAAAATAAAACGTACTATTCAGCAAACCACTTGCCTTTCTCATTTTATATCTTTAATTACTTATTTTCCATTTTTTCTCAGTTGTCGGCTTCTTAGCCTTGCCACTAACGTTACTGTATGGTGTCGTTGTGGATTAGATAAAAGTAACACTTTCAATTTAGCACTTAGCAAAAACCGCTTAGCGGTTTTGTTTTTTTGTTTTTTTACAAAATCCGCTAGCGGATTTTACGACCTTCAAATAGAGCAGATGCTAACCAAACTACCTTACCCACAATGCACTATACAGCGTGTTACCTGCAGTTTTTTTCTTCCTTTAATACCTTAATATGCTCATTAATATTAGCTTTTAAATAATCTTTTCTCTCGTCTGATGTAAACATCATTTCGTCTATTCCATTTTGCAAATTTTGAAGATTTGTTAAATAATCTGCAGAACCATCCAATTTTACTTTTTGCCCTAAAGCAATTAGATTAAGCTGTCGCTCTCTCATATAACAACAAGAAAATCTAACATCTATTTCATTTGGACATAGCCTATCAAATGACATTAGTATTTGTTGAGTACTCTTATCGACTAATGTTCTTCTTTTTCTTGTAAGAATCTCATTTCCATCAAACTCACTTCTTCTACCATATATTAAAATATAGAATGGTTCAAAGTGCAATCTTCGAGTATCTTGGTCAATATCGAAGTCTTCAAAAAAGTTTAATTGATTTTCTGGTTTAGAAAGATGTGCAGCCCATTCATCCAACTGATTTTTTGCTTTAGTGAAGTCGGAAGTTGGACTTCCGTCTTTGTTAAATAATTTTTTACTTGGAGCTTCAATTTCTATTAATACAGGTGAGAATACGGAACTGTCATATGACAGCCACATAAAATCAGGAATACGAGTGTTTAATCCACGTATCTTCGGTTGGCTTATTAGGCAGTCATGAATTGGGTCATGACCTGACATTGATTGTCCGAATGCACTGTGTGCTCCTGGAATAAAAGATAAATTACGCTCGAAAAATTTTTGAAAACACTTTTCATCTGTTGGATTATTTTCCAATAAATCATGGTAATGATTTATTGAATTATCTCTATAACTTGAAAAATCAAATTTAAACTCGTCCATATTTTTAATTAATCTTCTCTCTTTTTGATTTTGCCATCTTTAGAAATAGTGTATGTCTTGTCTTCAAAAATTGATTTCATTATTAGCCATACATGATCTTCCCCTTTTATTTCCATCTTGCTTTTTGCAATTTTTAAATGTCCTGTTAATTTGAAGCCTTGAATTTTTATTTTTTCTTGAGTAGGAGTATAAGTGAAGTTGGCGTCTTTACATTTAAAAACTTTAGTGAATTCTTCATTCTCATTCTTCTTTGATAGTTCAGCTGTGAAATCATTTACATAAGTTTCAAATGGTACTTTTTCTCCATTTTTTAGTTGAACTTCTAATAACTCCACTCTTGTCATATTGTCGACAAGGTCTGATTTGATGTCTTCAGAAACTATCAAATCTAATCCTGTTAATTCTGGAAGCAGCATATTTATGTTTACAACTATTGTTTTTAATCTACCCTCCCAATCTTTTTCTGTCAACTCTCTGAGTTCAACCAATCCGATGTTACGATATTTCGCAAACTTTATAGCATCAGGTGTAAATCCTAATTTTGAAACTATAATTCCTTTATTTAAGCCTGTATCTTCAACGATTTCAGCTACTTTCATAATAATATCTTTATTGATATTTTTATCCCAATATTTACATTCTATAGCTGTTTTATATGTGTGAATTCCATCAGAATGTTTAGTTAAAACATCAATTTGGTGATTGACTTCAGACTTTCCTTTAACTGAACATTTATTACCAAAACATTCAATTTCTACACCATTGTTCTTCCCGAGAGTTTCATAAATATGTTTTGTAACTTCTTCGTAGTCTTTCCATTCCATGATGTAATATTTAATTGCAGGTAACTCATAAATACTCGAATAAACATAATACTTTCTAACTTTTCAAACACTTACCCCACAAACATAACCATATTACAGCTAATTGATTCAACTAAAATCACATCATCAAACAGTCAATATAATCCGTGAGCATATGAAAAAGCAAACCTAGGCCAATTATATTAAAAGGCTTTCTTAAAAATAGCAGTATAAAATAAACTCCCATTGCATAGTATGTATGTAGCGGATGAAAGTTAATTCCACAACGATCCGGCTGAAAAATAGGGTCTGCAAGCAAGTGATCCAAGTCTACTAACATGGTAGCCAATAGAATTAAATACGCCTTTTTCCACTCTTTTTTGAAAAAGATAAAAGCCAATACTAATGGAAAAACAAGGTGTAGGAAGTAGTGAACTAAGCTTTGCATAAGTGTTAAAGTAGAACCCAAAATTAAGCTTCCTACAAATAAAAAAACCCGACAAATTGCCGAGTCTTTTCGCTTAATGATTAAGTGTGCTGTATACTATTGCATTTTTAAATCATACCGATCGAGCTGCATTACTTTTGTCCATGCAACAACAAAGTCTTTTGCAAATTTTTCTTTTGCGTCATTTGAGGCATAAACTTCAGCCAATGCTCTCAACTCAGAGTTTGAACCAAAGATTAGATCTACTCTGCTTGCTGTCCATTTTAAATCGCCGCTTTCTCGGTCTCTACCTTCAAAATGCTCTTTATCTTCTGAAGTAGCTTTCCAAACGGTGTTCATATCTAATAAATTGACAAAGAAATCATTGCTTAAGCTACCTACTTCATCAGTAAACACTCCCGTTTTAGAACCGTCGTAATTTGTTCCTAAAACACGCATACCACCCACTAAAACAGTCATTTCCGGAACTGATAAAGTCAACAATTGAGCTTTATCAACCAATAATTCTTCGGTAGAAAAAGTGTATTGTTTCTTCAAATAATTTCTAAATCCATCAGCTTGCGGCTCTAACACCTCCATCGATTCAGGGTCTGTAAGCTCTTTAGTTGCATCTACTCTACCCGGTGTAAAAGGAACAGCTATATCGATTCCTGCATTTTTAGCCGCTTTTTCTACAGCTGCATTTCCACCCAACACAATTAAGTCGGCCATAGAAACTTGCTTTTCCTTATTCTTTTTGTTAAAGTCTTTCTGAATATTACTTAGCTTGGTCAAGACTTTTTCTAACTGCTCAGGATTGTTCACTTCCCATTTACGCTGTGGTTCTAATCTTAAGCGTCCGCCATTAGCACCGCCTTTCATATCAGATCCTCTAAAAGTTGAAGCTGAAGCCCAAGCGGTAGAAACTAATTCAGAAATGCTTAAACCCGACTCTAAAATTGACTTTTTAAGCTGTTTTACATCACTTTCGTCGATTAATTCATATTCGCGTTTTGGAAGCGGATCTTGCCATAAAAGCTGCTCTTTGGGTACTTCAGGTCCTAAATAAAGTACCGACGGCCCCATGTCTCTATGCGTTAACTTAAACCAAGCTTTAGCAAAAGCCTTTTCAAACTCTTCAGGATTTTCTAAAAATCTTCTGGAAATCTTATCGTAAATCGGGTCTTCACGTAATGACAAATCTGTCGTTAACATGGTTGGTTTGTGCATTTTTGTCGAATCAAACGCATCCGGCACCATTACTTCAGAATCTACAGCTACCCATTGATGCCCTCCTGCAGGACTTTTAGTTAACTCCCACTCTGTGGCATATAAACTTTTGAAAAATCCATGACTCCATTGTGTAGGCGTAGTTGTCCAAATCACTTCTACCGGCGAAGTAATGGCATCCCCGGCTTTTCCTGACTTATAGTCACTTTTCCAACCTAAACCTTGCTCTTCAATTCCCGCAGCTTCAGGAGATGGTCCTAAGTGCGAATCCGGTGCAGCTCCGTGAGTTTTTCCGAAGGAGTGACCACCTGCAATCAAAGCAACTGTTTCCTCATCGTTCATTCCCATACGCTTAAAGGTTTCACGTATATCAATTGCCGCAGCTTTCGGATCAGGTTTACCATTCGGTCCTTCAGGGTTTACGTAAATCAATCCCATTTGCACTGCCGCCAATGGTTTCTCTAATTCACGGTTACCGCTGTAGCGCTCGTCTTCTAACCACTTACTCTCCGGTCCCCAATAAACGTTGCTCGCAGGCTCCCAAACATCAGCTCTTCCGCCACCGTAACCATAAGTTTCAAAGCCCATATCTTCCAAGGCTACATTTCCGGCTAAAATCATTAAATCTGCCCAAGAAATATTTTTACCGTATTTCTGCTTAATTGGCCATAATAATCTTCTTGCCTTATCTAAATTAGCATTGTCCGGCCAACTGTTTAGTGGCGCAAAACGCTGCTGTCCTTCACGTGAACCACCGCGACCATCACCAGTTCGGTAAGTTCCAGCGCTGTGCCAAGCCATTCTAATAAATAAGGGTCCGTAGTGTCCGTAATCCGCAGGCCACCAATCTTTAGAATCTGTCATCAATGCCTTTAAGTCTTTCTTTAAAGCATAATAATCCAATTCATTAAAAGCTTTAACATAATCAAAGTTCTCATCGTAGGGGTTTGAACTTGGAGAGTTTTGACGCAGTACACTTAAGTCTAAACGATTTGGCCACCATTCAGATAAACTCATCGCTTGACCTTCAGCTTTAATTCCGGTGGACTTTTCGTTCTCACTCATGCTTTCTTGCTTAGCTTCAGCCTGGGCTTTTTTATCAAAACCAAAAGGGCATTTGGCTTCGGAATCCATGTCTTGAGCAATGGAAAGTTGTGAAACAATCACTGCTCCAATTAGTATTGCTTTTCTCATATCTATAATTTTTGATTTAACTCAATATACTCCTTCAAAGATAATTGCTTATTTTTATCTATAAAAACTATATTTTAGATACTAACATCGATTTTATCAATGAATATTCAACAAATTCAATACCTATTAGCCGTTGCTGAAAACAAACATTTTGAAAAAGCTGCGGAGAAGTGCTTTGTAACACAGTCGACCCTTAGCACAATGATTTCCAAGTTTGAGGAGGAATTTGAAATCAAGGTTTTCAATCGAAAGAAAAAACCGGTGGAACTTACAAAAGAAGGAGAAATCCTGATAGAGCAATTAAAACTTATACAAAAAGAGTTAGCTCAACTAAAAGAAATTAGCAATGAAATAAAAGGAAACATAAAGGGAGAATTAAGCATTGCAGTTATTCCTACGATTGCTCCATTTCTATTGCCGCATTTTTTGCAATCCTTTGCTTCAAGATTTCCCGAATTAAAAATTAAAGTCCGTGAGCAAACAACTGAAGAAATTGTTCGGCAGATCAAATCTAGAGAATTGGATATTGGAATTTTATCTTTACCAATAAACGACAATGATTTAGTAGAGCATGCACTTTACAATGAGCCCTTTGTTTATTATGATGCATCTAATCAAAATACAGAACATCAAAAAGCCTCAATAAAGCAACTTAATTTAAACAACCTCTGTTTGTTGGAAGAAGGACATTGCATGCGCACGCAAATAATGGAGCTTTGTGACCTTCATAAAAAGACTGTAAACAACAAATTAAATTTTGAATACAAAGCCGGCTCAATTGACAGTTTACTGCGATTTGTAAATGCCAATAAAGCTTCTACGCTACTTCCTCATTTGTCGGCAATTGATTTAACTAAGAAAGAACAAAACTTTGTCAGCACTTTTGAGAAGCCAATCCCTTTTCGATCAGTAGGAATTGTGGTACATCAACACTTTGTTAAGTTTAACGTTTTAAACAATTTAAAAAGTAAAATATTGCAAAGTGTAATCCCTTTACTCCCGGAGCAGAATTTTAAAGGTGAGCAATTGTCGCCGGTTTAGGCTTTAGGATATTTGGATAAAAGGAGCTCTTGATGAACTTTGCGGTTAAATTGGCGTTTTCTTTTTTGATTTTTGTTGGAAACTGAACTCATCAAAGGCGGTCACCTAAAGTCCCAACTTAGAGCCCTTTAGCTAATCAGACCCAATACCCTAACATTTATGTATAAAATATCAACAGATTCTAAAGTAAATTCAGAATGACTATCTCCGTTAAAATTTATCAGTAAAACAGGGCACGTCTCCAAAAGTATTTTTCATTTAAATGATTAGTCATTAATAATTGGCAGTTAGCAAATACACTTTGTTTTTAACATTAAGAAGTGAAGGAAAATTAAGGGTTTCATTAAGGTAAAAATCTTCATCTTTTAACTTTAAACTTCAAGTACTTAAGGCACTTTTAAGTTCTATACTCTAAAAGCGCAGCGATCTAAAATCTAACAGCGCAGCGGTCTATTCTCTATTCTCTAAACTCTAAGAAAACAACTTCAAACTAAAACGATTTGTCTTTACATCGAAGCGATAAGCTTCGCCCAACAACATTTCTTGATATTTGCAATCATCATAAAAGTCCTGCGGCTTGAGTAAATGTACTTTTCCATCTACTACCAAGGCTAAATGGTCAGCAACTTGCAGTGCTAAATCAAACTGATGCGATGAAAAAATAATGCTTTTCCCCTGCTCTTTGCTCAAACTTTGGATCAACTTCAACTGGCTAACTGTATTTTTCACATCCAAATGAGTAGTGGGCTCATCTAAAATCAAACATTCACATGACTGCGCCAAAGCCCTTGCTAAAAAAACCTTTTGCTTTTCGCCATCGCTTAACTGATCGATTTTTTTATGGCGTAAATGCTGAACCCCGCAGCTATCAATGCTTTTCTCTACTGCCTGCAAATCTTCTTGCCTAAGCTTGCCCAACCAATTGGTGAAAGGATAGCGCCCGAAAGCCACAAACTCCTCTACGCCCAACATTCCACTGATGTTTTTCTCCGTCAACACCAAAGCCATTCTTCTGGCTAAATCCTGCTTACTCCAAGTAGAAATTTCTTTATTATAAAATTGTATGCTCCCTTTTTGATAAGGCAACAATCCTGAAATGGCTCGAATTAGTGTGGATTTTCCCGAACCATTTTCCCCTAAAATCAAAAGTACTTCACCTTTGTTCAAACTTAGGTTAACATTCTGCAATACCTTTTCTGAACTACCTTCATAGCTCAAATCAAGTGAATTGATATTTAGTATTTCTTCGGTCAAAAGCTTTTGGAGATTGAGCGTTTTTTAAAGATAATCCACAAAATTATGGGAATTCCAATGATGCTGCTCACAGAGTTGATTGGCAACTTAACACCATTTCCGGGAAGTTGTGCGAGTACATCGCTAAGCAATAAAAGCTCCGCTCCCATTAAAACCGCCGCCGGAATTAAAATTCGATGGTTGCTGCTCTTAAACAACAATCGGCACAAATGAGGCACAATAATTCCTACAAAACCAATTGGACCACAATAAGCGGTAATTAAACCCGCCAATATTCCGCTGATTAAAATGATGAACAATCGGCTGCTTTTTACGGCTATTCCCATGCTTTTTGCATAATCTTCACCCAACAAAAAAGCATTTAATGGTTTGTTTAGCAAAAAAGCGGCAATCAATGCTAATCCATTGATGGCAGCAAGCAACTTTAATTCGGCATAGGACAAGCCTTCTAAGCTACCCAAAGTCCATATTAAAAAGGATTTTAACTGAAAGTCGGTGGTGAAGTACTGAATAATTCCAACAATGGCTGTTGCAATTGAACCCAACATAATTCCCAGAATCAATAGCGTCATGACATCTTTTAAGCGAAGAGAAACCAAAAATAAAATGAATAAAATCAAAAGTGCGCCCAAAACGGCAGCTAATGGGATGGTAAAAGATGCTGAAAGGCCAATACCAAAGAGAGTGGCGCCCATCACCACTAAAGCAACACCCAAGCCGGCTCCTGAGCTAATTCCCAAAATATAGGGACCGGCTAATGGATTTCTAAAAAGCGACTGCATCAGCAAACCCGAAACCGATAAAGAAGCACCACAAATAAGTGCCGTAAATGCTTTGGGCAAACGCGACTGAAAGAAAATCAATTCATGGGAAGATTTTGTCGCCTCTCCCTTTAAAACTAAAAATAAATCAGCAATAGAAATATCAACGCTTCCCACACTTAAATTCAAGACAAACAAAAGCGGAAATGCCAAAAGCAAAAGTAAAAAAAGGGCATTTATATTTCTTCTACCACTCATTATTCAATATTCTGATAATAATACAATTCATGATTTGGCAAGAGCTGCGGATGAAAAATTGCAATCAAATCAGCCAAAATTACATCCGGTTTAACCACGGCTGACTCCCAATAATCATTTCCTCCACTCGCAGACAAACGTCGATTTTGATTAAACACTTTTCCTTTCTGAAAGGCCTGAAAAGCATCAAAGCGATGATCTCTCTCCAATATATCATTCAAGCTTTTTGCGGGACCGGGATTCATCCAAAAATCTGCCGTTAAGGCATGCTCAAAAACATACTCTATGTCTAAAGGCAAGCTCGCTTTATCTCCTTTCTCTTTCCACAAATATTCAGCATTGGCGTCTTCAATCAACTTCGCCTGAAAAGACTTACCACCGGCTACATACCAAGTTCCTTTCCAAGGTAAACCAATCATTACTTTGGGTTTGTTGTCTGCTTGCTTTGCCAACTTTTGCATTTCATAGTAGCGATTTTCAATGGCTTGAATTTGCGCTTTCGCAGAGGCTAATTCCTTTTCGCCGAAAAATAAAGCAACTACTTCCAGCCATTTTGCTTTGGCAATGGGATCACTTTCCATAAATTCAGCCAGCATAACTGCCGACTGATTTAACCTTCTCAAGTTGTCTACTTCGCGATAAGCAGCACCGTCGATAGCATAAGCAAAAACGGCATCAGCGTTTAAGGCAATGAGCTTTTCTCGGTTAAACTCAGCTTCGCCCAAATCGACAATTTCTCCGCTTTCTAGCTGCTCTAAAAAAGAACGATCATAAGCATAGCCTAAATTTTTTGCTCCGGCAATTGCCGTTTCTTTATTTAAGGCTTTTAAATAACCCAAGTGAGTGCTCGAAGTAATCACTAAACTATTCACCGGAGTGGGAATAAAATGTTGAGCACTTACTCCCTTTGGCTTTGCACTGTCTCTTGGATAAAAAACATAGTTCTCCTCCGCATCGCTTCCTACAAATGGATTTTTAACTTTTAAACGAAAGTGATTAGAAGCTTTATCAATACGAAAATGAGCTGTAGAATCTATTAATTCATAGCTGAACTCAACCGTTTCACTTTTTTGTTGAACAGACTGACAGCTAAATAATAAAGTTCCAAAAATGGATATAAACAGAAAAACTATCGACTTTCTTGATCCCAAACCTCTTCCGTAATGTTATTCCCGTTTTTAGTATAGAATATGCCCCCGTAGTTGTGAAGTGTTTTTTCATAAATGTCTACTTGCGTACCATTCACCACAATATGGCGAATAGTAGTGCTGTTTTCGCCTTCAATTACTTTTTCCGTTACACCTTGAGGATAGTCAGCTGCTTCGGCATCTTCACGCGGTTTGTCTTCTCCCGCATAATACTCTTTGTTTAAGTTTTCAGAACGCCTTTTCTCAGATTCATTATTCCATTCCTCAGATTGCTTTTTAAGCGCCTCTTCCTTTTTATTCACGGCTTCCTGCCCCTCTTTGAATCCTTCTCTTTGCTTCGCTGCCATTTCTCCTTGAGTTTCTATTTGCTCAGCAATGCGATCTTGCTGCTTTTGAACTCTATTTTCCGCTTCATTTCGGTTCTCCTGATTGTACTTTTGATAAGTCTCCGTTCTTTCATTTAAGTCATCATGTCCCTTTTCATAGCTTTTGCTTTGCTTGCGACTTTGCTCTTGCAGTCTTTCCTCTTTCTTTTTTAGCTCTTCTTGTTGTTCCGCAATTCGCTCTTCAGAAGACTTGGAATACTTTTGCTGACTGTTCGACCAAGCTTCTTGTTTTTGTTGCAAAACGTTTACACTAGCCACCAATTGTTCATCCGCCAACTCTTTCTGCAACTTCTGCATTCTTTGCAGTTGACCTTCCAAAGCCACTTTCTTATCATCCATTCGCTCTTCTTGAGCTTTTCTGCGCTTCTGTTCTGCTAACTGCTGTGCTTCATATTTTGCTTCAACATCTTCTTTTAGTCCATCAAACTTTTCTTCCACTTTCTTCGAACTTTCCTTGCTTCTACTTTCTGCCAAACGCTCAGCATCGGCATAAGCGTCATTTCGCTTGCGCTCATTATCACGCTGTTTTTCTTGATAGAATTTCGCCTGAGCTTCTTCTTTTTGTTTAACCGATTCGTAATTCTGTAAATGCAATTCCGAAGCATTTTCACTTTGCTTACTCAAACTCACAGAAATGCCCTCAATGCGTTCTAAAGCATTCTGACGTCGCTCCTCTTCCTCCTCATTTTTCTTATTGCTATACTTGGCAACAGCCTCTTCTTTTTCTTTGATTAAAGCCTTTTTCTCTGCTTCACGCTCCGCCCAAATCTCCTCGTACATTTTGTCGATCTCAGCTTCCGTATCACCATCTATCGTGGATTTAGGCCCTTTTTGAATTTTAATTTCTTCCTCTTTTTCACGCTTCTCTAAATCCGCCAAACGTTGAGCTTCAAGCTCAGACTCTACCTTGTCCAACTGAACTTTTGGGTAGTTTTCATTCGGCTTTAAATTAATGGCTTTATTATACTCTCTTTTGGCAATAAAAAACTGCTTTTCTTCAAATGCTTGATCAGCTTTTGCAATAGCAGCCTGATATTGTTCTTCTTTCATAGCAGCTTCTTGTTTCGCTTGTTCAGCCGCTGCCAAAGCTGCTTCTTTTTCTGCTCTAATATTATTTATTCTGTCAATTTGATCTTGAGGGTAAGGTTTAGAAGGCACCAATTCCTTCGCCTTCTCGTATTCTGCTAAAGCATTGTCAAAATTTTTCTCTGTAAAGAACTTATCACCTTTTGCAATGGCTTCTTGATAAGCAGCTTCATTCTTGGCCGCTTGCTCTTGTCGCAATTTAATTTGCTCTTTCTCTGCTGCAATGGAGGCTAAAGTTTCCTTCGCTTTTTGAATTTGTCCTTTTGGATAATTATCTTCTTTAACAGTTAATGCAGCTTCATAAGCAGAAATGGCTTCATTGTACTTTTTCTCTTCCATTAAAGCATCTGCTTCTGCTATTTTTTGCTGGTACTCTGCTTCTACTGCTGCCATAGCCTGGTTCTTCGCTTTTATTGCAGCTTGTGCTTCGGCAATTTTCTCCTGAGGGTAAGTTTCACCTGCTTTTAAAGCTAATGCATTTTCATAAGCATCAATGGCTTGCTCATAAGCTTTTTCAGCCATTTTCTGATCGCCGTCTTGAATGGCCTTTTGGTAATTTGCTTCCAATTGCTCTTTTTGCGCTTGTTGTTTTGCAGCATTGGCTAATTTCTCCAACTGCTCATCAATTTCAGCAATTTTTCCTGCTACATAAGAATCTTCTTTGATTCCTATCGCATCTACATACTTTTCTTTGGCATTCTCTAATTCTCCCTTGCTAAGTAAATCATCTGCTTCAGCAACCAAAGCCTGAAATTCAGCTTCTCTTTTTGCTTGCTCTTCTGCCTTCTTTTTGGCAGCTTCTTCAGCAGCTAGTGCAGCTACTTTGCTTTCAATTTCATTGATTCGATTTTGAGGGTATTCCTCATTTTTAACTGCCAAAGCTTCTTGGTACTTCGACTTCGCTTTATCGAATTTATTTTCCTCAAATAAAGCATCAGCTTCAGCAATTAAGCCTTGGTACTTAGCATCAATCTTTGCTTGTTCAGCCTCGGCTTGCTCTGCGGCTTCTTGAGCTGCAAGCTCAGAAAGCAAATTGTTGATTTCGTCAATTTTCTGTTGAGGGTACTCTTCACTTTTTACCGCTATTGCTTCTTGGTATTTACTTTTCGCCTCTTCTAATTTACTTTCCTCTAAAAGTGCATCTGCTTCAGCAACTAAAGCATAGTACTGAGCATCAATTTTAGCTTGCTCAGCAGCAGCCTGTTCTTTTTCTTTGGCAGAAGCCAATTCGGCGATTAAACCATCAATCTCTTTAATTTTTTGCTTTGGATATTCATCAGATTTCACTGCTAAAGCTTCTTCGAATTTATCTTTAGCAGCTTCTAAAGCCTTCTCCTTCAATAATTGGTCTCCTTCTGCAATTAAAGCTTGATACTGCGCTTCTTTTTCAGCCTCTTGCTCTTGCTTTAAGCGAATTTCTTCTTGTTTTGCAGTCAACTCAGCCAACTTGCCATCAATCTCCTTCATTTTGTCTTTCGGGTATTGCTCCGAAGATTTTATAGAAGCAGCTTCAGCGTATTTCTTTTTCGCTTCTTCCAACTTTTCTTCACTCAACAAAGCATCAGCCGAAGCAATTGCCGCTTGATAAGCTTGATCTTGCTGAGCTGCATCAGCTAAAGTGGAATTAATTTCTTCAATCTTAGTTTGAGGATACTCTTCTTCCGATTTTAATGCTAAAGCCGCTTGATAAGACTTTCTCGCTGCCTCTAAATCGTCGGCTGCAAAAGCTTGGTCTGCCTTGGCAATTAACTCATTGTACTCTTTCTCCAATTTTGCAAGACGCTCCTGCTCTGCTGCTGCTTCAGCTTGCTTTTTCAGCTCTGCATCAATCTCACTAATTTTTGTCTTCGGATATTCTTCATCACTTTTAAGAGCTGTTGCCTTTTCAAAGGCAGCTTTTGCTGCTTCCAACTCTCCTGAAGAAAGTTTTTGGTCGCCTTCACTAATGGCAGCTTGGTAATCTGCTTCAAGCTTTGCGGCTGCTTCTTCAGCCTTCGCCATCTCAGCTAACTTAGTATCGATCTCCGCTATCTTATTCTGAGGATAATCGTCCTTTTTAATTTTTAAAGCAGCTTCATAAGCCGACTTGGCTTCCTCCCACTTTTCTGCTTTTAGAGCCTCATCCCCTTTTTCGATGGAAGCCAAATAAGCGGCTTCTTTTTCCTGCTGTTGAGCCAAAATGCCCTCTATCTCACCTAGCTTCTCACGTGGATAATCATCGTCTTTTATCGTCAGCGCTTCTTCATAAGCCGACTTTGCCGTTTGATAGTCCTCAGTAGCTAGCGCTTGGTCAGCTTTAGCTAAAGCTTGCTGGTATTTTTCCTCTTTGGCCTTTTGCTCCGACAGTTTACTTTGAATCTCTTCAATTTGTTGTTGCGGATATGAGGCATCAGGCTTTAAGCCCAAGGCTTTTTCGTAAGCGGCTATCGCTTTTTCCAAATCTTCACTTCCTTTAGCTGCATCTCCTTCATCGATGGCCGCTGTGTATTCTTTTTCAGTAGCTTCAATCTCCGCAAGGGTTTTATCAATTTGTGCAATTTGATCTTTGGGGTATTGCTCTTCTGTTTTTAAAGATGCAGCTTGTTCGTAAAACCCTTTGGCTTTATCGTACTCTTTTGCCTGTAATGCTTTGTCGCCATCGGCAATTGCTTTATTGTACTCTTCATCCGCTTCTTGGATTTTTAGTACAATGGTTTCAATCTCTGAAAGTTTTTCTTTCGGATAAGCTTCCTCTGCTTTAATTGCCAAAGCTTCGTTGTATGCCACTTTTGCTGCATCGTAATCTTCTGCTGCAAGGGCTTGATCCCCTTTGGCGATAGCCGCTTTGTAATTTTCTTCTTTTTTTGCCAATTGAGCTAAAGCCGTTTCAATCTCTCCAATCTTGTCTTTTGGATAAGTTTCCTGCGGCTTTATTTTAGCTGCTGCCTCATAAGCTGTCTTCGCAGATTCGTAACTTTTATCGGCTAATAGCTGATCTGCTTCTGCAATTTTGGTTTTGTATTCTTCTTCTTTGGCTTCTTGCTTCGCGAGGTAATCTTCAATTTCTTTAATTTTATTTTTCGGATATTCTTCAGAAGGCTTGATTTTTCCAGCCTCCTCAAAAGCTGTTTTAGCTCCGGCATAATCTTGAGCTGCCAAAGCATTATCGCCTTTTTCAACTGCTGCCAAATAGTTTTGCTCCACTTTAGCTGCTTCTGCCATTAAGCCCTCTACTTTAGTAATTTGATCTTTTGGATACTTCTCTACCGGCTTTAAGTTAGCCGCTTTCATATAAGCCGCTTTCGCCGCTTCGTAATCTTTGGAAGCTAAAGCATCATCCGCCGTTTTAATCGTTTGTTGATATTCCTCTTCTTTGGCTTTTTTCTTCGCCAACACACTTTCAATTTCCGCTAGTTTATTCTGCGGATAAGTTTCAGAAGGCTTTAGTTTTGCAGCCTCTTCAAATGCGGTCTTTGCCGTTTCCAGCTCATTTACTTTTAAGGCATTGTCTCCCTTTTCAATGGCCGCTAAATAATTCTGTTCTACCTTGGCGGCATTGGCAAGTAAATCCTGAGATTCTTGCAGTCGATTTTGAGCATACTCATCGCTGGGTTTAATGTTGACAGCATTTTGATACTCCGCTTTCGCTTTTACATAATCTTTATTTTCAAAGGCTTCATCTGCTAGCTTTATTGCTGTATTGTATTGCTCTTCCTGTTGTTTAGCCTCTAATAACTTCGACTCCAGCTCAGCCAACTGAAAAGTAGGATAGGTTTCAATCGGCATTAGTTCAGCCGCTTTTTTATATTGCTTTTCAGCTTCCAACCATTCCTCATTCTTAAACGCTTTATCTGCCAATTTTATGGCTGCATCGTACTCTTCCTGCTTTTGTTCCTGAAGTTCTGCTTCTTTTTCCTTTTGAGCTAAGTAATCTTCTTGCAATTGCTGAAGTTTGGATTTCATACTTTTCGTGTACTCCATGTCTACATCAAAAGCAGCTATTTCAGGATTGTATTTAATTTTACCGATAGGCTTTTCCAAAATACTATAATCCATGCCATCGATTTTCTTAAAAATATCAACTTCAGCAGGAAAATACACCTCACCGTTTAAATCTTCAGCAGGAACATTGTTCGTATTAACTTCTAATTTTTTCTTGATGTAAAAGTTTCCTCCTATGGCAATCTCATAATTACCACCCGGCTTAAGCGCCACATCTACACGGCCTTTACTATCAGAAGTTACCTTTTCAACAAACTGTCCATCTCTAAAAACATTTACATTAGCTCCAGACATCACCTTTCCATCATCAGTGATTACCATTTCCATAACTAGCGTAAAATCCTGCGAATAGGATAAACTACTAATTAGAAAAGATGTAAGTAAAATTATATACGGGAGAATTCGCTTCACATTCAAAAATTTATTCAGGTTAACAAATATCGTAAAATGAGAAGATACTTATAAACTAAGATTAAATCTATTTATCAACACATTAGACATCCAATAATTGTTAAGACCTTTACATTATATCTAAAAAATGAAACTTTACGCATCCTTTGCCACTAGGGTTTGCATATTTCTTTACCACTTTTCTTCCTTTTGAAAAATCAATGCTTTGCTTAAAAATCGGCCCGTCGTAGCAAAAAGTATGGAACTCTCCGTTCTCTCCACAAGGATCTACCTCTTTGGGTAGTTCATTCAAAAAATCTCGGTTCATTTCTTTTCCTAAAACACTATTATCAAAATAATTACCGCTAGCTGCTACAACTATTGCTTTAAATCCCTTATCGATAAAGTCGAGCAAAAGTTCTCTGGTATTTTTTTGCCAAAGCGGAAAATGGGCTTTCATTCCCACTTCACTTAATTGTTTCTCGCGATAAGCGCGCAAATCTTCTAATAAAATATCTCCATAAGCTGCAAATTGAAATCCTTCACCTACCAACTTAGTCATTTTCTCTCGCATCAATTGATTGTACGCTTTATGCGAATCGTCTTTAGACAAATAAGCAATTTCCAAAGGCAAACCAATGGCTGCAGCTTGTCGCTTTAACACTTCCTCTCGCAGTCCGTGCATACCAATGCGCTTTTCGTCTTTTCCAACTGTAGTAAACAGTTTCTGCACCTTGTACTCCCCTGACTTTTGCATCAAATGCAAAGCCATGGCGCAATCTTTACCACTGCTCCAATTTAGAAAGGTTTTTTTCATGGAAGGTTTTAATTTGTTTAAGGATGTTTATCTTGTGCATCTATTCACTTTTCTGTGCATTCGTGACAAAAATAGACAGAAACCTAGGCTTGCAAAAATTACTTTATGATACAAGTTTACTTAGCTGTTGGGCTAAACCTTCTGAGTTATCAGTTTCACGGAGAATTGCAGCTGTCGTCTATGGAGGAACCTTTGGATGCGGAACAATTAGTAATTAGTTTATAATATTGAGCTTGTATACCCTTGAGCATTTTGAAATGTCAAAGCAGTAATAATAAATTCGGGAATTCTTTTCTTATTTAAATAAATTTACCTGTCCGTTTACATTGAAATTTTGGTAGGCACCTTCATCCGTAAAACCGGAGTAATTTAGGACATAGAAGTAAACGCCACTGTTGGCTTTTACCCCCTGAACAAAACCATCCCAACCTCTCTCCAAACTTTCTGAATAAAAAACTTTTTCTCCCCAGCGGTTAAAAATTGAAATTTCATAATCAACAACATTTTCCATAATGGGCTTAAAAATATCGTTTATCCCATCACCATTGGGACTGAAAGCGTTGGGTATAGAAAACGAAACAGGGCATAGACTTTCTACCTCTGTTTCATCCGATCCGGTACAACCTCGGAAATCGCTGACCACTACATAATGGCTACCTGCCTTTTCTACAATTATCCATTGGGTTGTATCTCCGGTTGGTGTCCATTTGTATGCTTCAAAGCCTTTGCCTGCGTCTAAAATTTCAAAGTCTTCACTCTCTTCGCACACAAAGTGATCCTCTCCAAGTTCTACAAGAATAGGGGAACGATAATTTACTTGAATCGAGTCAGAAGTGAAGCATTCATCACTATAGGCTTTCAACCAATATTTTCCGCCTGAAGTAACCTCTAAAATGGAATCAGTGCTTCCATTACTCCATTCATACCTTGATGCTCCTGCGGGACCTTTTAATGTCAAGCTAGCTTTTGGGCAAAGTACCGTATCTGCCCCGAATGAAAAGTTGAACTTCTTTCCAATCACAATTTCTCTATCTACCGAATATTGAAAACCGCACAAATACCAATTGAATAGAACCTGATAGGTGCCGGCCTTTGCATAGCTGTGTTTAAATTGCTTTTCAAATTTAAATGTTCCATCACCTAGCTCCCACTTTACAGAATCAGAACGAAAGTTACCTGTAACATCAAAAGAAATCTGCTCATTTACACAGACTCCTTCAAAGTTAATTTCCGGTATTTGGTGAACGGAAGTTTCTTTTGGTGACCAATCCATCATGTAAATAGGCCAGTTTTCCACACCGCTGCCCGGCGATAAATGTGGATTTAAGTTCAAGCTCTTCTTCTCAAAGCGATATTGTGGGGAGTCTACATCATGAATCACGGAAACCAGTGAGGTAACAGAACTGCTTTCAGCCTCCGTGCAGTATATCAAACCATCCGGAGCTAATGCTATTCTGCTGTTACTATGATCTGAATTTCCTATTGTTTCAACGGTCAGTTCCGGCTTACTAGCAGCCATATCTGCTCTATTGATTGCTCCTCCCGAAGTAAAATAGAGATAACGATCATTCCATGAATAAGCTAAGTAGGGTCGGTTGCCAAAAGAAGTGATATCATGTTTCAGGGAAAGGGTACCACATTCCTTATCAAAGTTAAATACTTGGATGAAATTATATCCTGCATACGCGATTTCTTCCCCTGTTTTAGTACTCACCATAGCCCCATAAATCCAATTGGTGGTAGATGATAATTTACCTACTTCACTTACAACGGGATTTAAATTGATGCCATTTTTAGTAATGGAGTAAACTTGAAACTTTGCTTCATTTTTTATGTGAGTGATCAACCAATAACCATCTCCATAAAGTCTTTTTACAAGGGTAAAATGATGTGCCGAATTAAGCTGGATATTTTGCATGGTTTGTGAAATGTCACCTAGCTCATTCCTCAGCGTTCGATCAAATATAGCGTATGAGAGTTCTCCTTGATTGCTAACTGTAATGATGTAAAATTTGTCCGCATCAGCAGGAACAGGGACAATCATGCTTTGCATAGAAAGGTTTGATTGCAGAAAAGAATTCGCATTTATAAGTGTAAAATTCCGATCAAAAAGACGCCTACCATCGGTAATAAAAAGGAGTTGGCCGGTTTGAGGATCAGAAAAACTTGCAGGCCCATAGATTGTAGAAAATTCGCTGTCTGTTTCTATGGTTCTGTTGCCACCATCAAAGCTCATTCCCAGCTGACGACCAAAGTACCAGTTGTCCCAAGATTTGTCTTGTGCAAAAATGGAAAAACAGGTGAAAAAAAAGGGCAATAGCAGAAAGTATTTCAATAGTAATCGCATAACATTAATGACGAAAATTTTAGGAATGAGTTGCTTGGCCTTCATTCGGATCACATTTTTATAGCAAGTGAATGGACTTTTTTAACTTATACTCATAGAGATGCCGGTGGCGATAAAACGATATTGACCACACATAGGATGCTGAGCAAGTTATTTTTGCATTGAATGATATGTGAAGTAAACTTCACACATCAGTTCAACGCTCTATAAATTAATACGTAAATGAAATAATATTTAAAGAAAATATAATAAATTTGAACTGAAATTAGGACGATTGCTTTTCATAGGATACGTTGTTAGCTGTAGTTTTTTAATTTATTTCTTTACTTTCAAAATGTTCAAGTTTCCAATTTTTAATCCTTAATAAAGTTTCATACTTAAGTGATGGACAGCAATGGCCATCATCAGGTGCGTAACAATAAGATATTCCAGTTAATTTATCATTTTCTATATTTCTTAATGAAAAATGACCAAATTTACAGTCTGTTAATGTTCTTGAATTATTGGCACTTTTGAGTATAAAATTATTTTTTTCGTTTTTAAAAATAAATATTTCATTATCAAATACATTACCGCCTCCCCAGCCACCTTCTCTGTGAACATTAATAATAATATCTTGTAATTCATCATTATTAATATCGGTGAATAGAATCTGTTTTTTTGAATTTGAGGTATTTTTTTTAGGAATTTTAATTAACATCAATGGCAAATTCTCATTGTCCTTAAATATTAATTCATTAATAGAATCAGACTTATTAATTTCTAATTTCAGATTAGAGCCTTCTCCATTCGAATAATATTTCTGGATTTTCTCAGCAAAACGATTTTCAATTATTAACTTATTTCTTTCGCTTTTTAATTTATCAACCGAAGTAGATTTTTTATTATCACATTGTATAAATAAAATACAAATTAAAATTAAGGTGTATATTTTCATTTTGTTTGTCGAAATTACAGCTAACGTTTCGGGCTATGACTAGTGCGGGCTTTCCACCCACAAACTTCTCCATCTGCTCCGAACAATTATTTTTTTTGCAATATCTTAAATTTTACTGACATACCCCCGCATTAGTTATAGCCGCGTGTTGGCAACAGTTGGTTTTTAAAACCCTAGTCCATAAAGATAATCTTTAGGCCATTCTATTGGATTTACTTTTAAACCTGGTTTTGTGTATTTGTCGAATAATACTTTATCATTTTCAATTTCAATTCCTTTATACATTAATTCTCCTGTCTTATAGTACATGTTTACAGGTAATGAAACCGAATCAGAGGTGAAATTTATTTCAAGTCTTTTGTTTCCATTTTCATAATACGAAGTCCAATAACCTTCTTTTTCACTAGCTATGTATTTTCCATAAAAAATTTCTTTTACTCTGATACTAATTTCATCAGGTTGTTCTTTAGGTTCGCAATGGATAATATCAGAGCCTTCTCTTTTCCTCATAACAAAAGAAGCAATACCTTTTCTTATAGTTGAATCGGCAGTAAACCAAATGCCTTCTCCATTAATTAAGTTATTATCGTCTTTCAAATTAAATGTATCACCTTTATAAACAGTATAATTCTCATAAACCTCTAATGAGTCTAATTGATATTCCACTATTGGATCAGGCTTTTGACAGAATCCAACTTTGGAAATGAATGTAACTAGTCCTAAGATTATAAAATTTAATTTCAAACTAAAAATTATTAGTATTAACTTTTTCTATGTGTATTTTAATTGTTGCCAACGAATAGTGTAGAGTAAGTAGCTTTGATATAGCAGTGGCTTTTGCGGCTATTTACTTTACACGATGTTGTATTCTCGTCATTTTTATTTTCTTA
>MDTG01073038.1_pt1 | contig 81118 bp, 119 predicted proteins | sample 811421 | NCBI WGS metagenome assembly MDTG01 (sample SAMN05326645, study PRJNA326480) | marine metagenome | isolation source: seawater | place: Pacific Ocean: South East | collected 2011
AAAAAGAGAACGAACAAAATACCGGCACTAACTTTTAGTTTGGTTTGCAAATCCCATTTTTTACCTTGCATATAAAAACTCCTGTTCCTAATTTATTTTAGCACGCTTCTTTTCTAAAGGTTGTTTGCCTGTCAGCTAAACATCCTTTAGAAATCGAAATCAGCTTCTTGTAAAGCTTCTGCTGGGACTTTAATCAAAAGAAACTCCACACGCATATTTTTCTTTGCTTCAGCCATGCTGGTAGGTTTACTCACAACCGGCTCACGAATTCCAATTCCCTGAGGCTTAATCTGACTTTCATCCAAATTAAATCCCGAACGTTCGGCAAATTCAATAATAGCTGTTTTCACGTTATTTGCTCGTGCTAAAGAAAGGTTCAAAGCAGCTTGCATGACTTGATTAGGGTTTTCAGAAGTGCTTGTAAAATTACCTTCCTTAATTTCTTTTACCAAAGCATCCGACTGATCGAAATCTAGTTTCTTACCACGCAGGTAGTATGTGTAATCCCCTCTAGTGCCTTTACGTACAATAACACCTTTCTGCATACCTGCTTTAACGAAAGATCGCAAAGTAGCTGTTGGGTCGGAATGACCTCGTACCGCAAATACAGCATTACCAAAAGTAGATGCACTTTCAATAACACGTTTAAAATCAGCACCGTAAACATCCGAAGAAAAATCAGTCTGATTCGGATCGAAGTTAATTACAAAACTTGTAATCACATTATCATCAAGATTTTCCGTAAAATTCTCGATTTCACCTTTGATACGACCTTTAGCCATTTCTGGTTTCTTGTATGTCACGCCAGCCAATTTCGCAATTTGTGGATAATCCCAATTCGCCTTTTCAAACCCAAACCGGTTTGTAACCAGACCTAAATTGATAGCTAGATCTAAGGCAGAACCCATTTTTTTCTCAAAATTGTTCAAATTGCCTGCATCTTCAAAAAAGCTGATATTACCCGGAAGACGTACAAATGAACAGTCCAAAAGAAGTCCGTGAGCATCTACCTCAATTGTTGGAAGAACTTCTTTTCCAAAAATATCTTGAGCCATTTTTAATGCTGCTAAATATTCAGGAGCAGTTCCTTTACCGTTGTCATATTTTTTCTGACCTATTACCAGTACTTCAGAAGCAGCAATATAACCTGCAAAGAATTTTTCTACTTCTTCACGATGTGCTTTGAAATAATCAGATCTTACAGCATAAACATCTGCAATTGAGCGGCTCATTTGAGCAGTTGAAACAACAACGTGAGCACCTTTTACCGTACCTTCTGCTCCTGTTCCCTTACTTTCCAACCCTCCAGTAAGACCGAACATATCAGGAGAAATCAAGCATGCTGCATCTGCCTCTCCGGCACTCAGTTTCGATGCAGGTGAATCTGGAGTACCTGTAAGATCATTACACCAAACAGGTGTGATATCCTTCCAATTTAGTCCAGCTGTTTTCAGAGCGTCTTCTAATAGACCTAAATGAGGTCCACCTTTTTGCAACGCTATTCGTTTCCCCTTAAGGTCTTTCAACTCTTTAATTGATTCGATTGCAACAAGATGATCGCCTGCACTCCAAGTAAGCTGAAAAATCACGACTGGCTTTGTTTTTGGACTTTGACTCAATACTTCTGAAGCTTGACCTAACATACGCATAGTACCACGTAAGTAAGGCGATTTGCCTTCCATATAATTTCTCACCTGTTGTGGGAAATCATCGCCGGAAACAAGCTGTAAATTGAGTCCCATTTTTCCATAGATCGAATCCTTGGTTGTTTTGAGTCCCCCATTTGCAACAAATGCGGCAACATCTCCACCCCAAGTTAAATAAGGAACCTGAGTAGTTCCCTTAGCTACATCCCCAACTTGGACTTTACCAACCAGTTTAGAAAACTGTTCATTGGCTTGCATTAAATTGACTAACGCAAAAAATGCAACAATGCACATTAACATTCTTTTCATTTCAATCTCCTTTTCATCATTGATAGTCAGGTGCGGCTAAAATTATTTCTGGTGTGAGATCACACTCCCACCGCCACATCATTCGTTCAATTGCATTTTGAGGAACATTATGAGTTTCAGCACTTCCTTCAGCCAATTTTTTCGCCCATTCTTTCAATTCAGACTTATTGGCTTTTTTACTGTAAAGCAACTCTCTAATTTCCATCCATCGATCTGAAGTAGGCTCTTGAACTTCTACTTCATAATCCTGATTAATTGCATACTCTACATACTTTTTAGGTTCAGATGCTGTTGTGTTCGTATTGTCTACAATAACTAAAGGATGCCCTTCATTAATTGCCAAAGTAGTACGAACATAATTCCATTTATGAGCATGTCCCAAAAAGCGAGGGTGGAAACTATACTGATCGGGTTTTTCCGGTTTGATCTGTGTATAGAAATACTCATCAGTAGAGAAAATTAAACCTTCTTCTCCTGCAATTTCCTTTGCCGTGTAACTTTTACCCGTCCACGGTAAACCTCTCATAATGATCAATTTCTTAGTCATTTGATGACTCTTTCTTGTAATGGGACATGACAACACTTTTTCCACTAAAAAAAGTTGTCAATAAAGCTACCACACCAAGTATTGGATATCCTTGATGAATAAGGAAAATACAGAAAGTGAATTCAGGCCAAACAAGAATGCCGACCAACATTAAAATCCAAAACATTAAACATCTCCTTTATTCTATGAAATAATCGAAATTTGTGAAACTCGTATCAATAGAATAAAGATTTTTTATGTTTTGTAAAGAGAGTTAGATATTAAACAAATTGTTGCCCACCAAATGGACGCTTCTTCGGAGGAAAACTTTGACCTTCTGGTTGATTAGGGTTCATTGAAGGATACTCCATATCTCCCATGTTATCATCTGGAGCCATTTGTTGGTCCATATTACTAGGGTCATTCATATCGGGAGCCGGATTCTGTTGCGGAGCGATATCTGCATTTTGATCGGGGATTGGAGCTGGAGTGTTGTCTTGAGAAGATTTTTGATCTATAAGCTCTTCATGAAAATCATTTCCGAACAATTCACGTAAAAGATCCTGTAAATATAGTTCAGGAGATACTTTTCCATCATTAGATCGTTTACGAAGCAGCTCCATTGTTCGATTGGCTCGAACAGAAGTATCTGTGTCAACCCTGTCGTGTGACATTTTTTGTAAAATATTACCAAGTAAACTCTGGACTTTGGCTAAGGCATTTTGCCCTTTTTGTGGAGGTTGACTTTCTCCATTTTCTGGCTTAGGACTTCTTACAGAAGGCAATTCATCTAATGGACGACTCAAATCGTCCTCAGTTGCCTGCAAAACACGCATTACTTGGTCAAAATAGTTTTTTCGCTGTGCGTATGAATTTTCATGCTCTTCGAGCCAAAGTTTAAAAGTAATCATGTAAATATATAAACACCTTTTTCAGAAAATAACACACCAAAAAGGTAAATATCATTATGAAAAGAACATTCAAAAAATTTATTGAAGCCGCAGACATTTTCGGATTTGAATCAAGCAGACATAAAAACTCTCCTGATGAGTATTCCGAAATGGAAAATTACCCAATTAGACAATTTGATGTTGAACTAATGATGAATTTACTGCTTCGCAAAAAACTAGGACTTCATGAAGCTGATTATAGTGGATTTTCTAATGAAATTACATGGGGAAATAGAAGACCCGGTGCTATTAAATTAGAGGTAGATACCGGTTATACCTTCTATATCAAAAGACTCAATTACGATTTAGAAGGTCAACAAAGATGGATTACAAAGAAAATGTTTCAATTAAATCGTAGAGGTTTAGCTGGATATGAAGATGTTATTGCTAATGAAATTTACGAACATATCCAACGCATCAATGAACTTGAAGTAGATTATCCTAAACCCGAATATAAAGATTTAGAAAAATTAACATGGAAGATCACAACAAAAATGCGAAAAGTAGCAGATCCCATGTTTTACTTTCGAGGCATCAAAAAATTAAGCGAACAATGTTATCATATTATTCTTGAATTACGTGCAGGTGGTGTAGAAACTCAAGACCAGCACAGAGTCGAACAAAACATAACCCAAGTATCTTATGATGAGCATACAGGGACTATTCGAGTCAATAATTATAATCTCGAATCGCCTACGGGAGGAAATAGATCTTTTGAAATTATGCCAAATGATGTTGATCTTTATTTTTACCCATCACAAACATTAGATGAAATCGCAGATACAATGGCTGTTCATATCAAATATTATTGATGGCTAACTTTGTATCGAGTAATAAGAGTTGCTTGACACCCCTCTTTAAGACAGATTCCTTCTTCACAGCGATCTAAATCAGCAGTCTCCCAAGGAAAATCATCTTCAAGAATACTCATACATTCTACATTACTCCAAGGTACTATGCGAGTTTCTGTGGTTCCTTCAACAACTTGATCAGAATCTAGGGTAATCGCCTTATAATGAAACGATCTACAATGTAGTGTGATGTAAGTATCCGTCTCAAAAATAACAGCACCTACCAAAACATGATTCGAGGCTTCGGCATAATTTTTTCTTGTTCTCAATTTGACAATTTGCATTTTATTTAAAAACCTTCTTCAATCCAATCAATGTTATTTTCTATGAAATAATAATATCTCTGTTTTTTATCTAAGCAGTGGATATTGGTTATCTGCACGATATGTGACATTTTTTGAACAAAACCATCAACATCTTGTTTTGTATCAAAAATACAATGTCTTTTTCCCATTGTTGGATGATAGAAGAAAGCAATATAACGCATCAAAAACCCTCTTGTTGCCAATTGGGAGCATTCTTTAGTTGTATTTTTTGATGCAGTATTTCTAATACAGAAAAGTCTCTAACTAGTTTCTGATATGTGTCGCTGGAACGAGGTGCTAAAAAACTCCAAAAACTAGCAAACGTTGTTTGGTAATAATTTAAAATTTCTAGTTCTGCGTCCAAGAGCCTTAAATATACCAACCTACGATTAAAATCAAAAATTACTACGACTTGTGTTGTTTCAATCTGGTTGAATATATTGGAATCATTCGATATAGCGATAGCTTGTTCGAAAATATTGATTTGATCTCGCAAATAAAGTTGATTCATGGACAAAACATGTACTGTACAACCTATTTTATTTTCAAAACTCATAAGCAAATTCCTGCTTGAAATAATCTCTGATACTGTCATCAATTTGATTCAAGTAAAGATTGGAATCAAATGACATTTCTCTTTCCAGCAACTTCATAGGAGCAATCTGCTGTATCCAAGGTGATAAAACAATGTACAAATAGGCAATCTTGTTTCCTGCCCATAAATTTAAACTTTTGTCATCGTAAAATTTTTGTATTTTTTCCAATGACGGCTCACCTTCGCACTTTTCGTAAATAAAACGTTTAGTCAATTCTAGTTTTTTGATCAATTTTGGATCAATTTCGAAAGTGGGAGGTACGGTTTCCCCACTTTTCTCAAGTACCTTTTGTTCGTAAAGTCTTTTCCAAATTTTCCAACGAATCCACGCATTATCTCCACAGAGTATATTTGGACTTAAGTGTAAATTTTTCACTTTAATCATTGTTAAGTTCGCTCTGATATACATCTTGTATTCATCAAAACGCAATAATCCCCTTGTCTCACGCATCAATTTCCAACAAAATCGAAACAATGAACTTTTTCGTGGATCACCTTTCGGAAGACGAGCAATGCCTTTTTCTTGAGGAAACATTTGCTTGGTTAAATCTTCCCATATCAACGCCATTCGATAAGCTTTAGATTCATCTTCAGTTAGATTGTAATCTAGAATTGCTTGTAATCTTTTAGTATCCATTTGCTCACTTAGTTAGTATTATTTTGTACAAGTAAGTTGTTTAACTGTTATTAAAAAGAATTATATAATTTCTTACACAAAACACAACAGAAAGTATTGCATTATTAGAATAAATTTCTTATATTAGTCAATAAGAGTTCCCAAATAAAGATCGTAAACAGTAATCCTTTACGGGAATTCTAAAAACCTGAGCGGCGGGTCGATCTCACTGTACCAAGGCAGACTTAACGAGAGTCTCATGCCTCGCTCATCAATCAAGGTAAGCCAACTTCTCAAACCCGCAACAATGCCAAGAATAGTTTGTTATTTAAGCTTGGCGGGTGGCAACAAACGGAGGAGAAGGTTTTGCGATTGGGATTACATTTTTAGTAGGGTTTGATTTAAAAAGCCAGTTTTAAGATTGACTTTTCTTTTTTGGTACATTTTTCGCCATTAACTTAAAGTTATATCTAATTAATTTAATATTAATTACTGGTCCTTTAATTATGATCATTAACCCTTGGCACTCGTTCTATACACAGGAATAAAGCACAAGTACAAATGACACCAGAATTAGCCGGAACACATTTACTTGAACTTTCAGAAAAGTCACAAATGTTCTATCTTCGATGTGAACCTGAAGTGCCGGATTTTACTATAGATCAAGAATTTCAACTGTTGATTTCGGGCAATGGCACAAAGATTGTGATCGATGTAAATTCAACGAATATCAGACAGCTTATGGGCATTTTAGATGGTCTGGTATTTGATAACAACAAAATGGTGATCACTTGGAATATTAAACCGCTATTTTCTTACTTTTTGCGATACAACCCAAAACCATTTCAAACAAATGATATATTTCTTGATTTAAAAGTAATTGAGAATTTTTTAGGCTTTTTTAATCAAAAAGCTCCAGAAACATTGAGGGAAGCCATAAATAGATCAAAGAAGGTTAGTGAATCCAAAAGTTGGAATACAATCTACAAAAAGCTACACTTACCTCTTATTTTAAATACACTTCCCAGACTAGAGACGGCATCAGTTCACCATAATGGTGACCGTACATCTAAATTTGCTTACTACGAAATTGAAGGACAACGCAATGGTCGCTTACGTAGTTTTGGTAAATTTAATCGTTCTTTTCTTCCACACACAATGGGAGAAGAACAAAAGAAAGCTATTACACCTAAAGGCATTGATGATGTGTTTATGCTCGCTGATATCAATAACTGCGAAGTAACTCTTCTGCAATACCTTTCAGGCGATTCAAAAATCAAAGAGTTTTTAGATAACGATCAAGATGTTTATGTTCAAATTTATGAATTACTCACTGAAGATAAATGCGATAGTGATCAAAAGCGGTCTGTATGCAAATTGATTTTTTTGCCAATCATCTATGGTTGTGGTGCTCGTGGACTAGCAGAAAATATAGGGGTAAATGAAAACACCGGAAGAGATTTAATCAAAAGGGTTCATTTCTATTTTAAAGAAGCTATAGAGTGGATCTCTTCTAAAGAAAAGGAAGCCAAGGACAATGGTGTTGTTGAGGATTATTTTGGAAGATCACGTGAATTCACAGCAGAAAACTTTTACACAGCTAGGAATTTCGTAATTCAAGGTCCAGCAGCAACAGTTTGTTTAGAAAAGCTTATCGAGCTTGAAGCAGCTTGTAGGAAAATTGGCTCACAATTGGTGTTTACCGTTCATGATGGTTATGGAATTACTTGTTCTATCAAAAATTCCAAACAAACCTTTACAACGGTAAAAGAAGTAGTTGAGACTGAATCAAAGTTATGTCCGGGTTTGTTTCTCGGTATGCATGCTCAATTTGGTCGAAAACTAAACAATCTTCGTACCTTTTGGAAGTAGGGTAACGGAATGCAAAATCGTCGAAGGAGTCGTTGTGTCAAATACTCAAAGTATGCAAACAGTGGTCAATAATTGGCCAATTTCATTAGAGGAATATGAAGAACTAGAAAAACAATTTATTAAACTATGTCACAAACAAGCGTGGATCTTGCTGGGAATGAATTGGAAAAACAATTGTTCCGATGAACAAGAAGATATTGTTCAGGATTTGAGAATAGCAATGATCAAAGCGGCTAGTTATTACAAACGTCAAACATATATCGAAAAATCATTTAACGCTTTAAAAACGAATGTAGACGATCCTTTCATTTTGCGGATTGTGAATGAATTAGAGGATTTATGGGATAATCGAACTCGACATGGGGCAAATCGTCAAAAATTTGGGGAACATCAAGAAACCATTTTGGAGCGACTTGTCAAAAAATGTGTACCTAAATCCCAAAGACCGGATCGTAATGCACCCATCGTAATTGATAGTAAGTTTAAAACCTATTGCAAGCAAATTACATGGAACGAGTTGAAACAAAAAGGTAAAAAAATCACTAGAGAAAAATTTTGGCGAACTGGTATGGTTTCGATTTCAGAATTTGATTTTCTAGGAGGCAACGGAAACTAATACCTCGTTTGTCAAGGATGATTATAGCAAAAAGCCGATTCTTTTCAGAATCGGCTTTTTATATTAATACTATTTGATTAAGATTGAATTGCTATTAAGGATTGTGTAACATTAAGTCAATTAATTATTTAGTCTCAACATAATGTTTCATAATGTTAGATACAAACTGTTAAAAATGAAGGAAAAAGGTAACTGACAGTATGAGTGACGATTTCAATGATCCAGAATTGCAAGATCCTGATGGGGGAGATACTTCAGCACAGTTTCATTGGGACGAAGAATTTCAAAGAACCATTATTTCTTTGTTAATGACGGATCGTACATTTCTGTTACAATCTATCGATTTAATTAGACCTAATTATTTCACAAATAAAGCACACCAAAAAGCTTGTGAAGTAATTTTTGAACATTTTAAAAAATATCGGGTAACACCTAATAGAACCATTCTGCTAGAAGAACTTAAAGGTGCTTTCAAAGAAGATAAGTCTGCATTGTATTACATTAGCGAAATCAAAACGCTGTTTGATTACTTTGAGCCAAATATTGAATCAAGAGACTATCTGACAGATAAAGTAGCCTTTTTTGCGAAAATTCAAGCATTAAGACAAGCTTTCAGTAAATCTTTGAAGAAGATTGATAAGGCACCAGAAAGTGATGATACATGGAGCGAAGTTTATGATTTGCTTCGTGATGCCATGAACACTGACCGCAACTTTGATATGGGTCTAGATTATTTCAATACAACCCATGAACGATACCAAACAATGGGCGAAGAAAATGAAAATACAGAATACTTCACTACAGGTTATGAAGGATTGGATGAAGGTATCAAAGGTGGTGGCTACATTCGTGGAGAAATGTTAGGGGTTGTGGCAGGTTCCGGTATTGGTAAATCTGTTTTCATGACTTGTTTAGCTGCTCATAACTTGAAACGTGGTAAAAATGTACTTTACATATCACTTGAATTAACTCAGGAACGTGTGGCTGAACGTTTTGACTCTATCTTAACAGGTCTTCCAATTTATTGTTTATATGATGTTCGAAATGATGTTTTCCAAAAATTAGATGAAATTGTAAAAAACAAAGATGATAAAAATTTAATGGTAATTAAACAATTTCCATCAGCCTCAGCTGATGTAAACACCATTCGAGCATATATGTCACAATTAAAATTTTATGGTTTTATGCCCGATGTAGTTGTAGTTGATTATATTGGTGAAATGAAAGACACACCCGGATTACCTACTCACGAATCTCGTGAACGAATGGTAAAAGAATTACGAGGTCTGGCGGGTGAAGAACAAGTCTTTATGGTGACAGCATTTCAGCCCAACCGAATTTCGAAAGAAATTCAAGAGAATAATGGTGTGATTGAAGAAGAACACTTAGCAGATTCATTTGGTCAAATTCGCCCTTTAGATGGTTGTATTTCTTTGAATCAAAACAAAGGAGAAAACACCGTCAATGTTGGGCGTATGTGGATCATTAAACAACGTAATGGCAAGAAAAGATATTTTGTTTATTTGCGTTTCGATAAAGAAACATTAAGGATTGTGGAGATCCACCACGATACTTACAGAGATCTAAATTCCCGAAAACAAGAAGGAATTAGTGAGAGTGTTGAAAAAGATATGATGGATCAAATTGTTAAAGGTGTAGACAATGGAGAAGCTGCGGCAAAAGCGGTGGCTCAAGAAGCCTTAAAATATGTGCCACCAGAAGACGATGATGAAGACGAAAATTTAAACAATAGTAATGAGGAATCATAATGAGTACTGAACCAGAAGAATTGATAGTAGCCGGTCAAAAAGTGAAAATTGATCCTGCTAAGTTAAAGTTTAACGAAACCACTTTAAGTGAATACTTACAGCTTGAAGGAGGATGGTACGACAACTATGGAGGCTATCTTGCAATGGCTGAACGCTTCCAGCATATGTGTGACCAAAAAGTTGAACGCATTTTTGCCGAAAAGTTTGTCACCTTTAAAGATAAAGGAGGTTCAGACAAACTCTGTGAATCGAAAGCCAAAGCTGATGAAGATTACCAAAAGGCAAAAGAAGAAGCAGTTGAAGCAAAATATATTGTTCAGCGATTAAAATACCATTTACGTGGTTACGACAAAAACCATGATAATGCAATGAGCTTTGGTTACAACTTACGTAAAGAATTAGATAAATTGAACCCTTATATTAAAGGCGAACCAGATTACAATAATGCTTACGGTTCTTACGATGAAGTTAATTCAATTGTAAGAGGAATTGATCTGGAAGATTTCGAAAAAGAAGCAGAGGAAGATTGATATGTCATTTTTGGACGAGGTAAAGCAAGAGTGTGAAAGAGCTTCCAAGAAACACCCCAAGTTCATGTCTATGCATCATGGACTTGCGGTAATTTGGGAAGAATTTGAAGAGTTAAAAACAGAAATTTTTAAAAAAGAACCAGATCTGGAAAATTTAGAATCAGAGTTGATTCAAATTTCAGCAATGTGTAAACGATTTTATAACGATCTTTTAGAAACAAAATCTTGAAGATCTTTTCTTAAATTTTTTTACAGTTTGGTTCTTAACATGATAGATCCTACTAAGTTTACAAATTTTGGATTATCCAAAAATCGATTAGAAGAATATATTCTTTTTTCAATTGCAGTTGCTGGTAAAAATGCGACTACAACTGCTCGTATTTTGGAGGAATTGCTATTTTGTCATCAATCATCCACTCCGTTCGGTTCGATTAAACAATTTAAATCTGAAACAAAATTACGTAATCGTATGCAAAAAGTTGGATTTGGTTGCTACAATCTAAAAGCACGTGGTTTTTGGTGGATTGTAAACTCAAATATTGATCTAAAAAAATGCACTGTTGATGAGTTGGAAAAATGTCCCGGAGTTGGGATGAAAACTTCAAGATTTTTTGTTATGCATACTCGTGATAACAATTGCCAAGTTGCGTGTCTTGATACACATATTTTGAAATTCATGCGTGATCGTGGATTTAAAAATATCCCTAAACAAACACCTCCTCGCAAACGATACCTTGAAATTGAACAAGATTATTTGAAATTGTGCGACAAAGAAGGTAAGCATCCGGCTCATTTTGATTTAGAAATTTGGAATCATTATGCATCCAAATGATATTTATGAAGCGGCAAAAAGAGGTTACCGTGTTGCATACCACAATGCGATACACAATGGTAAATTAATGCCAATCAGAACACCTCAAGTCGAATCTGCCATATCAAAACACCCGCATTATGCCGGACTTTACGCAAAATATATGATACAAGGTCGATGGGAACTTGGAGAAGAAAGTATCATTCAGTGTCCAGAATCTTCTTATGCATACGCTTATGATGTGATTCAACAACCTTTTCCTGAAGGGGAGTCAATTATTGCAACTGATAGTTTCAGTTCTTACCATTATGCTAGAGATGTTTTATATGGTAGATTTATTCAAGGAGAACAAAATTCTTTAGCAATAGATTTATATTATGGATACCTTTATGCTACGGATGTGATAAATACTAGATGGCTTGTTCTTGAAGAAAAATTTAAGAATTTATCTTCACATGAAGAGGAAGAACCGTGTATAAAACTTTTGTGGAACAATTACCAATCACATTTTGGTTTATTAGATGAATACCAACTTTGTTGGGAACAAGAGGGCTTTTAGATGGATAGAAGATCAGTTCTTATCGGATTGTTGAGTGGAACATTTAGTTTACTAAACCCACTTCCTGCAATCATCATTAAGCCAAAACCTATTCAAATGACATCCATTAAAATTTATCAGGATATCTTTGTTGGAAACAAATTAACGGGTGAAGACGTCTTCTTTGAAACGTATAAATTAGACGAAATTTATTTTGAGCAAGATTTTGATTTAGTTTGTCGATACTATTTTCATGAAGATGAAGTTCCCAAATACGATGATTTAAACAAGCAGATTCAAGAATCTAAAGAGAATGGGTTGTTTTACAAAATTTCGATTACAACTTTTGTAGACGGAACTTTTGAAGAAACAATCGATTTTGAGAATGTTCATTTTGGATATTCATATACTTATTATACAAAAGATGAAGAAACTGATGAAAAAAGGTATTACATCTTTTTTCGTTTAAAGTGTTTGGATTTTGATAAACGAGAATATCGAAGTAAGTGCATTAAATTCAAAACTTAATCCATGTTAGGAACAGTATCATGAAACGCAGAGATGTATTGTCTACCTTTGCTGCCAGTGTAGCTACTTTATTAACTCCATTTAAATTGTTTGCAAATAAAAAGCCTGAAATTACCATCATGCTTGCATACTCTGAAAGAAATAGTCAAATCACGAACCATATCTGGCCAGTTCAAATTCAATTTTTAAGCATAAATTCTGTTCGGATTACAAGTGACGATCATTTTAATAGTAGTAAATGTGTATGTAATCTTGGATCACTTTCTTGTAACGTTTTAGTGAATGGCACGATAGTAGAATCATGGTGTTTTACCGATCCTGTTCTTATTGAAAATACCACTAAATTTGGTAATCGTTATATTAAATTACCAAATCTAAGTTCTGATATGTTGGTTCAATTTCGACTTCCAGAAACGATTCAAAGCAAATACATCAAAAATCCTTTTTTAACATAAGATATTGAGTTAATTAGAATAGATATTGTAGTCCGTCTTCTAACCATTGAGCAGATCGTTACAACTGTCTGCACGGATGTTGTATCGTGAACAATGGAGGATAATCGGTCAGTGCAGGATTCAGATCATTCTTCGTCGAGTGATGGGTCAGACGATTTCAGAATTGTGTGCAAGCACAGGGGGAACTATTGATGAGTTAGATAGTTCCCCCTTATTTTTTGGAGAATCGAAATGAAAAATGAAGTTGGCGGTGAAGATATTGCCACAGAAGAACCTGAAGTTTATTGTCCTGAATGTGGCGGAAGAGCAGAAGCAGAATTCGTTGATAATGGTTTCGGACCTTATGCTGTACAGGTAAGCCCTTACCATTGTTCTACATGTGGATGGCTCGAATGAATATTTTTGTAAGACCAAAAGCACTGGCATCAACATACTCTACGAACACTGCTTGGGCATGCATTAGTATTGTTACGCATATCAATACATGGCCAATATTTGCCCACAGTAATCCCGACCTCTTATTGCAGATGCATTTTGCAGATTCTGATCGATCCCCAGAGGGCGAATTCAGTTTAATACAAAGTACACAAGTTTTTGATGAATATATGGCACGGGCTATTATCGAGTTTTACCAAAAAGTAGAAAAACAGGCAATTTCTGAACTATTAGTACATTGCGAAGCGGGTTGGTCAAGATCTCCTGCGGTTGCTGGAGCTTTATCTAAGATTTTTCTTGGAGACGACACATTCTTTTTTCAAAAATATTCTCCAAATATGTATGTTTATCGTTTAATCATAAACGAAGCTGCAAAAATGGATCTTATTGGATGAAAATCTTGTTTATTCGTACTCCAATATCATATGAAAGAATATTTAGAACAGAAATTAAAACAAGGTACCATCTCTACAAGAGTTCTATTGGCTAGAGCTAGACTTGCGGAAGTTCGTGACTGGGAATCCCCTGTTATGAATGATCCAAGGTATATTCCATTTTATTACTATCTTGGTACACAAATTCAGCCTAACAAAGTCCTTGAGATAGGTTTTGGATTAGGTTTGACCGCAGCTGCTTTTCTTCAAAGCTGTAATACCGTTGAAAAATATGTCGGTTATCAGATTACAAATAATGATTTTTATTATTCATTAAGGTTAGGAACAGCTACCTTGAAGGAATATTATAAAAACACTCATAAACTAGATGCTGGCAATAAAAGCGATTTGTTGACTTTGATTGAATCTGATAAATGGGACACTGTTTTAATTACGCAAAAAGTAGATGAGCAGAATCTAAGAGAATATTTGGATAAGATTTGGGCAAATTCTTCTTCTGAAGCATTAATAGTAGTAGACCATATTCATGACGAAAAGCGTCTACAAATATTTCAAAACTGGTGTGAGTCAATAAACCGTCAGCCAGAAATATTTGAAACAAGGTATACTCTAGGAATAACAAGGAAGTAATTATGGGATACGAAATCATTTATCATTACCACGAACGAGATCCCGAAGGTGGTTACAATACAGAAGAAACAAAACAGTTAAAAAAGAAAGTTGGTAAAGCATACGACGATACCGAACTTTCTAAAGCAGCTAAAGCTATTTTGGCTCAACTCGCCAGACGGGATATTTGGGTAGTAGATGTTGAAGTCGAAGAATACGTTAAACGCTCTGTGGCTTTCAAAGAATCAAAAGATGGTCACGGCATCGTTTTGAAGGGAAAGAAATATACAATCGATTCCACTGAAGGTATCGATGTAGAAGAGTACGACGAAAACCCTCAACCAGCGATTCCTCAATATCATCAACCTCAACATCCAAAAGCTCAAACACAAGTAGCCCCTCTACCAGAAACAGTACCTGTTTCTCAACTTGTAAGTGATTCACCTAAAAGTGATCCTCAAATGTTGGCTACGGTAAATAAAAATAGAGTTTTATTCAGAGTTGAATGTACCCCTATTGGGGGACAGATTGAAATTGTGAAAGCAAAATCGTTAACTCCCGGTAAAACTTATGGCGTTCATCGACAACGGCAAGATGAACGTGGAGGCAGTTTTGGTAACTTGTATGCAATTACCAATGATAAAGGTGAAGTCATCGAAATTAGTGAGCATTCATTCAATATTGCTCCACAAGGTTTAGTAGGCGGTCCTGAATTCAATAGAGATGTTCTTGCACCAAATGAAAAAAAACCTCAATTATTGTTTGATGGAGACAATAGCTTTTCGACACCAACTCCAAAACGACCAGTAGATCGTAGTCAAATACCACCTGAATATGCTCATATTCCAATCGAAGGAGAAGAAGCACAGGTTAGTGATGATATCTTTAATTTAAGACCCGGTTACACCCCTAAATAAAGGTAATTTAGATGAGTAAAGAGCAGAGAAAGTTAAAAAAACGTAAGGCAAGATCTGAGCAAGTAAAAAAGAATTTACTTCGCAAAAAACAAGAGTCTGTCCAAGCTAAACGTCAAGAAAAAGAAGATTATCGATATAAGGTAGCATTACGTAAATCGGAAAAATCCGAAACAGAAAAGAAACGTAAAGCAATTAAAGAAGTTCGAAATCAAATTCAATTACGTAAAAAAATTGAAGATGCCGAATTATCTTTCAAAAAAGCCGAACATAAATTAACAGAATCGCAAAAAGAGCAAGTTGTTAAGAATATTGCAATTCTGAAAGAATTAGAACAAGAGTATGAAACAACCAGCGAATATCGTAATCAAGTCAATGCCGAACTGGAAGAAAAAGGTTTGAAAACACTTGAAGAAAAAATGCAATATTTAGCTGATGAAGCTCGTGAGGAATTTGGTGAAGGGTGTATAGACCAAATAGCAGAAAGCTCTTCTGATTAATTGATTAATATTGCGAAAAAGCCAATCATTAATATGATTGGCTTTTTTTGTGTAATATTTTCTTGATTCCATTAAAGAATATTGACCTGCTCTTCGAAAGTATGTATAAATTAAGACGTTGTTCGAGAAACAATAATTAATGAAACGATAAGTAACAGTATTTAACTTGCGAAACAACGAACAACATTAAACAACTTTATTATTACGGAGAAGAGTCATGTCTGAGTTTGGTAAACTTAATCTCGATGCAATTGGACAAGAAGATAGTCGTGTTAATAGCGATAACACATCTTCATTTATGGATCAGTTTGTGCCTATGCCCAAACCAAATCCGGGGCAAACAGGAGTAATTACCGTTCGTATCCTTCCACCTTTGAAGGGTCACGGTTTGTATGAATACACTCGTATTCACAATATCAATGGTCGCAAGGTGCATGATCCTAAGCGGCTTGAAAAAGGTAAATGGGATAAGACTCCCAATCCTATTTATGATTACTACAATTCGCTTTGGCGAGAAGCTGATAAAGCTGAAAAAAGTGGTGACAAGAATAAGGCAGAACGCTTTAAAGCTGAAGCCAGAAGTATCAAGCCTATTGAACGTTATTACTATAACGTCATCATTCGCAAAATGACTGATGCAGAAGGTAACACTCTTACAAATGTTGGCCCTCGTATTTTGAGCGTTGGTAAAACCCTGCATAAGATGATTGTTCGTGCAATTGTTGGGGACGATGTTGAAGAAGCATTGGGCGATATTACTGATCCTAAAACTGGATACGATTTCAACATCAAAGTTGAAATGCGTGGTACAGGTAATGAAGCATTTCCAAACTACGACCGTTCCAGTTTTGCTCGTGAATCTTCTCCACTGGGGACTCCAGAAGAAGTTCAGGAATGGGTAAACAATATGCACGATCTGAGCAGTCTGCGTCGAGTTGTTCCGTTAGAAGAGCTTGAAAAAGAACTTGCTATTCATCGTGGTTTGATTGAAGACGAAAGCGAAGGCTTCAACGTCAATCAATTCGATGCTAAGTTTGGAGGCGGTTCTACAACAGCTTCTGAAGAAACTTCCTCAGAAACTCCTACTTCAGAACCAGTGGTCGAGGAACCTGTAGCCGAAGAAGAGGAAGACGTATCTGTAGAAGATGCAGATTTCATGGCAAAAATGAAAGAAATGAGCGGACAGCTTGACTAAGTCTCGCTTAATCTAAATTCCCTTAAAGCCAGAATCGGCCACGCTGGTTCTGGCTTTATCTTTAAATACATTCACATATCTTTAGGAGATTTTTATATATGGCGAAAAAGAAACCAGTAAATGAAGATGATATTTTTGCAGAAATTGCACAAGATACAGGCGGCGATGTTTTAGGTCAATTAGATAACTGCAAGTTTTTTATAGACACAGGAAATCTTGCAGTTAACTATATTTGTTCTGGAAAATTTATTAACGGTGGTATTCCCGGTCAGAGAATTACTGAAGTCTATGGACCTTCAGCCTCAGGTAAATCATTGTATGCTTCTAATATTTTGTTTGGTTGTCAAAAACTTAATGGATGGGCGGTATTGCTTGACTGTGAAAACGCAAGTAATGCTGAATGGATGGAAAAAGCATCTCACTTAAACACAAATCGAGTACTTCGATATACTCCATATACGCTAGAAGCAGCGTTTCTGCAAATTTCAGAGACGGTTAAAAAACTTCGTGCTTACGAAAAGAAGGAAAAAATGGATCGTAGACCTATTGTTGTGGTTTATGATTCAATTTCAGTTTCTCCTTGTGAGCGTGAGTATCGTGAAACAGAGCTTCCAAAAGATTACAAACCTTCTGATTGGAAAAAAATTGTTGGAGCTAAAGAACAGCCCGGAGAGAGGGCAAAAGTGTGTTCTAAAGAATTGCGTAAATTGCAGCCAATGCTTGAGAAAGAAGATGTAACAGTTGTTGTTATCAATCAGACACGTGATAAAATTGGAGTTCTTTACGGATCACCTGAAACAACTGCTGGTGGAGGAAACTCTTTACCTTTTTATGCTTCTTGTCGTATTCGTACACAACAACAGAAAAAGATCGAACACAAAAAGCTAAAATCATATTGTGGCATCAATATGAAAGTACAAAATATCAAGAACCGTGCTTTTCGTCCTTTTGTAAAGCATGAAAATATTAAATTGTACTTCGATACAGGAATTAATCCGGTAACTGGTCTATTATCTGCTCTGTTGGAAGAAGAAGCTATTATAAAATCAAGTGGCGGAAATTACAAAGTAGCTGCTGATTATTTGCCAGAAGGGAAAAAAGAATATAAATTCAAAAGCAGTCAAGAACGTAACGATGTTCCAATTGAGCTTCTACTTGACTGTCCTTCTTTGATCGGAGCATCTACTAAAGAGGAAGTCATCGACTATCTGGCTCCATTCGAAGCCGCAATCAATTATACCAATAGCGATAATTTCACTGAAAAGAAAATTGCATTTGATATTGATGGCAACCCTCTCGATGATGAAGATTATGATTTTGAAGATGAAGATGAAGAATCAGAAGAAGAAGAAAATGATGAATAATCGTTTTTGAATTCTAAAAGACCATCTTGTGAATAACTGCAAGATGGTCTTTTTTTTTTATAAAAACCTACCAGTTTTTGAGAAAAAATCTACTACTATATTTCAAAATGGAATTTCTAGTAGATTTTAAGGAGAAATAATGGCAGAAGTTTTATTAAGTATTAGCGAAGCGGCAAAATTGATGGATGTGTGTGAGAACACTTTACGTGAATGGGATGACAATGAAAAATTCCCAGCATTAAGAACAGAAGGCGGGCACCGTCGATATGAGTTAGATAAAATACGTGAATGGATTGATCAAAAAGAGCCAGAATCGATATCAAACAATGACTTACCTTGGAAGAATGAATCTGAAAGAATTTATTCAAAATGGAAAGATTCAGAATATCTTTCTGAGTGTGAAAATCAAGGTGACAAATTCAATTTAGCAATTTTACTTGAGAATGCAATTTTATCTCATCGTGCTAATCAAGATACTTTTTCTTTAAGCGAGAAACAAATACTTTATATTGTATCTCAAGGCTGGAACAAGTCTAAGCTTAAAAAGATTGTCAGTGTACAACCTTTGTTGGGTCCAACTGGATTAGTTTATTACTGTGATCGAAGTCATCAAAATTTTAAATTAGAACATGAACCAGTGGCAGCTCACACTTTAAAATATAATTTTTCAATTTATCCTGATGCTAATGTCTTAGAAGGTATTTGTGAAGTTTATGCAACTATGTTAGCTACAGAAATTGATTTATTCATTTGCGAAAAAATGTCTACCACCCATTTAATCAATATAGAAGACATGGTATCAGCATTATATCAAGATAAAAATGCATTAAAACCAGAAGATTGCTCATATGTGGCAACTTCAGCCAGTTATATCAAGGGATTATCTCAATTATCTTGTTTTAAAGAGGGTAATATTGATTTAATTGAAATTCAGACACAATTAGATCCAGATACTTATGCTCCCATTAGTTTATGTGGTCGTTATCCTAAAAATGATCGCAGGATTAAACCAATTTTTTGCCCTTATATGCTTTTAGTTGAATTTCCTACTATCCTTAACGGTTCCAGAGGGGCAGGTCTAAGAGCTGGATGGTTGGACTAATTCGTAGGTACCTTTTTTCGGTTTTTCGAATTCACAGCCTTGTTTCTTTAACTCTTTTCTGACGGCAGTAAAATGATTAGATAAACAAGAATCTGTAACACATAGATCTTTAAATTGTTCTTTTAGCTCAATTAAAGACAATGAACCTTTTTTATTGATACGTTCTCGAATGTACTGCTTGATCTTTTTAGCATCTGCAATCATTTGAGAACGTGTTTTTTGTTTCGTTGTATTAGGATCAGGATACAGTCTTTGAATTAGTTCATAATCAATTTCAGGTGTTTCAAAATTCTGATCACAAAACTTTGTAGGCAGATCTTGTAAATCGGTAATTTCCGAACCGGATACTTCGACAAGTGCAAGTGTTGCTTTAAATGTTTTTGCAAATTCAATTAAAAGAGGCAAATTCTTTTTATGAACAAAGAATGTTTTTTCTTTTGTTTGAATCATTATTTTTTCGGCCATAATTATAGTTCCTTGTATTGATTAAGACCCTAACATTCTACTATAATATCACTATTATGAGCAAGGTTATTACGTGTAAAAATTATAGAAGATTTGGGGTTGAAATAGAACTTAATACAACCACAGATATTATCAAAGACAAACATTCAGTACCGGATGGAGCGGATATTGTTGCCTCTTTAATTCAAAGTGTTTGCGATGATCCCGTAACTCTAAATGGCTGGTTACATGTCAATAATAATAATGGTTGGATCATTAAGCCTGATTCTACTTGTGGTATTGAAATTAACTCGCCAGTTATGAAAGGTGGCTTCGATTTACTTAAATTGTGCAAGATAGTAGAAGCTTTATCTCAACATAAAGGCATCAAAGCAGATAACCGTTGTTCTTTCCATGTACATGTGAATATGGAAGATCTTAGTTACAGAGAGATAGGAACTATATTGGCATGGTGGATCAAATGTGAGGGGGTGTTTTTTGATTCAATTAAATCTTCTCGTAAATGTCATCGCCACACGCAGTTAATTGGTATGAGTGATTGTTTCAATCATAATATACGATATAATTCAACTGATATAATTGATCTACTTTCTGATGTTAAATACCATTCTGCAAATGCCTATCATATGCGACAAAATCGTAGAAAATCAGTTGAATTTCGTATCGCCGGTAATGAATTTTGTTTGAACCCAATTTTTGTAAAAAACTGGGTTCGTTTATTATTACATTTTGTAGACATGAGTCTTAATAAAGGTTTTCCAAAACCCTATAAATCAAATGATCCTTGGACAGGGTTACTTTGGCTCAATCCTAAAGAAGTGTTTCAATTCTTGAATTTTGACCAAAATGATATTTCTCAAGGTCTTAAACAAGTAAAATCATGGTTTTTAGATCAATTAAGAAGAAATGTTAATCAACCTAATATTGGAATCTGGCAAGCTGGTTTTCGCTCTTATGCCTCTAAAGAAATCAGAGAACTTTTGAAATACGAAAACGATCTATCAGATGAAGAAAATCACACTCTATTATATTCAAAAGATTATTTGTTATAAAATGGATGTGAAATTTTGGAAGAAAACAAGTTACTAGCAGATCATATTAATGAAATGCATAGGCTTGCGGAATTCTTAATACCTTATACTTTTCCGTTGGTCTCTATAGAGGATGAAGCTGAAATAATTGCACTCAAACAGAGGCAATTAACAATTGATGGATACGATGTTTCTGTTGCTTTAAGTAAAGCGAGATATTCAGAAAACCGATCTATTGAATCTCTACAAATTTATTCATCTTATTGTCCATTTCTACCATTAAATCTAGTTTGTAAAATCGGCAAATTGTTTTTAGGCGAAAATCAACTAGCCTACGCTGATTTTTTCAAGAATGGCAAAAAAATCTATTATTGGACAGTGCGTTACATTAGTGGCAAAAAAGTGCCGCCCACTAATTATGCTTCTGATTATGAATACGAAGGATTTAAATATAAGATTCTTCAATCAAGTCCGCATAATTTCTATGATTGTTGATGGATAGATATAGTATAAGAATGATGTATTTCGTTCTTCGTACAACAATCATATTTAAGAGGGATTACTGATGAAGAAATCATACGCACAAAAAATTCAGGCTCTTCTTATCGCTCACCTCCTTAGCCAAGGAGAAATTAGCTTATTACTGCCAGATGGAGTAAAACTTGAAATTGGTATTACTAAAGAAGGCAAAAACGGCACTGAAATTTCTAGTGATTATTGTTTTGTAAAAACATCTAGAGAAGGCAGATCTGCTCTATTAGACACGTATAATTTAAGTTTGCAATACAATGACGAAAATATGATTGTTTGCTTTGACAATGCTGTCGATGAAGACGGAACACAAATTAGAAGATTAGAAGTAGTATAATTAGTTTTGAAGAATGGTTCCGTAAGTATTCTGTAATTCGAAGTTACCGTTTATATCTGTAAGATATACATGTGATCCTACAATTACAGAATTGTCTTTCGGTATAGAAAATTCTACCCAAACTTCAAACTTGCTATTGTCAACTATCTTAAACTTTGTTATAGTTACTTGAAGATTAGATGTTAAATTGTTTCCTTGCACAATTTTGTAAGAATCATTTTTCGCATCTTCAAGGACTGTACGTATTAAACGTGATTTATCAACAATGTTAGCCCAGTTTTTTAAGAGTAGTTGCTCAAACTGGTCGGGTATAATTAAATTATTGCTCATGAGAGGTACTCCTTATGAAAGCACAAAAAGATCATAAAACTATTTTAGTAGAGTATTGCGAATCACTTTCTGATAGTGACATTCGCTTTCTTGGCACGAGACTTACAGAAAAGTATGCTGGAGAATTAGGAGAAGCTTTAAACGTTTTGTCCACTTCTCCACAAATTGATTTAATTTTAGAGTCTGCTCAAACAGCTGATGAACTCTACCAACTTTGTGATTTAATTGGTGATTTGGCTATCAAAGAAGTGAAGAAACGAAAAATCAATCTTTGGGGAGCCGATAAGAAACCTAAGTCTGACAAACCTTGGAAAAATAAGAAGTAATCATAATGATTTCTTTGCTTAAGAGATTGTTCCGGTATTCAACTGCTGGACCTGCCTTAGTACGTTTTTATTTAGTTGTGGTTACCTTACAATAAGAGTGTTTCTATTTAGTTGTGGTTACCTAAAATCAAACTTCATTATATCTTCTAATCTGACGCTGACTTTCATACTCATCCTTGGGATGGCATCTCAATTATCTTTGGTTCTTATCAAGAACAAAGAGGAGATTCGCCACTACAGCGTAGATGGTTTTTTAACAGAGTGTATGCTCACACTCCGCATAAAGTACTAATTAACAAACCAGTGTGGACACTGTTTATTCACGGTTCCAGAATCAACGAAAACTGGCAATATGGTACAGAAACAAAGCCTTGGGAAGGTAGTGATCAAGAAAGAGAGAACAATGAGCACTAGCATAATTCGTATTGAAGATGCATCAAAAGACGAATTAGTACTTACTAAAGACTTTAAATACGCTCATTGGCCTTTTGATACCTTTAATCAAGTTCAAAGTGCAATCTTTCCTCATGTATCTACTGATACAAATATTACAATTGCAGCAGCTACCAGTGCGGGAAAAACCGTAATGGGTGAGATGTATATGGCAGACGAAATTCGTCGTCGAAAAGGGAAAGCAGTTTATGTTGGGCCTCTTAAAGCTTTAGCTAAAGAAAAGCAAGACGATTGGTCTGATTTGAGTCATCATTTTAACGATTTAAAAAAGTCAATTTGTACGGGCGATTTTCGGTTAACGAACGCACGTATTAAAGAACTTGACCGATCTGACGTTATTGTGATGACTCCAGAAATGTTAGCCTCTCGTTGCCGCAATCAAAAATCTGAAAAATCCAACTTTCTCAAAGAAGTTGGAACAATTGTTTTTGATGAATCACATTTATTGACTGTACCTTCTCGTGGCGATCATATCGAAGTTGCTTTGATGAAAATGGTTAATATCAATCCAAACCTTCGAATTGTATTGTTGTCAGCCACAATGCCTAATGTAGACGAGATTTCAGAATGGATTTCGTCCATTACAGGCAGAGATACAGTTTTAATCGAATCAGATTATCGACCCTGTCCTTTAAAAATTCATCATGAATGTTATCGAGATCAAGGTCGGTATGAAGAAAAAGAGCGAGCTAAAGTCTCAAAGGCGGTTGGAATTGTTAACCATTTTAATCAAGATAAATGTCTTGTTTTTGTACATACAAAAAATACAGGCAAACTGGTTGTAGATTCTTTAGCTGAATTAGGAATTCAAGCTGAGTTTCATAATGCGGATCTTTCCTTCGATAAACGTGTTAAACTGGAAGAAAAGTTTAAGAATGATCCTAATTTCAGAGTTGTTGTAGCAACTTCAACATTGGCTTGGGGATGCAATTTACCTGCTAGACGTGTTGTAATTGTAGGAGTACATCGTGGTGTCACTCCTGTTGAGAATTATGATATCCGTCAAATGATTGGACGATCAGGTCGTCCAAAATACGATCCTCGTGGTGATGCTCATATTTTAATTCCTGATAGTCATGAGCATTATTGGAAGGCTCGTTTAGAAGAAAATACGGTCATTCGTTCTCAACTTTTAGAAGACATTTCTGGGCATCATAAGACTTTGGCGTTTCATGTCATTAGCGAAATTCATCACAAAAGTATCCAAACAAGAGAAGGTTTTTATAAGTGGTTTTCAACATCATTAGCTCATTTTCAGGATCAACGATTTGATGATGAAATCATTGACCAAGTAATTGATTTGCTTGAAAAAATGAAATGCGTCACGGTTGAAGACGGTAAATATAAAACTACGCCTGTAGGCAATATTGCTTCTATGTTTTACTTTTCTCCATTCGATGTTTCGGATTTGAAAAAGAATTTCCATTTTTTGTTCAAAAACAAAATGGAAAATAATGAATTCGCCACAGCTCTTGCTTTAGGAAATTTAGACAGTCATCGGTTTAATATCGTTAATAAAGCAGAGAAAGCAGAAATAGAGAATTTTAGAATCAAAGTTGAAAGTGCCCATGCTGGTAGGAAATACACAGAAGGGGCAATTAAAGCGGCTTGTACTTATTACAAGATGATGACAGGTCAACCGTTAAAAGCTTTAGCTAATGCTCAATCAGCCATTCGCATGGATTTGGAACGCACGATGGAAGTGGTGAATGCTATTGATCAAATGAGTGCTAAATGGAAAAAGAAGAATTATTTCTCAGATTTAAAACAACGCATTTTGTATGGTGTAAAACCGGAGTTACTTGACTTGGTAGGAGTACCGGGGCTGGGTAAAGTGCGAGCTGAACGCCTGCATGAAGCTGGAATTTCTTTTGAAGAAATTCCAAATACGGATGATGCCAAGCTGTCTGAAATTACAAAGATTAAAGATTTGACTAAGATTCAAAAAATCAAAAAAGATGCGAAGTTGGCTGCATTGAGAAAGATGCTTTAAAATAAATCATCATCTTCCATATCTGCCATATCCTGAATTTCCACCTCATCGGGTAGTTCGATTTTAACAGTACCATTTTTTGATTTGTTGCCATTTTCATCTTCTACCCACATTTTAATTTCACGAATTTCATTGAAATTCTCTACAGAGTTTGTAATTGGGTCAAAATATTCTTGTTCGAAAAAACAAGGATCTTCTGCATCAACGGGAATATGAACCTTTTTGCCTTCATACAGCACCACAACACTGCATTGTCGTTTACCGGCATCAAACAAACGACAGTTTTTACAAATAGGTTCAATCTTTTTTTTCTTAAAGAATCCAAACATGGTATTGCACCTTAATGATTGATAGTGTAATATTACATTATTAAAGTTATACAATTTTAAAAAGGCAGTAATTATGCAAAAAATTACCACGAATGAGGAAATCCAAGAGTTATCTAAGTCTGGTTTGGTTGTAGATTTTTATACTGATTGGTGTCCTCCGTGTAAAATACTTGCTCCAATATTTGAACAAGTAGCACAGCAAAATCAGAATATCAATTTTGCTAAGTGCAATACAGAAGAAGCTATTGAACTAGCTGCTCATTATAAAGTTTCTTCAATTCCACGTTTACTCTTTTTTAAAGACGGTGAATTGCTTCATACAATTTCAGGTGCCGTCAGTGAACAAGTACTACAAGAAAGCGTAGACACCCATTTAGGAGGCGAAGCATGATACCTCCCATTTATGTTGGCATTGCCGGGCAAAAACAAAACGGTAAAGACACTGTTGCGGATTATGTGCAGGATCAACTTGCTCAAGATGATGAATTTGTTTTTAAGTTTGAAAGAGCAGCATTTGCCGCAAATGTAAAGCGAGTCTTTGTAGAGACTTTTGATGTAACTTACGAGTTTATTGAAAAGTGGAAAACTATTCCTGAACCTCCTCCGGGATTTGACATGTCCGTTCGTGAGGGGTTGCAATTTATTGGTGATGGATTTCGTAAAATTAAATCATCTATTTGGATCGATTTAATGTTTCGGCAAGCCTTAAATAAAATCATTAGCGATGTACGTTACATTAATGAAGCAGATCGGATTGTGCAAGAGAACGGTTTCAATTTTCTTGTCGCCCATCCAGATCGATTGAATGACGACCCTAATGGATCTGAAGCTCAAATTCGACCTTATGCTGCTTGGTGCCTAAAGCATATGACAACTAGTGGCAACCCTAATTTAGTTGATGCTCCCGACAAACCTGAATTTATGCATTTGTTTTCGTACTTCATTCTTAACAATGGAACGATAGAAGATGTTCATTCAGTGATTGATACTCAAATTATTCCAATTATTAAAAACAAAATAGGAGAAATGTCTAATGACGCAGTCAGTTAAAGTTAAGAATATTGAAGATATGCAAGAAGCAATGGAAGAGACTTTTGGAGTTATCTTTGCAGATACTTTAGAAGATATCGGCTACGTTTCCAGAAATCAAGATATTGTCAAAAATCAGATTTTACAAAAATTAGATGAATTGCAAATCGATACCAGTGAATGTGAATGTAAAAATGAAGCATCTCTATTTCAAGCAGATTTTGAAGAGATGAAAAACCTCATGAAAACAATTACTTTTGCATGTATTCAAAAAGCAGCTCTTCTTCACAAATATCATCAGGACTAAAAATGCCTTATATTCAAAAAGACAAAAGAAATGCTTACGCACCATTAATCAACAATGCTATTTCGGCTATTGCTGTAAATAACAAGCCGCCTTTACGTAAGGCAGAATTGTTTGGTTATTTTGTGCATCGTTTGTGCGAACATTATTTATATGCACAACCTTCTGTAACAGCTTTTAATTCTCATATGTTTGAAGCAGGGATTAAAAAACAAATTGAAGATATCGCCACAAAAATTATACCACTATTAAATCGTGAAGATTTGATTGGAAGTGCTGGTAATTTAAATTATGCAATCAGTGCTGTATGGTGGGGTATTTGTGGAGACCATTCTCAAACACCGTCAGCTAGTTATGGGTTTCGTTGTGTTACACGAGGCGTGTTAGAGCAGTTGGTTGAATCGTTCGATACCTTTCAGTTTGAAAAAAACCCTACTGGTGGAGCTAATCAGAAGATCACTCTTATTCGAAGGGTATTTACTGTTAAAGGTGTTTTGAACGATGTTATCTCTGAATGTTATCGTCGAAAAACTGTTCCTTACGAAGATGCAAAAATTGCAGAAAACGGAGATGTTTGGGACGAAAACGGTTTAGTAATTGATTCGGATGATCAACCACTTGCAATTACCTAACAGGAGAAACAATGTCAGTAAAAGTTACCAAAACCTCAAAAAGAGACCAAGTTGCCGCCAAAGGTTTGGTCAAACCAAGTGATATGCCCTTAGTATCGAAAAGATGGGGATACGAACTCTGGATTTGCAATAATGAAAAATATTGTGGCAAAATTTTATTCTTTAAACGAGGACATCAATGCAGTTTGCATGGACATAAAATTAAAGATGAAGTTTTGTATGTCCAAGAAGGGCAATGTGAATTTAGAATTCATGATCCTGCAATTCATGCAGAAAATGAAGAAGATACTTTTACATTAAGTGCAGGTGAGGCATGGCATATAACTCCTGAAGTGTTACACCAAATGACAGCAATTACTGACGTTACTATTTTCGAAATATCAACTCAACATTTTGATTCTGACTCATACAGAAAAGAGAAGGGAACTGGATGATGCCTGATTGGAGTGATCGATTCTGGCCTGCTGGTACACAGGTTCAAATTGTAGAATGTTTAGATAATGGGGATACCCAGTATCTGGGTGTTGGAGAGTTGGTTTATGATTTTCACCCTTTTTCTGAAGAGGATGAAGATTTAAACAAATTATTTGAAAACGCACCAACAATTAAAACTCCTGATGCTCGAATGATTCGAGGTTATGATTGCTGGTGGGTGCCAGTGGAGATTGCGAACAATGGGTAATAAATGGTTGAAGAAAAACCGAGAGAAAAACCTTGATACAAAACGATCCAATTTTTTTGCACAATTATATTATTACGATGCACAGAATAACATAGTTTATTTAAATTGGTCAAAAATACGAATGAATGATAAAGATCATACGTATGCATTTTTTAAGGACTATGGCACTTCTTCGGAATCACTTATTTGGAACGTTGCCTCTTCATGCAATGTTGATGGAGCACATTTTTATCACGAAGAAGGTACATTACTTTTAAATGCCAAATACCCAGCACCGTATCGTCTACATGCAATGGATCGTGTTGTAATATTGATCACTTTAGAAATGGCTGATGTGATAATGACTTATTAAAAATTAGTTTCTTCCTTGTTGTCTTACTTTACATCTTAATTTACCGATTCCCGTTTCGGTAACAACATTAAATTTCCAACCAATATTTTGAGCATACTCATGCATTGCCTTCCATTTAGCTTTGTTTTGCTCGTAATTGGTTTGATTTTTGGGTTTAATTTCCCAAATTTCTACAACTCCATCAGTGTATTCTACTTTTAAATCTGGTTTGTAGTTGTGCCATTCATTTTTGTAATAATATGGTACTTTAAAAGGCTCAGCAATGAAGCTCTTTACATCACTGTCTCTTTCAAGACATTCGTAAACCTGTTTCTCGTAACCTGATCGATAATATACTTTAGCTCCATTGTTCTTTGGAGATTCATGCCATCCTTCGTTGAATTTAACAGGTTTGCTGGTTTTCTTTTTACCATTTGCGGAAAAATCTCTCCAAACGGTTGTTTTCATTTGACAGTTTTTTGGCATAGGTCGATTAGGATGCTTTGCTTTAAAGTGTGCTCTCATATCTCGAACTGGAGCACAACAAGTATCGACCGGACAAATTAAAAAATCTCTACCTTCAGCATGTTCTTGAGTGATGTGTTGAGCGTATTCTCCGTACTCTTCAAATTTCTCGCCACACACAAAGCACTGCCAGATACGATTCGTCAATTTTACATCCTCAGTCCAAAAAGTCATTATGATTCTGCGGCACTTAAAATGCTTTGAATACTTCTCAAAGCCTCCTCAGCACGACTGTCCAATCCAAGAGTTAACATTTCTACCACTTCGTATAAATCTTTTGATTGGGTGTCTCTAGATGATGATCCAAGTGCACCGTCCGACATTGTTAAATACGTATTTGAATTTTTCTTGATATCTAAGTTATAACGATAACTTAATGTACCAATTTGGGTTTTACTTAGAGAAAAACTCCAAGCAATGAAATCACTGTCTGTAAAACTAGTAGAAAATTCATTACCGCCAAGATGAGTCCAAGTCAACCCGCCATTTTTAGTTTTTTCTAATAGTTCTCTAACAATTTGCTCTTTACGAAGATCTTGTATAATAAGTGAATTATCAATATCTGCCATTATTGCTCCAATGTTTGAATGAAATTGTCTGGATGATGTTCGTTATCGTCATCATTTTCCGAATCTACATCAGCTATTTCCTTGTTAGATTTTGCCTTTGACAACTCTTCAATTACCTTATCTTTGTCTAAAACTTTGATGTCTTTCAAATCTTTCTGACTAAAAACAGAACTTGATTGCTCTCCTTGCACAAGTTTTGTTAAATTTGTTGCAGCAAAATTCGCTTCTTCATCCCACCCTGTGATCGTGTCATCATCGGGATTTTTGATTCTGGCAAAAGTTACTCGCCCATCTTCGCCAGTTCCAAAGATGCTTCCTTTTGATTTAAAAAACAGTAGGTACTGGTTACTATCAACGATTTTTTCAATCTCTTTGTTTTCTTGACTTTTTTGCACTTCTTCATCCCATAAGTCAAGTAATTGTCTAAATTGTGAAAAGCCTAATGATTCCAAAGTTTTCTCCTAATCTGTTTTTACGTGTGTATATATTATGTATGATTAGTTTTCGAGATTTCATGAAACAACAAAATGAAGAAGCAGCTCCAAGTGGTGGTGTCAAGGCTCCCGATTCGCCTACATCTTCTAACAAAGTAAACGATTTTCGCTATGCAGCACGAGAATTGGGTGATGAATTTGATGGATTAGATCCTGAAGATTATCTTAAAGAACCAATTACTAGTTTTGAGCCTTTAGACCAAAAAGGTGGCCCAAGAACCAGTGCTCCTGTTTTTATCGATGTCGAAGATAGTGAAGACGGCAGTTTAAAGGGTAAAGTTTTAAATACGGTAGCTAATCGTCAAAAAATGAGAAATCCAGATGGATCTCAGTATAAAGGCGAATTAAAAGATCGCCCGATAAGATTAAGACGTAGAGGTAAAAACAATAATCGTACATTAGACGATATATTACTCAAACCGTTCGCTCAATCTCAGGGCGGACCAAGTATGGGAGGAATGGGATTATGAAATTCAAAGAGTGGTTTTTAAAAGAAACAATGACATCAACTAACTGTATTGCTTCTTTTGCTCGACCTACAATACCAACTGTTCGTCGGGGCGAGAAAGCTGATAAGAAAAAGAAAAAAGAACAACCACAAGTTAAAGAATCAAGTCAATCCTGATCTCGTTTCTGGATCATGTACCCCTTCACCCATATTAAAATCTTTCACCGAAGTGTCCACATATGGGGTAGACCCCATATGTGAAGCAGATTCGGCAGCTCTGCGTTCGCCTTGTGCTTTGTTCATATTGAATCCAGCTCGATAATTAAAGTTGCCCATTTTAGCTGCTGTAGGGCCTCCTATGCTCACTAAACCCATCATTTGCTGTTTGTTTTTAGAATCACATTCAGGGCAATGAACTTTTGGATATTTTCCGGTTGAATCAAATTTAGCTAATTCTTCCCATTCATGACTGCAATCGTTGCATTTAAATTCATATAAAGGCATACTAATTATTCCTCTTCTATAACTTTCTTTAATCTATTGAAAATTCTCTCTATTTTTTTTATTTTATAAGTCGTGGATTTAAAAATCCATTTCCATTCAGCAGATGCAATTCTGTGTGCTTGTTTGAGAAGTCTTTCATTCAATTCGTGTTCGGCAAGTTCGATGTGCATTACATCCATAATATCTTGCCTTGAGGCTTGAACATATTGTTCCATATCCTCATGCGGTTCATCATTTTCATCGGGTTCATTATGAAAGTATCTCTCCACTGTTTTACCTCGCTAACTAATAGAACTATAAAGTGGTACCATTTTCCTCCACAGATCAATGATTTTTTGCTCATTAACTGTCATCTCTTCACTGATTAATCCACCTGCACTTGCAAAAGGACAACCTTTCTTAGTATGTATCCACTTACCACACCCTTTCTTGTAAGACACAAGTGATTTTAATTGAGTTTGTTCTTTTGCCTCTACAGAGAGAGTTTCTGTCTTTAAAGAAGGAAGAGTCTTAGTTAACATATACTTATCATATTCTTTAACTATTTGTTCTAAGGACAATGTCGAAAATCCAATACTATTTTTGTCCCATACCAATTCTTCATTCGATGTATTGATACGGTTTAAAAATGATTCAGTTAAAGGTTTTAATACCATATCCAATGCTGTTACAATCAATGTTTTTTTTGTGTTTAATTTTCCAACTTGGGATAACGCAATTAAAACATTGATATACTCATCTTCTCTGTCTTTTGTTCCGCAGATCGGTAACTCTAATCTTTTGGCCCACTGAAAAAGTTGAAAAGGAGTAACATCTTTTTGACGAAAATAGCAAATTGAGCAAGTTGCATAAGGTAGATTTTTATTAACCGAATACCATGAAGCGTAAGTCTCCCAGTCTTCCCCTACTTTAGGAATGAATACTACATGTAAATTACTGCCAAACTCATCAATCATTCTTACTCCTTATCATTAAAATAGTTAAACTTATAGAAAAACTATCTTGCTTTATTGATATAAATTCATTAAGATTCAAGAAGCAAGCAAAGGAACGCTTGGTCAAGGATGATATTCCAAGGGGTAAGATGCCCCTTTTTTATTTTTATATGAAAGGTCAAAAAAAATATGTCGTACACTATTCAACCTTACGATGAAGCTTTGCAATATATTCTCGATGAAGGCGTTGTGAAGTCGAATAAACGTACTGGAATTAAAACAAAATACGTTCCCGGTATTTTAAGTCGATACGATCTTACAGAATCTTTTCCCTTAGTAACTCGTCGTAAAATTTGGCCAAAATCAATTTGGGCCGAATTATTGTGGTTCATTTCTGGTTCGACAAACAATAACGACCTTAACGAATTAGGTGCTAAAATTTGGAATCCTTGGGTGGATGAAGAATTTGAACAAAAACATGGATACGCTTCAGGTGCATTTGGTCCTGTATACGGTTTTCAGTTGCGTCATTTTGGCGGATATTATGGTAACGGTATTGGAGGAGCTACTGGTAGTGACAAAGATCATGTTACTGAAAGCGATTTTTGTCAGGCAGGACATCCTGTTTGGGATGATACCAAAGAATCTGCTTCTAAAATTCCAGACAGTATGCTTGTCAATTTGAAGGATAAACCTAATGTTTATGGAGCAGGTGGGTTTGATCAATTAGATTGGATTGTAAATCGACTAAAAGAAGATTCTTCTTGTCGTCGAATGTTGTTCAGTTTATGGAACCCTCAAGAAACCCATCGTATGAAGTTACCTCCTTGTCATTACACTTACCAAGTAATGGTTGATGATGATGGTATGTTAACCGGTAGTTTAACACAACGTTCCTGTGATTTTCCTATCGGAGTACCAGCGAATATCCAATTTTACTCAGCTTTAACCATCATGCTGGCTCAGCAGTCTGGATTTACAGCAAAAGAATTTGTGCATTATACAGTTGATTCGCATATCTATTGGGACCAGATTCCAGCAATTGAAGAATATCTTTCTTTGCCAACTTTTGATTGTCCTAGCTTGACTATCAATAAAGCAGAAAGCATTTATGATTACAAGCTGGAAGATTTTCAATTTTCAGATTATGAATGCGGCCCAAAATTGACAATACCAGTGGCTGTATAAGCGAGGTGATAATGTTAATTCTTTTAGCGTTAATTTGCACGACAGTAAGTGGCATATGGGCTTACAGAGAAAAGCAGAAAGAAAAAAATCAACGTGGACTAATTGTAGTCGGAGGTATTACTTTGGCTACAATTGCCACTATTGTCACAATTGTTTCTGCTATTGTAAGTATTATTGTAGGTCTTTGCACACTCTTTGACGACCATTTGTGGTGGATGTTACATTAATGATTTCAATAATTGTTGCATATGATGAAAATCGTGGTATCGGGTATCAGAACGATCTACCTTGGAACCCTATATCTGAAGATTGGAAACATTTTAAAGCAACTACACAAGGTCAGACTGTGATTATGGGGAAGAACACATGGGAATCTCTTCCGTGCAAACCCCTATCTGATCGTGTAAATATGATAATTTCCAGAAAACATTCTAATAAGTTTGTTTTATCTTTAGACAAAAATGATAAACCTGTTCATGTCTTTTTAGGCAATTCTTTAGAAGATGCTATTAAACAAGCTCCTACGGGTAAAGATATTTTTGTAATTGGAGGAGGTTATCTTTATAATTATGCACTAAAAATGAATTTAGTGGATCAAATAATTGCCTCAGAAATTTTTGGTATTCACCAAGCTGATACGTTTTTCCCTAAAATAGATTTAGATCAATGGGATTATAAATTGATCGATGTATTTGATAAATTTCAAATTATGCAATACCAAAAAAAGTAAGTGTTTTAAATAAATTAAGCCCCGGTTTTCCGGGGCTTTTTTTGTTGATACCTCAACTAAATATATTGGCTATTACTTGGAGGTATTATGATGCCTGAAGAAAATTCTAAAAAAACAGAAAAAAATACTCAATTAAATGCACAAAGTCACGACAAAAATTTCATTGATCCAGTGACCGGTGCTAGTTGGGCAACTTGGTTGGGTACCATTTTACTACGCAGCATTGTTACTTTCTTTGCAATGGAATTTATTCGATCTTGGTGGCAAAAATTTCAAGATTTATATAAAACCAAAGAAGAAGGTGTAGATGAACAACTTGATGAATCAGTTTCTGGAGAAACAAAAGAAACAGAAAGTTAACATCCATTGCGTTGGCGATGCAATGATAGACGAATACTATCAAGTATCCGTGAATAGAATAAGCCCTGAATTTCCTATGCCTATCATGCATTCGGAAGAAGAAAACCCAATAAGAAAACCGGGTGGTGTCGCCAACGTCGTTTATCAATTTCGACACTTCAACACAAACTCTCGTCTCATTTGTTTTTCTGACACTCAGGCCACAATCGTTTTTAGAGAACATAGTTTAAATTACCAGCCTTGTACCTCTCACACTGCTAATATTCCAAGAAAAAAACGATTTTTAGATCATGGAATACAAGTTAAGCGTTGGGATATTGAAAGAAAAAATTCAGGACTTACTGAACCTCAATCTGCCAGAGAAGATGCCCTACAAATGACAGAGCATCATGACCAACCTGATGTGGCTATCCTTTCTGATTACGATAAAGGTTTTTTTGATCCAGAATATGCTCAAAAATGGATCAAACGTTACAAAAATAGCATAACCATTGTAGATCCGAAACATGGTCCTGCCACTATGTGGAAAGGCTGTACTGTTTTCAAACCAAATGCTAAAGAAGCGGAAAACCTGAGTGGATTATCTGATCCTCAAGCACAATGTGAGTATTTTGCAAAAAAACTGGGTTGTAAAGGTGTAGTTATCACTCAAGGAGGTGACGGACTAGTTGGCATAGTTGATGGAGAACATTTTAAATACTATTCCCCTTCTTCTTCCGTGCAACCAGCAAGTGTAATTGGAGCTGGTGATTGTTTTTCAGCCTTTTTAGCTCAATCTGTAGCTTTAGGTTTTACAATTCAAGAATCTGCCAAAATTGCATATGAAGCCGGTGCTATTTATATTCACAATAAAATGAATCGCCCTATTGTCCCTGCGGAATTGATTAAAGATAAATTAGTACAAGCAGAAGATCTGAAAAATAGAGATTTTAAACTTGTGTTTACAAATGGGTGTTTTGATTTATTGCATCGTGGACACTTACAAACTTTGGAATTTGCTAAACAATATGGAGAAAAACTTGTTGTCGCTCTTAATTCTGATGAAAGTGTACGTCGATTAAAAGGAGAAGATCGTCCTGTTAAACTTCTTGCCGAAAGACAGGCAGTAATGTCGGCACTTGATATGGTAGATTTTGTCATATCTTTTGAAGAAGATACTCCTTACGAGGCGATTAAAGCCTGTAATCCAGATGTTTTAATTAAAGGAGCCGACTATTCTCAAGATGAAATAATCGGCTCAGATTTGGTTAAAGAAGTACATTGTGCTCCATTAATTGATGGACTTAGCACTACAGGTCTTTTAACCAGAGGTTGGGATCTTGGTGGAAAATAATAGAAATTTTCTATCAAACTTACTGTTTTATTAATGATTGCAATGAGTGCAAGTTCTATCTAGGCAGCAATTCTTCTGTCCACATTTACATGTTGGTTTACAAGCAGAACATTCGCATTTTTGACAGCCTACAATAACAAAACAGTTAATTGTGATTAAGCAAGCAAGAAGTAACTTTTTCATAATGATTCCTTTATTAAAACTTTAATTTATATATGAATAAGAAACACAAGAAACTGAGTGATGGATCGTGTTGTTTTTGTGGAGAAGATGATTACAACCTTTTAGATTTACATCGCATTAAACCGGGATCAGAAGGTGGCAAATATACAGAACACAATACTCTTACTGTTTGTGCTACTTGTCATCGAAAAATTCATTCTGGTCGAATTCAAACATATCGTAAATATTACAGTACTAGTGGTACTTATATACTGCATTGTGAAGTGGATGGTGATGAACTCTGGATTAATCCTAAATAAATTACAATTTTAGGCATAAATAATTTATTATGAAACCAATGAATTTTATAGAGTGGCTGGCTTTAAAAGAGTTTGAAATGGGTAGTAATGGTGAACCTGAATTTTCCAATGGGCAAACTAAACCTACACCACAATTGACCTCTTTGGCGAATAATATAACAGCAAATTCTCAACCTAACACAATTAACAAAATCAACACAGCTCCTGAGAGTAAGAAAAAACAAACTCTTATGAATACTGTGAAGAAAAAGATACCTGAATTATCTCCAAATGATAGAAAAAAGGTACCTGCTAGTGATTTGGCAATTGCGTTTGACAAAGCTGCTGGAACGAACGTTTTGGATGGAGAATAACATCCATGAATTTCTTAGAATTTCTCAACGCTATGGGAGTAAAACCTCAAACTACTCTTGCACAAAGACAGCGTAAAAAAGAGAAAAATATTGGTTTCAAAGTTTCGCAAGATATGACTAAGCCAGTTCCTAAAAAGATGAAATCATCTATGCATCCATCTTCTACTTCACCTGTTTCTGCAACATTAAGAAAACAGCGTCTTACAAATCCTAAGAATAGATTTAAAATTCGTAAGGGAAGTAGTCTTGACACAAACCTACCAAACTGAGTATAAATTACACAATCGTTCAACGGGTTGCGATTTAAAGCATCCGAAATACGGTATTTGGCATGCGAAAGATCTTTCAGAAGCAAATGAAATATTAAAAGCTTGTCACGAATATTTAAGAACGATTGGTCTTGATTTTTTATTATCAAAGATTATCATTAAGACTATCCGAATCAAAAAGTAATTTCACTTTTAATTTCACAAGATTCTGAAACCGTAATTCTCAGAGAGGTATTATTACATGGAAGCTACGTCAAACGCACTGACCCGTTACTCAAAGAACTATGACAAACAAAAGTACGCAGTACTTAATGAAACTATGTCTTTGAGCGATTATCTTGATAAATGTTTGGAAAATCCTCGTCTTCTGAGAAATTCCTATCAATACATTTATGACATGATCCTGTCGGATGGAACCGAGAACTTCAAAAGGTTCCGTAAAACTTATACTAAGTACAATTTCTTCACCAAATACAAAACTAAAGTTTTTGGTCTCGAAGTGAGCTTGGATGCTATCGTCAACTACCTTGAAGGTGCTGCTGGTGGTTACGGAACTCAAAAACGCTTCTTGCTTCTGCATGGGCCAGTAGGTTCTTCTAAATCTACAATTTGTCGAGCTATTAAAGAAGGCTTGGAACGCTATAGCACAACATCTGATGGTTGTTGGTATACTTTCGACTGGGTAAACCTCCCTGAAGATGTTTACGCTGAAACAACTTGTCGTTCAGTATTGCGTGAAAATCCTGTTAAACTGCTTCCTAAAGAAATGTTGGAACCATTTCTTGCTGATGCAAATTCTAAGCTTTCAGATATCTTCAAAGAAGAGTTGAAAGATAGTGAAAGACATCAACCTTATCGAGTTGGAGTGGAAGGCAGTTTGAATCCACGTTGCAAGCTGTTTATGACGAAACTGCTCGAAAAATATGATGGTGATTGGCAGAAAGTTGTCGAAAATCATATCCAAGTTGTACGTCTTACTCACTCGGAATCTGATCGTATTGGCATCGGTACCTTCCAGCCTAAAGACGAAAAGAACCAAGACAGTACTGAACTTACTGGAGATATTAACTTCCGTAATATCGGTCTCTATGGTTCCGATTCTGATCCACGTGCCTTTAACTTTGATGGAGAGTTCGAAGTTTCTAGTCGTGGTATGGTTGAATTCATCGAAGCACTGAAACTTCAGAACGAATTCCTTTATGACTTGCTGGAAGCCACTCAGGATCACAGTATTAAACCTAAAAAGTTCAGTCGTATCTGTATCGACTCACTGATTATCGGTCATACTAACAACCCTGAATACGAAAAACTTCGTGGAAACCGCTTCATGGAAGCTTTGCGTGACCGAACTGTTAAAGTTGATGTACCTTATCTGCTGCGTATTTCAGATGAGTTAAAAGTACTTGAGCAAGATTATGGTCCAGACAAGGTTGACCAGCATATCATGCCTCATACTTTGGAAATTTCTGCAATTTTTGCTGTTCTGACTCGTCTTTACGATGATCCTGATAGCAAACTTGATCTGCGAAATAAAGCCAAACTGTATGATGGAAAGAGCATGCCCGGTTGGACAGAAGATTCTGTCAAAGAGTTGCGAGACAAATATCCAAACGAAGGTCTGAAATTCGGACTTTCCGCTCGATACATTCAGGACTGTATTGCTGGCTGTATCGCTAAGAATAAAGGATATGTCAACGCTTTCCATGTTCTGAATGCATTGGCTGCAAGACTGGATACTTCTTCTCTTGTCGATGCAGAGTTTCGTGATCAATATCTGAAGGCTCACGATTTAGCTGTAAAAGAATTGCAAGATATTCTGAAAAATGAAGTACAGAAAGCACTTGTTTCTGATGAGAATCTGATTGTTCGTACTTGTGCTAAGTACATCGATAATGTTGTTGCTTATGTTAACGAAGAAAAAGTGATGGATAAAATCACCGGTCGTGATCAGGAACCTGATGAACGATTGATGAGAAGTATCGAAGAAAAGATCGATATTCCAGATCAAGGTTCTCCTGATTTCCGTCGTTCAATTGCAGCTTTTATTGGTACTCTTGCTGCACGTGGTCAAACTTTTAAATGGGATTCGAATCCTGAACTGAAGCAGGCACTAGAACGCAAATTGTTTGACGATACCAGAGATACTATCAAACTTTCTTCTCTGTCAAGTGAAGCAGCTGCGGTTGATCCAGAACTGCAAGAAAAGATCGATGCAATTAAAACTCGTTTGATCAAAAACTTTGGTTATAACGAAAAATCTGCAACCGATGTTCTTGAGTATGTGAGCAGCATCTTCTCTTCTGGCGATGTTGATACTGACGAATAATTAGAGCGTATATTTGAGACCATCTTTCTTTTAGTAATCAACAAGGAAGATGGTCTCTATTTTTCCAAGGATTTATAAAACATGGTTAGAAGAATACAGGAAGATCATAAACGCTTCAGAAACAAAATTGAGGGTGATGCTCGTGGTAGAATACGTGATTTGATTCATAAAGGTGGTTTTACCAAAGTCCGTCCTGATGGTTCTAAAATCAGAGTTAATATTACTGGTATCGAACAACCAAAATTTGTACATGGTAGCAGCAATAATGATGGCAAGTTAGATCGTGGTGAAGGTAAAGAAGGTGACGTTATCGGATACGAACCCGGTCAAGGGCAAGGTCAAGGTAACAAGGCGGGCGAAGAACATGCAGAAGGTATTACAATTGGAGTTGAGTTAGATACCTTTTTGAAGTTCTTGCAGGATGAACTTCAACTTCCACCTATGATCCCAAAACCAAACCAAACTTACGAAGATATTAAAATTCGATATAATGATATTTCTCGAATTGGTGCAGATGCATTGCTGCATAGACGTAGAACTCTTTTAGAGGCATGTAAACGTCAGGCAGCAACAGGTGAATTATACGAAATGCATAATTTACCGGGAGCTAATGTACCAATGCCGTTAATCACTCCGATCAATAGTGACAAAAGATTCCGTCAATACCAAGAAGAAAAAATCCCATCCAGCAATGCTGTAATTTTCTTTTTACGTGATTGTTCTGCATCAATGGATGATTATCGTTGTGATGTAGTTAGTGACATGTGTTGGTGGATTGATATTTGGATCAAACAGTATTATGAAAGAATGGAACGATGTTACATCATTCATGATACGGAAGCCGAAGAAGTTTCTAAAGAAAAATTTTATGGCTACCGTCAGGGCGGTGGTACAAGATGTTCTTCAGCGTTTCAATTAGTTGCTGATATTCTCGAAAATCAGTATCCACCAGACCAATACAATGTTTATATTTTCTATTTTTCTGATGGCGACAATTGGGGTAGTGATGATAATACAAAAATTGTTTCCTTGGCAGAGAAAGAACTGGGTCCTGATCTAGTGAATATGATTGGTTTTACTGAAGTTTGTCCATATAGCGAAGGTACACTTAAGGAATACCTTGACCAACAGTTTCTGGTTAAAAATAACGAATCAACCAGAAATGGATTCGAACACATTAGAACCACTACAATTGGTGAAGGTACTTACGGATGGAGAGAAATTCCATTCACTGAAGAACAACGTGGTCTCGCTATCGTCGAAGCGATTAAAGCAATCATCGGCAAAGAAAGGGTGTATAAATGAGTAAAACTGACAGTAAGATGTTAACAGGGTCTCCATTTCTCCTTGGTGATAATTCCACACCGGGAGTCAAAATTCACCCAGAAGTAAAAGATCAGTTGGATTTGATCTTTCGTAAATGTCGAGAATTTGGTTTGGATTTTTATCCTACAATTATCGAATTTTGTACTTACGATGATATTAGTGAAATTGCTTCTTATGGAGGCTTTCCGATCCGTTATCCTCACTGGTCTTTTGGCATGGAATACGAAGAAATGTCAAGAGGTTATGAATACGGTATGCATCGTATTTCAGAAATGGTTATCAATACTAATCCTTGTGTGATTTATTGTTTGGATAGTAATGCACTTGTTGATAATGTAGACGTAATCGCTCACGCCTTGGGTCATAATGATTTCTTTAAGAACAATGTGTTCTTTAAAGGAACCAATACTGATATGTTAAACAAATTTGCAAACCACAGCCAGCGTATTCGAAAGTATATGGCTCGATGGGGCGAAGAGCGAGTTACTGAATTCATTGACTGTGTTCGTCGTATTGACACACTAATTGATGCATCTAAAGAATGGCGACCTAAACCCATTAAAAAGATGCAGTTTTCAGATAGACGTGAGGTGCAGCATCCAGAACGGCGTGTTCCAACTAATGAATACATGGATGAATGGGTTAATAGCTCTCGCTTTATAGAAGATCAAAAAGAAAGAATTCAGAGAAAAGAGGCTGCTAAAGAATTAGAAATTTTTAGCGGTCCTCAAAAGGATATTTTTGGGTATCTTAAAGATCATGCCCCACTACGTCCGTGGCAACAAGATATTGTCTCCATGTTGTATGAAGAAGCTATTTATTTTGCCCCTCAAAGATTAACTAAAATGATCAATGAAGGTTGGGCATCATACGTTGACTTTAAATTGATGTGCGGCGAAGGTCTATGTGCTGCTGGTCAAGATCAACATGATATGGGCATTATTCATTACGCCAAGCACAAAATGCTGGTACTTGGTGGTCAATGGTCTCAGAATCCATATAAACTTGGTTTTGAATTGTTGATGGATATTGAAGACCGTTGGAATAAAGGTCGTTTTGGTACCGAGTGGGAAGAATGCGATGATATCGTTGCACGTAAAAATTGGAATAAAAATCTTGGTCTAGGCCGAGATAAAGTGTTCGAAGTTCGTGCTTGTCACAATGATCTTACATTGATCAACGAATTTTTCACTGCTGACTTTTGTGAAAAAATGCAATATTACGAACGTAAAAGATTTCCTTCACAACATCCTGATTATGAATGGGAATGGAGAATCACCAGTCGTGATCATAAAGAAGTGAAGAAAAAATTACTTCAACGTTATGTTAATGGTGGACTTCCTGATATTCGTTTAGTTGACCCAAACCATAAAGGTAAAGGTTACTTCTTGATGGAGCACCAATATACCGGTAGTCCTTTGTATGATAAATACGCACGAGAATCAATGGTTTCTATTTTTAAACTTTGGAAAAGAGACGTTGCATTGGTTACTCAAAATCAAGATGGTGATGAAATGGTCTACTACTGTAATGGTAAAGATTCCTCAAAAAATGTTTTCCTTTTACCTCGTGAGGAATATGAGGAGCTGAACCTGTGATAAATCAATGGATGATGCGAAGCAAAATTAAAAATGTGACTACAGCGGATAAAGCTTGGGAAATTGTTGAATTTTTTCAAAAACCAATCCCTGAATTGGAACCTTTATTGGCAACCAAGGCTTACACGGCTCTCAGTTATGCATACAAGATATTAAAGGCACGCTTTCCAATAGGTGAAAATGTTATTGCAACAAAACCTAATGCAGCACGCTGGTATGCGGAAATTATATTAAAAGCACCTTGGCCAGAAGCGGAAGAAACTATTTCTCAAGAACCGTGGTCAGCGTATTATTACGCTAAATTAGTATTGCATAATCGTTTCTATTTAGGTGAATATGCAATTGTTACTCAACCGATGTCAGCTTATTCATACGCTAAGAATGTGATTAAAGGTACGTGGCATTCAGGGGAACCAATTATTGCCACAAATGCTTATCTTGCATACCAATATGCTAAAAATTTGGTTAAAGGTCGTTGGATTGAAGGAGAACCAGCAATTAAAACTCATCCTTTCTATCAAACAGAATATGAAAAATTTTTACAGGAAATAAATTATGTCGAATCAATGGCTTGAAATTAAATCTTTGAAAGAAGGAATTGATGCCTGTAAAAAAGCTTCAGTCCCAAGGTTATCAGAAACAAATGATGCTGTAAGTTTAAACCACCCAGCACAAATATATAACTACGCTGCTGCTTATGGCACAGATTTAATTACAACCAAACATTTAGATATTTTAAAAACTAGTCCTACTTATTGCCACTTATATGCTACACATGTTCTAAAAGGTAGATTTTCCGAAGGTGAAGCAGCTATTAGCAAAATACCAAATGCTTCTTTTTACTATGCTAAAAATGCTTTAAAAGGTAGATTTTTTCAAGGTGAAAAGATTCTCTCTACCTGTCCTTTACATGCTTATAAATATGCATTTGAAATTTTGAAAGGTCGTTTTTTAGAAGCAGAAGAAACAATTTTGCTGAATTCACAATATGCCTGTTTATACGCACGAGACGTATTACAAAACCGTTGGCCAGAAGCTGAAGAAAAAATTAGTCAAAATCCAAGTCACAGTTTGGAATATGCTTTAAAGGTTGTAAAAGGACGTTGGAAACAAGGAGAAGCAGCAATTGCTAAAACGCCATACTCTGCTTTAGGTTATGCTAAATATATCATCAAAGGACGATGGGAGGAAGGGGAAAAAGCAATTTCTACTGATTCTGAATATGTTTATCAGTACGCTAATGAAGTTCTAAAAAGTCGTTTTCCTTTAGGCGAAGATGCGTTGTTAAATGATCCACGAAGATTACCGTCTATGGTTTTAGATTATACAATTAATGTTGTTAAAGGACGATGGATAGAAGGAGAAAAAACCTTTCTCCCTTTTCGCCATTTGCGTGAACAGTATGAAGAATTTTTGCAATCTAAATTAGATAATTTTATATTTCAGGAAATAAATCATGTCGAATCAATGGCTTGAAATCAAATCTCTGAAAGAAGGGATTGATAATGTTAAAAATGTAAAAACTAAGTATGAAACAGAACAAGAAGCACTTTGTGAAAGTAAAAAGGCATTACAATATGCTATCAATAATGGTCAACCTTATCCCGAAGGCGAACATTTAATTGCTAAAAATGCTTGGTTTTCTTGTGAATATGCAGAACGGGTTTTAAAAGATCGTTTCCCAGCAGGCGAACCAGCAATTTTACAAAGTAGCTCTTTTGCATATCGATATGCAAAAAATGTAATTAAAGGACCTTGGCCTGAAGCTGAAGATATTTTAGCAAAACATGTATCTCTATCTGTTAAATATGCAATCTATGTTTTAAAAGATCGATTTCAACAATCTGAAAGTCATATTCTTGCATTTGGTGATCCTCAATATATTTTGGAATATGCAAAAGAAGCTATTAAAGATCGGTGGCCAGAAGGAGAGTTTGCTATTCAAACAAATTCTCAAACAGCATATGAATATGCACGAGATGTAATTAAAGGAACTTGGCCAGAAGGAGAATCGGCAATTGCTTGTAATAGTGAAAATTCTTATTACTATGCTAAAGCATTGTTAAAAAAAAGATTTTTTGCCGGTGAATATGCTATTCTTAATGGTAAAGTTGCAGCAGGACATGCTGAAATTACCAAATATATGTTTGCTTATCAATATGCACGAGATGTAATTAAAGGACCTTGGCCAGAAGTTGAAAAAATGATTAGTAGAAGTTCTTATTATTCGTTAGCGTATGCAAAAAACATTCTTAAAGGTAGATTTATTAAAGGCGAAAATGCAATTAAAGTAAATGAAACTTGTAAACAAGAATATATCAGGTTTCTTCAACGATGTTTAGACGATCTTACAAACTTGGATGAGGGTACTGTAGAGAGTCTGGAGCAAACCTTATGATTTACCAAATTTGGTTGTCAAGTTGTACGACTATGGAAGGAGCTTCTAAAGCTTCTTTTATCGAGTCTGTTGAGGCGAATTCATTTCAAGAAGCATGTGATAAGTGTAAATTGAATAGAATTATAGGTGATGAAGATCCAATTTATAAAGGTCAAAATTTATACAATTCTAGTCAACTAACATATTGGGGTTTGAAACTTTACGATAACGAACGAGACGCTAATGATTGCATTTAGATGATCTTACGAAATCGGAGGCTGTCCACCCGGAATAGAGTCAAAAGAGCGAGATGGTTCGGGCAGTGGTTGATTGTTTTTCATTTGATCAAGTTCATCTTCACTTGGACGAGCATCACCTAATCCATCATCCTCACCAGCTATTCCTGCGTTTCCTGAAGTGACTTCTTCCCATGCTTGCATGAATTGATCCATCAATTGTTTGATCTTTTCGGTCTTATCCGATTTTGATTGCATGCGTTTAACTACCTCTTTTAATCTTTGAATATGACTATCGAGGGCCAAGATTTCATCTTGGTCCTCTTTTTTTTCAGTTTCCGCTCCTACTTGAGGCTGCAATCCTGTACGTATTACTTCCGCAGATGCGGGTGAAGCTGTTTGTTTGTCTAAGTTGGACGTTTCGATCCATTGATAAAAATTTGGTATTGTCATAACACCTTATTTAGTAATAAGGCTTCCCATTTTCTGTAAGATATACTATAATTGTGAAAGCTTATAGTATCTTACAGAAAAGGATTGTTATGATAGCAGGTGTAAACGATTTACCTTGGGTGCAACGTGAAAAAAAGATTCGTGCAATAACATTACCAATTATGAAGCAAATGGAGATAGATGGTCGGTGGGAACTGACAAGACCTCCTACTTTAGACGAAGACAAAGAAGGAATTGATTATTTTGTCAAAATAAAAAATATGGCTGGATTTAAAACCAATCAAGAAATTCCAGTTCAATTTAAAGTAAGATCAAAAGCCAAATACCAAGACTTAATTGTTGCACGTTACCAACCGTGTTATGGGGTTGATCAAGAAATATTACCACGATCACAAAAAGGTTTATCTCAACAAACTGCGGAAGGTCGTGATTGGAGAGGTTTAGTTGACAAAGTGAGCGTCCTTTACTTTGTTGCAACCATGAATGAGTATTCCGAATTCGATCAGGTTTCTTTCATTACCTCAGACAAATTAAGGAAATATACACTTGAACTTGATGATGCTTGGGAAAATTGCACTCCAGAAGGCAAGATTAAACCTAAAAGTCATTTTACAAAAACAACAATTCATAGCATGTTAAGTAAAAACGGCATTAAAGACCGAAGGTGTGTTTTTTATCAAAATCCGGGCGACGAAGTCTGGTATCAGAAGAATAAAAATGAATCGCCAAAATTCTTAATGTATATCCACAAATCCAGAAGGTCTGGATTTTGCAAGATTGATCCTGTAGAATTATGCAAGACTAAACAGCAACTTAAAGAAGAAGGTTTGATATGACGCTAATATTTATTGACATATCTGCAATCTAATAGTAAATTACACATTGCTTACATAAAAAATTACGACTTTCAAATTCATTATTACAAGGAAAAACGTATTTCTCTAGAAGAAGAATATGGCTCTGCTGAGAGATTTTATGTAAATAACTACCTCAGACTGATCTTTGAAAACGAAGAAGCACAAGCACACCTAGAAAAGGTGAACCTAGTTAATTCCAAAAAATTAGACTGACTACTGATTACTAGATTTTAGATTTCTCCCGTCTATATAGATTAAGGAGGAATCTAATGTCTAGTGGTAAAAAATTAACTTACGAAGAAGTCAAAAATTATTTTGAAGCAAATGATTGTACTTTACTTGAAACAGAATACAAAAATGCAAGAACAAAAATGAAATACCGTTGTACTTGTGGAAACATTTCAGAAATTGTTTTGTATAGTTTCAAAAACGGCAATCGATGCCAAGAATGTGGTAAGAAAAAAATATCACAACGTTTTCACTATTCTCAAGAACAAGCATCTGATAAATTTGCTGCTATTGGATGTGAATTAATTGGAAAATATAAAAACGCTGCCACAAAATGTAAGTTCCGATGTCATTGCGGAAATATCGATGAAGCTATACCAAATAACATTTGGCGTAGAAAGCAATGTAATAAATGTGGTTTAAAAAACCGATCTGGTTCTAATCATTATATGTGGTACGAAGATAGAGAAGAATTTGAAACTCGTTACACTTTCAAACAACGAAGTTACAAATTACTTAAGATGGCACTTAAAGTTACTGGTCGTGTCAAAAATAAAAAAACTGCAAAACTTTTAGGTTACGATTACAAGCAATTACAAGAACATATTACATCTCACGAAAATTGGTCGAATCTAAAAAATGAAGATTGGCATATAGATCATATTTTTCCAATTAAAGCATTTTTAGATTACGGAATTTCAGACTTGAAATTAATCAATGCATTAGATAATTTACAACCACTTGCAGCGAACGACAATTTATGTAAGAATGCAAAATATAATAGAACAGAATTTGAAAAGTATCTTAACAATAAGGGAATTGATTATGAAACACCCGATAATGGGGTTTGAGCACATTCATCGTCATAGTGATTTTAGCCTTAACATATAGGGGCCATGTAAAAGTAATTTTACATTGCAAATCGGATGAATTCAGGGAAACCCAAACTTGTAATGAAGTGGGCAATCCTGAGCCAAGTCTGTGATACATCGCAGAAAGGTGCAGAGACTACTGGAGAGGTTGAGTCCTCTTAATTACCAGCACGAGCGTCCGACATCTTAAAAAAGATGATGATATAGTCCATCCCTTATGAAAATAAGGAATTCGATGCTTAGACGGACTTGCGAAAGTACATGAATATGCTGAATACTCTTCGGAAGTTAATCAACAATATCTAACAATTACTGATCATGGTGTAATGGGTGCTATCCCTTCTCAAATTGCCATGTCAGATCAATATGGGCTAAAACCTGTCTTCGGCTGCGAGATGTACATAAATCCTTTACAGCCAAAGGTAGAAATGCGTAGTGAGTCAGCTGCTTTTCGTAAAGGACTACCTGAAGATCAACAAAAGATCTTTGACAAGTCCTTTCATTTACTCGGACTGGCTTACAACTTTACTGGTTATCAAAATCTTGTTCGTTTAACTTCGTGGGCTTGGATTCATGGTTTTTACAAGAAACCAAGAATCAACCATGAAATCTTACAACAACATAAAGAAGGGATTATTTTTACCTCTACTTGCGGCAACAGCGAAATCGCTCAAGCCTTTCTGAGAAATAAAGATGACCAAGAAGGATTCGACATGATCCAAAAGTATTTGAATATGTTGGGTCGTGATCATTTTTATTTAGAACTAATGATGCTTGATTGGAAAGAACAAAAACCTTATGACGCTTTTCTGGTAAGAGCACATGAAAAATTTGGTTTACCTTTAGTATGCTCACAAGACTGCCATTATTGTCGCAAAGAACACAGTAAGAATCAACATTTAATGTTGATTCAACAGAATCGTAAGACTCTAGCAGATATTCAAGCTTTGATTGATTCTGGAGCTGATGATATTTTTGAATTACAAGATACAAACTTGTGGATGAAAAGCGAATCTGAATTAAATGAATTTTGGGAACAAGAATATTCAGATGTTATTGATTATGAATTGTTTAAACAAGCAAAAGCCAACACTGTTGAAATTTGTCGGAAAGCTGAAGGAGTTGAATTAGATCGTTCCATCAAATTACCAGATTTAGAGAACGCAAACAAAATATTGATGGAAAAGATTATGGTTGGTTATGAAGATCGTAAGCTTCCTAAAACTAAAAAATATTTGGAACGCATTCAAGAAGAATACCGATTGATTTGTAAAAAAGGGTTTGCTTCTTACTTCTTAATTCAGCAAGAAATGACAGATCAAGCTCGATTTATTTCCCCACAAATTTTGGGATGGGGAGATGGAAGCGAGGCTGTTGGCCCCGGTAGAGGCAGTGCCGCAGGTTCGCTTATTGCTTATTGTTTGCACTTACATGATGTAGAACCGGTACGTCATGATCTACTCTTCAGTCGATTTTTGTCACCGGCTCGTGGTGGAAAGCAAATGAAAATTCGATTCACCCAGCAACCATTACAGGGAGCACCATGTTAGTACGTATCATAACTAGAGATTGGAAAAGAGGATATTCAAAAGACGACCTATCTGAAGTGCGAGGAATGATGCCTTGCGGTGAAGAGGTCGATACTGGTAATTGTTACGCCTTAGTGTTTACCAGTGAAGAAACCGATTTAGATGCCACAATGCTTTGTAACTTGGTTGAAACCTGTTGTTATGCCGCAAACGCCTCACTAGAAGAAGAACTGAAAGACTGTGTAGTTTCCGAAGAAGGTGAAGATTGGTTTGTTACTACCGACAAGTATAAATGCAAAATTGTAGGTTACGCAGATGATTTTTGCATTGAAATTGTAGAAGGACTGTGATGTTAGTCAAAGTAATCGAACGTGAGCATCGAGAATCATATGGAGATTTATTTTCGCTGGTACAGGGGATGTATCCGTGCAGAAGTGAAATCGTTACAGAAAATTATTGTGTAACAGCTTTTACAGACGATCCTGAGTGTGATATCGATAGTGAAACTTTATACTATCTCCAATTAGATGTTTTAGAAATTACAGAGATATTAAACAAATCAGAATCAGAAATACCAGAATATTCTGATTATTTAGAAGAATTGAATAGTGAAGGATATTTTTGGCATCGATCTAATGATCAATGGACTATTACTACCGATTGGTGTCGTTGTAGATACAACGAAACAGATGAATCAATAAAAATAATAGAATTCTTTTACGAAGAAGACGAAACAGAAACTCAATGGGAAGAGGAAGGTTTTTAAAATGTTAAATGTAGTACAGAAAAAAGAATTTTTGCTTAAAGCTTATAAAGTGGCACAAGGGAGTCCTGATCCCTCTACACAAAATGGAGCAATTATTGTAAAACAAGATGGAGATCAATATGTTCCTATCACTGGTGCGTGTAATACTTTTGTAAAAGGTGTTGTCAGTAAAGCAGAACGTCTAAAAACACCTTTAAAATATAGTATGGTAGAACACGCTGAACGGGGAGCAATTTATGGTTTAATTGGTCAAAGTCTGACTCCTAAAGAAATTGCAGAGCAATGTGTGATGTATGTTCCTTGGGCGGCTTGTGCCGATTGTGCGAGAGCCATTATTGCCTCAGGTTTACGACATATTGTGGTACACGAAGATATGATGGCGAAAACTCCTGACCGTTGGAAAGAATCGATTCGTATCGCTTTTGAAATGTTAAATGAAGTTGGTGTTGAAGTCGAAAGCATTTCTGGTAAACTTAATGGACCAAAATTATTATTTAATGGTGAGACTTGGGAGCCATAAAATGAAATCTTTACGAGAGTTAAAAACAGCTGCAATGGAATTGATCGCAGAAGATCAAAGAAAACAACAAGCAGAAAAAGATGCAAAGTTACGAGAAGAAGATAAATGGTTGATCGAAAATCAAGCAACTATTGTTGTTAATTTCTTAACTGAAGTGGAAAACAAAATTGTTGAAATTATGCACCGCAATTTCAAAACAGGTACCGATCATGGACACTATTGTTGTGAACGGAAAAGATGTTATTCTGATCGAATTGAAGTGGCATTAGATAAAGCGATCAGTGAAGAATTGGAATCTAAAGGTTTCCGAGTTAAAGTATCTTTTTCTAAACCTGAAAAATTTAATGGGGATCAAACTTTTAGTGTATATGAAATTTTTTGGAGCTAGATTATGTTAACAATTGAAAAAGCTAAAAAGATTGCCAATATTCAATATGTGGATGAAGTTTTACTTTATGAAACACAACTTTCGGATGAAGATTGGGAAATTCAAGCTTTCCCAAAATTGATAAAAATCATGCTTTCAAAAATTGAAAATAAAATTATCGAACAAATGAAATCTAATTTTCATGCTAAAAATACAAGTAGTGAACAACGTAATTATATTTTTCATCGTAAAGAATTTAGATTTCGACTTAAAGAAGGTGTTGAAGGTTGTGATCGAACTGAAAAAATCAACCAATCAGTTGTTGAAAAGTTAAGAGCATGTGGTTATCAAGTAAAAGAAATGCCACTAAATGAAGGTCTTCAAACAAAAAGTTGGCGTATCGCATGGGATTAAAAAAGCCACTTCAATTTGAAGTGGCTTTTAGATGACAATCAAATCAGTTAAATAAAGTTTTTACCAAGTGATCGAGCAAAGTTTTCCATTGCTTTAGACATTGGAGCTGGCAGAGCTTTTTGATTAGGATCTGGTTTTGGAGGCATACCATCCATTCCGGGTTCTAAATCATCGTCAGAAGGAGGTTCTTCATCGATGGGAGATTCAATATCATCCATCATCTCATCATCTGGAATTTCGTCTTCTCCATCAAAATCGGCTTCCGCTCCATCATGACCAGCTTCAAGTGGATCGTCTTCTTCTTTTCCGTTACCAAATTTTCCTAACGAAACGCTTTCTTTTAATGATTTAGCAAAACGATCACAAATTGATTCACCATAAGTTTCACTACCCATAATTTCAGTTAAATGAGTAAAAGTTTCACGATAGCAGGTCATTTCAGCAACCAAAGGACCAATTAAATTTGCTTTACTTAATTCGTTAACTAAATGCTCTAACATGCGAGGATTTTGTAAAATCGCTTCTTTCATTTGAACAGGAAGGCTACCTTCAGCTGTAGGCAATGGTTTTCCTTTTGGGTTTTTCGTTACATCATATTGTAAATCAGAGTCTCCTTGATCTCCAAAACCCTTTTCTGATTTCTTTGCAACACCTTTTCCATCAGGAGCATATGGTTGTTGTTTTCCAACCATCCCTTGCCCTTTAGGCGGTTTTGTGTCTCTATCTTTAGGGACATCAACCTCATCTGCTACTGTTTTTACTTTAGGTTCTTTTAGTTTTCCTTTGGAATCTAAATATTCATGAAATGCTATAATTGCCATCTATTTTTTCTCCTTTGACAAAATTTGATTGTCTTGGTAGTATTTAGGAAACAAATTGATAAAAAATCCGAAAATGTATTATACTTCTTTGTAGGATTTTGTATTATTAATGACCGATTAACTAAAAGGCTAGAGAATTGAATAATGTTGATTAGTACATTACATCATTGTTGTGATCACGATATTTACAAAAAAGGCACTCCTGTTCTTGCTCTTCAATCAATAAGTCCATTTGATTTGAATTTTTGGACTCATAAAATAGCAAACCTTTCGGGAGCAAAAGTAGATTGGCATTATTGCGGACAAACTGCTGTAATTAAAGCAATTGGCAATATACAATCAGTTTTGTTCGTTATTCGTCGAGTTTTAATGAGTAAAAACGAATTACACAAACATTGTATTTTTCCTTTAACAAATAAAGTATCTTGTTCTTATGAGTAATTCTGCTGACATAACAAAAAATGAACTAACAGCAATCCTTTCCGGGATTGCTGGGGCTGTTATTATAATCGTTGCGATTATTGCTGCTTTATCTACTAGTGGTAATATGAGCCGTTACGAATATCAAGCATATTCAGAATACTTAGAAACGTGTAAAGCACTCGATGACACACCTGTGCCACCAAATCAATATCAAGCGTATTCAGAATATTTACAAACTTGTCGATTCAATAATGAAAAACCTTTATCATTAAATGAATTTCAGAAAATTGAACCATTAAAGGATGATAAAAAACTAGAATTTCGATGATTACTTATCTCATTCTTTCAGTTATTATTTTAATGTTGTTGTCAGCAGTGTCTTCTATGACAGAAGCGGCTTTGTTTTCGCTGAGTCATAGTCGTGCCGAAGTTTTGGCTAAAGAATCCAATACTGGTAAAACAGTGCTTTGGCTGAAAAATCATTCATCTTCAGTAAATGCTACAATTGTAATCATCAACAATATTGTAAATATTGCTGGTACTTTTATTTTAGGGCTTATGGCAGCAGTTGCTTTGAAAGGTAACACCATTGCTCTCAACGCTTTCCCTTGGATATTTACTTTAGCGATTATTTTATTCTCTGAAATCATTCCAAAAAACATAGGCGATAAACACGCAGAGTCAGTTGTCGCCTTTTTTTCTAGACCATTGCGTTTAACAACATGGTTGTTTACACCAATCGTCTATGGTATTAACTTTTTGCTTGAAAAAGTGATAGGTCCTCCTCGAAGATTGCAAACAAACGAACAAGAAGTGCGTTTGTTAGTCAAACGAGGACCTTTTGAACAAGACGAAAAAGAAATGATTGGCGGTGTTTTTCGACTCAATGATAAAACCGCTTATGATATTATGACTCCTCGTACTTCAATTAGTTTTGTGAGAGGTCATAAAACAGTTGCTGAATGCAAACAAGAAATCTCAAAATCTCAACATAGTCGTTTACTAGTTGTTGGAGACACAATTGATGATGTAAAAGGAGTTGTTTTAAAGAGTCAGATTTTAACTGAGATTGTTGATAATAATGAACAAATTCTAATCCAAGATATTGCAGATCCCGTTGTTCGTATTGAAGAAGAAGATCGTGCTGACAACTTGTTACAATATTTTCAAGACCATTGTCAACACTTGGGCGTTGTTGTTGACGAATTCGGTGGTGTTGCTGGAGTTGTTACTTTAGAAGATGTTGTTGAAGTTATTACTGGTGAAATCGTAGATGAAACTGATTTAACGAAAGATCTTGCTCAAGAGGCGAGAGAAAATAAAATAAATTGCAATTACCTTGAACTAAAGGTGCAACCAAATGGGATGTGATATTCACACTTATTTAGAAGTGTATGAAAATGATAAGTGGGAAATTTGTAGAACTAAATTTCCCAATAATTCTAATATTCACCCTTACGAAAATCGTAGTTATGCTTTATTCGCTATGTTGGCCGGTATAAATAATACTCCAAATGATGGCATCACACCTATCGATCAACCTAGAGGAATTCCGGCAGATGCATCATCGTTTTATTTAAAAGAAACTGCGGATGGAGGAGGTCATAGTTACTCCTATTTGACATTGCAAGAACTTTTAAATTACGATTACAGCAAACCTTCAATTTATGAAGGATGGGTATATGTTGCTGATTATGGCAAGTACAAAAACGAAGGAATTGTACCAACTAGTTGGTGTGGCGGTATTGGGGGTACAAATGTTTTTAGACTAACCCTTGAACAAGCAGATGAATTTCTTGATAACGAAGAACGATTTTGGGAAAAATACGCTTCTAAGCTTATCGATGCCAAAGTTTCATGGGCTGAAAGAAACTGTCCGGGAATGCCGCATCATGAAGGTGTGTTAGATTTACAAAAACATTACCAAGAAACGAAAGAAGTTCTTTACTCTTCTGTAAATGTAAAAATGCAATGGAAAGTACCATCAGATCGGTATATCGATGATGAATGGTTCAATCTGTTAGAACAATTGAAAACATTGGCTCCTAAAGGTAATTACGAACACATCAGGTTAGTTTTCTTTTTTGATAACTAGGAAATATGTTTATGTTAGAAAAACAAAAATCTCAATCTAAAATTAACGAAGCTTTAGCAATGGCAGCAGTTGATTCTTGTGCTCCTTTAAGAAAATGGTCAGATAGCGACGGAAAGCTCACACCTAATCGCATTGGTCAATTTCAAGAAGCCCTCACTCAAGCATTTGCTGAAATTTACTTTGGAACGCATGAAAGATTAGAAAATATTGATTGACAAAATTCCAAATGTTTGTAGTATATAGTTACCTGACCAAAGTTGGCAACAACTAGCGTACAGGAGTCTCCGACAAAAATGGCGTGATCAGAAAAGTGGTTTTCAGTTTCCCTCTATCTGGCAGTTCATTCGGTTGAAAAAACTGATTATATGGGATCGAAAGGTATCGATTGCATGTGAAAAAAGATGATTGCAGTATGTGGTTGATCGGCAGGCCACAATAAAAGCCGTTCAAAAACCTAAATGCAGAGGAAACAACTCCTCTCCGTCTTGCTGCGTAAGCAGTGCCGTCTACGGGCGGTAACGGGCTTGTGACACGACTCCGATAGAGTTACAAGCATGCCATCGGATAGTTCTCAAAACCGAGTCGTAGGTTACGAGAAACGAAATTCAAATCGAATAATTGTAAAAGAATCTGTGCTTTCTTGAGAGTCTTTTATGATGACAATTAAACCGAAAGCTATTACTGTAGATATCTCTTTGGCAGCATTGTAAGACGGGGGTTCGATTCCCCCCGATTCCACTTAGAAAGAAGATAAATGGCCACTGTTCATTTAATTTGTCAATTCGGTAGTCCAAAATTTTTGGAACCATACAATGAAAAGATAGAAAATTGTAGATTAATTGAAACCGAAGATTTGCTAAAGTTTCTAAAAAAATCACTTCAATATCGACCAGACGGCACAGAATGGGCGGAACTAAGAGTAGTTGCCTATCTTGATGACCCTAAAGATGGGAATCCAATTGGATATCATCTCGATCACCAGTTTTTAAAATTCTTCTATGAAGACTTTGGAAAAGATTTAAAAGTATCAATCGATACTGACATCTTTTTAGGATAGGCTACATAATATAACACACTTATCTTGCCTCTCATATAAACGGTCAAGTGCCCTTATATTGACGCATATCACGGATAAGTAGAAAAAAGCACTATCTAAAATTTAGATAGTGCTTTTTGTTATTACATGGTGTAATTAAGTAATAAATCACCTTGATCTGTGCATGAAATGCCATGAAATTCAATGTATTTATTGAATTTATCGCCAAACAACACATCAACTTCACGCATCAAATTTTCTGATAATTCTGCCACGTACTCTGCTTCTTTATCGAGAGTACCAACTCCTTCTACTTTTGGTGGATCATATTTACGTTTAAACATATGAGTAACTATTTCCCGATCATCACATTGACCGGCACTAAAATGGTTTCTGTTAAATGCTTTTGATTCTGCGAACATTCTCACTAAAAGTGGAACTGAAAGTCGATTAAATTGGGCAGAACCTTCCACCTCTTCATTAAAATCAACTTGTGCTTGTAGACATTTCGCAATATTTTCTTTTTTCTCTTCTGGAAAATTATTGATTAAACCTGTTTTTGTCCATTGTTCTACAATTTGCATCTCTACTCCTTTATTGAAATTTTATAATACCTACTATTATAAAGTATGGAAAAATCAGAATTTATAACAAAACTCTTAGAATCGATGGAACAAGTGAAACCTTCGATTAAATCCGCAGAAGATCTTTTAACAGATGAATTTATGCGGAAACATACCAAATTTCAGTCTTTCAAAGAGATGGTACAACAGGCCATTCAAGAAAGCGGTATGATGGATGAATATTTGGCTAATTTAAAAAATAGCCTTACAATTCCCTCCGGTCGAGAGTAGTCTCTAATTCCAGTCGTGATCCGGGTCTTTCGTTTAAGGAATCTTCACTTAAAGTGGATTTCAGCAACAATAAGACACTAGATAAAATATTCTCCCAGAAAAAAAGCTCTGCTTTGATCACGTATACACGATAGGCTTTGCAAGACACTTCTACAATTCCATCAATTGCGAACAAACTCGTGACCAAATCACATTTATCAGCATCTTCCAGTAAAGCATACTCTTCTTTGGTAATAAAATCCATATAACATGGAATATCTTTACCAAGGTGTATAAATGCACCTTGGTTTGATGGAGATTCCCCATCACGAAACCACTCAATTTTGTAATCTAATGCCATTGATATTGACCTCCAAAAGAACTTATAGTATATATTAAACATTAAGAATTGATTCCTTAATTTCAGAAAGAATTCTGTAATGTCAACACAGAACGATAATCAAGAATTGAATGAGTTGCTGGCGAAAGCCACACAATCGCTAAAAAATGACTCAGAACTAAAATGCAAACCTTGTGGTGAATCGCCATACGATTATGGTGTTGGTAGTGATTATATCGATGATCCCGACGAAGATTTTTCTAAAGGTTATTGTCAATGGAGCACAAACGATAATCGTATTTTTGTTCCAACAACTCAAACAGTGAATTTATTATCTCCGGGTGTTTACGAAATAGGCACTAGTCATAGTATCGGTTTGTTCTTTGAAAAAATTCCCATTCGCACAGAAGGTTTGATCCAATTCCCGGATAGCAATTCAGATGCGGTAGTATCTGAAATTGCCAAATTCTGGGAACGAGAAGACGTCTTTACAAAATATGAATTAATTTACAAAAGAGGCATCCTTCTTTGGGGTCCTCCCGGATCAGGTAAATCTTGCACTCTTCAATTGATTATAGATGATGTTGTTAAACGAGGCGGTATTGTAATTCGTTTCGATGATCCTGAATTGTTCTTAGATGGCATGCGTGCTCTGCGTAAAATCCAACCAGACACTCCTGTTGTGGTTATGATGGAAGACATTGATTCTATCATCGAAGTCACAAGCGAAAGCGAAGTGTTGAATATTTTAGACGGAGTAAATGAAGTCTACAAAGTTGTTTTTCTTGCTACGACTAACTATCCAGATCGCTTAGGTGGAAGAATCGTAAATCGTCCTAGTCGTTTTGACAAAAGATTTAAAATAGACATGCCGAACAAAGCTTCTCGAAAACTTTATTTTGAGCACTTGTTCAACAAGTCAGGCGACGATGTAAATGATTATGACATCGACAAGTGGGCAGATGATATGAAAGGTCTTTCAATTGCTCACATGAAAGAATTGTTTGTAGCGGTTGTTATTCTTGGGGACGATTACGAACAGGCAATTGATGTCTTACATCATATGCAAGAGGATATAGACGACCGAGAATACAATATGGGTTTTGGTTTTAAAAACAGTTCAAACGATGACGATTGATCAGTTAAAAGAGGTATGTAGTGGAAAGTCCAGAACGATTACAAACAATTTGCAAAGCAGCATTACAATCTAAAGGATTAGAAGAATATTCAAAAAGATTAGATGATGAATTGTATGAAGTCGAAGCTCAGGGTGAATTTGACTATCTTTTAGACCTTTATGATAATAATACAAAATTTGCGAATAATGAAAATAATTTATTCATTGCGTATCTTTTAGACATCGTAACAGACTGGAATCCAGAAGAAGGATTTGATTACGTTCAGGGCGAATTTCCCGATGTGGATATCGACTACTTACCAGAAGTAAGAGATTATCTTAAAAACCAATGGGCAGCAGAAAAATACGGACAGGAAAATATTTGTTCCATTGGTACTTATGGAACACTGGGTATCAAATCTGCCATGTTGGATATGGCAAAAATTTATGGTTACGAAAAAAGTGATATTCAAGCCATCACAGTCAAAATGGAAGATAAAGACGATGATGGTAACTTGTTGGAATGGGATAAGGCGTTAGAACTTTATCCCGATTTCAAAAAGTACTGTGATGAACATCAAGAAGTTGCTGAATCAGCAAAAATGCTTTTAGACCGTAATCGTTCTGGCGGCGTCCATGCAGGAGGTTTAATTGTTGCTAATTGCCCCATTTCTGATTTTGTTCCTCTAGAGGTACGTTCTGTTAAAAAAGACAACCCTAAAGGTCATATTGTATCTGCTTGGTCTGAAGGTCAGTCTACACAAGATTTGCAACCTGTCGGTTTAATTAAGTTTGACTTATTGGTGGTAAACGGTCTTAAACAGTACGGTATGGGTGCGAAACTTGTCAAAGAACGTTACGGATTAAGTGGCATCTGTTGTCATGAAGGTGGGATGGATTGGTCAGATACCTCGTATTTAAATGATCCCAAAGCTCTTGCGATGGCGAACGATGCCGATCTAAAGGGTATCTTTCAATTCGATTCTGATGTTTTACGTAAGATGGTAAAAGCCGGTGGAGTAACGTCTTTTGATGATCTTCCAGCTTACTCTTCTTTGAATCGTCCCGGTCCATTAAACATGAAGATGGATCAAACTTTCTGTGAACGCAAACAAGGGGCGGCATATAATATTCACCCTTTGATGAAACCTATTCTTGGTGGATCTTATGGAGTCATGATTTACCAAGAACAAGTTATGAAAATGTTGAACGTTGTAGGCGGTATTCCTTTAATTCACTGTGAGAAGATTCGTAAAGCGATTTCAAAAAAGAAGGAAGATCAATTTGCCAAATATAAAGAACAATTTATTGTCAACGGTCAGAAAAAGATGGGAGTTTCCGAAGATTTTATGAATGATCTTTGGGATCAAATTGAAGCATTTGCTGCTTATGGTTTTAACAAATCTCACGCTTATGCTTATGCGTATATTTCGGCACGTCAATTATGGTTAAAAGCACATTATCCTCTTGAATTTTTCTGTGCGGTTTTAGACTGTGAGAAGAAGCAGGAAAAAATTAAAACCTATAAAATTGATGCCAAAAAACATGGAGTAGAAGTTTGTGGAGTTCATATCAATAAATCTAAAGAAAGTTTTGTAATCGATGATGATAACAAAATTTATTTTGGATTTGGTAAAATCAAGGGTGTTGGTAAAGAAGTCGCTGCAAGGATTGTTGAAGGTCAGCCTTATAGTTCTTTTTCAGATTTTTTAAATCGTTGGGGAACTGAATCCAAAGTGATTAAACCTTTGATTGCTTTAGGAGCTTTCGAAGAAGATTACGACAATGTCACTCTTTATAAATTTTATGAATTTTTTAAAGACCATCAACAAAAACGAAGAAGTCGTCAAAAACGCAATGTAACATCAATGGAAAAATATCAAAACGATCTCGAAGATATTTTAGCCAAGTATTTACCTAATCCCGATCTGTTTGGTGAGTTGAATCAATTTGATGATGAAGAAATTGAATCTAGATGGAAACAGATTTTTGGCGAAATGATTGTTGAAGAAGAGTACAAGTACAAAGGGCAGATACGTACTCGAAATGTTTCTATCTACAAAAAAATACTTGGTATTGTTACCAAAAGAGATACAAGTATACGTACTTTTGAAGAAAGAGAAAAAGATGATGATGAGCGACCTCCTCATATCGAACAATTCAATCCAAACAAATACATTATAGACAAAGCAACTGAGAAGCTGATCACGAATCCGAAAGATGCTGAAAGTGAATTTTACGGATTTACATGGGTGCATGAATTAGAAGAAAGTCCGAATTATACTGGTTTGACTTTTGAAGAATTTGAAGCAAGACAGGTACCAAAAGGACCTGTTGAGGTTAAGATTTTGAAACCGCCTAAAATGAAAACCAGTCGTAAAGGTAATGTGTATTGGTCTATGCAAGTAGAAGATGCGACAAACAAAGAAGCTTGGATAACTATTTGGGAAGATGATTACGAACGATTTGCAGACGATTTCATCAAAGACAGTCTGGTAAGAATCTGGGTGCAGCCTCCATTTGGCGGATTTAATTCTTATAATTTAGATTCACCAAAGAAGCATGAACGGGCTAGAGTCTTGCCAGCAAATAAAGCTGACGATCATCGAGTTTTCGTTATGGAGAAAAAAGAAGACAAAAAGACTCCTATAAAAGATGAGAACCCACACGAATTTGAGATCATTTAAAATAAAGCCGATCTCTGTCATTATGTGGTTGCTAACATATATATGGAGATATGATGGTCGAAATAACAGAAGATAATTTTAATGAGTATTTTTTTGATGCTAGAACCACCAAAGCGAAAAAAGGTCAAGTTTTAGCTAAATTTCGTGCTCTGGCTGAATTTGTCGAAGGTCAAGCAAAACGAGATGTTATCAATTTACTCAAAATGGACAAAGCTAAAGAAGCTGTCCAAGTTATGCAGAGAATTCATGGTTGTAAACCTCCTTGGTCGTATCGAGTACTAATAGATATGGCCGAAGATTTATTGACTATGACAGAAGAGCAAGTTGAACAGAAGCCTTATGAAATGGTTGTTGAATTTTTATATTGGACAGAGAAGCAATATGTTCCAAATACCCCTAATTGGGAAACAATCAACGTTCTTGAATACGATAAAGAAACAGGAGAGTATAGATCAAAAATTGTAATTTAAGTAGGTATATAAAGGCATGGACAACTTTAATCAAGATGAATTCGACAAATGGACAGATCTTTGGGATCAAGCTTTAAAATCAGATGATTTTAAAGAGGACGGAAGTGGTCTATCAATTCCACCAGCACATCAAAATGTAGGCATGAATGATACACCACAGGATTTTTACTGGAACAACCTTGAGAGCGGTGCCGAACAAATGCTGACCGAGGACGAAACTCCAAATCCAGTTTATCCAGACAGTATTGGCAAAGACCAAGATAAACCAAAGCCTTCATGGGTGAAAGAAGATTTGGTAGAAGAAATTTCTGATCTTAAACGTAAACTTTATGATTTGGAAGTTAAACTTGGTAAAGAATATGGTGGCGGGGAAAAATGGGTGGAAAAATGTCATCATCCAAAGGACAAAGATTTGCTGTCTCAAATTGAAAAATTGAAAACTCAAATAGACAATGTCAGCAATTCATTGGGAACTGAAGATGAAACTAAAATGTCTCAGTGGAATGTAGGCGATCAGGGGGCGAAGTGAATAACAGATGGATTCCTATTTTGATATTGATTGCATTTGCACCAGTATTTTTGTATGTTTATAGTGGTGGCATACCTGTAAGTTTAATGCCTCAAAAAAACCATCCAGTTGCTACAATTGAATTCCAACAACCTAACATGCAACAAAAAATGGAACCGGGTGCTCAATTTGGCATTCGATCTATTGAGGTTAAAGATGGCTATATTTTCAATCTCTTGTTAGATAACGGAGAATGGATTGAAGCTCATTTAACAAGGGCGACTACAGAAGAGGCCATTCCTTTTGTTGTTGAAATGTTCAAAAAAGGAAGTTATCCTTCAGTTATTTTATACCGTCATGCCAATGGCTATTGGATAACGGATATACATCTCAATACTGAAAATGATAGAAAAAGCTTACTTAAATTATTGGAATCTCAGAATTTAGTATATTAATATAATATTGACTTTTCCAAGACCGGCAAATTGCGTATAATGTGCGAATGTCGGTCTTTTTTTATTTTTAAGGCAAATTTAATCATGTCTGATACAATGGAAACAGAAGAACCTTCACCTGCAAAACAGCGAGAAGTAATACGAGGAACGCAAGATTTAGATAAACTAATTAAATCTAAACTTGAAAAAGCCACAGAAGAAAACCCTGTAAGAGCTGCTATTTTTGGACATCCATATCCCGATCCCGATTGTATTAGTTCCCAGATGGGGATGGCTTGGCTTTTGTTGAGACATTACAACATCGAGTCTGATTGTTTTTATCAAGGGGAAATTTCTCATCCCCAAAACAATGCTATGAACAATCTACTGGAACCAAATTTAAGAAGAGCATCTGAAGATTACAAACCAGAAGATTATGCTTTAAATATATTGGTAGACACAATACCCGATAATGCGGGCACAGATGGGAAAAAGATCAAATGGGATGTTGTGATTGACCATCACAAAACCATTACTCTCAATGGGTGTAAAGCATTATTTATCCACGCAAAAACCGGTAGCTGTGCTGCAATTGTGTACCATCTAATGGAAAAAATCGCCACAGATGTTTGGCTAGATACCGATAACGAACTCGATGGACGTGTAGCAACTGGTCTTATATCGGGTATTATCACTGATACCGAGTATATGATATCTGATGATTCCACAGAATTGGAATTTGACGCATTTAAAAGTCTGTTCCCTTTTCGTTCGGCAAATAATTTGCGTGATATCGTATTTTTTAAACGTCCTAAATCTTGGATCGATATGTCAGCATTAGCTTGCAGTGAGGCTGAAATTGATGGAGAAGGATATGCTATTGTTGGACTTGGATTGATCCCGGAAAAACAACGAGATATTGTAGCCGCTGTTGCTGATGAAATGCTTACTTGGTCTTCTGTAGAAACAGCAATCGCTTTTGCGGTAGTTGGCTCTAATAAAGTTGTCGGATCTGTTCGAAGTGCCAACGCATCCCTGTCTGTTCACGACCTTTGTTTGAAACTTGGGGGAGAGCATGGTAGTGGAGGAGGGAAGAAGGGTAAAGGGGCTTATTCTTATTCTCTTGGTGGGTTTTTGATCGATCCTGACGATGACGATGATATCAACCAACAGACTTGGAACGCAATTAAAACAAAAGAAGTAGCTCGTATCTTCCGTATGCTTAGAGAATAGTCAATAACAATAATATTACTGAAACTTTTAAAGCGATGTAGCCAATTTGGTTACATCGCTTTTTTATTTTAACTCCTAAATAAAATAGTTAATAATTGACTATTATACAATTAGGAGAACAACTATGACTGAATTAGTTCCAAAAAACTTTATGTTGCGATGCCACAAATGTAGATGGGCTAGAAGATCTACTGGTCTTAAAGATGATTTAGCTGATATGAGCGAAATCAAAAACTGCGTGAATTGTGGGAAAGTTCGTAAGTTCCGTTGTAAATGTGGAGGTACTATCCACCTACGAAGAATTTGTGGCAATAAAGAGTCTAACAATAAAGGAGACTAAATTTGCCGTTAGCCCTTTACAATCCAAAACAAAGTGACACTCATCCCAACCATAAAGATGAAAAGGTTTTGGAATCTGCTAAATTCACTGTTTACAAATTCAATAGTCGAATCAAACCCATTCGTAAAGATCGAATTTTAATTATTGGTTGTTTCTCTGAATTTGGCTGTGAAACAGTGGGTGTCACATATGCTATTCCTCGATTGATTAAACGTTTTCCCGGCATGTATATTATCGCAATGGGATGGTACGGAAGAGATTATTTGTATCGAAATTTAGTTGATGAATTTTGGGAAATAGATGCAAATTTGATGAATTTGCGTAATTATACTTTTGCTTTCCACCATAAATCTATCAATCTCAGGCACATTGAAGAATGTGCTTCAAAACATGGCACCGTTGTACCTACAGAAGTTTTAGGCAAATATGCTGTAGGCAATACTTGTAAAACTTGTGGTGCTTTTTGGAACGAGTGGAGAAAGACAACAAAAAATTGTGCTAGATGTGGTAGCACTAATATTGTTAATTCTTTGTTTGGAAGTGCTGAAAAGTACAGAAAAACAGCAAAAAGAATTCCATTCCCTTCTAAAGATAAATTCGAGTGGGCAAAAAATGTAGTTACAGAACCCGCTGTTGCAATTTTTGCCAGAGGTCGCAAAACCTATGGCAGAAATTTAACACCAGAATTTTATGTAAAATTAATTCAAATGGTTCGAAAAATGGGGTATCACCCTATTTGGATGGGTGAAAAACAAAGTACCCAACCCTGTCCCGTACCTGATGTTTTTGATTTTTCTCGTTGCGAAGAATCAAGGGATTTAGAGAAAACTTTTGCAATTGTTCAAAATTGTAAATTTACAATTCAATATTGGACGGCTAGTTCACGCATTGCCGGACTGATGGGGGTTCCCTTTTTATTGTTTGAAAGTCCTGAGCAGATATATTGTTCGGGATTTGGTCCAGCACAAGAAGGTCGCAGATTGGAATTAACATCTTTTGGAGAGAAAAAAGTTTGTTTGGCTCATTATTTAAAATCAGTAAAAGAACAAGATAAATTACTCTATTATACCAAGGAAGCTATTTTAGAGATGGAACAAGGTATTTACACAGATATGATCACTGACTTAGTAAAAGATCAAGAAGCAGTGCAAATACTAAAAACTGAATATTACAAAATGGTTAATTAAAATATGAATGCGGTTGGAGATTTTTTAGCAAGAGCAGCAGAACAATGTGGTTTCGCAAGAAGTGGTTATGTTGAAAAAAATATGCCTACTTCCTTCGAAAATATTGTTGTAATACCTTTTTTCGGTGATGTGAAATCTACGTTTGTAATGTCTACATTTCTATTAAATCGCTATAAAGAAATCACAAATCAGTATGTAATTCTTTGTTCTTGGGATGGTCATCAAGGATTGTACCCAAATGTAGATGAATTTTGGTACCCCAAAGATCAATCATCTTTAAGTGATATTATGCTACATGCAGAACATATGCATAATAGCTCAGACACAGTTGTGCAATTTGAAAGATCCTTAAACAAAAGATTTGACCATGTTTTGTTTAGCGAAGATTTACAAAAATTGTATAAACAAGGGTTTGAACCTGAATTTTGGAATACTTTTAAGGAAGTGCATCGTTTTTTCCCCTCAATTTTATCCACTTCAAAAAACGACGTTAATTTTGAAAACGATTTAAATCGACATCAAGGAGACAAAGTTGTTATTTTCCCTTCAAAGAAGGTTAGAACTTGGAATAGAGGAAAAACAATTTTAGCACCTTCTTCTAAAGATTTTTGGATTACATTAGTTGATAAATTACTTGAAAACAATATTACACCTGTAATTTATCAAAATGAATTCACTTATAACTTGTCTCAAGAATTTGCAGACCGTTGCATTTATCTTGTTTCAAAAAATATTATAGAAGTTTTGTCTTGTATTAGACAGGTTGGTTGTGTCATTGACTTATATAGCGGCATTAGTCGTTATGCAATTTTGGCACGCTGTCCATTTGTTTGTGTCGATGAACGAGTTCGTTTTATGGAAGATAAAGAATATGAAATTGACGACTTATGTTGTCAAAATATACCTAAAAAGTACATATTTTCTTTCTCATCTTTCATATTATCTGGTGATGTGAATCATTGGTGTAACAGTATCATAGACAACATCATAATCAAAGTAAAAGAATTTTTACCTACATTTGTTTCTCAAGAATGGGAATCCACAGCAGAGTCAAATGCTGTTTTATCATACCAAGATTGTGTACGAAAAAAGCACACAAAAAAAATAGGTATGCAATTTATACGTAAATACTAATAAGCAAGGAATGTAATTATGTCGAATGCGACGAGAGTTAGAGTAGAAGCCCGTAGATTACGAAACGATAGTCCTCAAGAAAAAGAACGTAATTTTAAGATTCTTTTTCAAGAATTTAAACGACGTGTTAGTGATGCTGGAATTCTCTCTCAAGCGAAAGATCATCAAAACTTTGAAAGCAAAGGTGAAAAGCGTAGAAAAAAGAAAAGAGAAGCGATTCTAAAACATAAACAAGAAATGATTCTTGATGCATTGCAAAGAGGAGAAACCCCTAAAGGCTCTCTTGGTTTTGGAAGGAAAAAGAAGAAGAAAAAGAACCGAAGTCAAAACAGCTCTGATTAGGAGATCGTATGAGTAATAAAAAAAATAAAAAAGTAATGTCAATTGCTATTGAGCCAGAATTACATGATACTATAAAGGAATATGCAAAAAGAAAAGGCGTATCAGCATCTGCGTATATTGGTGATTTAGTAAATCAGGCAGTGAATATTGATATTGATGAAGAACCAGTGATTTTTGGTAAAGGACCAGATGAGGACATCATTCCTATCAAAAAACCAATTGGTACAGATATTATGCCTGTTGTGCTAAAAATTCCGGCTGACTTGAAAGGAGACCGAGAACAACTTACTTCTTGGCTTGCTTCACAATGTTCAGCATTGGTTAAAAAATTAGCACCTTAAATGTTGCATTATTGAAAGCGATAGATTACTATGGAATTAGTGAAAATAAAAGACATTCCTTCAAAAGAAGATGTAAAAGAAGTTTCCCTTGACAATGTAATCGAAACTTTTAAAATTGCACAAGAGATGAAGGAATTGTGTCGCAAAGAACGAGGAATAGGGTTATCTGCTGTCCAAGTAGGCATCCCTCTCCAGTTATTTGTGATCAAAAACGAAAACAATGAGTTTGATTGTTATGTAAATTGTAGATATGAAAATGATTTATCTAGCGATATTATTATGTCACTTGAAGGATGTTTGTCTATTCGGTCGCCTGTCGGTCAATTACGACATTTTCAAGTAAAACGTTACAAAAAGATTTTATTAAATGGTTATGTGTTAGATAAAAAAACAACAAAATTTATAAATGTTAATGATGTAACAATTTCATTAGATCAAAACTCAATTGTTTTCGCACATGAAATCGATCACCAAAACGGGGTTCTGATTTCAGACATAGGTGAAGAAGTGTTCCTGCACTAAATTATAAGCAGGAACACTTCTATTTTTTTAACAGGAATATGATAATGGGATTATCTGGCAAACACGTAACTGATATTTGTCTTTTTGGTAAAATGCCGCAACAATGTCGCTATCTTGATGATGGTATTATTGGTGGCAAAAGAGTGTTCTTTTGTGTGAAAAAAACTTTAAACCGTCAGATTATCGACAACGAAATTAAAGAATTTGAGGAAGAATGTAAACAAAAAAATATAAATCCACATCAGTCACAAACTGCTCTTGGGAATAACTGTGCTGGATTTTTACCCCTCAAACATCTTGAACAAGGATATGATGTTCCAGATTCAGATAATTAATTGGTGGTACGTATGAGTGATTTATTAGCTCTTAAAACAAAAAAACCTTATGTTGGTCGTTTTTTAGAAGAATGGCTTAACAATTATGGCAATCGTAAATTTGATTTTTCCGACCAGCAAGATCAGGAAGATTTTGCAGAAGCGGTAGAAAAGATGGCGAAGCATATTATTCATACTTCGCCATCTGGTCGTATCTCAGTTTTATTCTCCGCTGAAACGGGGATCGACAATCTTTTCATTCATTCAGAATGATGCATCTTTTTCTCTTGATGCTTTTTCACTAAACTACAGACCTTCTCTTCTACGTCTGTGTACATTGCGGCTTTGAAAATATTTTCCTCTAAATCAGGATCTGATCGATTAACAATATTTTCAGCCATAATGTCAGCCGCTTTCTCCGCTGTTTCTGCTTTTTGTCTATAATGCATCATAATTACAAAAATAGCCAAAATAGCTACCATTCCCAAAAACAGACCTCCCGATCCAGATAAAATCTGTAATCCATTATTGTTATTTTGATGGTTAAAAATTCCATTTTGGATTCGGTCTAATCGACTACCAATTATACTTAGTTCGTTTTTTAAACTGTTTTGATTCGATTCAATTTCCCCAATTCTGCCATTCTCGTTATCAATGTTTTGATGCAGTTCAGGATCAAATCTAGGGGACATATTTCCACAACCTGAAATACCAATCAAAGAGACACTTAAAATAATGGCTGCTAGAATTTTTCGCATACTTCACCTCCAGAAAGAATATACAAATATCTATCCTTTAAGTTGTAGAAAATGAATTTATAGAGTTGCAAACTTACAATTACATTTTAAAATATAAGATGTATTATGTAAGTTTTTAAATAATAATGGAGATTATTATGGTTGAAGATTCTATAACTTTTTCTGATTCCGATGAAGTTTTGCCCGAAGAATTCAGCTTTCTAGAAGACGATCCAGATTTTAATGGTTTTGCTTTAGATGACAATCATTGGAACAACCTTGCTCTAGAATCCATGTCACGTTTTTTTTCAAATCAAAAAACACATCTTAACGAAGATATCGATGAAGAGCTTTTGTATTCGCCAAATTACATTTCTATTGTGCGAGATTTAGTAAGAACGAAACCAGATGGCTTTGAAAAAACTGTTTCCGTCATTTACAAACTGCTGCATGCTTACTCCCCTTTGAGAAGACAAAAAATCGATCTACATCATCCTTGGGATATTGAAGCTTTATTGGATATTTTTAAAATTGTCCACACCTATAGTGTTCCCAAAGAGTTTGTGCCGGGGCTTTCTTTGCTTTATTTGGTTTTTTGTAAAGGTTATAATTTAGACCAAGAACTAATGGTTGAATTACTACAATAGTAATATGAAAGATCTCAGTTTTATATCCGGTGACTTTTTTGACAGGGAAATCCCGAAAGAAGAAACTTGGCTTTTAAATTACTACAAAACCCCTATTCAAATTCAATTTCTTAGATATTATCTAGAATTTGGAAATATCGATTTATTTCAAGATCATACCGGTATCGTGATCGCTCCCAAATATTTAGAACGTATGCGAAAAAAATATCACCGATTACACGAAGCGAGAAATCAAGCTAAATCAAATTTTGACATGGAATTGCTTTGGTCTATAGAGATGGGCAAACATAAAATTTAGTACTTTTTCTGCCTAAATACCTTATTAAGTATTTAATTTGAAAGGTACACAATGTTAGCAAGCTTTAAAGATTGGTTTAACTCCTTAGAATCTTCTGCTTTTACAAGATCGAGAAATGCAGCTTTTTTGGGATTGGGTCCAAAAATAGCTTCGCCATTCAGTCGTAGCACACCTCATCCCGGAATGGTCGATAAATTGTTGAGTGATATTGCGGATGATGACGAAGGTTGTAAAAAGAAGAAAAAAAAGAAAAAGAAAAAAGTAGATGAAGGTAAAGCACAGCTACCTGATTATTCATTTGACTCTTTTGTAAAAAAAATGAAGCAAACCAAAGATGAAATTGATCAAGAAATCAAAGATGCCGAAGATGAAGAAAAGCAGCTGGACGATGAGCTAAAAAAGAAAGATCAAAAAAATGATTTGGATCATAATGTAAATGATGATAACGAGGAAGAAGAGCAACAAGATACAGAAATTCCAAATCATCAAGATCCCAAAGAAAAATCATAATTGTGAGACACAAATACAGATACTCTCGACAAAACTATTTGCAAATAGTAGAATAGATTCTTTAACATTATCAATGTTGAAGAATCTATAATTAAAGTTTAATATTTGGCAATAGGTATCATGAGTGAAACAAGTTATATAAACAAATGGTTCGAAGCCGTAATAAACGAAATGGCTGAATCTCAATGTGTACATGAAACAGTTACTGAAAATACTTCTAAAGACAACAGAAGTATTAAAAGTAATTTTGAAATCAAACCTTTATTCCAAGGTATGTATTTATATGCTTATGCATTTGGTGCAAGTGAGTATGAATCTACTTTACATATTAGTTGTGCGAAGGGTAAAGCAATTTCATATGGTTGCTACGATATAGCCAATGACGCTTATATCGTACATGGAGTAGATTCGATAAATTTGGGAAGTATCCCAGTTAATTTTAAGCTTTATGCCAAAGACTCTGGGAGTTTTCTTATCGATATTCCATTACCTGAAATTGTACTCAAAAGATATATGACAAAAAAGCAAAAAAGTTTGTTACAATCTTTTCAAACTAAATACAAAAAAAAATATAAAATCAATTTTTTACAAGTCTTGAAAGTTTATTAAAATGAGTGAAGTATCTCCAAGATTTACGCCTCCAAGAGATGAAAGGTATTTAGGACTTGCGTGGACAATGGCATCTTTTTCAAAAGATCCAAATACCCAAGTTGGAGCAGTCATCATCCACCCTGAAGAAAATGAGCCATTAGGATGGGGATATAATGGACCTCCTTCGGCTCTTAATGATGACAAAGACGTAAAGTGGACTAGACCTCATAAATACGATTTTATTATACACGCAGAAGCAAATGCAATCGACCACTCATCTGGATCTTTAAAAGGGGCACATTTATATGTAACTCATATGCCATGTAAAAAATGTATGCTTAAAATTATAGACGAAAAAATAGCTCGTGTTGTCTATACTGATTTAGCTAAAAAAGATCCTAATTCTTCAATCGGGAATTCTAATACTGAAAGGGAATTTATTGAAGAATTAGCGTTTGCCGGTGATGTTCAATTAGAAAAATTCACAGGCAATCTCGGATGGCTTCCTGATTGGGTAGAACAATTAAAAGGGCTAGGTCTTTTTGAAATATCAAATTGATTTGGCTATATATTTGCATGGCTATACAATACTCATTCAAAAATATGAACCGTTCTGCTTGTCAATCAAATTGTCTTGATAAATTTGGTTGTCCCGATGATCGCTGTCCAGATTTTACAATTCGCCGACACGATACAAAACCCGATTTTAAAATCCGTTTAGAAGATTGTGATGGTGCCCTCGATGTTCAGGGCTTGGTAGCTGAAGTTAATATGTGGGCAAAAGCTAAGCTCAAAAAAAGAATTACTTCTGACTGTGAATATTTTCGATTAGCTGATGATATCGGTTTTGAACAAATTATGGTTGGCGATATCATCGTTATGGAACGAGTTCGATCTCCAGAATATATGTTGGTTTTAGGTTTTGATGAGTGCAACAAATTAGTTCGAGTACAAAGAGGATACCGTAATACAACACCTTCTGATTGGAAAAAAGGTGCCTCTCTTAAAATTTTTCGAATTATGAACTCCCCCGCTCAAACAGAGTTAGTGTTTGAGGATGAAACTGATGTAGACGGCACAGTTACTGAAGACGTCCTGACAGAATCTTATTTAGTTTATGAATGGTCTGCGGAAGATGTTTGTTTACCGGGTTGTTACTGGTTAGAATTTAAGCTTATCAAAATGAAAGGCTTGGTATTGTATCTTCCGGGCGGTTATTGGACAGGGGACGTACATCAATATAAAGGTAGTTATTATACCGGAACCATCCATACAGATAGTTCAGTCCTTCTTTCTTTTGACTCTGTAGAAAACAAATATTTAATCGATACAGATGCTTGGGAGGGATTAGTTCATGCCCATTCAGGATTTTGGTTCACAGGATCGACACATAATGATGGTTCAGTTAGCTTAGACAGAACAGATGATCCATCTGATGAAACAGTTACTTATAGTCCATCCTCTACTGTTGCCAGTACAGGAGTGTTCGTAGAGCAACCTAGTATTCCCGGTTCTTTCCCTCTTACTGTTACTCCTTGTACTGTAAGCGGAAATGATATAAGTTGTGCAATTAGTTTCACTAACCCTAATTTAAAAGCTGAAGACTTTGGCTGTTTATTGGACGAAAATATAGAGTGGATTAGAAGATTTCCGCTACAAGGTGAAGGATTTTTGATTCGTATCGAAAATACACCTACCGCTGAAGTTTAATAAATGTTACACTCTATTAATCATAAACAGTTTTTGCAAGGAGGATGATATGTCTAGCGTATCTAATTTTTTGATTGATAGATTGGCAAGTTCTGGAGTCAATCATGTTTTCGGACTTCCCGGTGATTACGTACTTGACTTTTATTCTCAAATGTGCAATGGAGATAAAATTGAAGTAATCAATACAACTGACGAAGCACATGCGGGATTTGCCGCCGATGCTTACGCTCGTGTACATGGAATCGGTGCAGTATGTGTTACTTATAATGTAGGGGCACTTAAGGTTGTAAACGCTGTTGCTTGTGCGTATGCGGAACGATCTCCTTTAATCATTATTTCTGGATCTCCGGGTATGGAAGAAAGAAAAGAAGATAGTCTTCTCCATCACATGGTAGGTTCTTTTAATTCCCAAAAAGAAATTTTTGAAAAAATTACTTGTGCTTCAGTTGTATTAGATAATCCTTTAACAGCTGGTTATGAAATTGACAAAGCTTTCGAAGCTTTGCGTCACAACAAACAACCGATCTACATTGAATTACCAAGAGATGTAGCTAAAAAGTCTATCAAATACGATGTTTACAATTTCGGAACTCCTGATTCACCAAAAACAAATGCGTCCAATTTGGAAGAAGCGTTAGAAGAAATAACTCAATGGTTAAACACAGCGAAAAAACCTGCCATACTTGCTGGGGTAGAGGTTTCTCGTTACAAACTTGGTAAACAGTTAATTAAATTTGCCGAAAAATTGAATATTCCTGTTGCTACCACTTTGCTCAGTAAGTCCGTTATCGATGAAACACATCCTTTATTTGCTGGAATCTACCAAGGAGCAGCAAGTAAAGAATATACAAAAACCATTGTGGAAGATTCTGATTGCTTGTTAATGTTTGGAGCCATGTTAACAGATGTTTCTTTGAGCTTTAAACCTGCAAAATTTAATAAAAAACAAATTGTATCCTGCAATGTTAAAGGTTTGCAGGTTAAGTCGCATACTTACACTCAAATACAATTTAATGATTTCTGTAAAGCACTTTTCGAAGCGACTTTACAGAAACACGATTCAGATATGTCTTTCCTGTGTATGGCAAAACCTGAATTCATTCCACAACCAGATACTCCCATCACTATTGATAGAGTGAAAGAAAAAATTAACACTATTCTTAAACCAGAGTTGGCAATAGTAGCTGATGTAGGCGACTCTTTGTTTATGGCTGGTGACTTAACAGTTCATCACAGCAATCAGTTTTTGAGTCCTGCTTATTATCTATCAATGGGTTCTGCTATTCCCGGTGCCTTAGGTGTACAAACAGCTTTGCCAAATGTAAGACCAGTTGTTATTGTTGGTGATGGTGCTTTTCAGATGACTGTATCTGAAATTAGTACAATTATCTCTAGAGGTTTAAATCCTATAATTTTTGTATTAAATAATGAAGGATTCTCTACAGAAAGATTACTAAAAGATGGCACCTTTAATGATATCAAAATTTGGAATTATCACAATGTTTCCGAATTATTTGGTGGAGGGTGTGGTTATAAAGTCACTACAGAACAAGAGTTAGAAGAAGCCGTTGGTTCTGCTTTAAAGAAAAAAGAGGTATCAGTAATCAATTTAATCTTAGATCGCTTTGACAATTCTGTCGGAATGCGTAGAATGACTAAAGCTCTTGCTCAAAAGGTTTAAGATTGTGAAAAAACCAAAATACAAATTAGGTGAAAAAATAGACATTCACATCTCTATCTCTTGCACTGAAAGAGGAGATGTAGCTTTTAATCGGGCTTATTCTCAAGCACTTCAATAATTTGATTGCGATGATTGTGGATATATCAATATCCTAATCACTCAATTTTTATCAAAACTTATCGTAACGAAGATTCGTTTATTCGTTGCGATGGTAAACTAACTGTTATAGAAACGATTGAGGATGTTACGAACTTTATGCGAGGTATTACAGAAAATTAAATGAAAAAAGACAAAAACGAACCAGAATTAGCCAGAAAGAACGAGCAAGTTCGACACAACCGTGTTTTGGTGATTCACGAAGGAAACAAATTGGGTATCATGTCGTCAAGAGATGCTCAATTTAAAGCAAGAGATTTAGGATTAGATCTTGTTGAAGTTGCTCCAAATGCTGATCCTCCAGTTTGCGTAATTATGGATTACGGCAAATATCAATATGAAAAAAATAAAAAGAATAGTGGTAACAAAAAAGCTACTATTAAAGAAAAAGAGTTTTCATTAAGGTATGTAATCGATGAGCACGATTTACAAACCAAAATGAATCAGGCTAAAAAATATCTGGATAAAGGCAATCGAGTTAAACTGGTTGTCAAATTCAAAGCACGAGAAAACGCTCACAAAGACAAAGGCTGGACTGTAATCAATCGTGCTGTAGACCTCTTAGCAGAACACGGAACTCCTGAAAAGCCAGCTAACTGGGAGGGGAATCGTATTGCCGTTAAATTGATCAACAAGAAAGAAAAATAATGTATCAGGGAATGCATTATATTAATGGTCTTTTTCTTCCAAATAGACCAGATGTTGAGAGAGCATCTGGTCTATTTCCAATTGCTACCGAAGCAGAAATCACTGAAGCAATTTCTGCTTCGGTAGCAGCGATAGATCAAGGTCATAGTTTCCGTTCTTGGATATTAAGACGTCGAGCATTAAATGAATTTTTAATGCTCCTTTATAGTAATTATGATGTAATTATAGACACAATTACATCTGAAGCTAATGTTTTCGGGTCAGATCATGTTGACTATGTTTTCAATAAATTACTTACAAAAATTGGTCAAAATTTAGTTGATGAAAACAATTCGCCTAATTTTTTTGTTTCCACTTCTTTATTAGTAACTGGGTGGGATTTCGATATTGATTTTGGTATTTGGTATTTATACTGGCATCTATTGATTGGCTCCCCGGTTATTTGGATACCAAATAGTTCTTCTTGTGCTTCATCTCAGTTAATTATCGATCTTATAAATCAGACCGGCTTTAGAGATCTGCCCGGTAGCATTTCCTTATTGCACGGCAATAAAAACACTGTTAAAAAAGTTTTACAATCGGATCAAGTTTCTCATTTTGTTTGTGGTGTAAAAAATATATTTTCAACAGAAAACACAGAGTTCGTATGAAATACCCTTTATTTAAAGTTCGTATGGCACCAGATGCTGGTAATGGGTTAAATCATGTTTTTAATTCAGGGTGGATTGGTGAAGGTCCTTTCGTTAAAGGTTTTGAATACACCTTGTCTGCTTATATTGGTGCAAAATCAATTGCTGTCAACTCCTGCACTTCTGCATTGAATATGGCATTTCAACATATTCGCAAAACTTGCCACACAGTTCTTACAACTCCTCTTACATGTTTCGCAACCACGTCTGCTATTTTACACGCTGGTCTAAAAATAAAATGGCTAGATATTGATCCTCATACTTTAAATATTGATTTAAATGAAGTTGATAAAAAGTATGAAGAAGGTTGTGCCATTTCTTTAGTTCATTTTGCAGGAAGACCTTGTGAACTACCTTCAATAGAAGCTCCCATTGTAGAAGATTGTGCTCACGCTTTCGGAGCACCCGTAGGAAACTCTCCAAAGACTTATGCTTGTTTTTCTTTTCAAGCAGTGAAAACTCTTACTACAGGTGATGGAGGATTGTTGGTGCCTCCACCGGACTTATATCATTATTTTATAAAAAATCGGTGGTATGGAATGGACCGATCTTTGCCTCGTGATCAAGATATCATAGAGGCAGGTTTTAAATATCATATGAATGATATCAACGCAAGTATCGGACTTTCCAATTTTTCTTTGGCGATGGAATCTGTAGAAACGCAAAAAGAAAATGCCAAATTTTACACTGAACAAATACCTGATTTAAGTTTAGAGTTCACACCAGAATCTTCTTGCTGGCTATTTCCTTTAATGGTGGATGAAAAAGAGAATTTTATTCGACACCTCAATCATTACGGAATTGAAGCAAGTCCGGCTCATTTCCGTAATGATAAAAACTCATGTGTAAAAGAATACCAAACAGATTTACCGGGAATGGATATTGTAGAACAAAAGATGGTATGTATTCCTAATGGGTGGTGGATTAACCAAGAAGATCGAGAATTTATTGTTGACATAATTAAAAAAGGTTGGTGATTATGTACCACCATAAAACAGGTATTTGGTTAAGGAAAATTGAACGCACAGATCTGTCTGATCTCAAAAACTTAAAAAACGAGAGTTGGTGGGGAACTCATAATACATTGTTGATTAACGATGATGACCAAATCAAATGGTTTGAAAATCTATCCTCCAAAGATTTGTTTTTGATTGTGATGCATGATGATCAAAAATTAGGAGTATTATCTTTTACAAACATTGATTTTATTGGACGAGTTTGTCATGGCAGTGGATCAGGATTTAGAACGGCTACTAAAAACAATTTTGCAGAGATTGCTTGGTATTGCGGAATTGATTTTGCTTTTGAAATCTTAAACATGCATCGCATTGAAGCTGAGGTAATGGTTTACAATATTCCTGCTCAAAAATTAAATATTGAAGCTATAGGAATGAAAATTGAAGGAATAAAAAGATCAGCAATTTATAAATCTGGCAGATATTATGACTCTATTATGCTGGGACTATTACGCTCTGAGTGGGAAGTTTGTGAAAGAGTCGTAAATTATGGAGCGTCCTGCAATATCGATTTTGATCATGAAAAAATTGCAAGACTTATAGAAAGATCTAATTATGTCTAAGGTGTTGGTAACCGGAGGGGCCGGTTTTATTGGAAGTAATTTGGTAGACGCTCTCATCGAAAGAGGAGATGAAGTTACTGTTTGGGATAATCTTGATACAGGTCACTATGAAAACGTTAACAAAGAAGCAAAATTTGAAGAAATAGATATTTCAAAAGATGATGATCTATATTCTTGTGGAGAATATGAAACTATTTATCACCTAGCAGCTTTGGCGAGAATTCAACCAAGTTTTAAAAAACCTGTTATCACGTCAGAAGCAAATGTTAATGGAACTCAAAATATTCTGGAAACAGCGAAAAGAGCTGGAGCAAGAGTGGTTTATGCTGGCTCCAGTTCCTTTTACCACGATCCACTTGTTAATCCTTACAGTTTTACTAAATGGATTGGTGAAGAATACTGTAAAATGTACAACAAAGTTTATAACGTATCAGTGGGTATTGCTCGTTTCTTTAATGTCTATGGACCTCGTCAACTTGGCGAAGGTGCCTATGCTACTGTAATGGGAATTTTTGAACGTCAACGACGTGCAGGTGAACCACTAACAGTGACAGGTACGGGTGAGAAACGACGTGATTTTACACATGTTAAAGATATCGTTGCTGGATTAATTGCCATTGGACAAAGTGATTGGAATGGAGAAATTTTTAATTTAGGCACAGGCACCAATTATTCGATTAATGAGGTTGCCAAGATGTTTAAACCAAAAGAAATTTCATATTTACCAAACCGTCCCGGTGAAGCCGAAACAACCTTAGCTGATACTGCTTTCTCGCAGGAAAAATTAGGATATACTCCTCAAGTGAAGCTAGAAGAATACATACAGGAATTTTTACAAAATCTGAATGTTAAAGAGACGTAACTATTCTAAGAGTATGAAGATTCTAATCCTAACAACTTATTACAATCGTCCCAAATTGCTACAAAAAGCGATGACCAGCATATTGGAGGCAAATCAATATCACTCTGATTGGGAATTAGTTTTTGGTGACGATAATTCTCCTATTCCCGGAGAGCCAATTGTAAGAAAGGTTTTATCTACTTGTAATAATCAAATTACGTGCATTAATTCTCATATGTCTTTTGAAGACAAAGTAGAACAAGGATTAGTCATAGGAAGATATGCCAATGAAGTAATACAAAAATCTGATGCAGATATTGCTATTACTCTTTGTGATGACGATTGTTTGGTGCCCACTTATTTGAGAGATATTTCGCAATTTTTCGAAACACATCCTCATTATATGTGGGCATATTCTCATTTAGCTATCTACAATCCTATTTATCAAAAACCAGAAAATATTGATTTAACCGATATTAAAGAATGTTCTTACAATGAATATACTACTTCAATCAATCCTATCAACAAATTAGATTCTTCCCAAGTAGCGTTTAGGTTAAAAGTATTTAAAGAAGGTGTAAGATATCCTGAAAATTCAAAAATATCGGAAGAAGATTTAATGCCTTGGTTAATTAACCCAGACGCTTTTTTGTTTCAGGAAATGTATAAGAGATATGGAAAAATTCCTTTTACTAATTTAATATCTCAGTATAAAGGTATTCATGAACACCAACTAGTATGGCACAAAAAACAAGGTCATGCTGGATTAAAAGAATATGTAGATCGTATTAACGATCTTGGAGGAGACTTACTGTGAACGATTTCTATGCTATTTTAGGTGTTGAAAAATCGGCTTCATCTGAAGAAATTAAAAAAGCATATAAAAAATTAGCTCGTCAACACCATCCTGATCGTCATCAAGATGAAAATAAGAAAAAAGAAGCTACTCTTCAATTTAAAAAAATAAACGAAGCTTACGAAATACTCTCAGATTCCAGAAAAAGAAGAAATTATGATTTAGGAATGGGGGATGGACGCCATCAAGGTTTTGGTTTTAATCCTTTTGACTTTTTCGATGGAATGAGCCGTAGGAAGGCGAGAAATCAATCAGGAAGCCATATTATCGTTGATGTGGACATTTCCTTAAAAGATGTCTTAAAAGGCTGTGTGCGTGTCGTAGAGGCTGAAAGAGACGCTTTATGCGAAGATTGTAGAGGGGGAGAAGGAGAGAAGTCTGTATGCACTACCTGTCAAGGTTCTGGATATGAACAAATGATAGATGGACATATGCGTATAATGACTCCTTGTAATAGTTGTGGCGGAACAGGTGAACAAATTGTCAAAGTTTGTGAAACTTGTAAAGGTACAGGGTTTGGCGAGCCAACAACGGAAAGCTTTGAAATTTCAATACCGGGAGGTATTGAAGATGGCATGATACTTACATACCGAGGTGCAGGATCTCCGGGTAAAAACGGTGCTCCTTCTGGCAATTTACTGATACGAATCAATGTTGAAAATCACCCTTTTTTGAAACGTATCGGAGCAGATCTCTATTATTGTGCAAAAGTAACTTATACTCAATTAGTTCTTGGTTGCAGTTTAGATGTTGAAACTTTAGAAGATCAACAAATTTTGAAAATTCCTGCTGGTACTAATTTAAATGCAAAATTTAAAATGAATGGTAAAGGACTACCTATTCCTAACTCCAGAGTAAGAGGAAATTTCTATGTTACTCTAGAAATGGATATTCCTAAAAAAGTTTCTGGAGAATTAGAAGAAATATTAAAAAAACTTTCTCAATTAGAGAAAGTAAATTAAATCATATTTAAAGGTGGTAAAATGAGTAAACAAAAGTTCTTTTTAATAGTATTTATTATTTTGGCGTTATGTAATGTAGTAGCTTGTTTTTATCGTGAGGCAAAAAAACAAACTGTTCCCAGTCCATTCGATCAACAGAAAATTCAAAACTCTCCATCTGTTTCGCAAAATCAGCAACCATTTGTGGTTTCTCCGGGATCGAAACAATATGGTGGATCACCGGCAAATGCTTTCGAAGTTCCAGTTATTAATTATGATGAATGGCAATCCGACTGGGAAAAAAGTCGTAATTAGTCTCTGACTATAGCGTGATCGATTTTAGAATGATCTTCTCCCCTGTCATTGGGACGTCTCTGAAAAATAACAGTCATCGTTTTCCCAATGGCAGGCTCGCTACCATGAATACGCTTATATTGTTCATAGGTAAAATTTAATTCTGTCCCATCTGATAATTTCATAAATATCGGATTTTTCTTAGCCAGTAGGACAGTGATTTTCCCAGTTTTTTCTGTGCTGGGGATTGTTAAATTTGTTGCTGGCATTCTAGGCATAAAGTTTGGATCTCCAATATATCCTTCTGGAGATGGCATAGAGTAATCTGTGTTTACGTATGCCCCTACCTGATTAGCAAATTGTTTATTGCTAAACAGTCTATCTATAGACCTGCCTATGTTCCCAAGTCCAATATCTTCATTCATTATAAATGTTTTGAAATTTATCATACTCTTATAACCTCAGTAAAGTATTTATTCACGGAGAAAAAATAATGACCGAAGAAACGACTCATTATTCTTACGAAAGTCATGTCGTGTTACCAAAAGAAAGTTCAAAAACTCACAAAGATGAAGATCCACAAATTCCTATCAATGTTGTGATAAAAAACATTGATTTTATGGTACCTGTTGAAATTTCTTTTGAAATCATAAACACAATTACTCAAGAAGTTGTAGGAGAAGAGTTGAAAATTAGTGGTGGAATGAATTTAGCAAAACAGTATGTTTCAATTGATGATTCTAAATTTCCGCCACAAATTACCGAACAATTGAAACAAAATACATTTCAGTTCCTGCAACAAAACGGAAATATGCCTCAAAATCAATATGAAGCTAACGATGAAGTATACGATCAAGCAGAACGTGCACAATCAGAACATAGCGATTTACAAGAGCAAAATTTAGGAGATATCTAATGTCAGAACCTTCAAGTGTTAATTTTTCAGTATCTGTTCCCGGTAAAGAAAAAAGCAGTCCAATAGGAAGAATGCTAACTTTAGAACGAATTATTGAATGGATTAACAGCGATCCGCAAACAGATGAACAAACAAAGAAGAATTTGATTGCACAAGCTTCGAGATATCCAAGTCATGCATTGCCTATGTTTAAACAAAAATATCAGCTTATGTTGCAAAGAGCTAGAGCAAAACGTGCCGAAGAAAGTGGACTAGAACCCCAACAGTCAACGATATCCCAAGAAGAAAAATCTGGTTCAACAGAACAGAAATTCTCCTCATTTGAGGATGGACTCAATCAAACATGGAGCGAAAATGCCAGCGAAAAAGAAAATGACGAAGAAACAGCCAGTAAAGAAGCCGAAAACCAAATCGACGACTGGCAAGACGAAGAAACCCCAACGGAAGAATCCACAAAACGTTCTGACGAAGATCAAACCGACAGCGACACATTGTGAAGATATTGAAAAATATATTCCAAAATACCAAACAGAAGGATCTGTTTGTGCAGACCTTCATGCTTGTATTCCTCCTAATATTGTTGACCACGTTAACATTGGGTCAAGTGTAAAGTTAGGTTTTAGAAGTATTGTTAAAATCAATTGTGGATTTGCTGTAGAACTTCCTGATGGTTATAAACTTTGCCTTGCAATACGTAGCAAATTAGCAAAAAAAGGACTGTTTATCTTAAACAGCCCTGCTCAGATTGATACTGATTATCGAGGTGAAGTCGAAGTAGTTTTAGGTAATTTTAGTCATGAATATATCACGATCAATGATGGTGATCGTTTTGCTCAATGTTGGATCGAGCCTGTTTATAAATTTGACTGGAAATTAACAGATCAATTGAGCGAAACCGTAAGAGGTGAAGGTGGATTTGGGAGCACAGGAAACTAATGACAAATTTTTGGTTAAATAGAAATCAATCGAAAGAAATCAAAGTAGGCTCTTTGGTTCGATGTAAAAAAACTGGAACTTTAATGAATGTTTGTATTGTTGACAAAATGTCTTATAGAACATCTCTCAATCCAGTTAGTTACAATAATTATATTTGTCAATGGTTTGACGAAAGAAAATTGTGTATACAAATGTTTACAAAAGGTCAAATCGAATTGGAACGGACATCATGAACAATATTACAATTGTTACAAAAATTGCAAGGCAAGTAGAAGGTGAATATGTTTTTGTTAATGTACTAGGAGCGTTTCCAAACAAAGAAGCGGCAAACAAATACATTGCAAATACAACAATTCCAAGAACAGAAACTATCAATAATGTGCAATGCGTAGTTGAAGTTGGAATTATTGAAAATATAGAATATTTTAAAGAGGATAATACAGAATGACAGAGATGGCACACAATCCACTAGAATCTCCAGAACGCCCTGAATTCGTTCTTGATTTACACGATGGCACAAACGCACAAGTTTCTATTATCGTTATTCACCATGAACGACCCGAATTCTTGAATATGTGTTTGCAGTCAATTCATGTAATGAGTAATTTAAATAACTTTGAAATGATTGTTGTAGATAATGCTTCAGGT